>Ga0233435_1000463_pt1 | contig 47963 bp, 44 predicted proteins | sample SI_122_August201_3_FD_182735 | JGI IMG/M metagenome (GOLD analysis project Ga0233435, IMG submission 182735) | Seawater microbial communities from Saanich Inlet, British Columbia, Canada - SI_122_August2016_135_MG | ecosystem: Environmental > Aquatic > Marine > Inlet | place: Canada: British...
TTTTACACTGTACTCTCAACTCAGCGGGTCGCCTGCGACCACCATAGGCATTCAAAAATCTAAGACCACTTCTACCGTAAAACTCAATGGCCAAACCATAAACTCGTCATCAAAGCTTGCCCAATACTGCCCCCTATTATTAATCCACCCAGAGAGTCATCACTTATTAGAGCAAGGCCCACAACAAAGAAGGCACTTTATGAATTGGGGTTTGTTCCACGTGGAACATGCTTTTTTACCGTTATGGAACCAGTATTCACAAGTCCTAAAACAACGCAATGCCCTGCTTAGAAACAGAGATGTTAGTGCGATCAAACCCTGGGACATTCAATTTGTGGAACTCTCTGAAAAAATAGATTTGTTACGGCAACATTATGTCAGCAAGGTTAACGCCTATTTCACCGCATCTTGCCACTCACTGCTTGGGCTTGAAGACATCAACCTAGTCTATCGCAGGGGGTGGAACCAAGAGAGCCAATTAGCGGACTTATTAGCATCAAGCACCCTGAGAGACATTGAGTCAGGATTCACCCGTGCCGGGCCACACAGAGCAGACATTAGCATCGTGCACGACAAACAAAATGTGCATCAAATTGTCTCTCGTGGACAACAGAAATTGATTATTACTGCCCTATTGCTTTCTCAGGCACAGTACTTAGATGAAATGAAGCAACAGAAAGCGATTATCCTTGTTGATGACTTAACGTCTGAGTTAGATCAGCATCACTTACAAAAACTCTATGAAATCATCATGGGGTTAGACACACAGGTGTTTATTACTGCAATCTCAGATAATTTTACTTCTGGCGTGAAAATTCCTTCTCATTCAAAAATGTTCCACGTGGAACATGGTCACTTAAACGCTATTTAGACCCACTTTACCTCAGACTACCCTGCTCTACAGATAAAATAATATACAATACTATAGGGCTTTATTTATAATTTATCCTCAACCCAATATGAGACCTAGCCTTATATAAAATACTCTTCAACTCACTATACAATTCCAACTTAAATACAATTTTGAAGCTGTTCATACATATATATTGAGTTATCCTAGCCTTATTATGCTAAATAACACTACAGCCACGTTAAAATAAACAGATATATTAATATTTATTTGGGAACTATGCCCTATCTGGGGATTTAAACTCGACATAAACAGATAAAAATTACCCTCTGCAATACGCCTTACACAGCCCCTCCCTACCCTGTGCACCACCCTTCTCTTGAAATGACTTATTACGACTAAACCCGATTTATACGCCTTCCCGATAATTTACGACGAATGCTTCCTTGTTTCAGTACTTGTATAGAAGGCATACTGCATTTTTTATTTACCCACCTTAAGTTCAGTAAGTTGCCAGCTTCAGCCTACGGACATCAATGGCAAAAAAACGTATTTAACCTTCTATGATTCAAGCTTTAGCATCACAAAAATTTTTATATTACCCAACAAAAACTGGCTCTGAACCACCTATTTTGCTCATTAAAATGAGATGTTCCACGTGGAACATTTGAAATAAAGCCACAACACTGCACTTTGTACGATAAAAAACGTGATCACATCAATAAATATGACGCTCATAATTAAATAACGCCAGTGTCGCTAGTACAGTCAATTATAACCACATCAGAAAAATAATTAGCAACAGCATGCAATGTTCCACGTGGAACATGCTGTTTTGATGGCTCACTTCTCAGCAAACAATGTCTGCATAAACATAATTTATACCGCCAATTAAGGTGGTTTCTAAGTAAATTTTCAATGCACGACCTAGTCAACAAGAATCAATAAGTAGATTAAAAACTAACTCTGGAGTAACGGTTAAAATACTAGAAGTGTGCTAAATTTTCTTGGCAAAAGTGTAGGGTATGTTCAAGTAGCTTAACCAAATATAAAGCCCTGAATGCCATCATATTGAATTTGACCCATTTTAATTAAGTCAGGCCGAGTAGAGTTGCGATAAAAAATGTCTCCTAAAGCCAGAATATTGTAAACAACACTTTACCAATAGTCCCTTAAGAAATTATTCATATGAGGGTTAACGGTTAGTGGTTTTCAACAGTGTGATCATGGCTTGATAAACCGAAGCATGGAAGATAAGAACACCTGGTGCTAGCGAACCCGTAAACATGATAACGACCCCTTGTCTCATCATGAAAAAATCACATTGTTCCACGTGGAACAAAAACAAAGACCAAGTGGAAAAAGGAGGAGGGCGCCAACAATAACATCGATTAACGAGGATAAATTTTACCTTGTCTGAGCAAATTATGATGGAAAAAGCACTTATTTTAAGCACGACACAATCAATATAAACTGCTTTATAGAAGCATAAACAGAGTGTGCCGAGAAACACCCCTAAAAAACTCAAAAAAACACCTACAACACCTTGTTTTCAAGATAAAAAATGCCTAATGATTTTCCTTAAAAGCCCCAAAATGATACAATGTTGCACAATATAAAAAGCGTGCGCACCTCCCTCAAGGAAAATTATGTCAAACGATAATTATGACTCCGACAGTATTAAAGTATTAAAAGGCCTAGATGCCGTTCGTAAACGACCTGGCATGTACATAGGGGACACAGACGATGGGTCAGGTTTGCACCACATGGTCTTTGAGGTAGTCGATAACTCCATCGACGAAGCACTGGCAGGGCACTGCTCCGAAATTAACGTCATCATGCACAGTGACCAATCCATCACCGTTACCGATGATGGCCGTGGCATCCCTGTGACCATGCACGAAGAAGAGGGTAGATCAGCCGCTGAAGTTATTATGACCGTACTCCATGCCGGCGGTAAATTTGATGCCAACTCTTATAAAGTTTCTGGTGGTTTACACGGTGTTGGTATCTCAGTTGTTAACGCATTGTCTGAACGGTTAGTGCTAACCATCCATCGTGAAGGCGAAATACACCAGCAAGAATATATTCATGGTGACCCTCAAAAACCTATCGAAGTCATTGGCAAGTCGGATAAAACGGGCACTGAAGTTCTATTTAAACCAAGCCCAAAAACATTCACTAGCCTAGAATTTCACTACCATATACTCGCCAAACGATTACGTGAGCTGTCCTTCTTGAACAGTGGTGTCAAAATCATTCTTCATGAACAAGCCACCAATAAAGAAGAAACGTTCTACTACCAAGGTGGTATTAAAGCGTTCGTAGAACATTTGAATAAAGATAAAACACCTCTACACCAAAACGTGTTTACCTTTACCGACACCAAAGATGATATCGAAGTAGAACTTGCTATGCAGTGGAGTGACAGCTACTCAGATAAAAGCATCTACTGTTATACTAATAACATCCCACAACGAGATGGCGGCACCCACTTAGCCGGTTTTAGAGGGGCATTAACACGCACCCTTAACCAGTATATTGAAAAATCAGGTGTCAGCAAGAAAGAGAAAGTACAAACCTCAGGGGATGATGCAAGAGAAGGGTTAACAGCTGTATTATCTGTTAAAGTCCCAGACCCTAAATTTTCATCTCAAACTAAAGACAAACTGGTTTCATCTGAAGTTAAAACGGTGGTCGAATCTCTTATCAATGAACACCTCAGTGATTTCTTACTCGAAAACCCAGCCGATGCTAAAGCAATCTCTGGTAAAATGGTCGATGCTGCAAGAGCGAGAGAAGCCGCTAGAAAAGCCCGAGAAATGACAAGACGGAAGGGCGCTTTAGACATTGCAGGTTTGCCAGGGAAACTGGCCGATTGCCAAGAAAAAGACCCGGCACTTTCAGAGCTGTTCCTAGTGGAGGGTGATTCTGCTGGCGGCTCAGCCAAACAAGGCCGCGATAGAAAAACCCAGGCGATCTTACCGCTAAAGGGTAAAATCCTTAACGTAGAAAAAGCCCGCTTTGATAAGATGATCTCCTCACAAGAGGTTGGCACGCTCATCACCGCTCTCGGTTGTGGTATCGGTGCAGATGAATTTAACCTAGAAAAATTACGTTACCACCGCATTATCATCATGACTGATGCGGATGTGGATGGATCGCATATCCGTACCTTATTACTCACCTTTTTCTATCGTCAATTACCTGAGCTGGTTGAGAACGGTTACATCTATATTGCTCAACCACCTTTGTACAAAGTTAAGAAGGGCAAACAAGAGCATTACGTCAAAGATGATGCTGAGCTAGATAGTTACATATTGCAGTTAGCACTCAATGACGCACAATTATTTAGCGCAGAAGAGACGCCACCTATATCCGGTGTCGCACTTGAAAATTTAGCCAGACAGTTTCAAGAAGTGAAAGGGTTTATTGCGAGGCTATCAAAACGTTTTGATAGCCAACTGTTGAACTGCATGATGGATATGTCTCAAGTCACACCCGAAACACTGAACAACCCAACTGAGTTTAATGCTTGGATCAACAAACTCAATGAGCTGTTAAAACCCGTTAAAGAAAGTGATGCCCAATATACTTTGTTAGCCGATACGGAAACGAATCACATACTCGTCACCAAAAGGTACCACGGCGTTGATACCACACTCAGTATTGAACCACAGTTTTTTGAATCGGTTGAATACAAATCGATCTTTGAACTTGGTGAAACACTCGATGGATTAGTCACAGATACGGCATTTATTCAGAAGGGCGATAAGAGACAAAACGTCACTGATTTTGAGCAAGCACTGGATTGGTTAATCAGTGAAACCAATAGAGGCCGTGATATACAGCGTTATAAAGGACTCGGTGAAATGAATCCAGATCAACTCTGGGAGACCACCATGCATATGGAATCACGCCGGTTACTTCAAGTACAAATTGAAGATGTGATTGGTGTTGATGAAATATTCACCACGCTCATGGGGGATGTGGTAGAACCACGTCGTGACTTCATTGAGAAAAATGCGTTGTCTGTTGCGAACCTAGACGTTTAATTTTTAAGCTAGAAAGCTTTTTAAGAGGATAGGGGTAATCGTTTTTACCCCCGAAATAATAAACTACAAAACATACTTACGAGGATTGGTTTGATCATAGCGCTCATTAATTATCGCCATATGCTCTGTCATCCACGCTTCGACTTCCGCTAAAATTTCAGATGCCGTTTTGCCATTGGTATCAATTGGTTCACCAATATGTACTTGGATTTTACCCGGGAAAATTAAAAATTTACGCCGCTGCCAAAATTCACCCGCGTTATGCGCCACAGGAATCACCTTAGCTCTCGTATTTTCCGCTAAAATGGCACCACCAATTCTAAATTTAACTTTTTTACGAGGGTCTACACGAGTACCTTCAGGAAACACAACAACAGACAAACCGTCATCCAAACGTTGTTGACCTTGCTCAATAATTTGTTCAACGGCTTTTCGGCCTGCTTTACGATTTATCGCAATCGGTTTTAACATCAGCAAAGCCCAGCCAAAAATGGGCAGATACATTAATTCTTTTTTTAGAATCCAAACATAAGGGAAGAACAAATTGACAAAAGAAATTGTCTCCCAAGTAGATTGGTGTTTGCTCATGACGATATAAGGGTCATCAGGGATATTATCCAAACCTTCAATTTCATGGCTTAAGCTGCACAATTTATCCAAACCAAACAACATAATGTTTGACCAAATACCGCCAATACCTAATCTAATTTTAAAAGGGAAGGGCGCAGACAGTACGATCAATAAAGACATTATAAATGTCCCTACATTAAACAGAATACTGAATAAAATTGACCGAAGAACCAGTATCATTTATTCCTCCCTCAAACCTGGGTCAGATAAAATAAATTCATCAACGGCCTCAGCTAGGCAGTCAGCAACCAAAATTGTTTGAAGCGCTTCTGAGTTTTCCACCAAAGTTTTCATACCTTTACCTGTCTTCACCAAAATAGGTGTCGCTTCAACACCACTACTTGCTTCCAAATCTCGCCATGAGTCGCCAATAGCTGGCGCACCTTTCAGCGATAATTTTAACGTTTTTTCTAACTCTTCAAACAAACCAGATTTAGGTTTACGGCACTCACAATGATCTTCAGGTCCGTGTGGACAAAATAGAATACCTTCAATTTTACCACCCGCTCTATCGACGTAATCATGCATTTTTTGGTGAATACGATGAAGTGTTTCAATACTAAAATATTCACGCGCAACACCTGATTGGTTTGTAATCACAAACACTCGGAAACCTGCTTGGTTTAATTTCGCAATCGACTCAATACTACCCGGAATAGGGCGCCATTCCTCAGGAGATTTGATGTATTGATCCGAATCTACATTGATCACACCATCACGGTCTAGAATCACAATTCGATTGTCGATATTTAAACTCATTATTTAGTCTCTAAATTCACTGACCCGAATTTTGCCATTAATCATACGAGATTCACGTTTATCCAACTTGGCCATTTTATCCCAAAAAGCTTTATTTAAATCAAAGTCTTGAGAAATTGCTGTCCCTAACACCAAAATGAACAAATCGGCACATTCTTCAGCAAGATCCTCTAAAGATTTACCTTTCGTTACGCAGGCTGATATTTCGCCAAGCTCTTCCGCCATCAACGCGACACGGTAAGTTAAATCTTCGCCACCGGTATTCTTAAAGTCATGTTTATCATGAAATGCTTGAACTTTGGCTAACATACCTTTATAAGAATCTTCGTTCATCTTGTGCCTCGTTAAGATTGTAGTTTAGAAATATCTGCAATGTTTAAAAACAGCTGATTCATTTGCTGTAATAACGCCAACCTATTTAAACGAATATCATCTTCTTTAGCCATCACCATCACATCTACAAAAAATTGATCCACAGAGTCTCTCAGCTCTGCCATCGTTTTAAGTGCATCTGTATATTCATGCTGCTGTAACAGTGGCATGACTTTTTCGGTCACAGTATTTAACTCATTTAGCAGAGTGGTTTCAGCAGGTTCTGCCAACAAATCGGTATTCACTGCATCAGGTATAGCTTCTTTACTTTTCTTCAAGATGTTACGTACACGTTTATTTGCTGCAGCCAAACTAGAAGAAGATTCCATCGCTTTAAATTCTACAACGGCTGAAACTCTTGCTTGAAAATCATTAAGATCACTATAGTTAGTCGATAATACCGCATCAAAAACATCCACTGAAAACCCTAACTCAACAAAATAGCCTTTGGCTCTTTCCATTAAGTATCGATTAATATTAGTAGCAGTATTTTTATCTGTAACCTTATCGCCTAGTGTATTTAAAGAGACATTAATAATCGCTTTAATATCTATTGATAATGATTTTTCAACCACCATTCTAATCACACCTAAAGCAGCCCTACGTAAACCAAAAGGATCTTTATCTCCTGTTGGTTTTAAACCAATACCAAAAATACCAACAATTAAATCCAATCGATCAGCTAAGGCAATACACAAACCAATATCACCTGCAGGCAACGCATCACCAGAGAATCTAGGTAAATATTGCTCTAACATACTACTAGCAACGGCTTCTGGTTCACCATCATTACGTGCATAATATTGACCCATGACCCCCTGAAGATCAGGAAACTCTCCAACCATTTCTGTAGAAAGATCCGTTTTACATAACAATGCAGCTCTATTCACTAAATTAGTATCAGCACCAATAAGTGTAGCAATATTTTCTGCAAGCACAGCAATTCTTTCACTACGATCATGTAAAGAGCCGAGTTGCTTTTGAAATAAAATATTTTTTAGGCCTTCAACTCTGTCAGACAATTTTGTCTTCTTATCTTTTTCCCAGAAAAATACACCATCTTCTAATCGAGGCCGAATAACACGCTCATTCCCTTTTTTTATAATATCAGGATCACTACTTTTAACATTTGCAAGGGTAATAAAATTAGGGAGTAACGTGCCAGATTCTGTTTCTACATGAAAATATTTCTGATGTTTTTTCATGCTCGACACTAGCACTTCTTTAGGTAAATCTAGAAATCGCCGTTCGAACTCACCGACAATTAAAGCAGGGTATTCAACCAAAGCGGTCACTTCATCTAACAAATCAGAATCAATCACTGCAATACCTTGTAATCCGTTTGCAGCTTCTTTGACTAATGCTTCAACTTGGTTTTTTCGTTCCTCAAAATCACAAATAACAGAGCCTTCAAGTAATTTCTCTTCATAGGTTTTTGGCTGCTCAATGGTAATAACACCTTCACTATGAAAGCGGTGACCCATCGTCGTATTTGAGGATTTAATACCTAATATTTCACACTCTACAACTGTATCATCTAGTAGAAACAACACCCATTGCACAGGTCGAACAAATTCAACACTTGAGCTTCCCCAGCGCATTCGCTTTGGAATAGGCAGTTGATTTAATGATTTTTTAACAATTTCAGGCAACAACGCGACTGCATTTTGCCCTTTTTCTTCCAGAGTATATGTCAGCCATTCACCTTTTGGTGTATCAACCACTTGTAAATCAGCAACGGTTACACCACAGGACCTAGCAAAACCTTCAGCAGCTTTAGTTGCATTCCCATCAGCATCGTATGCCGCTTTCACCGAAGGGCCTTTGCGCTCAATTTTTTGGTCTTCTTGAGTGACATCTAAACCCTCAATCAAAAAAGCCAGCCTTCTTGGCGTTGCATATGATTTTATAGAATTAAAACTTAATTTTGCAGCCTTTAATCCTTCAACCACAGTGGATGTTAATGCATTAGAGAGTTTTTTAAGGGCAGTTGGTGGTAATTCTTCAGTCCCTAATTCAAAAATAAGATCCGCTTTTTCGCTCATGATGCGTCTCCTTGTTGTTCTGCTGAAACCATTGGGAAACCCAGTTTTTCACGCGCTTCATAGTAAGATTTAGCCACCATTCTCGATAGTGTCCTTACTCTTAGAATATATCGTTGTCGCTCAGTTACCGATATCGCATTTCTAGCATCTAATAAATTAAACACATGCGATGCTTTAAGTACTTTTTCATAAGCGGGTAGCGGTAAATTTTGTTCTATTAACCCCTGACACTGGCTTTCGTAATGATCAAAATCGACAAACAAAACATCCACATCTGCATGCTCAAAATTATAAGTCGATTGCTCAACTTCATTTTGATGAAAGACATCACGATAGGTTAAGCCTTCATCATTCCAGGCTAGGTCATACACACTGTCAACACCTTGCAAATACATTGCAATTCGTTCTAAGCCATACGTGATTTCACCACTGACAGGCTTACAATCCAGACCGCCCACTTGTTGAAAGTAGGTAAATTGAGTCACTTCCATGCCATTCAGCCAGACTTCCCAGCCTAAACCCCAAGCACCCAAAGTAGGTGATTCCCAGTTATCTTCAACAAAGCGAATATCATGAACCGTTGGATCTATCCCAAGCATTTGCAATGACTCTAAATACAAAGATTGTATTTCAAGCGGGGAGGGTTTCATGATGACTTGAAATTGAAAGTAATGTTGTAAACGATTTGGATTTTCACCGTAGCGGCCATCTGTCGGACGCCTTGATGGTTGCACGTATGCCGCCTTCCAAGGCTCAGGCCCTATGGCTCGAAGAAAAGTAGATGGGTTAAACGTACCTGCACCCATTTCCATATCATAAGGTTGAACAATGGCACAGCCTTGCTTTGCCCAAAATTTTTGTAATAAAAATATCAACCCTTGAAAGGTTTTCACGTCTTCCACGACACCACCAATTATTATGTTGTTAAGCGACTGAATTATACGCAGTCACAGCACTTCATCAATATAAAAAGGGTTATGCCTGAAATAGGCCGTTTTTATGGACAAAATCAATGAAATACGCGTCTAAAAATGATAAGTTTGAATCATCAATATCAATGTTTGTTGATATTGATTATAATAACAAAGTCTAAGATACTTATTTTGTGTTTAATAATCTATATAGAAGGGAAGCAAAGATGAAACATCTTTCAAAAATGTTTGCAGTTATTATGTTGGTTTCTGCAGGTTCAATTGCACCTGTGAGCGATGCACAGGCATGGAACATGATGCCTTGGAATAACAATGGCGGTGATATGCCTTGGAATGGTAACGGGATGCCTTGGAATGGTAACAACAACTGGGCACCTTGGAACAACAACAATGGTTGGAACAACGGCTGGCGTCCATGGAACAACGGCGGTTATGGCGCACCTTATGGTTATGCACCTTATGGTTATGGCGCACCTTACGGTTATGCTCCACAAGTAGCACCACCAGTAATGCCTATGCCAGCTCCAGCAGCACCTACAGCGGCTCAATAACCACTGTTCAATAGGTAAGGCATTCGCCTTGCCTATCTCTAAACCTAAGTAATCTCAGTAAATTTCCGAATATCTAGCTAATTAAACACTGTCTAGAATAATGATATAACAAAAAATTATATCCTTATGAATGGTGTTTATATGCCTAAATTACTCATAGAACCGACAGCAACTGCATCCTGGCAAACATTAATTCAACAAGCGGCCAACGACTCGAAGATTACAATCGATAGTGATTTAGAAAGTTATTTGGTTTTTCTGTTGATGCGTTTTTTAAAAGAAAATCAGTTAGGTCATTTGATGATGGGTATGGAGTACCTTAATGCTCAAACCCAAATAGGTCATCATCAACAAGAACAGCTTAGAGATGTTGCTGATCATTGTCTTTTATTATCAGGGCTTTACCCTCAAATTGCAGATAAACGTAATGTCAATATTAGCTATTTTGTCAATTTAGGTAGAACGGCTTATCTAGACTTATCCAATAGTCTTAAACATGCAGGAAGCCTTCTGTATAAAGCCGTCAGTCAATCCTTTGTACTCCTTATGGATATTCTTTTAACGATCCGAAGTTACACAAGTACCCCAGTTCTTAAGCCCTTACAAGCTTTTAACCTTTGGACCGATACCGGTAGTTTTGTTGCACAAAAATCAATTCACCCTGTTTAGCGGGTTTATCCTAGCTGTTATTAATAATAAAGAATTATTAATACTTCTTTATTATTATTATTAGGCGCAACTTTTCTGTGGATAACTTTATAAAGTGATTTTTTATCATGATGTTATCCACAAAAAGGTGTGTGCAAATCCCGTCTAAAAAACCCCTTTTCTCCCTTTGATAATCTGTGGACTGTTTCATCGCCTTTTAACCGCACACACTTTACCCTTACTTTTCCCCAGTCTTATACGAGATTTATCCACATACATTCCGTATACTCGCTAAAAATGTGTTTGGATGAAAGAAAATGGAAAGACAAAGAAAGGCAGTCGCATTGATATCAGGAGGCTTAGACTCTCTGTTAGCTGCTAAAGTGATGCTGGATCAAGGGATCCATGTTGAAGGGATTAATTTTTTTACCGGTTTTTGTGTTGAAGGGCATACTCATGCCATTCGTAAAAAAGATAAAGATAAACAGAAACGTAATAACGCCCTATGGTCAGCTGAGCAGCTGGGTATAAAACTGCATATTGTTGATATTATTGAAGAATACAAAGATATTGTGATCAATCCTAAGCATGGTTATGGGAAGAACTTAAACCCATGTTTAGATTGTAAAATCTTTATGGTTAAGAAAGCCTATGAATGGATTCAAGAGCATGACTTTGATTTTATTATTACAGGTGAAGTCATCGGTCAAAGACCAATGTCTCAACGTAAAGAAATTTTACCAGTGGTTGCCAATGAGTCAGGTGCCGAGGATTTATTACTCAGACCTTTGTGCGCTAAAAATTTACCTGAAACCAAAGTGGAAAGAGAAGGTTGGGTAGATCGGGAAAAATTGCATGATTTTAGTGGCCGGAACCGTAAGCCACAAATGGCGCTTGCCAAAGCAATGAACTTTGAAGATTATGCAACACCCGCCGGTGGCTGCTGTTTTTTAACGGATAAAAGTTATTCGAAAAAGCTTGGTGATCTTTGGGAGCACCGCGGAGAGAAGAAATACGAACTTGATGACATCATGTTGTTAAAAGTGGGGCGTCATATCCGACCTAATGAACGTTTTAAAATGATTGTGTCGAGAGAAGAGGGTGAAAACCATTTTCTACAAGGCTACCGGAAGCAGTTTGATAGTTTACAAATTTTAAACTTTGGTGGGCCAATGACTTTAGTGGATGGTATCACCAGTGATGAAGATTGTGAGGTAGCAGCAAAAATAGTCGCTCGCTACAGCCAAGGTAAGCATGAAAAATCGGTGACAGTAGAATACCGACGTAAGGATGGTGAAGTTTTTGAAATTAACGTTGCACCATTTAAGGGCGATGAAATACCTGAGATTTGGCATGTATGATAGAACTTGATGCGAGAAAGTTATTTTGCCCAATGCCTGTGATTAAAATGCAAGACGAAGTGGCGAAACACCCCGTTGGTACACTTATTCGGATATGCAGTTCTGACCCTGGTGCATTGAATGATATCCCTGCTTGGGCTCGAATTCATGGTCATAAGTTAATTGAATCTGAAACAGTTGAAAGAGAGTATTTTGTCACAGTAGAAGTTTGCGAGGACAAATGATCTAAAATGGTGCGTATAATGCACCAATACAGTGCAAATACTGCTATAAATTATCCTCTGATATTTTATAGCAGTTGAAAACTTTTTCATAAATGAATATATTCTGGAACACTAAAAAAACGTTTTATAAACATTCGTTTATGCTATTAAACTAATACCATTGGAGTTCTTATGTCAGAAGTGATTCAAACGATTAAAGACAAAGAAGTAAAGTTTGTTGATTTACGCTTTACCGATACTCGTGGTAAAGAACAACACGTCACTATTCCCGCACGCACCATCAATGATGAATTTTTATCGTCAGGCCAAATGTTTGATGGATCAAGTATTTCTGGCTGGAAGGGGATTGACGAATCAGACATGATTTTAATGCCAGATCAAACGACAGCCGTTATTGACCCGTTCTCTGAAGAAACCACAATGAATCTTCGTTGTGACATTCTTGAACCTAAAACAATGCAAGGTTATGAGAGAGACCCACGTTCAATTGCTAAGCGTGCTGAAGCGTATGTACAAACAACCGGAATTGCAGATACCGCTTTTTTTGGGCCAGAGCCTGAATTTTTTATTCTCGACGATGTGCGTTGGGGCTCCGATATGCGCGGTTCATTCTGTAAAGTAGATTCAGAAGAAGCCGATTGGAATACCGAAAAAGTTTATGCTGACGGTAACTTAGGTCATAGACCTAGAGTGAAAGGCGGCTACTTCCCAGTACCACCCGTAGATTCATTACATGATTTAAGAACAGCAATGTGTTTGGCACTGGAAGAAATGGGGGTTGAAGTTGAAGTTCACCATCATGAAGTTGCCACAGCAGGGCAGTGTGAAATTGGTACCTTGTTCAATACGTTAACTAAACGTGGTGATCAAAACCAAATCATGAAATATGTTATTCAAAATATTGCACACATTTATGGCAAAACAGCGACCTTCATGCCTAAACCAATCGTTGGTGATAATGGTAGTGGTATGCACGTGCATCAATCATTAGCAAAAGAGGGTAACAACATCTTTGCAGGTGATAAATACGCAGGCCTTTCTCAAGAAGCGTTATGGTACATTGGCGGAATCTTTAAGCATGCGCGTTCTTTAAATGCCTTCACTAATGCTTCAACCAACAGTTACAAGCGTTTGGTACCAGGCTTTGAGGCACCCGTGATGTTGGCCTATTCAGCGCGTAATCGCTCAGCTTCCGTTCGAATCCCACACGTGACAAACCCTAAAGGAACGCGCGTAGAAGTGAGATTTCCTGATGCAGCGGGTAACCCTTACTTAACGTTCTCAGCGTTATTAATGGCAGGCCTTGATGGGATCAAGAATAAAATTGACCCAGGTGAAGCGATGGACAAAGACCTTTATGATTTACCTGCTGAAGAAGCGAAAGCCATTCCAACAGTGTGTCATTCGCTAGATCAAGCATTAGAAGCACTTGCAGCAGATTGTGACTACTTAACCGAAGGGGATGTATTCACTAAAGATATGATTGATGGATATATTGAGCTTAAAAATGAAGAAGTGACTCGTTTGCGAATGACCACTCACCCTGTTGAGTTTGATATGTACTACAGTCTGTAAAAAGGCAATTTAAATAGTTATCACGTTACATAATTAATGTGCGCTATTTCATAAAAACCTAAGTTGCTTAGCACTTAGGTTTTTTTATGTGTGCTATTTCAGACAAACGCACTTATTTTTGAGATAAAATGAAAATGCGTTGCAAAATAGTGTGTCATACTGATAGTAGATAATTGTTTAATGATATATTTCCCAAAGAGAGCCATACCATGAAAAGAATCGGATTCTTAGTTGCGTGCTGCTTTATGAGCCAAATGGCGACAGCTGCTGTTTATAAATGTACTGATGAGACTGGCAAAACCACTTATTCGAATATTCCTGGGCCAAATTGTACTAACAAAGAATCCATTCATGTGCCGACAACAGGTGACACGAATACGGATGATGCAAGTACTCAAAAATTTGATGCTGAACTGGGTAAGTATCGCCATGTTGGTGTGACAAAACCTGTTGATGGACAAACCTTTTTCTTAAATAGTGGGGAGTTGGTCGTCAATGTTTTAACTCGGCCTAAGCTGCGTCGAACCCATAAAATTCAGGTCGAAGTGTCAGGGGCTGATATTTCTTTACCAGGTCGAAATAGAAGTATTAAAGTAGGTGGTGTCGGAGTTGGCCCACATACCGTTGTGGCTAAAATTTTAGATAAACGAGGCAAAGTGGTCTCAAGTTCTAAGCCAATTAACATACATGTTCAAAAATCGACTCAAGTGAAAAACCAAGAAACCAAGGATCTTGATGGTAATGGGAATTTTGATAGAACAGGTCAAACATCATCAGCAGGCGGGAATACAAACTTAACAGATCAAAGTAGTTTAGGCTCTCAGGTTGCAAGAGATCAAAATGGCAACCTTGTTCAAGGTACCAATAACCCAGGTAATGCCGGATCTAATGCCAACAACAGAATCAACTCTAGTTTTGGTGGTGCAAAAGGCTTTGGAAATAAGAGCGCGTTCTAAATAATCTCGTTCACTATTTGACCAATACTGGTTGAACTACCAGTATTGGCGTAGTTTTTGCTAATATTATTTACATGAGCAAACTACAGCATTTACAAGAAAAAATTTTAGACAATATTAGTAGTATTATTTTATTGTTTGATGCGAAATTAAATCTCCTCTATGCCAATTCTTCGGCTGAAGACTTATTCAGTACCAGTGTAAAAAAACTCACTGGGGCGAATGCTGTTGACTTACTCACGTGCCCTAATGACGATGTTTCAATTGTCTTTGAAAGAGACCTTTCAAATGACCAACCGTTTACTGAAAGAGAGTTGATATTAGAAACCCTCTATCGAAAGCATACAGTGACTTGCACCATCACACCCGTGAGTGAATCAAACCAAGTTCTGGTTGAGCTACAAAAAGTCGATCGGCAATTGCGTATCAGTAAAGAAGAGCACATCATTGAACAGAATAAAGCGACCCAGGAAATTGTGCGGGGTTTAGCGCATGAAATCAAAAACCCATTGGGTGGTATTCGAGGTTCTGCTCAACTACTGGAAAGTGAATTGCCTTCGCCAGAGTTAAAAGAATACACAGAAGTGATCATTCAAGAGGCCGATCGGCTCTCTAAATTAGTGAACCAAATGTTGGGGCCAAACCAAATTCCTCAATCTCATGAGGTGAACATTCATCAAGTGCTAGATCGAGTTAGAAACATTGTCGTTGCAGAAGCTGCAGAAGGGATCAAGATCTTTGAGGATTATGATCCGAGCATCCCGTCTTTAATGGCTGATATTGATCAATTGATCCAAGTTTTTTTAAACATTGTCCATAATGCGGTTCAAGCATTAGGGTCTGCAGGAAAAATCATATTAAAAACACGTATTAAGCGTCAATTTACTATTGGTGGCACTCGCTATAAATTAGTTCTAAAAGTGGATGTGATTGATGATGGCCCAGGTATTAAGGCGGATATGTTAGAAAAAATATTTTATCCCATGGTGACAGGCAAAGCAGATGGCACAGGGCTAGGGCTATCTATTGCACAATCTTTAGTGAACCAATATCACGGTTTGATAGAGTGCAGCAGTCGTCCAGGGGAAACTGTTTTTAGTGTATTACTACCAATAGGAAATAATCATGGATGAGCAAATATGGGTCATTGATGATGATCGATCAATACGTTGGGTGCTTGAAAAGGCACTTGAGAAAGCCGAGTTTCAGGTTAAAACCTTTGCTTCAGCAGAGGGCATTCTAGATCGGCTGACGAGAGAAACACCGAAAGTCATTGTCACAGATATTCGCATGCCAGGTATGGATGGGATTGATTTGCTGAAAGAGGTGCAGCAGTCTTATCCACACATTCCGGTTATTGTGATTACCGCACACTCAGATTTAGACAGTGCTATTTCGGCATATCATAGTGGGGCTTTTGAGTACCTACCAAAACCATTTGATGTCGATGATGCAATAGAGTTAGTGACTCGCGCCTGTTTACAATCAAGTTCTAAAGAAGTGTCTGAGACGGAGACGTCATCTGTACAAGAAATTATTGGTGAAGCACCTGCGATGCAAGAGGTTTTTCGCGCAATAGGGCGGCTTTCTCGCTCACACATTTCGGTCATCATTAATGGTGAGTCTGGTACGGGAAAAGAGTTGGTTGCACATGCACTGCATCGACATAGCCTGAGGCGAGATGAGCCATTTATTGCCTTGAACATGGCTGCCATAGCTAAAGATTTATTAGAGTCGGAGTTATTCGGTCATGAACGCGGTGCGTTTACAGGAGCACAACAAAAAAGAGCAGGGCGATTTGAGCAAGCCAATGGTGGCACACTCTTTTTAGATGAAATTGGAGATATGCCTGCGGACTTGCAAACACGTTTACTCAGAGTTTTATCGAATGGAGAGTTTTATCGCGTGGGTGGGCATACCCCGATAAAAACGAACGTTCGAATCATTGCGGCGACACATCAAAATCTGGATGCACTGGTTAAGAAAGGGGACTTTAGGGAAGATTTATATCACCGATTAAATGTGATTCGGATCCATATCCCAGCCTTAAGAGAGAGGCGTCAAGATATTCCTATATTGTTAAAACATTTTTTAGCGGTTTCTGCAAAAGAATTAGAAGTGGAGCCTAAGGTGTTGGTTGCAGAAGCAGAGGAATTTCTTTCGCAACTGGAATGGCCTGGGAATGTAAGGCAGCTCGAAAACACGTGTCGCTGGATTATGGTCATGGCATCTGGGCAAGCAGTGCATGTTGATGATTTACCATCAGAGCTATTTGTTAAAGCAGAAGGTGAATCTGAGAATATCAGCGGAGATTGGGCGTCCAATTTAAAGTGTGTGGTAGATGAGAAAATGCGTTCAGGTGAAATGGCGATTCTAGATGATATTACGCCACAATTTGAGCGTTTGATGATTTTGAGTGCACTGGGTTTTACAGGGGGTAAAAAACAAGAAGCGGCCAAGGTTCTAGGCTGGGGGCGGAATACATTAACCCGAAAAATTAAAGAACTAGCGATAGAGGCTTAACGCAAAACGGTTATGACGAAAAGCGATAAACCCTTTACAAAACGGAGGTTTATTGCTATTTTTTTAGGAGAAAATACTAATAAAAATAATAAAAAGTATCCAATATGAATCCCTTCAAGCAAAAAGTGCCCGTTTATTTTTTCGCTTTAATGGCGCTGGCGTTTAACACCGACGCCATACCTTACACCTCGAATGATTACTTAAAGGTGACAAAGCTTACGAGTTCAATACCAAACTCCCCGTCAAATCTGCAAGCGATGTGTTGTGTTGCTTTAGATAACCACGAATTGTCTCATTAATTTTGGGAACAACGAGGGGGTCGTAAAATAGTGCTGTCCCTACGCCAATCGCTGTAGCACCCGCAATAATAAACTCTAAGGCATCTTCACCAGTCAGGATGCCACCTTGCCCTATGATCGGGATGTTGTGGTCTTTGCACACTTGGTAAACTTGATGCGTTTTTAATATGGCAATGGGTTTTATCGCAGGCCCAGATAGTCCACCTTGGTTATTACCAATGATTGGCTTACGTTGGTGAATATCTACCGCCATTCCCATTAACGTATTAATGACAGCAAAACCGTCTGTGCCCGCCTCAATACACCGTTTGGCATTTTCTGCAATATTGGTTTGGTTAGGAGATAGCTTGGTGATAATGGGTTTTTTGGTAACCGCCCGACAAGCTTCAACCACTCTTGCTGACATTTCAGGGTCATTACCAAATGCGACCCCTCCCTCTTTTACGTTAGGGCAGGAAATATTGATTTCAATGGCATCAATATCCGACTGATCAAACTTTCGGGTAACCTCAATATATTCCTCAACAGTAGAACCTGAGACATTGGCAATATAACGCGTTTCGGAGAAATCTAAAGTCGGCAGAATGCGGTTGACGACGTCATCAACACCAGGGTTTTGTAAACCAATGGCATTGATCATGCCACTGGGTGTTTCGGTTACCCGGTGAGCAGGGTTACCCAGCCGCGCACTCCCTGTTGTGCCTTTTAAGCAAACTGCCCCAATATCTTTATTACTAAAACCTTCAACACGGGTATATTCGTGACCAAAACCAACACAGCCAGAGAGTAATACAGCGGGCGTTTGAAAGTGCATACCACAAAAATCTAGCGCAAGAGGGTCAGTCGGCGTCATGGTCAGTTACCTTGAGATGAGAGTGAAAAGCATGCTAACAAGATGGCTTGTTTGGCACAAGTAAGAGCCCTTAAGCACAGCCAGTAAAGCCAGTTTGGCGCCACGCTTCATAACTTATAATGGCAACTGCATTGGAGAGGTTAAGGCTACGACTGTCAGGTTGCATAGGGATTTTTAATCGGTTTTCAAGTGCGATACTGTCCATAACCTCGGTTGGCAAGCCTGCCGTTTCAGAGCCGAACAACAAAACATCGGTTGCTTGATAGTTGATCTGGTCGTGATGGCGTGACCCTTTTGTGGTGCAGGCTAAAATCCTGCGTCCTTGCATCGCTTCAATAAAAATATCATAGCCTGAATGCACCGTGACGCGCGCCATGTCTTGGTAGTCTAAACCTGCACGTCGGCACTTCTTTTCATCTAAATCGAAGCCAAGAGGCTCGATCAAGTGTAAGTCACAGCCATTGTTGGCCACCAAGCGAATAATATTACCAGTGTTTTGAGGAATTTGAGGCGTAAATAAGGCAACGTGAAACATAGTGGGCTTGGCCTCAATGGCTAAAAAAGAACTTTTTTAACACAGTGTTTCAATCTTGTTAAGTGCTTAGTGATTTGAAGGGAACACCGAATTCATTGATGGCACAGTATTTAATGGGTTTAGATATTGAATGCGCTGAAACATTAATGTATTGCCAGCGGCGTCCCTAATCATAAATAAATCGCCATTTTTGACATACTGATAGCGTTTTGTCTCACCTGTTGTTGGGCTGTAGCTGGTGATGATATTACCTTGAACAACCATTGTGCCAGCGCTCACTAGTTGGTTATTTTTTTGAATTTGATAGGTGTTACCTTTGATGACAATGGATTCGCCACTGTTGCTTTTCCAAGCACCCTCTAAATCTGGTGTGTTTGGCGCACTGTAACTTGATTGTGAATACTTGGGGTTTAACAGCGCGTTTTGCATTGTCTGGTTAGCGGGATTTTGATTGGTGATGAATTGCGAATAATTTTCTTTCCGCTGTGCTCTAAAACCATTTTGATCATAATAAGGTTGGCTTGAGTTGCCATACAGTTGTTGTTGAGGCTGTATATAGGTTTGAGTAGAGGGGTTATAGGGTTGAGCACCATAAATATGAGTGGGTTGTTGCATCATTTGTGTTGGAAACTGGTTTATCAACGTATTGGGCTGCTGCAATACGTTGGTTCCAGGGATAAATGATTGAGGGTTCGTAAAACTGGTGAGTGGGTTCGATGCGCCAGGCAGCATGCTCGACATCGGGTTGTAGTTAGTCATGCTCGGAATGGTCGACATACCAGGGATAGTCGACATACCAGGAATAGTGCCCATTCCTGGCATCATACCCATGCCAGGGACAGGTGAAAGCCCTGGCACTGAAGACATGGGGTTCATGTATTGATAAGGGTTAGTCATTTGTCCCATGCCGCTTGATAGGCTGGAGCCAAATTGCATATTATTTTGACCATTGTTTTGGTTCTGACCCTGGCCCACCATGGTGTTGAACATATCCAGCATCGTTTTCATCATTTGAGAAGCTGGGTTATTTTGCATAGGCAGGTCAAATGCCCATGATGGCGTGGTGAACAGTGCTGTGACTATGATCAGTGTGTATTTAGTCATAGGTAACCCCTAGTGTTGCTTTTTTTATGAGCGCTTTGGTTAAAGGCGTTCTTTATATAAAGGTGTTATCGGTCAATCATTGCCTTTCTTTAGATATTAGACCATTAGAATGAACAAATTCAGTTCATCATCAGAAAAAATCGGTTCAGCATTCCATCATGGCGTCTATTGTATTATTACCTAATGTTATTAACCATATAGAAACGAGACTAGGAAACACCCCTAATTGTACATCGGTGAATACCCAAAAAGATCAATTCTTCAGTATTATTTGAAGCCATAATATTTGAAGGTGTTATATGAAATAGTGCAAATAAGTGCTTGCATCTGAAAGGTATTTTTTGTTTATATAGAGTGGTAAATGTTAGATCCATTACCGCCAATAATAAGGATGGAATATGAATACCAGTAACAATAATTTAGCTCAGGAGGAAGCATCTGAGCGGCGGGGAATCACACAAGATCTAATAAGGAAGTTGATACAAGAGCGACAGGAAATGCTTGTGAATTTTTGTAGTGTAGCGGGATTAGATCCGTATTCTCCAGAAAAACCAACTAAAGACTCACTGAAAGATTTTTGTGAAGTCATGGTTGATTATTTAGCCCTTGGCCACTTTGAAGTGTACCCAAGAATTTCAGAAGGGCGAGAGCGTCGTCAACAAGTCTCAGAGCTTGCTGATAAAATATACCCGCGTATTGCAAAAGCGAGCGGTATTGCGATTGAGTTCAATGATAAATATGATACAAAAGAAGATGTTAGCTGGGATAGTTTATCTCAAGATTTATCTAATTTAGGTGAAACTCTTGCAGCAAGAGTGGATTTAGAAGATCAATTAATACATTCCATGCTTTATCGATAATTAAGCTTTAGCCTAGAGTGCTGTTCCGGGTTCTGGAACAGCTGGCAGTTATTGCCGTTATTTCCCACTTTTTTTGTTCACTATAAAGTCCTCTTTTTTAACCTCTTTGACGCTTCAGTCATTAAAATTTTTTATTGCAATTGCCGTATTTTATATTTGAAGAGATTAATATGCTTATATTTCATGGCTTAGTGAGATATTGCGGTAAATTAAATAAAGGATTGACCCTTCGGGTATTTTTTGTGGTATAAATATTACCTATGAGGTCAGATACCCATTTATGATAAAAAATAACAATGGCTATCGACAAAAAACTAAAAGTATTACAAAATAGAATTTGCCAATATCAAGATTTCTTGATACTCCAGTTTTGTAGCATGGAAAATCTGCCTAAATGGATATGGGTTGATCGCTACACTTAATCTGCATAATAGTAACCAAGGATACGTTAACTATGTCAGTACGAATGACGCCGATACGGAAGTTTCGATTGGACTGTGGTTGGACCCAGGAAGAATTCGCAAAGCAGTTGGATATAAAACAGCCAGCTGTTTCAAACTATGAAAAGGGCACTCGTTTTCCGAAAAGACAAGTGGCTAAAAAAATCATTCACATGGCTGAAACCTATGGTTATAAGCTCACTATGGATGATTTATACGACGCATAAAGCGAGCAACATTGCGTGTGGTGTTCATCCACACGCTCAACTCCATTCTGATTTTCTCTAATATACATCTTTTTAACACCGATTCATTATGTTAGTATTTTGCTTTATGGTATAGAAAATATTTATATGGAGATAAGGTTATTTGTATGGATAAGGAACCAATATCAGCCTCACAGGCGCAAAAGGAACTTAAAAAAGCGAGCGGTGTACTACAAAAAATTTGTGAAAAAGAACAAAGTTTGTTTCAAAAATTTGCTAAACAACTTGATTATACGGTGGCAAACTCAACGTCGAAAACAAAACTATATAAAATTAGAGATACCTTAAGGTCAGTTAGAGAGCAGAAAACAGATGCGAAATTACTATTAAAAGCAGCTAAAAAACTTCTTCGTGCGGCAAAAGAAAGTGAAAAGCGCCAAGTTGTGGATAAGAAATTTGCATTGATACGAGAAAAAGAACGAGAAAAGGCATTAAAGCAGTTCATGTCATCGTGGGACAAAGCCTATGATCAGAAGCCAAGATAAACTAAGTTTAGGGTATGAAAGAATGCAGAATACATTTATCCATACCTCGTAAAGAATGCCTACGGTACTACCAAGGCCAAGTGACTAAAATCTCAGCCCGTACGGTTGGTGGGCAAGTGATTCAATTCCCCGCCAATATTATTAAGCAATTTGTGACAACAGAAGGTCTATATGGTGAATTTAGAATCGTTTATGGTGATGACCATAAACTGGTCCGTATAGACCGCGTAAGATAGCTTAAGAATCGTCAGAGGCACTTGGCGCAACAGGGTCATTTTCAGCACTAATAATTTTTGGCTTATTGGCTTCAATTTCTTCTTGTATGCGGGCTTCATCTTGCTCGGTTCTATGAGGGCCTGCACGGAACTCTCTCACTTTTTCTATGCCTACTTCTACCGCAGCATCAATCTTGCGAGTCATTGTCTCTAATTCTTCTTGGGTAAGATAAAACCCTGCGTCTACGATATGGCGGACATAGTGAGGTGGTAACTGATTCAGTGCAATACATGCAGCATCATTATAGAAATCTTCATTGTCATATTCGGAGTTTGCTAAAATTTGATCAATACGATCAAAGACTAAGTTTTCATAGTAGTTATTAATGGAATCAAATTTGGCCATGAGTGTGTCCTATTATTATCTTTTTACTCAGTAGGGTGCAATTAGAAGTATGTAACAAAATAACCGGAATTGCTATCAGCTGTTGAGTTTTGTGAATGCATCAAGATATTGTGCTTCTAACTCAGAGTACTCTGTCTGTAAGCGCATAATTTCTTTGTCTTTTTCTGATATTTTTGCTTTCAGGTTAGCATCATCTGTAGAGGGTGCCGCGCTGCTTGCTTTGCTATTACGCTGTTTTTTCAGTTTGATTTTCAGGCGTTTTACCTGTTTTGTCATTAGATCATTTTCATCTTCTAGCGTGGCCATACAACCCATTAACTCTTGGCTCTCTTTGGCAAAATTTTGAATCATCTGTTGTGCATTATTACCAGCTTCTGCCGCACTGGTGAGGGATGCGTTTTCAGCCTGAAGTGCAAGGATTGTTTCAGTTTGTGTACTGCTTTCATTTTGAACCATGGTCATTGTGTCAACCAATTGATTGGTTTCAGCTTGTTGGGTGTTTAACTTTTCTTCTAGCTCATAGACCTGCTGCATTGCATCGCTATAATCATTTTCTAGCATTTGTACACACATATCCGATTCAGCCAGTGATTTTTCCATTTTGGCGATTTGTTGTTCAATTTCAGCTGTCTTGTTGTTAATTTCATCACTAGATGCGTTTTGCATACCCTGTAATTCACCACGTAATCGAGTGATGATGTTGTGCTGGTCTGAATTGGTTTCTTTGAGCTGGTTAAGTTCTTTGGTGTCCTTAACATGCATGACCTGGGTAACACCCTCCCCAGCTGCTTGAGTGACTTGAATCACCGGTGGTGTATTGCTCGCAGCGGCACTCATTTCTTGGTAGGAATTTTGATATTGGTTAAGCAGGCCTAACATGTCGCCATCGTCATTGGCTTCAGCAATAGATGTTGCTTGATTGTGAATTTCTTGACCTTGTTCGGTTAATTCTTTGACCTTAATTTGTAAATCAAAAAACATTTTCTTGAACATCTCAAGGTTTGAAACCCGTTTTTTTAAATTCTCATTTTCGGCTTCCAGTCGAGCTAACTCTTCACTGTTGTCAACAGGTGCAACCGTATCTTCGTCATCATCTTCTTCATCAGGCTCGTATGCTTTGATGATTCTTCTTAAGCGATTTTTCAGCTGTTGCCAAAATTCAGGGGTGGTTTGGTCGTATTGTGTAAGTGTTTTTTCAGCGAATAAAAAATTATGCCTTAGTGCGATAATTTGTTGATCCACACTTTCGTCTTTATCCAGCGTGATTTTGTCGGTGTTGAAGCACAGCTGGTGATAATCTTTGGTGTAGAGTAGGGCGTCTTCTAAGTATTGTTGGTAGTTTTGTTCGTGCTGCTCAGTTTCTGCATTGACTAGGGCGGTATCGGCCTCTGAGAACTCATCCGCCTCAAGTTCTATGGCTTCTGGGTCATTGTCTAACTCACTCAAACGCGCCATGAGCTTTTCGACTAAGACTTTTTTTGCGCGGTTTAGCACAAACAATAATGCCACTGCGACAAGCGCGGCAACAAGTGCCTCGACAAGGAACATAAGCAGTAGAACTGAAATTTCAAGGGTTTCGTTAAACATTGTTTGTGAACATATTGTTTTTCCTCATTTAATTATAGGAAACAATCACAAAAATAATGTGTAAAAGGGTGAATTTTTATGAGTTAAACGCCATTTTATTTCATGCTGTTATATATTTTCTAGATAAATCAATTGTATAGCTTGTTTAAGAACATAATGACAGTTTGATGACAAAATCATGAATTTATGTGACCTAGGCTTTCAATCTGTTATCCTTGTCGCGCGTCGAATTTAAGGAACGACTATGGATTTCTCAATCTTTATTATTCTAGCCATCATTTTTGGTGCTTTTATGGCTTGGGGTGTTGGTGCAAATGACGTTGCGAATGCAATGGCGACCTCTGTTGGGTCTAAAGCCATTACCATTAAGCAAGCCGTTATTATTGCAGCAGTTTTTGAATTTTCAGGTGCTTTTTTAGCGGGTGGTCAAGTCACCTCTACCATTCGAAAAGGCATTATAGACGCATCTAATATTTCTCCAGAATTATTTATGGTTGGCATGCTAGGGGCTTTGTTAGCCGCAGGTTGTTGGCTGGTGATTGCGTCGATGAAAGGTTGGCCTGTGTCTACCACGCATTCTATCGTGGGTGCCATTGTTGGTTTTGCATTGGTTGCAGTCGGGGTTGAGGCTGTTCAATGGGGTAAGATTGGCACAATTGCAGCCAGCTGGGTTGTTTCACCTTTAATGTCAGGCTCTATTGCCTTTCTCATTGTGATGAGTTTTAAAAAATTCATTTTTGAGACACAGGACCCTGTCACAAATGCGAAGCGCGCAGCACCATTTTATGTGTTCATCGTCGGCTTTATTGTAACTTTGGTAACGATTACCAAGGGTTTAAAACACGTAGGGCTTGAAATCAGTACCACTGAGTCAATTATTTACGCGAGTGTTTGTGGGGTTATTTTTGCTTTACTGAGTGTACGAGTAGTTGCACGCTTACACATGAAAAATAATGATAATCCAGCCATACATAACATTCAGAAAATTTTTAATGTGTTGATGATATTTACAGCGTGTGCAATGGCTTTTGCCCACGGCTCGAATGATGTCGCCAATGCAATTGGCCCTGTTGCTGCTATTGTGAGTGTGAGTAGCACACACACCATTGGTGCCAGTGCTGCGGTACCTATCTGGATTTTACTCCTTGGTGGTGTTGGTATTGTGCTGGGTCTTGCGACCTATGGTAAAAAAGTGATCGCAACGGTTGGCTCTGGGATTACGGAGTTAACACCAAGCAAAGGTTTTGCTGCAACTTTAGCAGCAGCTGTGACCGTAGTCGTTGCATCAGGGTTAGGTATGCCAATATCGACTACTCATACTTTAGTTGGTGCTATTTTAGGGGTGGGTTTTGCCTGCGCTCATGGTGTTAATATGGGCTTGATGCGAAATATCTTTATGTCTTGGGTCATTACTTTACCTGTTGGCGCACTCTTTTCGATTGTTTTCTTCTTCATGTTAAAAGCGGCACTTTTATAACCGCGCTCTTGGTTTTATATTATGGCCACGATTGATGCTTATGCTGTCCTAGGGAACCCTATTGGTCACAGCAAATCTCCTGAAATTCACACTTTATTTGCCAAGCAAACCGCACAAGCTTTGGTTTATACCGCCGACCTAGTCGCTTTAGACGGTTTTCAGCAGTATGTTAAGCAATTTCAAGCGGATGGCGGTTGTGGGTTAAATATAACCGTTCCTTTTAAGCAAGAGGCATGGGCAGTGGTTGATCAGCGCAATGACTTGGCAGAACTTGCTGGTGCTGTGAATACCATTATGTTTAAAAATGGTCAGTTATTGGGCTTTAATACTGATGGTTTAGGTTTGGTTAAAGACTTAATCGAGAATTGCCACATACCGTTAGCCGAACAGCGTGTTTTATTGTTAGGTGCTGGTGGTGCTACAAGAGGAGTGGTTTTACCTTTGTTTCAAGCTGGGGTTAAGTCAATGACCATTGCAAACCGGACAGCACAAAAGGCAGAGGCGTTGGCCACTTTATTTTCTGAATATGGTGATGTTAACGGTGTTGGTTTGGATGCGATTTGTGGTTCGTTTGATGTGGTGATTAATGCGACAGCAGCGGGTCTAAACAGAGATGTGCCTCAAATTGACCCAACCTTCGTAAAAAATGCGCTGTGTTATGACATGATGTATGGGGATAAGCCAACCGCTTTTGTGGAGTGGGCAAACTCTCATGGCGCAACTCGTGCCTTTGATGGGCTAGGAATGCTCGTTGAACAGGCTGCTGAGGCTTTCTTGATCTGGCGCGGTGTGCGGCCTAAAACGGATGAAGTTATTGCTCACTGCCGCACACAGTTGTGATGTTTTGCGGCATAATCGCCGTCCATTGATTTTTGAAATACATTGTCTTCTTAGCTAAATGCTATACCCTAAGTGAACACTTCGTTTTGTCACTTATCTATCTTCGATAGTTGGCTCAGCGCTCATATATTGAGGCAGCCTAATGACAAACCTACGCTTATGCTACCAAACCGTCGAGTTTGGAAAACTGGATATTCACCTGTGTACTTTACGCAATAAGCAAGAATTTTATGACCCGACAGGCATTGCAGAGCAACTGGGTATCTGCTCAGCATCTTGGCCTCTTTTTGGTGTCATTTGGCCTTCGAGCTTAGTGCTTGCTCACTTCATTCTTGACTATGAAACGGGCTCAAAACGAATATTGGAAGTAGGCTGCGGCATGGCGTTATCCAGCTTGCTGTTGAACAAGCAATGCGATGATATTACTGCAACGGACTACCACCCTGAAGTGAAGACTTTTCTACAAAGGAATACATTGCTTAATGACGATAGAGCAATTGCATTTGAGCAAGTAGATTGGACGGCTAAAAGTGACAACCTTGGCCTTTTTGACATGATTATTGGCAGCGACCTATTGTATGAGGACGCGCATATTGAATTATTGGCTGCTTTCATTGCCGCACATTCAAAGCCTGTTTGCGAAGTGATTATCGTTGATCCAGGGCGTGGCAGAAAAAACAAGTTAAGCTCAAGAATGATGGAGTTCGGATTCAGCTCTTTTCACCAAAAACCCAACCATACAGACTATCTCGACGAAGCATTCAAAGGCTACATTCTTAAGTTTGAGCGCAGCTAACCGTTATAAAGAGGCGAGTGTTCGGTCTTTTAGTTTTTTGTAATGATTTGAAGAGTACTGAAAAAATTCAATTTCTTTGTCGGTCAGTTCCCGGATTTTTCTGGCAGGTGTTCCTAACCATAAATGACCGCCAGTTAAGACCTTACCTGACGGGACTAAACTACCAGCACCAACAATGGTGTTGGGCTCCACAATGGCATTATCAAGAACAATAGAACCCATGCCAATTAAACAGTAATCGGCTATAGTGCAGCCATGTAAAATGACTTTGTGGCCAACGGTTACATGGTTACCAATGGTCAAAGGGGAGCCTTCAGGTTGGAAGGGGCTTGCGTGGGTGACGTGAAGTATAGAGCCATCTTGTATGTTAGTATAATCGCCGACACGAATGGCGTGCACATCGCCTCTGAGAACAGCCATTGGCCAGATTGAAGCGTGTTCACCTATACTAACATTACCAGAGACATGTGCATCGCCATCTATGAAGGCAGAGTCCGCGATTTTCGGGTGAGTATCCTCAAAGGCACGTATTGTCATATTTATTTCAATCCACTGTTTAAAGGCAACGCTGTATGAATCCATTATTGGCCATCGAATCACTACCAGAATTTTCTCTGATCAAGCCTGAGCATGTAATACCAGCTATCGATCAGGTTTTAACAGAAAATAGAGAAGTGATACAGCTGCTGACTCAAAATATAAAGGCACCTAGCTGGGACAATTTTATTCAACCCTTAGAGCAAGCAGCGAATAAATTAAACCGCGTGTGGTCACCGGTGAGTCATTTGAATTCAGTGATGAACAGTGATTCGTTAAAAGAAGCTTATCAATCATGCTTGCCTAAGCTGAGTGAATATAACACAGAGCTAGGCCAAAATAAGCAGTTATTTGAAGCTTATCAAGCAATTGAGCAAGCAGATTCGTTTACCTCATTATCGGAGTCACAGCAGAAAACCATCACTAATGCATTACGCGATTTTAAGTTAGCCGGTATTGATCTCGCGCCAGAAAAACAAACGCGTTATAAGGAAATCAAACAGCAGTTATCGAAACTTACCAGCGACTTTCAACAAAATGTCATGGATGCAACCCTTGCTTGGTCTTATGCGATAGAAGATGAGTCACGCTTAAGTGGGCTGACGGATTCAGCCAAAGCATTGATGTCACAAGCGGCTAAAGCCAAATCACAAGAAGGTTGGCTGTTAAAACTTGATTTCCCGATTTATTTTGCCGTGATGAGTTACGCAGATGATCAAGATTTAAGAAAAATGATGTATGAGGCTTATCAAACAAGAGCATCAGATCAAGGCCCTAACGCAGGGGAGTGGGATAACACCCCATTGATGAATGACATTATGGCATTGCGACATGAGCTCAGCCAATTATTGTCATTTGCTAATTATGCCGAATATTCGCTCGCAACCAAAATGGCATCATCTCCTGATGAGGTATTGTCCTTTTTGAATGACTTAGTGGATAAGTCAAAATCTGTTGCTGAAAATGAGCTGCAAACATTGGTCGCATTTGCTAAATCAGACTTAAATATGGAGACCTGTAATCCCTGGGATTTGATGTACGTTGCTGAAAAATATAAAAAAGCCACGTTTGATGTGAGCCAAGAAGAGGTGAAAGAATACTTTCCAATACAGGCTGTACTAAAGGGTATGTTTGGTATTGTTGAGAAGTTATTTGATATTCAAATTACCGAAAATAAAGCACAAAATGTATGGCATGAAGAAGTGCATTTTTTTGAAATTAAACAAAAAAATACGGTCATTGCTCAGTTTTATTTGGATTTATACGCCAGAGATTTCAAGCGTGGCGGAGCCTGGATGGATGAGTGTGTTGTCAGACAATTAAGCCCAGAAGGGTTGCAGTTACCTGTTGCCTACCTTACCTGCAACTTTACGCCTGCAGTCGAGGGCAAGCCTGCCTTGTTGACACATGATGAAATGACTACGTTGTTTCATGAGTTTGGCCATGGTTTACACCACATGTTGACCCAAATTGATGAACTCAGTGTTTCGGGGATCAATGGCGTTTCTTGGGATGCAGTTGAGCTGCCGAGCCAGTTTCTTGAGAATTGGTGTTGGCAGGAGGAGGCATTGGCTTTATTTTCAGGTCACTACGAGACGGGTGAACCATTGCCTCTTGATATGTTCAATAAGATGATAGCTGCGAAAAATTTCCAGTCTGGCATGCAAATGGTCAGACAATTAGAATTTGCGATATTTGATTTTAATATTCATTTAAAATACCACGAAGGGTTGGATATTTACGCAGAATTGAACGCAGTTAGAAAGCGGGTGGCTGTCATTATCCCTCCAGAAAATAACCGTTTTGCTCATGGCTTTAGTCATATTTTTGCAGGGGGTTATGCCGCAGGATATTACAGTTATAAATGGGCTGAAGTGTTGTCCAGTGATGCGTTTGCTAAATTTGAGGAAGAGGGGATTTTTAATGTCAGCACAGGCCAATTATTTTTAACCTCGATTTTGCAGCAAGGTGGCTCAAAAGATGCGATGACGTGCTTTAAGAATTTTCGTGGACGTGCACCAAGTATTGATGCATTGTTGCGACACAGCGGTATGGCAGCATGAAGCTTTAAGCAATTCATGCTAAATTTAGGTAATAGTCAATTCAAGGTAAAGGTTTTTTCATGCGGTTAGCAGCGTTATTGGTTTTGTGGTGTATATCCGGGTTAGCACTTGCGGGTGAAACGGTTCGTATCACAGATAAACTCATTGTTGGTTTGTACGAAAATGATCAATTATCAGGAAGTACCATTACTGTTTTAAGAACGGATACGCCGCTTGAAGTATTGGATAAAAAGGGAAATTCATGGCAGGTGAAAACCTCTGATGGCACGGTTGGTTGGATGAAAAAAACGTATTTGACTACAAAAAAATCCAGCAAAATTCAGCTTATCGAACTGCAGATTAAATTCCGCGCATCACAAGACAAACTGAAAAAAACGGAACAGAAAAATAAAACGCTTAGGGACGAAGTGGCCAAGCTAAAGAAAAACAAAGGCTCTGGTGTTTCTGTCCGGGACATGGATAAGGTAAAAAAAGAACTCAAGAAAGCATTGGTTGAATTGGCAGAATTTAAAAAGCAAAAAGAGGCAGTGACCACAGGAAAAGTGACTGCTGAAGATGCTGTCGCTTTAGCTGAAAAAGTAGCCGGCTTAGAGCTTGAACTGAGTAAAGCGACCGATGAAAATGTTGTGTTGAAAGCCGCCGCTGAACAAATGCGAACAGCAGTGGGTGAAGCAAAAAACCCTGAGATAAATGCGTCAATGGATTCACTGAAGCTACAAAAAGAAAACAAACAACTCAAAGAAAAATTACAACAAGTTAAAGCACTGGTTACAGGCGTTGGTGAGCTGGAAGAATCCTGGCTTGGTAGTATTTCAATTGTTTGGATTTTGATTATATTATCTATTTTATTATTAGCAGGTTTCTTTGCCGGTATTACTTGGTTAGATTTCCGCCAGCGTCGTCGGCATGGTGGCTTCCGAGTTTATTAAACGATGAAGTATAAAGATTTACGGGACTTTATTGCTCAATTAGAATCACGGGGTGAACTTAAGCGCATTAGTGCGGAAGTTGATCCTTATTTAGAAATGACTGAAATTTGTGATCGGGTATTGCGGGGCAAAGGTCCTGCGATTTTATTTGAGAACCCTAAAGGCTCAAATATTCCTGTATTGGCCAATTTATTTGGTACGCCTGAGCGAGTCGCCTATGGCATGGGGGCAGAAAAAGTCAGTGCACTGCGAGATATTGGTCAGCTCTTAGCATTTCTTAAAGAACCAGAGCCGCCTGCAGGGTTTAAAGATGCCTGGGAGAAGCTTCCGATCTTTAAACAGGTGCTCAATATGGCACCGAAAGTACTACGCCGTGCTGAATGCCAGAAAGTGGTTTTAACGGGTGATGAGGTTGATTTAAGCCAAATCCCGATTCAAACGTGTTGGCCAGATGATGCTGGCCCTTTAATCACCTGGGCATTGGTTGTGACGAAAGGGCCGAACAAACCACGGCAAAATTTAGGTATTTATCGGCAGCAAGTGATTGGTAAAAATCGCGTTATTATGCGCTGGTTATCACACCGTGGTGGTGCATTAGATTTCCGAGAGTGGCAAATAGAGCATCCTGGAGAACCTTTTCCTGTCGCAGTGGCTTTAGGTGCAGACCCGGCGACGATTTTGGGTGCGGTAACACCTGTGCCAGATACATTATCGGAGTATGCCTTTGCTGGCTTACTCAGGGGTGAAAAAACAGAAGTTGTAAAAGGCTTGTTATCAGATTTACAGGTGCCAGCCAGTGCTGAGTTTGTATTAGAAGGGTTTATTTACCCCGATGATATGGCCGATGAAGGACCTTTTGGTGACCATACAGGTTACTATAATGAGGTTGACCAATTTCCTGTGTTTACCATTGAAAAAATCACACATCGGCCGGACCCCATTTACCACAGTACATATACCGGCCGCCCACCAGATGAGCCAGCCGTACTGGGTGTGGCACTCAACGAAGTATTTGTGCCCATTCTACAAAAGCAGTTTCCTGAAGTTGTGGATTTTTACTTGCCTCCAGAAGGGTGTTCTTATCGCGTTGCCGTGGTGAGTATGAAAAAGCAATATCCTGGCCATGCTAAACGCGTGATGATGGGTGTATGGTCTTTTTTGCGGCAATTTATGTACACTAAGTTTGTCATTGTAACCGATGATGATATCAACGTCAGAGATTGGAACGATGTGATTTGGGCGATTACCACTCGGATGGATCCTGCTCGTGATTTAACATTAGTTGAAAACACACCCATAGATTATTTAGATTTTGCGTCACCTGTATCAGGGTTAGGCTCTAAAATGGGTTTTGATGCAACGAATAAGTGGCCAGGGGAAACAACCCGTGAGTGGGGTAAACCCATTGAGATGACGGCAGCGGTTAGAGATAAAGTGGATTCAATGTGGGATGCATTGGATATTAATTTAAAGGATGATTAGCACATGACCTTAACTCGAGCAAAAGAACTGCTAGAAGTACAAATTGGTATGGGTGGTGGATATAACCGTAATTCAGCTAAAATGATCTTAGCGGATGTGAGTAATGAGCATGGTCAGGCAGCTGTAGATCAACTCATTCGAACCTTAAAACTAGATGAAATATTTGATCTAAAAGAAGGGATGAAGTTTAAGTTTTGAGTGATTTCATTTCGAGTACCTGTTACAGGTACTCGAAATAAAGTGTAATAGCTGTTCAAAAATTTTTACTGTTTAAATATTTTTCTTTAATATTTCATAACTGTTGCCAATACTCCAATAGTGTAATGGCCCCCACGAACCATCCGTTTTCTGTCTATTTCGTACAGTCACCCGATACACTCGAAATTTACCGGATACTGTTTCTTTAGCCATCCAAACACCTAAGTATTTAAATGTTCCTACATCCCAATGGTCGTTAACCCATCTTGCCTCTGTTCTTGTTTCCCAAGGCGCATATACACCAAGTTTAATGGGTTTATGACCAAATTTTTCCATGAGGACTTGAGAGACATTCGTGGCATCTGAACCAATGGGTTTAGCGCTACTTGGAAATGTTGCTGCAGCAATTTTAGCCGTCTTAAAATTGGCCTTTTGTTTATTTAAATTGGCGATAGACTCACCCAAGGTATCTATATTTTTACGAATGCTTGCTGCGTCTGTTTTTAGATTTTTTGCCTCTGAAGAGAGTGTTAATACTTCAGGTGTATTTGCCGTGGCTGCTGGGTAAACGACATCCACTGCATCAATGATGTTGCCAAAAAAATTAATCGACCACATTTCCACATTACCGGTGGCATAGGAAACAGCTGCTGCATCAGAAGCTTTGGTGTCTTTTAATTGTTTTTGGGATTGAGCTACACTGGTTTTTGCAGAGTTAACAAGCGCTTGCATGGTGCGTTTTCGGTCGGTACTCCAGTAGTTGATATTATTTTCGAGTAGTGAGACCTGTAGGTCGAGTTCATAACCTTTTTCTGGTAAAACGTGCAGAATGGAAGCTTGGTCAGGAAACTGCTTGCGAAATGCGGCAACCAAATTTTCTGCGTTTGGTAAAATGGCATTAATCCGATCTGCTTTTTGTTGTAAATTCTCTAAGATGGACTTAATTTTATCAATATCTCTGGTGGTGCTGTAGCCAGCTTCAGCACTGCTGATCGCCATCAGTGCATGGCGCCCCCCGGTAACGGCAGCAGTAATTTTTGGTGCTAATTGGTTGATGGCATTCATGACAGGCTTAATGCTATTTGCTGCTTGATCGCTAGCGGCTAATTTATCATTAATGCTTAATCTAAGGTTTGTAATACGTTGCGTTACAGACACAATCTTAGGGTGGTTAGGTGAGAACTTACCTTTATTCCATTTTAGCTTTTGTTTGAATCTATCATCAATATTGTCTAGCTGAGACATTGCGCGTTTAAATTTATTATTGTTAAGTTCAGCTTCTAGTGACGTCAAACTTTTTTCGATATTAGTAATATGGTATGCCAGTGAGCCAGACAGTTTTTCTGCTGGTTTCACACTATCTGTTGGTTTTGTTTCTGCAACAGCCGTTTTGGCCGCTGGAGATTGCCCTAGTTTACCTTTTAACGTGCTAATTCGGCTTTTCATGTCAACAATAGTGGGGTGTTTTTCGTCAAACTTACCTGAATAATATTCATAAATTGTTTTCAGCTCTTGTTCCGCGCTGTGCAAATAATCCTTAGCATATTTTGCTTTATCTTGTGACATGTATTGTTCAGCTAGAGAGAGTGATTTGTTGACTTTATCTGCTCGATACTGAATTCGACTATCTAGGTCGGCAGCAATACTTGCAGCCGACATCATTAAGCCCATGATAAGGATATGCAGCTGTTTCATGATGATGTGTTCCTTGTGAGATTGAATAAGGTTTTCCTACCCATATAACCTGATACTTTATCAGGTATCGTCTTCTGTATTCAATAATTTAATCATAGGGCAGGGCATTTTTATCAGGGGTGTGCGAGCGGTATATCATTGTGAATGAATAACTCAATCGGGACTAGAATGATTCACAAAACAGTGCAGTAATCCCTTAGAAAGGGTTGGATAGTTAAATTGAAAACCTAAACTGAGCACCCTGTCATTTTTTATTCGGCGTGACTCTCTCATATAAGACATCATACCCGGGCTGAGCTGTTTCTCAGCTTCAGCTAAGGTGAGCTCTGATGGCCTTGCAAGCCCAAAAGTATCTGCAAGTTGGGTAAAGTAGTCCCACATAGTGGAGGGGTTGCCATCACAGGCATTATACAGTGAATGCTCTGTTGTGTGCATCATGACATGTAGACACAACTTAGCTAAGTCGTCAGCATGTATTCTGTTGGTATAGCCTGATTCTGCTTGGCAGACGATGGGTTTGCCCGCTTCTAGGCGTTCTAGAGGGACTTTATTTGGCCCATAAATGCCAGGTACTCTGAGAATAACATACTGTATTTTATGCAGCTCACACCATTGTACCAGGTGTTGCTCTGCATCATATCGGCGTTTTGCTCTGTCTGCGATGGGGTGGGGCGGTGTTGTTTCTTCTATCCAGTCACCTGCTGCATCCCCATAGACACCAGTTGTACTAATGAGTACGAATTTTTCGATGCTGGGTTTAAGGTGCTGCAAAAAGGCTTTAATCCTGTTGTCTTTATCACCGGTTGTTGGCGGTGGTGCAAAATAAAATACTTGATTAAAACCTGAGAGGGTCGAATTTAGGTTGTCTAAATCTGCTCGTAGAGGGGTAATATTGCCTTGTTTTAGGTACGCTTCCGTTGCTGCTGATTTGATTATTCCTGTAACAGGCCCAGATAACAATTTTGCAACTCTCTGACCAATATAGCCACACCCTGCGATGAGTGTATTATTATTGTGTGTCGTCATGAGGGGATATACCTTTTAAAAGCAGTTTTGTATGGCAATTGGTTTTGGCACTTTCGTGTGAAGATATTATTCTGTGTCTTATCTCGATGGTAAGCTGATTAAAAAGGGGCGGGTATTTAAATACCCGCCCCTTTATTGAAAGACTATCTTAAATTATTTTAGATTTATGACTCAATTAAACTGTGTACCGTCATACCAAGATCACCAATGTCATCTAAGGTAGATTTGTTGGTGACAATTGCCGTACTGGCTTTATCAGCCGTTAAATAGGTTTCAGTCACACGTTTTAAATCGTCAATGGTGACTTTTAAAATCCGTTTTCGAGCAGCTTGCCTTTGCTCAGGTGTTCGACCAAACAAGGTTTCATGGAAAGCTTGTTGGGCTTCACCGTAAGGTGAGCTTGGCTTGTCTATGGAGCTAATGACACCAAGAATGGCTTCCTCTAGCTGTCGCTCTTGATGTGTTTCTGATAGTAACCACTCAATGGAACGGTCAAAGTCTGTGAGTGTGCCTTCTACTCGAGGGTCACGATAAGAGTAAAAACGGAATGAAGCGCTACCAGAGTCATGGCTAGCACCACCACCGTATGCGCCGCCTTGTTCACGAACGGTTCGATGTAAAAACCCATTCCGCAAAAAGCCACCAAGGACTGCTAGAGCTGACGAATCCGGGTGATCTACAGGGACTGTCGGGTAAGCTTTAGCACAGAAATTGACTTGAGTGCTGGTGACCCAAAGTTGTTGGGTGGACGTTCTCACTGGGTCTAAGGCAATGGGCTTAAAGCTGGCGTTAGGTTTATTTGTCCAAATATTCTCAAGTGTGGCAATAGCTTGGTTAGCCATGTCTTTTTCACCAACCAATAAAAATCGTTTTGGCGCATCAATCAGTTGTTGGTGGATATTTTTTAATTGCTCTGCAAAGGCATTTAAGGCAGCTTCATCAGAGAAAGATTTTTCTAATTCAACCAGTGACTTAATGCCAGCTAAACCACGTTGTTGGTGTGCAAGTTGGCAAGTCGGGCTCATGTTGCTGGAGGCGGCTAACATGGCTAAGCTGTGGCCACTATCGGTGACGCTTTGTTGCTTGCGAGCACTTATCTGAGACATGATTTCATGAATGCGGCTGGTTTCATCAAAGCGTGCATTAACAAATGTATTGTGAATGAGCTGGGATAAATCATCACTGTTTCTGTTTAAGGCCTTGCCTGATACAGTTAAGTAGCCACTGACATCTTGCTCATCATCAATTTTACCTCGAAGGGAAGTTGAAGCATGAATCCCTCCACTGATACTTGATTGAAGTTCTTGCATTTCAAGATAGGTTTTATCACCACAACCAAGCTCTGTAATGCAGGTGTTGAAGTAGGGCAATATGTGCTGCTCTTCTACCGAAAGGGCAGGTAAATCGGTGATGACTTGTTGGTAGACGAGGCCATTTGTGCCTTGTGCATAAAAATGTGTGTGGGCATTATGAATGCTTCCAGTGGCGATACTAACGGATTCCGGTACATCTTCTAGACCTACTTTAGGTAGGTTTTCTGGGTCATCTTCTTGTTCTTGACGTGCTTTAAGTTGTTTGGCAATGCTGATGACTTGCTGTTTTTGTTCATCGGTCATTGCGGCTTTCATGGCGATGAGTTTGGCGCTTTCATCTTCCGTCATTTTCTTAGATAAAAGATTATCTGGCACCATTGTGATGGTTACCCGGTGTGGATTATCTAATAGTTTCCGTTTAACCATATCGGTGACAAAGTCAGGGTTTTTAGTTTTTTCTCGTAATCTAACAAGGGCAGGCTCAATATCTAATAAGGCTTTAGGGTCACCACGGTGAATAGCACCAGGCAATGCAGATAGAATCAGTTGCAAGCCATAAGGGTATCCTGCGCCGCCAATTTCACGCTGGCCAAGCTCTAATTGATGCAACATAGCATCTACTCTTTCTTGGGCAATGCCGTCTTTAGCCACTTGTTCTAGAACATCATTGACCAATTTTTCAAAATCATCTGTCCTATCGGCTTCTGAGCCTTCAATACCACACATAAAGGCCATTTCTTTGTTGCTATCTTCAAGACCGCACAGTGGTGATGGAGAAGTACCAACATCGTTGCTTTCTAGTGCTTTAAGTAAAGGGGAGGCACTGTTGTCTAAGAGTAAGTTAGACATTAAATGGGCTTCGAGCAAGTCATCAATATTGGTGCAGTGGCCGAGCAACCAACTCATCACAATGTGGGTCTTTTCAGCAGGATCATCATCTAGCGCGTAGTGTGTTGTGACTTGCTGTGGAGATGAATAACGCTTTTCATCATTGACATCAATGGTCTTATTGAGGGCTTCAAAACGGCTTAATGCATTGTCTTCAAATACAGCTTGATGTTCCGCAGCGGTAATATCACCAAAGGTCATGAAGGTGGCGTTTGAAGGATGGTAATGTGTTTTATAGAAAGCCAGCAACTCCTCATGGGACAAATCTGGAATGGCTGCAGGTTCACCACCACTGTTGTAGTGATAGGTATTGGTTGGAAATAAGTGATGTGTCAGTGCTTGCCAAAGAGTGCTGGTGGGTGAACTCATTGCCCCTTTCATTTCATTGAAGACAACGCCTTTATATTCTAGTTCTGAATCTGCATTGTCGGCTTCAGCAAATTCAACACGGTGTCCTTCCTGAGCAAAATCTAAGGGATCTAAACGAGAAAAGAATACCGCATCTAAATAGACGTTGAGTAGGTTGTTAAAATCTTTACGGTTTTGGCTGGCGAAAGGGTAGGCCGTCCAATCACTACTGGTAAAGGCGTTCATAAAGGTATTCAGTGAACGCCGAATCATCATGAAAAAGGGGTCGCGGACAGGATATTTTTCACTGCCACAAAGTGCTGTATGTTCTAAAATGTGTGCGACGCCTGTGTCATCCATTGGCATGGTTCTAAGCGCAACTAAAAAGACGTTTTCTTGGTTTTCTGCTGCAATGTGGTAGTGCATCGCGCCTGTTTTACGGTGCTGATATTCCTCAACCATAATATTGAGTGATTCAATTTTTTGTTGGCTGACCCATTTAAATGCGGGGTGGGTACTGGGCGATTCTACCGGTGCGGTCATGGACGACATCTCTTTTTATGAAAAATAATAGAACGGACAACTTAACATAGTCTGTTAGCAAGGTCTTGCCGGAATATTGAGGTGGTTTATTACTGGTATAACAGAGGGTTAATAGACCTTAAGTTAGTTAAGGTATTAGTAACCATTAGTCGGGAAAAATAACCAATTGATTTTACAGTAGGGTGTGAATAAAGCGCATTAATTCGTTGATTGCGTGTAATAAATTAGCATATTTTAAAATTATCTAAAATGGGCTAGATGGAGGAAATCCCTAGTTAATCATGAAACTGAATAACACGATCGTAGATTTTCGTATATAATAAGTGCCAATTCGATAGAAAAAAGAGAATATTGGGGAAAACACTGTATGAATATTACCAGAGCATTGGTGGTCGATGATTCTAAGACGGCGCGTATCAGTCTTAAGAAACAACTCCAAAACCGTGGTATTGAGGTGGATGTTGCTGAATCTGGTGAAGAAGCATTAAGCTATCTTCGTAGTTGTGAGCCACTATACCCTGATATTATTTTTATGGACATCATGATGCCTGGCATCGATGGCTTAGAAGCAACGAAGACAATCACTTCAACACCAGAAACATCAACCATTCCTGTTGTTATGTGTACTTCTAAGGACGACGAGCAGACCAAAATTGCAGCTCAAGAAAATGGTGCAATTGGTTTTGCAGTAAAACCCATTAAAGGCGATGAGCTTGAAAAGTCATTACAAATGGCCAGTGAGCAAATTGCAGAACTAGACCAAGCACTAGACGCTGCAGATATGCTCGAGCCAGAAGTAGGGTCTGCAATTGCAGCCTCAGGTCCTGTAACACTTTCTGCTCATGATATAGAAGCGATTACCGAGCAAGTGACCACCTTAGCGAATCGCATTGCTTCAGAAGTTGCGGAAGACATTGCCTCTAAGGTTACAAAAACAACATCTTATTTGGCGATAGCACAAGCGAAACAATCTGCTGAAGAGATTGCCGCTAAGTCCGCTAAGGCGATAGCGATTCAAGTCTCGGAAAAAGAAGCGAGTGAACACGCTAAGGCGACTATTGAACAAATGACAGGCCAACTCGTGCAGCAAACAGTTCGTGAAGAAGTGGAAAAAGCACGCGCCAATATTCAAGCAGATCTCGCCAGCCACATGACGGCGTATTTGAAATCTGCACAAGTATCCGCTGAAATGCAAAATTCAGTACAGGATAAAGCCACTCATACCGCGAAAACAGTGGCACAACAAATGATCAAAGACAGCGAGCGTCGTTCTGAAGAGATTGCACATCTTGCGGCTAAATCAGCTGTTGGTGGTATCAAAGTATTAACCTATCTGTTTAGTTTAACTTCATTAGGCATCATCGGTTATCTTGCGGCTCAAGCTTTGGGCATGCTTAATCTCTGATACAATTTCAGCGAATAAATGAAAGGGGGTGGTTACTTAATGTAACCGCCCCTTTTTTTTTGGATGAATGTTTGAGCAAACCTAGCGCACATTGTGAGGTAATACCTGAAACAATTAGTCAGTTTCCAGCTATAATTTAATCAATTTAGTTCCAATAAGGCTCATCATGAAGCAACCTAAACGTATCGCTGTCACAGGTGCCGCAGGGCAAATAGCGTATTCATTGGTTTTTCGAATTGCCGCAGGAGAAATGCTGGGTAATGATCAACCGGTTATTTTACAACTTTTAGATATCCCCGAATCAGTAACCGCTTTACAAGGGGTGGTCATGGAGCTAGAGGATTGTGCCTACCCTTTACTTCAGCATGTCTCTGTTACAGCTGACCCCAACATTGGCTTTAAAGACTGTGATATCGCTTTATTAATTGGCGCAAGGCCCCGCTCACCAGGCATGGAGCGTAACGATTTATTGGCTGCCAATGGCGAAATATTCAAAATACAGGGGCGTGCATTGAATGACCATGCAAACCCAAATGTTAAAGTGTTAGTCGTGGGTAATCCGGCCAATACCAATGCATTAATTGCAATGCATAATGCACCAGACTTAAAACCAAGCCAATTTACAGCGATGACACGCCTAGATCATAACCGTGCCTTGACCACACTAGCACAGAGAACAGGTCACATGGTGTCGGACGTGAGCCAGGTATGTGTTTGGGGTAACCATTCCTCAACCCAGTACCCGGACATTAGCAATGCCTTAGTTGACGGGATTGATGCCACAACATTAATTCCTGAAAATTGGATAACGGATTCTTTTATCCCAACGATTCAGCAACGAGGGGCTGCGATTATGGCTGCTCGAGGTAAGTCGAGCGCGGCATCGGCAGGGTTTGCTGCGATGGATCATATTCATGACTGGATAAAAGGCTCGAATGAGTGGGTTAGTATGGTGGTGCCATCAGATGGTAGTTATGGTGTGCCTGAAGGTTTGATGTTCTCATTCCCTGTGAAGGTGAAGCATGGTGAGTATGAAATCATTAAAAACCTTGAGTTAGGTGAGTTCAGCCAAAGAATGTTGGATGAGACAACCGCTGAACTGCTGCAAGAACGAGAAGCCATTAAAGATTTATTAACGGACTAGTGTATGCCTATCACCCATAAAATTATCATGTGTAGCGCCTGTAATAGTGATGGCGTTACAACACCTCGGTTGATCGAATTAGAGGCGTTTAAACTGTGGCGCTATATGATGGAGAAATCTCATAATATTCAAATTGACGATTTACGTTTGGGTTTATGGATAGATTCAGACAGTTTTTATGAGCGAGAAGAAGTGCACGCTAGAAGTGGGGAAGTGGAAGCCGTCGACAGAATCTTATTGTCTATATTTGATGCTAAAAATGGTTTTTGTGAAACCATCATGCGTTTTGCTAAGCAGTCAGAAACAGCTCAAGTTAGGCAAGTGTTAATGTCTCATGTCGCTGATAGCATTAAAGATGCAGGCGATGTAGATGTGGATGTTTTGCCCGGGTTTTGCGTGGTGAAACATGGCGCAGTTAATCAAATTAATTTAGGTTTATCTGGTCTTTAATCAACGATAGTGCTGTGTACTACGGCAGCTCGGGATTAAAAAATATCCCTTGAACTTGCTTAGAGGCAAAACCTGTTTCACCTAGGTTCCCGATTTTAGCGGTTAATTGTACCGTAAAAGCATCATAGCTTGTCACCTCGTCAATGGTTTGCACCGTGCATTGGTCAATGGTAATTTCAATGGTGCTAAATGGCGGGGGTAGAAAAAACGTTCTGTTCGCATTGCTAGTCAGTAGGTTGCAGCAAGCAGCCCCTGTACTGCTGCAAATACTGCCTGTGAGCTGTTGCACATTGGCTCTTGCCCATTCCAGGCCACTTTGTGCACCATAATCTACCCGGCTAGACAGCACGTTTAAGGTGGTACCCATTTGTAAGTTACCTGACACCTTCACCATAAAAGCGGCTAAAACGGACATAATCACCAGTAATAAAATAGACCCCATCAAGGAAAATCCAGATTGCTTCATGGGCGCCCTTTTATTTTTACTTGGTTGAATACAGAGTATGTTTGTATCTCTCCCTGGTTGAGTGCTGGGTCTTGGTAGCTGTATGTTAGGTTGATGCTGACAGTACTACCAGAGACTGCATCTCCTTGAAGCTGAAATTGGCAATCGGTAATGTGGTTAGAGAGTAAACTACGCTCTGCTGGGTTATTACGACCAAGTAACTCAGCATCACTGCTCACCAAATTGGGCGTAATGGTGTAATCATGGTAGCGCTGTAAAGTGCCCGTTGTGGGATCGCAGATATAGGTGATGGGGGTATCGACAATATAAAAGCGCTGTTTTGTTGAAGCCTGAGGAAAGTTGAAATTCACGAAATTCAGTTGATTTGGGTTAATGGCAGGTAAGGCCGCCGTTATGGTGGTTCTATTGCTGGGCTGATAGGCATCTTGTAAGCCGGTGAGCGCAGGGTTTATGACCAAACAATCTGCAATACTATTTTCACACGCACTTGCGGCATTGCTTGTACTAATGCTATGGGCTGTACCGATGGGTGTTTCGGCTAAACCACTGGTGATATCAAAGCTGTTGTCATTACTGCTAAAATCTAAAATATCTTCTGTCGCTAAAGGGCTTAAAGCTGCCCGATATCGTCCTGAGTCACGCACATGGAGCAATTCTAAGCAGCGGTTATTGCAGCTTAAGCGAATGCTATTAGGCAGCGCTTGATGAATATCCTGACGTAAGTGGTGTAATGCAATGTCGGCATTACCGAGGGTGTTGACTCGGTTAGCAACATCATAGTAACCATCAAAAGCCGTTTTGATCATTTTTGCGCCTAGAGTGGCAATGATACTGGTGATCATAATGACCATCACCATCTCAATTAAGGTAAAACCTCGTTGCATCATAGACTATCTGCCTTATGGCCAATGAGCGTGACATCTTGATTAAAATTACCATTGCCAATGGCCCAGCTATCATGGGTAACGGTCACGGTAATGGTTTTCACAGGGATGTTGTTTAGCACACTGGCAGGATCGACCGCTACAGTGATGTTGAATGCCGACGCATCAAAGGGTGTACCTAGTGTGGCAACAAGACCAAGCTGATTGAGAGGGCCATTATTATCATTGATATTATTGAAGTCATCGACATCATTAAAGTTGGCTCGACCAGCAGGGTTAGCTGATTGGGTAAAATCTTTTTGTAAAATCTCATCTAAATAGGCGGAGGCGATATACAGTGCTTGATTGATAATAACAGGTTCAGCAGAGCGTTTGGCAGTTTGAGTAAACACTGAAAATAAACCTGTTACCCCAACAGCCACGACAACGATTGCAACCACCACCTCAATGAGAGAACTGCCTTTATTATGGTGCATGAGCAAATCCCGTAAAGGCTTCTACTGTCACCGTATGATCTGCAATAGTCATCACAGAGGGGGTGCTGATCACACTATTGTTATTCACTTGCTTGGGTTGGCCTTTTTTGTCGAAGTAGAAGTCAAACAGACCGGTTATGGCGATGCCATTTGTGGGGGTCGCTTGCATAGGTGCTGCGGTTGCTGGGTGCTGAATTAAGGTATCCGCTGTGCTTAAGTGGCTCGTTGGCGTACAGACGACCCATTGGCGTATTTCATAGCCATTGTTACTGGCAACAACACGAGTATCGCATTCACTGCTGATGGCAAGCTTTTGAGCATAACGAATAGAGGAGAGTAAATCATCAACATACCCGCGTGCTTGGGTTGTGGTTTGTACATCCGAAAGGCGTGGCACAGCAAGTCCTGCCAAAATACCCACAATGACAATCACCATTATTAATTCAAATAAGCTAAACCCGGCCGCACCTTTCCTCATTTAAACAGTATCGGACAAAAAAGGGGATAGGTGAATGTTAGAAGTGTGATTATGTGATCAAAGTTTGTTTTGTTCAGTTACTGTTAAGTTAGTGGGGCTAGACTGCTATTAAGGAAATCCACCCTTCCTTATTCATCATGGCGGCCTTCAGAGGGGGACAAGGATGTCCGTTAGCCGTCATGATGTTTTATTTATTAAGCAATTTGAAAAAAATCGACTGTGGCTTGCATCTCTTTTGCTTGAGAGACTGCAGATTCACTGGCAGCGGCCGTTTCTTCTGCAAGGGCTGCATTTTGCTGGGTAATTTCATCGAGTGTTGTTACCGATGAGTTCACTTCCTGGATGCCCGCTGATTGTTCTTTGCTGGCATGAGTTATGCCAGAAACTAAGCTATTGACTGAGTTTATTCCCGTAACAATTTCTGCGAGCGTCTCTCCAGAGGCATTTACCAACAACGTACCGACCTTGGCTTTCTCAACGCTGTCCTTGATTAACTCTTTAATCTGTTTCGCAGCATTTGCACTGCGTAATGCTAGATTTCTCACTTCAGTTGCAACAACCGCAAAACCACGACCATGTTCACTGGCTCTGGCAGCTTCTACCGATGCATTGAGCGCCAGCAAATTAGTTTGAAAAGCAATTTCATCAATGACACCAATAATGTCAGAAATTTTAGTACTGCTCTCACTAATTTCAGACATCGCCTCAATGGCTTGACCTACAATATCACGCCCTTTAAATGCCGTTGTACTGTTATTTGTACTGATTTCATTGGCATCTTGTGCATTATCGGCATTGGTTTTAACGGTAGATGTAAGCTCTTCCATGCTGGCTGCAGTTTGTTCTAAGTTTGAAGCTTGGTTTTCCGTTCTCTGAGATAAAGTGGTATTGCCTTGCGAAATTTCATTACAGGAAGTCACAATATTATTGCTGGCATGTTTGACTTGAGAAATGACCGTTGAAAGTTTGTCAGACATGTTATTAAGATCAATGGTAACGCGTTGAAACTCACCTTCTTGGTGTTGTTCTATATTACTTGATAAATCCCCATCGGCCATGTTTTGAACTTTTGCGCTGATGTCCTGGAATGTGGTACGTAATATTGATAAAGAAGCATTCATGTTTTCTTTTAATGTGTGGAGATCGCCCTTTAAATCCACCTCGACTTGTTGTTGCAGGTCACCATGGGTTACGGCATTCATCACGTCATTAATGGCAGAAAAAGATTGTTGGATACTTTCTGATGTCTGGTTGATTCTTTCTTTGAGCGTTAAAAACTCGCCTTGGCAATCAGCACTGATACGGCGATCAAAGCAGCCATTTTCTTGTGCTTCAAGGACGTAATTAGTTTCGGAAAAGGTTGTTTGCAGGATGCTGACACTGTGATTGATGTTATTTTTTAAGGTAGCCATCTCGCCTTTAAGGGGTAAATCAACCGTTTCTGTAAAGCAGCCTTGGGTTATTTTTAGCATGACATGATTGACATTTGTCATGGTATTTCCAAGTGTTTTAGCCGTGCCATTAATGGAGGATTTTAATTCACCCAGCTGGCCATTGAGGTCACTATGAATGGTTTGAGAAAAATCACCTTCAGCAATTGCCTTCATCACGGAGTTGACATCACTTACCGCTGTGCCAAGTTGGGTAACGGTAGTATTAATATTTGTTTTTAACTCACCAAGCTCGCCAGGCATAGTGCGTTGTATAGTGATATCAAAATCACCTTGACTCAATGCTTGCATCACCCCAGAGACCTCTTGTATGACTTGGTTTGTTTGGGCCAGAGATTGGTTAATGCCATTTTTTAATTGGCCTAGATCACCGGACATTGAAGACGTTACCCGATGATTTAATTCGCCATCTGCAAAATCAGCCATGACACTGTTAATGTCTTTAATAGCAGAGGCTAAATTCTCAACAGACTGATTGATGTTTTGTTGTAATCGTTTTAAATCCCCTTCCATTTCAGCGTCAACCCGTGCTGAAAAATCTCCTTGACTGACTTGTGCCATAACCCCTGAAATCGTACCAATGGTTGTTGCCATTATATCTGCCGTATTATTCACATGGCATCTTAAATCGCCTAAGTCACCAGGTAATGACTTGTCCATTTTTTGATCAAATTCACCTTGGGTAAAACCGCGTAAAACCGTTGAGGTTCCTTGGATGGCCTCTTGCAGACTGGTCATGAGTTGGTTAAAGCTATGCCCTGCAGAGGACACTTCATCTTGTCCTTTGATATTGAGCCGATGATGAAATTGACCTTGGCGAGCAACCGTATCCATCATCTGTGTTAATAACGTCATCCTTGCGCTGAGTAAATGTGCAAAACGGTAGCTTAACAACATCATAATGATGATGAGAGAGGCGCCAATCAAAATAATGGTGCTTGAATTGGCATTTTTTTCGTTACTGACAGTGAGTGCATTAGTCATTCTCTTGCTAACACTGACTAAAAAGCTTTCTATCGTTTCACTGATTGACGCGGCAGCTTCATCAAAATCGGCCATGAGCGCATTACCACCAGCAGGGCCTTGTGCAACGTATGCTTGTGCCATTTTAATGCCCACGGTGTAGTACTTTTCAAAAACGGGCAGCATGTCATCGTATTGTTGTTTGTGCTTAGGGTCTAACGCACTGAGTTCTGCGACTAATTGGCGAAACAGTTTGGCATTATTTTCTGCTTCATCAAATCCGTCGTTTAAGCCATCAAGCCCTCGAGTGGCACTGATATCTGTTAACCATTGCTGAACTTGTACTGTGGCCAGTTTCAGCTGATGGGCTTTATTTAAGATTGGTACCTCAACTTGCTCCATCTTCTGGGCTTGAGTAATGATCGAACTGTTATTAAAATGCATCGCAATTGATTGAATTAAAGCAATAATGCCAATTGTGAGCGTGAGTAACATCAACTGGTTTTTTAACGTCATGAAATACCTACCTAACATATAAAGGTTGCTTAGCGTACATACATTATATATGCGGATTGACGCTTTTGTAGGGTGAGCACACATTTTCATGATGTTTATTGGGTTGGGGCAGGCTTAGATTGGTGTTTGTGCCATTAGAAGGGCTACGATCAAGAGCAGCTGGGCTATAAATCCACCCGCAAAAGCGGCAACTCTAAAAAAAGGTATGCGTAGCGTAAATACAATCGCATGAGTAAGTCTTGCGAAAAAATATAGGATACAGGCAAAGCTGGTGGTTGTATTGCTCGTGCCTGATAAGTGGACAACAATCACTAATGGCGCAAAAATGACTAAATTTTCGACCGCGTTTGCGTGAGCCGCCATTAGCCTAGTTGCCCAGCCTACTTGGCTTTCGGTTTTACCATCAGGGTCGAGTAAAGCTGTATCAAACCCTTGCTCAATCAATCGGTTAACGATATAAGGTAGCCACAGAATGGCAGTAAGTAAAAGGGATAAAGTGAGCCAATAAAGTTCAGTTGTCATAGTCGTCTCCAGTAGTGAAAATGCTTAGGTGAAGTGTAAATACTCCTCTTAGCTTTATCTATGACCAAAACGGCTAAATAGTATGCTGAAACGCCTTTATTGAGTGGGTAACATCGTAAATTTTTAGAGACTATTTATTAATTTATGCTATACCAATACTGTAATACAGTTTTATATAAGCCTGTAATTAGCATAGCCATTTTTTCATAATCTAATGTTTGCCAAGTATCTGCTGACGTATGGTAGTGTTTGTTCCGATAAAAAGACGTATCTGTCACCATGATGGCAGGGTAGCCAAAAGCCCAATAATTTAAATGGTCTGAAAAATCAATGCCAGGCACAAGAGGGATAGCATTGATAGAATAAACGGGTAGAGGTGTTGCTTTTAATAAGCTGTTCTTTAAGTTTTTTGTTTCTCCTGAATTCAAGTCATAAGTGCATGACCGGTTAAATTTTCTTGTTTAATGCCAGTGAGCTCTTCAAAAGCCTCATAAGGTGTTTTGTAGCCTAAGCATTTTCTTGGCCGGCTATTTAATTTGTGA
>Ga0233435_1000464_pt1 | contig 47948 bp, 79 predicted proteins | sample SI_122_August201_3_FD_182735 | JGI IMG/M metagenome (GOLD analysis project Ga0233435, IMG submission 182735) | Seawater microbial communities from Saanich Inlet, British Columbia, Canada - SI_122_August2016_135_MG | ecosystem: Environmental > Aquatic > Marine > Inlet | place: Canada: British...
ACATTGAGAGAGAGCCAATTTTTGCATTTGTAGGTGAACTTGAGTTTGTCCTACTTAAATAAGCACTAGCAGATGAACGAAAACGTAAGCTGTTGTCTATGTCATAACCACCAGTAGCACTGTTAGCTGCTGCTCCGACTAATAAAGACATTATGAAACTCCTAGCGTTTGACCTTGCTCGTAGAGATTTGTCCCGTCAGACCTAAAGTTGAAGAAGTCAACAGCTGCAGCTGCTGTAGATAGAGTAGGAGCAGTTGCTGCGTTCCATTTAAATATAGCATTCCATGCTAAAGTTCTTGACCCTGTGCCATCTTGAATTACTTGTATACTATAAAACCCACCGTCTTGTAAGTTAGTAGGTGCTGCCATGGTTCGGTTACCCGCTAAGGTAACTTTAGATACTTGTCCTGAATTTGTGTCCCAAGTGATGGTAGCCGCGTCAGTAAGTGTGAGTGTAGGAGAAAAGCCTTGGCCATCTACCTGTAAATTAAGTGTAGTGCTTAGTGAAGTAAATGCTCCGGTACTAGGGGACGTATCACCTATAGGGCCCGGTGTAGCAAATCGTGCGGTAACGCCTGCACCTGAAACGGTACTTGTTGCTGAAAGTGTTGTGAAAGCACCTGTACCTGAAACTGTACTTGATGCTGAAAGTGTTGTGAAGGCACCTGTACCCGCTACTGAACTACCGATTGCAGGAGGGGAAGCAAATTTTGCATCGACACCAACACCACTAAATGTACTTGATGCTGAAAGTGTTGTAAAAGCACCTGTACCCGCTGCTGAACTACCAATTGCAGGGGGAGAGGCAAATTTTGCATCAACACCAGCACCACCAAATGTACTAGTTGCTGAAAGTGTTGTAAAAGCTCCAGTGCTAGGAGTAGTTGCTCCAATTGTAGTACCGTTAATTACACCACTAGCTATAGTATATGAGGCTGAATAGTTTACTGCTTCTACAACTTCATAGTTAGTTCCTGAATGGACTCCAGTTTGATATAAAGCCATAGATTTGCCTGCAGGCACTTCAATACCAGCTGCAGAAGTTTTTACAGTTACGTCTGTATCAGATGCATTATATACATAATAATTTTTACCTTCAGATAATTCCGGAACAAGTAAATCTGATGAGCCACCTGAACTTCCAGTAAGTTTTAGTCTTAAATATCTAGCATCTTGTTCGGTGTTGTCGGTAGCGCTCCATGCAAGCGTTTGATTTGCACCCGTGACTGCTATATCTTTAGAATTTGCAATGGGATTTTGAAGAGCATATTGTAAATTTTTATTGGTCGTTGCGCCCCACGTACCGTCTTGTTCTCCGGTTCCTATGAGTTCTATACTTAAATTTGAATATGTTGACATAATTTTTTCCTTACGTTACTACTGGCACCCAATTAGGAACCTGTGTTGTATCAATTATAACCCAATTAGGGTTGTCTATGGTAGGGGCATGTCCCTCTAATGCTAAAGCTCCAACTGGTGGAGATATTATTACTCCATCTAATACTATTGGTGCTACTCCCGCTAATGCTAAAGCTCCAACTGGTGGAGATATTATTACTCCATCTAATACTATTGGTGCTACCCCTGCTAATGCTAAAGCCCCAACACTTGGAGTAATTATTGATGTTGAAGATACAGTTGGTGCTACTCCCGCTAATGCTAAAGCTCCAACACTTGGAGTAATAATATCTCCCACAACTACACTAGGTGCTACCCCTGCTAATGCTAAAGCCCCAACACTTGGAGTTATTACTTTTCCCTCTAATACTGTCGGTGCTACTCCCGCTAATGCTAAAGCTCCAACACTTGGAGTAATAATATCTCCCACAACTACACTAGGTGCTACCCCACTAAGAGCCAATGCTCCTACTGGAGGTGTAATTACACACCCAAGCCCATAACCAGCTGAGCTCCAAGGTCCTCGTCCCCAGCCGCAAGTAGCCATTAATGACTCCTTATGTTAGCGTAAAAATGCCGGTTGCAGCAGGTAAAACTGTTAAAGTGTTTGGCGAAGTTACAGTAAACTGAGAACTAGATAACTGACAGAAACATAAAAGTTTACCTGCAGCTGCGCTAGTTGAGTTACGTAAAATCGCATATCTAACATTTACTAAATTAGCACCGGAAGCAGTAAATGCTAATCCCACTGCAGACATTGTAAACTTCATCTGTTTAGCTGAAGATGGATTTACAGTCCATTGAGCTGTAGCGGGTACTAAGTTTCTACCTCCCGCAACATAACCACCTGCCGCTGCAACTTCATTTGTCACAGATGCATATGTACTCAAAGTAAATGTAGAAGCATTACTAGCCGTTTGAGCTAAAACCATTTTAAAAACACCGGCACCTAACTTTATGGTACCATTGCCTATATATTTTTTGGCACTGTTGTATAGTTGCCATGCTGTTGCTGCCATGTTAAATCTCCTTAATATCGGCGTATGATGCGCCGGTTTCTAAAATATGGTGAAGCAATCCACCGTAAACTTCTAATTCTATCTCTTCTCCCAGCATTCTAATTAAATCTATAAACTCTTGCGCTTGAGAAACCATCCATGGATGGCACTTAAATATTTTCCCACCTACATTTACAGGCATTATTAACTGGCCATCATTTTCTTTCTGTTCATATGCATGATGCTTATCTTCTTCTAAACACGAATCACATCCAAATAAATGAAATCTTTTAAATCCTAACATTCTAAACAATGGTATAGCCCTTAACAATACAGTCGATCCTCCTGGAACTGACCACCATGTTTTATATTGCTCATCTAGTATATCTTTTAATAAGTCTGCTTGCGTATGCCATATGTAAGTTCTATCTTTTGGCAAGCCCTCAAATACACTAGGGTTACATTGTGAAGCTATAAAGTATTTACAATCCTCTACTACAGGTTTTGTAAACCTCGCATTAAACTTTCTTGCATCTACCATGACCATAGCAGAAGGAGTTAAACCATTATCTAAACACCAATTATAGGCGTTATTAATAGTTATAAGTTTAACACCTTTTGCCCTCAATTGCTTTATTTTTTCTATATGTTGTGGTAAGGATGGTCCCCCTCCTACAATCATAACTTCAATATCATTAGTCGGATGTGGTTCTACTTGTAAATAACCTTGCTTTATATTGTGTTCTACGTTTTTCTTTATCTCATCATCAGTTGTATTTACAGTACCCGCATCAACTACTTCTTCCCCTGTTGCCCAATTACTTACATAAAACAAACAAGTATTATCTGTTTTGTTAGACCAATGTATTACACATTTATGGTCTTTAAGTTTTTTAAGCCACCACTCATATGGGTGCACACTCAAATGTAGTTTATGTCCTACTAAAACACCACAAATATCATCAACTGTAGATATTTGAAAAAATACATGTTGACAAGCAGATAAACAATTCTCTATAACTTGATCTACATGATGAGGTCTTATATGTTCCATCACATCAGCACAAAAACCATAAGCTGCTTGGACAGGTAGAGGTTGAGACAAATCAGCTTCTACAAATCGCAACGCATGTTTCTGTGTTTCTAACATTGGGACTATATCTTTATCTAAGCAGTTATCTGCAAAGTCAACCATAGTCACATCTAATCCACCAAAGAACGCTAGGTTTAATCCGCCTCGTCCTGTACCACAACCTAAATCTAAAACTGTAGCACCTTGTTTAGGTTTAGCCTGTTTTAAAAACTCATGGGCTATTTTTTCACCAGGAGCAACTTGTCTATACTCTGGTTTATCCCACATCATTTTATATAAATCTTTTTCTAATGGTCTTACTTTATCTACTGTTACTTCTGGTGCATCCGCTATAAGCGACGAAAATCCTGTCATGTTATCCCTTTCTATTCAAATCGAATAAGTGCTGTTGTTGCAGTGTTATCAGGTAATGTTACAGTTAATGTTTGAGCTACAATAGTTTTAACTGATCCAAAATCTAATACACATACAGAATAATTACTAGAACTGCTATTATATATTAAAGCTCCTCTTGCGGAAAATGTGCCTGTCCAAGTAGTAGGAGAATCAAAAGTTATATACACTACGTCTGCAGTATCATCTTGTGTAACTGTAGCGCCTGTTAATGTATTACCCCCAGCTACATACCCTGTGCCTACCACTTCATTTGTAGTTGTATATGCAGAGGTAGAAGAATCTAGCGTTGCGTCATCAGTATATAAAGCTATTTTAAATGTGTCGGTATCAAAATCTATATCACCAGCTAATGATTTAGCAACAAATGTATTAGTTATTCCTTGTATAATAGTTGCCATTAAACTGCACTCCCTCTTCTACCTTTAACAGGTATTCTAGCTTGTCCACTACGATAAGCATCACGAGTATTTTTACCTTCGCCTAGTCTAGTTAATTCTACTAGTGCTTGTTCATATCTATTGGAGTAGTTTGCTATTGTTTCTGGGTCGGCTTTGAGGTACGTAGCTGCTTCCAACAATGAACCATAAAGTAATACGGAACTATAATTATCTCCCAGCCAAGACGTACCGCTAGCGGCAGTAGTAATAGACTCAGGATAAAAAAAGTAATGAAGCTCAGCGCCATAAGCTTTATCAGGTGTAGGACCGAGTATAAATGTTGTATCATCGAAGACAGCATAATATTGTGGTTTTCCGTAGTGAGCTACATCAGTATCAGGAAATGATTGCCTAATAAAGTTAACGTCTTTATTTATAAGAAAAGTATACTCATTAGTTGTATTATCAATAGCCGCTAAACTATAAGTAGCTAGCCAATCGGCAGGCACATTTAAATATTTATTAGCGAAGTTAATAGTACCCGTATCATTTCTTCTTAAGTCTGGAAGATTAACCCCATTAAAGATTCTGTTTTCAGCTTGAGTTATAAACGTGTTTACATCTACTGTAGAGTATTCATCTTCAGTATACGATTGTATTTGTGCGACTAGTTCTGCGTAAGTCATAAACTATCCTTATGCCATTGGGCCACGAGCTTTTCTACCTTTAGTTGCTGCACCATTGCCACGAGTTACTACGCCTGTTGTTTTAACATTTTTTTCAGGATAACCTGCAAAGTTAGGTACAGGTACATCTTGAGGTTGTACATACCCACCCTCCAATTTTGGTTTTCTTGTCTCGTTTTCTTTAGCCATTTCTTTCTCCTAAGTTATTGTTATTGTAACAGTTCCTACTACTCCTGAACTTACTAAATTATTTCCCGTAAACTCATTAGCTGGAGGTCTTGCTCCACCAATAGGTTCCCATCCCCATTGTATATCTCTTGACCCAGTTACGTTGTTGTCATTAAAACTTTGGTCAGGTCTTGGATCTCGCACTGCTTGAGGATCTTCTACTGGATACATCCCTTGCATATTCTGTGGTTGATCTGGGTTCCAACACTCTTTACAAGCTTTAATATTAGTGTTAGTTTTTCTTACATATAAATCTTTTAGTTCTCTAAGCTTGAACTGAAAACCACAAACATCACAGTCTGCAATAGCATTCTTATTAGTGGTGTACTTGTTGCTCATTATTTGCTTCTTTGTTTAGCCCTAGTTTTACCACGAACAGCAATACCATCCATTCTACATTTACCTTTAACAGACCCACCTTTTTTAAATGTAAGCTTTCCAGTTAAAGGCTCACTCTTTCCCTCTTTTCGTAGTTGTCGAAGTGTTTTTGCTGATAAAGCTCTATCTTTTGCAGCTTCTTTTTTCATAAATTTTTCTATAGCTGCTGGACTAGGATCTGATTTCTTAGGTCTTTTTGCTATTACCTCTCCCACTTTTCCCATATACGGATGCTTAGTAACTTTTACGCCGTCTTTTATAGTTGTTGTGGCTTTTGCTTTTGCGTGATCGCGTACAGCTTTTCTTTCTGTTCTAGTAAGGTCTTGGCCTACCTTTAACTTGTCCATTATTTTTTTTGTTAGTGGCTTTAATAGTTTTTTCCCTGCTGCTGCTAAGCCCATCTTATTTCCCCTTTAAATAATTTCTGTCTTTAATTACCATCCCACCTTCTTTAAACTCAAATGTAACTGAGCCCCCATAACCTGATATTCCCGCGTCTGATCCCCAATCTCCTTTAGCTGCGTATCCCTGTATATAGGGTTCAAGAGTTACGTTGTCTGTAATAGGAAGTTGTGCCGTTGCTCGACCTCCTCCATATGTTGTGCCTTTGCGTCTTCCTCCTCCACCTTCAAGCTTTAACGACGACTTTCTTTTTTTCTTTTTATCAGTCATCTTATTTCCCCTTCAAATACTGTTTATCTTTAATTACCATTCCACCTTTTTTTAACCCGGCAATAGGAACTTCAAACAGCCCTAATCCTTGCTCGTATCTTGCTTCAGCTTCTGCTGCCTCCAAAGCTCTTTCTTTTTTAGTTTTTTTAACTTTTTTACTTTTTTTCGCTGCCGTCTTAAGAACTTTTGGAGCTATTTTTAATATGTTTCCTACTACTGCTGCACCCATTTTAATCTCCTATACGTATGATGTTCTTGGTGCTATGGTTAAAGTTGCTTTTTCTCTATCTTCAGTTGAAGCAAGTAACCATTGCTCTTCATATTCTGATTTTAACATTTGTATTCTTGGTGCTGCTTCCGGAATCTTAAGAGACAGATAATAAGCTAGTCCCGCTACCATACAAGGTAAAAATCTAAATGGGATATGCTGCGTGTTTACGCCGGTACCTGCATCATCAATTCGTTTTAAATACCAATACACAAGCGTATAAGTACTATCATTAGGGACAGGCCACATCGTTACTGTTGGGATTGCCGCTTGTCTATCTATATAAACTTGTATCGGTCTGCCCGTGTCGTTCTTACTTGGGATAGATGCATAAGTAGGATTTGACACCCTAGAAATAGCTATGTCTGACTGAGTCGTTCCCGTCCCAGTTCTTATGACTTGACTCATGAGGTCGATGGTAGTCGCGGGCAAATTGTAAGTGGCTGTACCAGCAACTAGTGGGATTGATCCTTGTTCAACAGTCCACAAATTTATGCCTCGGTTAGCCCACTCTATTGTAAGTAAATTTAAACTACGGGTTGCAGTTCTTAAATCATATCCTGTTCTTAACTCTGAACCACACCGTTCAAACGCTTCTTCTACAAGAAGGTTAAGGTCTAAATTAAATGCATGTGTGTTAGTTGTAGCCATTATGTTTTCCTTGTTGTCCTTTTACGTCTAAGAGATGCGACTCTTCTTAGTTTACCTACTTATATTGTCTCAACACTTCTGTTTCCACTACTTCTCTAAACATATCAGAACCAAAGACACTAAAGTCTCCATCCTTCCACTTAATGTTTATCATGTTGTCAGGTGTTACTGTCCAACATCCTTTAACGAAAGAGTGGTTAGTATTCTGTGCTGCTGCTCTAAAGCCCCTCTCATTATTATCACATGGAGTTTTAGCTAGCACTATCCTTGTATTGGGATTCAAATAATAAACTTGATATTGCCCTGCAAATACGATAGTGCTTATGAAGAGTAATACTACTAGCGTAATTTTTTTAAGATGCTGCATACTTTCTCCCTTAGTACAACATATAAATCTCTACCATAAAATTCCCAAGTAATTGCACCACCTATAAACCATAATAAATACATCATGCTTTTGGTTTCCTATGTCCATAACCTTTTTTCTTAAGCTCTAAATGCTTAGCTTTAGTGGGAGCTTTAACTGCTTTGCCCGTCTTCATATCATACATCATATGCGATTTAAATACATCACCCCCAGCTTTCATCTTCTTAGGATTTACAATCCCCATTCCTCGGCAGCCTCGCATTATCTAGCCCTTTTGGCTTTTGTGTGACCTTTAATTGCGCAGCCATCAATCCTACCGCCTTTTTTAAACCCAGTCATGCTTGGTCTACTAGGTCCACGTTTTTTCAGATCAACTTTTGGATCTTTGTTTCTAGGTTTAGGTCCAGTACTTGGGGCTTTCATAGAAGTCATAGTCGGTCCTGAAGGTCCGCGTTTTTTTAGATCAACTTTCGGGTCTTTATTTCTAGGTTTAGGTCCAGTACTTGGAGCTTTCATAGAAGTCATTCTAGGTCCTGATTTAGATTTAGACTTAGATGCAGTAGACTTAGACTTAGATGCAGTAGATTTAGACTTAGATGCAGTAGACTTATCGTCTCTAAAGTATGTTCTTTTATTTTTAGCCTTTGCCCCAAAGCTACCTTTGTTATCAACATCCTTTTTCTTAAGTTTTTTGATTTCAGCGTCGGACAATCCTTTTTTCTTAAGTTTCTTTTCTGTTGTTTTATTAATCTTGCCATAGACTTTTAGTCCTGCATTCTTTTTGTTTTGCTTTTCAGCTTTCATGACTTCGTTGTTTAAGTCACTTTTTACTTTCTTCGCTTTTCTTTCTTTAATCTGTTGACGAAGTCTATCTTGTAGTGATGCCATTCTAGTTCTCCTCAGTTAAACCATACGACCACGGGTGTGACCTTTAGTAGCACATCCGTCTGCGCGTTTAGATGCTGAGCTAACTGTCCCGCCTTTTTTCATTTTCTTACCTTTAGCTTTCATTATAGCGCCGCCGGCTTTATATCCTAATTCTTTTCTTTGCTTATCTATTCTTTTTTTGTTTTTTTTATCTGCTTTTCTCTTAGCGGCCCTTACTTCATCTGAATCAAAAAATCGTGTGCCACCTGGCTTAATACTTGAATCGAGAGGGGTAGTTTTTTTAACCTTACCACCTTTCCTCATTTTTAATTCACCAACTACGCGCTTCTTTTCAGCCATCAAATTATCTTTGCCTTTTCGAGTATAGGCTTTCTCATTATCTACTCTGCCTAATTCTTCAAGGCGGTTCATTCTTTTGGTATTCATGCTTTTCTCCTTAGTGAACTCTCGTCCAATTGATTGTTTAACGCCTACTTTTTTAGCAAACTCTGGGTTATTAGCCACTGCCTGCATAAACTTTTTCTGCTTTTTACTTTTTACGGGCATTACTTATTAATCCTGTTACTTGAAGCTTCAGGCTTTCTTGGTTTAGCACCTTCGTCTTCAATAACTTCTTTTTTACCAAATAGCTTTTGTACCGTATTGGTTTCCCAAATACGAATAACCATCCATATAATAGTAAATAGTGAAGCCATATGAGGAAGCCATGAAAGCATTGAGCCCACAGCCGTGAAGATAGACGTAGCGTCTAGTAAGTGTTTCGTCGATTCATCCATTTTTATCATTTCCATTATACGCAATCTCCTAATGCTTCAAACCAACGCCTCAGTTCTTCGAGGTGATCTTCATTCTTAGTTGGTTTGGGCTCTTCGTCCATATTTTATCCACAGAATACCGTTAATGATGTAACTTGAGTTGTTTGAGTTAATACCCCAAACGACGCAAGTGCATCAGTTCCGTTAATTAAAATTCCATCACCGGGTAAAGCCATTTGTTGTGACTCGACTGCAGCTGGAGTAGCTATACTTAATAAAACTTTATCTGATGCTGCATTACCATTTAAGGTTAATGTAACACTACCTGCTCCTGCAGAACCTACAAAATAAAATCCTTTCATTCTTGCTCTGGGTAGAGCAGTTCCATTAGCAATAGCATTACCAATACTTACATTGGTTGCTACAGCTGCATCGGAAGAAATGCTAGTAACTCTAGAATAATAGTTTGTGGAAATTGCAGTGTCGGTATCAACGCCATCTACAGTTTCAGTGGTTACTGACTGAGTTAAATCCCCAACCTTGTATCCAGTGATAGTAAATGTAGCGGCAGTTGCATCGCCTGCACAAGTAAATAGAATTTTATACCCTGCACCATTATCTAGAGGCTGATTAGTTTTTAGAGTAACATCGCCTGCGCCACTAATAACAGCAGCATCTCTATATAGCGTAGCTGAAAAGCTAGGAGTGACGGCCCATATATCTGTTGTTATAGCCATTGTCTATTCTCCTATTTAAGCAATAGTTGCAAGAGGTGTAGAAAGTGTTTCAGCTTTCCACGTAGAGTTAGTACCATCATCAGAAACACATGTTAATTTAACTCTCGCGTTTGCAACGGTTGCATTAATTAATGTTAGTGTGTCCCCTGCAACATCACTAGCTGCATTAGCAGCTACACCACCCATAAGTGATAAAGCGCCAAACCAATTAGATACGCCTGCACCTGGTAATACATAAGTTACAGTTGTACCTGCGCCAACTGCAGTAGTTACAAAAAATTCATAAGTTAAACCTGCGTTTGCTGTACTTAAAGCAGGCATATTAACAATGATGTCGCCTGTACCGTCTACTTCAAATAATGTTCCTGATTGAGCTGCAGTAAGAGTTGTTGTAACTGCTGCGCCGGTGTTGAGTGTTGTGTTATCTACTACGATAGGTCCGTTAAAGCCCGCTGTAGATGTGACTGGACCTGAAAAGGTTGTGCTTGACATAATTATTTCTCCATACAAAGTTAAGCTTATCTGTCTTGTATGCGTCTGCTGGGGCAGTCATGATAAGCTGGTTGTTCCCAGATAATTAATATTACACGCTTTCATGCAATTATACAACAAAAAAGGGTTAAAACACGTTCATGAGTTTATCCATAAAGAAATAATAAAAATTGTAGGCGAGATAGGTAACACCGCAACAAGCCCCATAATAACTATTAATTTTTTACACCAATTTCTCATGTATTCATGCCTTACAAAAAAGAAAACCCGACAGAGAGGAGCCGGGTTTTCAGAGGAGGTGCTTTAATTACGCACCGGGTGAACCCCACATACCGAGAGGATCGGACCAACCGAATGAATATCTTTCACGGGCTTTATATCTTACATTGCCAGTATCGAAATCACCATCCATCGAAGTTGTTAAAGCAGTTCTTTCAAAATGCTTCATACCGTTAGGCACGTCAGTAGTTAAGAAGTAAGCGTCACTATCAGTTAGATAGTGGTTTACTGTATAACCTTCTGGTATTGCACCATTATTTCTTAATGCGTTAAGGTCGTTATCAGCTGTACCAACACGAAGTTGTGTGTCAAGCAAACGAGTAGCAACGAATTGAAGAGCTGGTGGAATAACCAACTTACGAGGTTTAGCTGCAATCAATAGACCTCTTTCATCAGTCCATGCTGCGATTTGAATCACTGCGTTTTCTAATGCTGTTTCGTTAAGGTCTGTTGGTGTTGCTTGTGTATTACTGTTAGTACCACCTGAAACTAATGGGTGATTTACTACCACATCAGGATTAGAGTTGTCATAACCAAATAATGACACACCGTCACCACCAGCAAAAGCGCCATCAAAACCATTGTTAAGAACATTAGCTGCTCTAACTTGTTTTGTGTTCGCCATTGATCGTGCAAGAGCTTTAGTATAACGAGCTGAAAGACTATCATATAGATTATCTTCAACCGCTTCTTCAGTTAAACTGAAACCTAAAGCAATTGTTACGTGGTTGTATCTAGCTGTAAAAGCTTCTTGTGCGTTATCATACGCAATAGCTGCTCCCTCATTTTTCAGAGGTGCGGCTGCAAAGCCAGCTAGTTTTGTTTCTTCTTCAAAAGAACGATCAGAAGATTCAGTTTCGTAAATCTCTTTATGTTCTTCGCCATATTTCTCATATTCTAAACCGAATAGAGCGTTAAGGCCTGGTAATAGCTCCTTAAGGAGCTGGGCTCTTGAAATTGCCATATCATATTCTCCTTAATTATACGCCTGCAGCGCGGGTGTATGAGTGAATGCCTTCATTAAACTTAATTAATAAGTCTGTGAATGCGTCACCCACGGTTGAAGTTGGACTATCTACAAAATCAACAATACGGAAAGCAATAGTGCTTGTCGCAGCTGTCGTAGCAGATACTGCCATTGTAGAATTACCAGTGGTAGTATCGCCTGATGTTGTAGGATTTACCACAGAGGTGAAATTAGTATTCTGACCTAAGTCAGTTTGTGTCACAATTCCATCCGCTTGTGCTTGAAAAATTACATCTGGGTCGTCAATAATATATGCTTGAGCATCCGATGCTACTGTAGATGCTGGCCAGTTTTGACTAAACACTATTGTGCCTAGATTAGGGTCTGTGTAAGTACAACCTACAAAAACACCAATAACACCATCAGGGAATACATCTCCGTTGTCCCCTTTGTTTCGGACAATATCAATTGTTCCATTAGTAGCGTCGATTGCAACAACCGAACCATTAAATATATTTTCTGCTAAACCAGAAGTAATCGGTAATAGACGCGTAGAGCCCGCATAAGGGGTACCGCCTATATGGTTTACCGCTTTAAGCCCATAGGGCGTAGCTGTAGTTGCCATGATTGTTTCTCCTATTTATTTTTTACCCCTTCCGAAACTTTTACCATTTTCTTGACCTTCAGCAAACTTAGGCATACGTGGATCACTTTGATTCAAATATGATTGGTCAACTGCATCAGTCTGTGCTTTTGTTTTATTTTTAACATAAGCCGCTCTTTGGTCCATCATTTCTTGAGGAGCTTTACATAATAATAGACCTCCAATTTCTATGCCTTCTTTAAATTGGCTATTGGGGTCTGCTTGTAATACGACTTCTGGGTGTTCCGAATGCTTCACCGGTTCCCAGCCTTCACGCATTTTTGAAGATACGTTCATGTTATCAGGCTCATTCAATAAAGAAACTCGAATCCAACGATAGGCCCATCCAGCTTTTTTAGTAAACTCCGGTAGGAGTGAAGCAGGTTGCCATTTCTTTGGTTCATCTTCTCGTACTTCTGTTTCTCTTGATTCTCTTTTTACCTTATCCATTTGCGTTCTCCAATTTCATAATTTCTCGTGCATATTGCTCAGGTGTTAACTTTAGTTTTTTCGCTAAAGCGACTTGCGTCTTAGTCAACCTAACTTTTTTAGGGCTAGTTGATCTGGTTGCAGGAGCAACAACATTTGAAGGTTTGCGTTGGGCGGGTTTCTCCGGTTCCAACGAATTATCCCCAAAATTTTCAGGGAATCGTTTTTGCATCGTTTCATCTATACGACGATAGTATTCGTCACTTGTAGGACTTAACCCACTCCTGACTAATTGTTCGTGCACACCTAGGGCTAGACTTGTCATTTGCTCATCTTTCCCAAACCAATCGTTATTACTTTGCCAATCTGTTGCTTTAACATCTGGCTTTGCAATTGAAGGTTGCACTTGTTGATTAGACTGTACTCTAGTTTCTGCTTCTTGTCCAGAAAAATTATATTGAGGCCTTATAGTCCGAGCCGAAGACAGCTGATATTGAGCATCATTCATTTTAGTCTGGGCGTCAATAATTTTAGTAGTGTCTCCAGAGTCATAAGCTTCCCGATAATCTCTTTGGGCTACAGACAAATCAGCCTCAAATTTACCTTGAAGTGTTTTAATATAATCTTCTTCGCCAGCGCTTAATGTGGTTTTTAGTTGATGGTTTTGTTGAATATATTGTTCAGCAAGTCTTACAGCTTCTTGTCTTTCCCGATCGGCTTTTTCTTTTTCACGTCTTTCATCATGGTGCATCTTTTTTAGTTGCGCCATACGTTGTTTAACACGTTCAGAATAATCTTCTAAAGTGTCATTTTCAACTTCTTTAACAATTTCTTCAGGCAGTGGTTCTTTGCCTCTGTCTTCAAGAGGAGTGTCATCTTCTATTTCTAAATCTAACTCATCTTGTTTAGGCTCTTGTTCTACTCTTTCAACATCTGACGTAGATTTTTCAGGGGCAGCTTTTTTACCTTCGTCTAAATCGACTTCTAGCTCCTCTCCCTTTATATCTAGTTCATCTGGTATTTCATTTATTATCTCTGCCATCTTTGCTCTCCTTATGCACTGACGTACTTATCAGCGTTGCGGTTGTGTTTGCGACGATTCCAATCTCTTGGAACCACCTGTAAATTACCTAAAGAGTGTTTACCACCTTTCGATAACGGTTGTATATGGTCAACTTCCCAAGCAAACCCTGTTTCTAAGGTTCGTTGTCTAGCTAACTCATAAATTTCTCTAAGTGCCCATCTATCTTCAGATGATACTCTTTATTCTTTATACGAAGACGCTCTTTGTTTTTAGCATAATACTCCTTCATATAATTTGGATCAGACCTAAGCACGTTCATAACCTCTAGGGTCATCAACAACTGCTTCTACTGTGTCATCTGAGATGAGTCTAAACTCTTTGCCGTGTATTTTAATTCTAGTTCCTGAGTAAGCACGAGTTATAACAAAATCCCCCTCTTTACACCACGGACCTGTTGGAAACCTAGCGTCGTCTTGATAAGCTAAATCTCCTAACTGCATAACAAATAAGACCACCGTTGCATGTTCTTGTAATTGTTTTACAGAATCTGATTTAATGATCCCACCTTCATAAGTATCTTCTGCTTCAGGCACCATACATAATATGCGGTATCCTTTAACATCAGGTAACTGTGTAGTTAGTTTAGCTAATGCTTCTTCTTCACTAACTTTCTTACCTTCAGTGGTTTCAGTATTTTTAGTTTTAATAGGTGCTCCAGAGCTGGAGACTATTGTTTTGTCTGGGGTGGCTATAGTCATTATTTACCCCTTTTCTTTGTATCTATATTTACTACACTGTCCGTAGGACTGCTTTCAAAGTCTTCGTCCTCTTTTTTATGTACTATCAACATATCACTAATCATCATTTGAACTGTATCAAATCCTCTAATCTGTCCACATGCATGTTGATAACCTCCAAGGTCTGCACCCCCTCTAGCCATGTCTTCCGTTACTTCGTTGCGTCTCTCTTTTATCTGGCTTGATAAATATAAGAGCGTTTCTTTCTCTGTCATGTTAATCCTTTTTTAGTTGTTTTCTCCATTATTGGATTCTTTCGTCTTAGGTGCATTACGCATCTGAGATTCTTTTTCCCGAAGCGCTATGTCTTGCTTCTTATTAACTGCAGCTGCGCCCATTTGTGCCCCAGCTAAAGTTTCCTGGGACTTAATACGATTTCGAGCACTTACTACTTCTACACCCATCTTAGCCCCTTCAAGTAATTCTTTTGCTTTTATTGCTTTATCGTCTGTTACTGCTTTAGCTCCTAGTTGAGCTCCTGCAATTTGTTCATTGGATTCAATCCTAGCTTTTTCTAAAATCATATCTCGTTGAACATTAGTTGATAGTTTTTCTTGCTCTAACATTAACTTACCTTTATCAAGCTCAATATCAGCCATTGTTTTCTGTGCTTTCATTTGAGTTTCCTGTTTCTTAAGCTCAAGTTCAGCTTGTTGCATTTGAATCAATGGATCTTCTTGCGCTTGCTGAGCTTGTCTTTGTTGAGCATCAGATTTATTCTGTTGTAACAGTTTTTGTGCTGCATCAGCTGAAAGCCTAGCTACTTGGTTCTGAATATTTTCTGGCATTACTTCGTCTTCTTCTGGAAGTGGTACGCCGAGTTGTACTTCAATTTGTTTTCTATATTCAAAAGCTAAATGCTCTGCTAGATGAGCTTCCATCGCTGCCTGCATTTGAGGCGCTTTTGGATTCTGCCCTAGCATCTCACGGACAAGAGGGTCGTCTCTAAATGTAGCATGTACTGCAATGTGAGCTTTTTGATCTTGGAATAAAAATGCTTTAACTGGAGTTCCGTTCACCATGTTCATATTCTCAGATACTGGGTCTAAAGGTTTAGCATCGTCGTCTGTAGGAATAAGTTTTCCTATATTTTTAACGCCTAATACTTCAAGCATCTGCCTATTAAGTTCTTTTAAGTCATAAATGTCTGGATTTTGTTGAGCCATCTGCATAACTGCTTGATACTGAACAACTTTCTGTGCCATTGTTGCAGCATTAGGGTCAGCTACAGGTATTAAATTAACCTTATCATAGTCTTCTTGTTTAGCTCCGGGAGTTCCTGTTGAAGGGTCATACTTATAATCAGAGTCTGTATAGTCTCTAATAATATGCTTAAGTAATAAGAACTCTTTTTTCATTGAGTAATAGATACGCGCATTAACTGCTGACATTACTTTCAATGTTCGTTCGAGTATAGCGAGTGTAGAACCTACTGGAGAGTTAGCTGACATGTCAGATACTTTCATATCGGCAGCAGAAGCAAAGCGTCTACCCTCATCAATAATTTTATCCATTAATTGAGCTAATACTTGGCTTGGCTCTTTATATGGAAGATTCATTAAGTTATCACGGAGTGTTCCGGCTGCAGCATCTACATCACGCCACTCACCTGGACCAATTGGTGTATCATCACCTTTTATACGTAAGCCCCTAGTTTTAAATCCACCTGGAAGATTTGATAATGTACCTGCGTCAACTAATTGTCTTAATAGCATTGTTCCTGATTTTGAAAACGCCCCAATTAAATGAATCAGACCAAAACAATAAAACCCAAATCCTGGTATATAGCCATAATGCACAAAGTGTTCTCTGCGTTTTTTTGTACTGTCCTCTTGTTTCCAATTACGTCTAACAGATAAAATATCAGTAGTACCTTTGTCTATCGTTACAATATAAGGTAACGCTATTCCTGTTTTTCTATTTCCGTCTTTATCTTCATAACCTTCTAAGTCAAGGTTAACGTTCATTTCTAATATTTTATATCGATCATCATTAGTAGCGTCAAAGCCCATCTGTTCTGCAATTTTTTTCTCTACTTCATCTAAGTCATAGTTAGGCTCACCTAACTCTACGTCTCGATAAAAACCTAGTTCTTGTAAGTTATGTATTTCTTGTTTAGTCTTGCGCATAACATGAGTTACACGTTCGGCTGTTTCTAAGTTAGATGCACCGTAAGGCACAACCATATCTTCAGCGGGTACAAATAATGACACTTGTCGACCAAGTGCTGGGTCGTAATAAACTTTCTTAAACGCATTACCTGCTAATCCTAAACCCCATAACATTCTTTCATGTTCAGGTCTGTACTCAGGCATCATATCCATGAGTTGGTAGTTCATATTCTCTTGTACACGTTGTGCAGCTTCAATACATTCTGGAGTTTCTTTACCAACAATAGAAGTCTTCACTGGGCCTGCAGCAGGAAAGGTTTCCATCATTGTTTCAGCTTGGAATTTAACTAATGCTTCGGAGAGTAGTGGGTGATAGACAGCACATGCGCCTTCCCACGGTTCAGTACGTTCTTCAAGTTTTAACCCTAATAGCTCTAACCCATCAACATAAGTATCAAGCCAATCTTTTCTTGAGTTAACATCATTACTAAAATCTTCAAGTAAATTTGAAGACAGTTCAACTAGAGTTCCTTCATCTAATTCTTCAGCTAAGTTTTTATCAAACTCATCATCATCCATTCTATCTGGATCAATAACAATCTCACTATCACCAATACCAATAGTAACTTTTTCTGGGTCTTCTATTTCAATTTCAATAGCTTGTTCTTCAACTGCTGCTTCATCTATGCCAACTGGAGCTTCATATAGTCCTTTATCTACGTCTGCCATTGTTTATCCTTAGTCTATAATTTTTTTGCCACCCTGCAGTGGTTTTCTTGTTAATTTATCTAATTCTTCTAATTTATCTAATTCTTCTGTTGTATATAAATCGGCGTTTCCCAGTTCACCAAATGGTATAGGAGAAAACCCTTCAACTAACCCTTCAACTAAATCTTTTGCATTAGCAGAAGTAGCAGCAGTTAAAGCCGCGCCTACCCAAGGTACTTTCTTTAATATTTTTTTAATCTGAGTACCAAAATGAATTCCTTTACCCGTATCCCCTATGTTACTAGCACTATTATATATTTCTACTGGATATTGTCCTACTGAAGGTTTAGTAGAATATTTAACAGTCTTTAATATTGTTCCAGTTTTTTTAGGTCCATAATCTTCAGTTAACACTAAATTTGCTCTACCAGTAGGTTTACCCCTAATAATTTCAGGTTCAAGTTTAGTGGCCATATCTGGATTTTGAAAATAACCACCTAAGTTATTAGTGGCCTTTTTATCCATAAATATAGTTTTACCTGACTTAGGTTGTATTCCGGTTGTTTTATCTATATGCATAGCTCCACTTCTATTTCTTATAGTAGTAGCATCATCAAAGTGTGCATATTCAGAACCTCTATCGGTAACAAAGCCTCCTAACATATCATCTTGTGCCATTGTTTATCCTTATATTATAGTGCATATAACCTTTTATTTTTTCGACCTCTAAACATCTGTATATCATCTTCTTCGTCATTTGGCAAGCGAATAAATCCACCCTGCCGAAACCTTGCTAGAGCCAGCGTTGTAGCATCAACTAAGTCATCGTTGGCACCACTAGGGAAATCGTTGCATTCTTCAATAACCTCATGCGCCCAACGTCTGTCTGGTGCCCAAACCACACCCCCACTAAACAAATCAGACACAGCATTAACACGGCTAATCTTATCCTGTCCCTTTCCAGGTGTAAATTCACCCACTGGAATTCCCATTCTTCTAAATTCTTGGTAAAGCGCTGCACCATTTGACTTTTTCTCCACAATAAAAGCGTCTGGTTCCCACTCCCGATACTCATCTAGACACAGAGCCTTGAGTTCTGGAAACTCTAGTCGTTCTTTTACTGCATTCAATAATATTATAGCGTAATTATTAGTTTCTTCGTTAAAAAAGACACCCCATGTTGTTATTGCATTATAATCAGCTCTATTATTGGCTTCTTGAGCAGCATCAAGCGTCATTATTATAAACTCACAACTAGGTGGATCTTCTTCTTCCCACATATTCCACCATTCTCGCTTAATTAGTGCGCCTTCTTCCGATGTTGGGTTCTGTAAGTACTGCGCATTCCAGTATCGTATGTCTAGTGCAGCTCTTCTACTCTGTAATTCTTCTAGCGGCCAGAACTCAGGCCATAATGGGACTTCATTCCCTTTTTTATCCTCTAAAATAGCTGGAAACTCTACTATTTCCCAGTCATCAACGTCGTCATTCTTAACCATCTGGTTAATTATCTGTCCTGTTAGGTCTAATTTAGACCATCGAGTCATTACTACAATAATTGCACCGCCAGGCATAAGCCTTTGTAGTGGTCCTGACTGAAACCATTCCCAAGCTGGGAGAAAAACATCTCCCTTTCCTAACTTTGCGTCTTGCTCTGAGTGTGGATCATCAATTATAAAAAGGTCTGCTCCACGACCAGCCAAAGCACCACCAACACCAATAGCAAAATACTCACCGTTATGATTTGTACCCCACCTACTGGCGCTTTTACTATCCGCTTGTAGACTGATATCGGGGAATATGTCTTTATAAGGGTCTGAGCCCACGAGATTCCTGACCCGACGGCCGAAGTTAACAGCAAGATCTGCTGTATGAGATGCCATGATAACCTTCTTTGCTGGATGCTTACCCAAAAACCAAGCCGGAGCCAGATAGGAAATAAGTTCCGATTTTCCGTGACGAGGCGCGATATTAACGATAACTCGCTTTCTTTTTCCGTCTGTGATTTCTTCAAATAATTTAGCCAATTTTGCATGATGTTCTCCTACTTTATAATCGGGGTAGACATGTTTAATAAAGTCTAAGAAGTTTGCCTTCCCCTGTGTTTTAGTTAAGTTCTTTTTGTATTCTTTTAAAAGCGTAAGGTGCTTCTGTTGCTCCCGCTCACTCATATGAGGGATTTTTGCTTGAAGTAGATTTAGATCGTTTTCACTAATCATCGTCAACTACCTCATGTTCGCCTTCAATGACTTTACCTTTTAGCTGTTCTATAGTTTCTAAAAGTTCTTTCTCTAACTCATCTCCTGATTTAGTAATGTGCGTAATCTCTGTTTTTCTTTTAAATGCATCGACGCCGTCTACTTCTCCTAAATTTCTTAATGCTTTTATTCTGTCCGCATCTTTTTCTGCCGTTGCTGATAATTCTACAAACTTATTAACCGTATAAAGTTTTAAATCTGATAGCTCTTTGACAATCATACAATTAGTTTGTGCTACAAGTCCTGCTAAAAACGCCATTGTTTCATTAGGGTAGTTTGCGAACTCAGGTTTAAGTTTCTTGTTTGTCATCATATCACGCGCAAGTTCTACGGCTTGATCTTGATGCTCTTTTGAGGGCTCTATGTTTTCTCCAGCTAAATCAGAGACCGTCTTTATTGTGTTGGCGCGGATAGAAACTTCTTGCTCAGCGCTCATCTCAGGAATAGCTTCTTTCTTACTCTTAGGTATAACAACCCCTTTCTCTATTTCAGGAATAACTAATAGATCTTCTTTTAACTCTTCCTCGGTTGAAGGAGTGAGTACTGGAGGTTTGTGTTTACTCATGTGTTCGCCGTTACACCTTGATTATTTGCAGCTATGCACAAGAGTATATCTGATTAAATTAATAATAACAAACAGAAACCATAAAGTAGCACTAAATATAAGCAGGCGTTAAGCAGGCGAAAGAGTGTATATAAAATGTTCATACTCGTAGTATACGTCCTTCAGCTAGATCAAGCGGCAGTGAGAATCATTCCGGTTTTTGAGAATTTTTTGCGAAATATTTTTTTGATTGGCTATTTGTAAAGTAAGGGGGCCTATCTGGTAACTTTTAGAAAAACTTCTGGTTATTTGAGTATATTAGAATGTATATAGTAATAGAAAAAAAATTTTATAAAGTGGTGCATAGGGGGGGCGTGGGGTTGCTTGTATATGTAAAGTAATGTTATAATAGGGACATGGCAGTCCTTTCTGCCTACACAAGGAGTAACAAAATGAGAAACAAAATGAGTAAGCAAGTAAGTTGGAGAAAAGAGGAGGAAGGTGGCACAGACCTAGCGGGACAAGAAGTGACATGGAAGGGCCAAACCTTTCTTATCCTTCGCGACGATAGGAAAGCTAATTGGTGTATCGGGTGGGGAATTGTTACAGTTAAAGACTTAGCCAATGACGAAGAGTATGGATTAAGTGGGCGGTACTTCGATGACCAAGGTTTCAATGAAGGAGCATTGGAGCACGGCGGAGTAGAATCCTTTCATTCAGCATATAACTAACCAAGGGTTGGGGGGGAAACCCCCCTTCAATAATTATGGAAAAAGCAACAGTACTAGATAGACCAGACCAGATAGAAGCATATAGAATGGCGGTCTTTAAGCAGGGCATCAAAGCTTTATTGATCGGTATGAAAATCAACAGTGGATACACTTCTACCGTATGCAGGAATTATGTATCAGGCCTTACTGGAAAAAGATACCCTGCAGGAAAGAAAGGGTTAACTACAGCGCTCGATGATCTTCAAGATTCGATCGATCGTTATAACCTTCCTATTATTTACGACTAACCAAGGGTTGGGGGTGAAAGCCCCCATCAAAAATTATGAACAATGAATCAAGATACATTCACAACGGGTATTTAACATTCACAAATGTACCACATTTTAAATACCATACAGACGCAGGGCATGGTTGGGTTGAAGTATCTAAAGACCTAGCCAGTGCATTGGGGTTCGCTGATGAGATTAGTACCTATTCTTTTCACGATCAAGATAACTATTATTTGGAAGAAGACTGCGACGCAAGACTGTTGGTCGACGCATTAAAGAATCGAGGGCAGGTATATAGAATGGACGATTGTTTTATGGAGGGCGATAGTTTCGTTCGAGACCTTGCTTCTGTAAGGAGGGGCGAATAATGAAACATGAAACATACGAAGAAATGACTGATGAACCAAAAGAAAAAATTAGTGAAGGATCGGCTTTTTATGAATGGGAAGATATGATGAAAGATGATGACTATGAGTATTGGTGGGAATTATCTCACGATCAGAAAAAATTGATGAAAGAATTTTATGATCATTGTTCTGGTTATGATGACTTAAAACATATCAAGGAGGGGTGAAAGCCCCCATCAAAAATTATGAAGATTTTTTTGGGTAGTGACTGGTATCAAAGGACATCGAGATCCGGTATAAAAGTAGAGTAATAAGTAAAGTTATGTTATAATAATGATTCAACAACACAAGGAAAAAACTATGAAACTAACTAAAAAAGAAATTAAACTGCTTGATCAAGTATCTGATGATCTACATGACGTCTTCGGGCATCGTAAGGAGACCGTGGTCGGTATTTTGAAGGATCTTGAAGGTACAAGTAGCGACGTTCTCACAAAACATTATGAAGAGTCTGCAAAAGACCTTTCATATAAAATGATGCAAGGGTGGCATCGTTGGGAACAGATCAGAAGTATTATTTATGATCAGGATCGTGAGGATCAGGATCAGGACTAGCCGAGGGGAGCCAGGGGAAACCCTGGCTTTTTTTTATTATCTAGTGACTGGTATCAAAGGACACCGAGATCGAACCACGTTTTAGTAATATGTAAAGTAATGTTATAATAATGATCCACTAACTACAAGGAGAATGAAAATGGATATAGATGAATGGGAAATTAACATTAAAGACGCTGAAGAACTACAAATGGACGATTATAGAGATAAGCTTTTAGAACTAATAGATGGCGGATTGCTTGATGCGAGACTGGCCGTTTTATGTCTGGTCAAGTATATGTCACAAGACGATGTTAAGGACTGTATGAAAGTTAACGAACTATTAGAGGAGGACGAGTAATGAAAATTGTATCGTGGCATGTAGTAGTAGAAGATGAGAATGGAAAGAAATCTGAATTAGATGTACCCACATGGGCCGCAGAAAACATAGATGAATTTATAACTGAAATACAAGAGGAGGTAGAGTCATGAACACAATACCAAAAAGCTTTGCGGGTTTACAAGTTGGATCTAAACCTGAGACAGTTAAGAATAGATTTTCCGGAGAGAGTGTAGAACTTGAACCTCAGGCCGTCGCGATGTATGACGCGATCATGGGGGCCGAAGCCATGGAACTTTATGACATGATGCAAGAGGGCTTGACTTGGTTTCGCGAGTATCACCCAAAAGCATACATGACTTTATTAGACTAATCGGGAGGGGCCCGGGGCAACCCGGGTTTTTTTTATTATCTAGTGACTGGTATCAAAGGGCATCGAGATCGAGATTATTTTTAAATAAGTAAAGTTATGTTACAATTATAAAACACAATTAGAGGGGTACAAAAATGACAAAATTACTAAGTATTAACGCGGATGCAAAGACAATAAAAGGAAACAAAAAAGGCTTTATGACGGCCATACAATATTTAAGCCCTTATAAGGATAGCGGGGTTAACTTGTGCGCCAATGCAGACAACGCACAATGTCATATTGCATGTTTAAAATCCGCGGGCCGTATGGTTATGGCGTTCGATGCAAGACTAACCCGAACTAAACTTTATCTAACGAATCAGGCAGAATATTTTAGGCAATTAGTAAAAGAGATTAAAGCATTTATTAAAAAGGCTGAACAAAACAATTTAACCCCTTTAGTGCGCTTGAATGGGACGAGTGATATACGTTGGGAAAATGTCGGGTTTTATTCTGAAGGCGTTTATTATCGTAACATTATGGAGCGCTTTGATGCTGTTCAATTTTATGATTATACTAAAATACCCAATAGAGAAAAAAGCATCAACGGCGTTCAAAGCTTCCCGACCAACTACGATTTAACTTTTAGTTATTCAGGCGCCAAAGGTTTTGAGAAGTTTACCGACCGAGCATTCAAAGACGGTAAACGGGTTGCGGTTGTATTCGATAGGGTTGAAAATATCCCGTTAACGTTTCATGGTCGCAAAGTTGTAAGCGGGGATGATACAGATATCAGGCATCTAGATCCCGAGGATGTTGTGGTTTCATTATATGCGAAGGGACACGCAAAAAAAGATGGATCCGGGTTTGTTGTTAAGACGTAAACCCAACAGAGTACCTTGTGGGGGGCAGAGAAATCTGCCCTTTTTATTTACCTAGTGACTGGTATCAAAGGACAATGAGTGACTGGTATCAAAGGACATCGCCATCGACATTGGGTTTACGATAAGTTTTACTTATCAATTTGTTCCAATGTTCCAATGTTCCAACCCAAAACAAGTATACATAGGATTTTTCAGGATTCCGAAAGTCAAGAGACCTGATTTCGCGGTGCAATAAAAAAGCCTGTGAGCATATCGTACTTAAAACAGTGTGGAACATTGGAACAGCACACAAAATATACAGCACTATATATATATAATATTAATATTTATAGTAGTAGTAGTAAGGGTTTAAAGGAATTCGCACCAATAGTTATCCACAAGTTAATCCACAGATTTTGTGTAGCTTTACATATGGAACACGTTGGAACATGGAACAGACTTTGGAACAGACCCGAATCCTATTAAATCAATGAAATCAACGAGATAGCACCTACAAGGCTCGTAGCGAGATAATTAGTAAACTTGAACCTTACCTATCAACCCTTACTAGAACGTCGCATACAGAGCCAATATGACAACTTAAATTTTACAAGTATCAAGACCTGTTCCAATAATCGTGTTCCAATCTGTTCCAATCTGTTCCAATAATAATTAAAGTATTAGTTGACATGTCTGAAATAGTAGCGTAATGTTTTATGTAGCTTTACTAATTTTTAACCACACGAGGAACTAAAAATGAATATTAAAATAACTAGAAACGAGTACGGAACTTTAGAGTTTGATGGAACTTTTGAAGAGAAAGACGCAGTAAGACAAGAATTAAATGAGAGAATTAAAAAAGCTAAAGAGGCTAGTGAGGTTTTGTTTCAATTAATAAAAGACCTAGAATTTCAGAAATTAGAATTAATTGTGAGCAACCACACGGGAGAAACAGTATGAATATGACAGATGAACTTGACGAAATAATGGGGTGGACTTCCACCTCATATGAGGGAGAAAAGGCATGGGAGATAGTAGGCGGACGCATGTCAGGCACTGATTACAAACTTGCATTATTAAGACTACAAGGAGATTCAAATGAACCCAATGAGAGATATTAATAAATCAAGGGGGAATTGCCCCAACCTCACTTGGTCGGGCAGACCATCGGAAACTACACCAAAAACCAAATGTGGCTCGACAGGATGGTACGGAAAACCTGTCGCATGTCATGAGTGTGAAACAAAACATGACCAAGAAACACAACCCTATTACCCCGAAGACGATTATGACGACGGACTTAATTAAAAAGGAGATTCAAATGAATATAACAGAAGAGGAAATTAAAGAAGTTGTCAAAGAGCTAACGAATATGACAGAAGAGCGAATTAAAAAAGAAGTACTCTATGATTTATGGCTAGGCGATAAACTTTTTACTGAAGAGCAAGATGAGGTGATAGAAACTGAAATCCAAAAACGACTACAAGGAGAAAAATAATGAGTAAAGAAAAGACTATAAAAATATATGTAGAGGGGGGTGCAGTCATAGATGTTATAAATATTCCACCGAATTATAGTTGTGAGATTATTGATTATGACCAAGAATCACACCCATATTACGCCGAAGATGACTACGATGACGGACTACTTTAACTACAAGGAGAATCATAATGATTAGAATGACATGGAAACAGTTTGAAGATAAGTATCAATTTGAAACAGATGAGAACGGCTCACAATTATTCTCGGCTCAAGACAGTCGCAAGATAGATGTTGAGGAAGAACACGGAGACAATGCTTGGCGATATATTTGGACAGTCTGTTCCGAGGGCAGTGATGAATACTTTGTTGCGGGGTATGCCGTTGTCAATCGCATGGACTACATGATTGCAACAGTACCCAATGATTTTTCTGCTGAAAAGTGTGAGATGGGAGAGTCAGTTGAGATTGTCGAGGACTATGATGAGCTATCACAAAGACCGAAGAACGAGTTGGCTATCAACCCCAAACAAATAGAGGGATACCCCCAACTCAATACCTACCTCCACTATGCAAAGTACGACCTATGGATAAAAGGCGAACTCAAGATAGTCGAGATATTTGCCGAGCAGAACATAGATGACTATGTATGGTTCAGCCTAGCGATTGACGGAGAGGTCATGGAGACGTCCGAGTATAGTGATTGGAATCCTGAAGAAGAGGACGAGAAAGGGGAGTTCGACTTTGATGAGCTAGTCAAGACCGAACTCATGGGTAACCGATACTTGGGCAGAGATATTGTTGCCGATACATTTATGAAAATAACTTTAGAGGAGGTAACATCATGAGTAAAAAAGCTCAAAGCCAATACCACGAACTTGTAAAAGATATTTTGTGGACTTTTGTTAATGAAAAAGATATTCCTGAGATTGAAAAACAAGTTAATGAAGTCCGTAAAGAATTCAACCAACGCAAATTAGGAGAATAATTATGAGCAAAGAAAAGACAACAGAAATTCGACCATACAAATGGTCGGCTTGGGACTTTGAACTATTTAGTCGGGATCGAGAGGGTAAAACCGAGTACGCATTTATTACTACCGAACACAAGTGGGTCACATTGGCAATCGACGGAGACTATAACCTAGTTCCTGTCGAGCAACACAAACTACTCGCCCCACTGTTTGATGGGATAACTGCCTCAACTGATATGTACTTTGTCATTGACGGAGTATGTGGAGTAGATGAGGCAGACGGAGGGTACATCGATATGGAGTTTTCCGAGCAACACTTGAAGACCGAGTACGCTACCTTGCAGAAACTAGACAACAACCACGACCTATGTGAATCAGAGATTCTATTTGAAATGGGGTTCAAGGAGTATGAGGACAAGATGAACATCTCTGACGACTACACCCGAACAGTAATTAAATTCAACCAACGCAAACTAGGAGAGTGAACATGGAAACAGAAGTAACAAAGAAGTACAGGATATACAGATTCATTAATGACATATCAATAAATGGTAAAGAGTTTATTTGTGAGGATGATGGCTCGATCAAATTGTTCGATAGTGAAGACCACGCAAAGGCATTCATTAAAGAGGGCGACCCGTCAATCGATGTGGAGGCCGACGACCTACTACATGAATATGGACTAGACATTGAGGAGGACGACGATGGAGTTTGATACTGATTTACTAGATGAGTACTGCCGAAATACATTCGGCCATAGCAATTGGGAGTTTATTGAAACCAAGCCTGACCATGTAATTGTGAAGTTTAACAAAGAACCTTTAGAGGATGATGACATGAGCGAATTTGAGAGAGGAGAACGATAATGAAACAAAATAAAGACGGGTCAATTTCAGTAACATGGAACATAGAAGACGTTCAATCATTAGAACCAAAAGTAACAGATGAACAAGCTATGGAAGTTTTAGAGTTAGCTCTTGATAATCATGACGCTAATGTAGGAATCAATTGGGGAGTCCTAGAATTTTGGATATCCCAAGTTTACAAGGAGAATGACAATGACTAAAAGATGGTACACAAACAACTGGGATGGGTCAGCGTGGGTATTCAACAAAGCCCTAGACGAAGTAGAAGTTCAGATAGATATTCTGTATGACGTTGAACATGATGACGGGGGGAGTTTCCCCGCGATATACCCAATAGCAACATACTCGGATGACGATGGATACGAGCAAGACTATAAGTTATCGGAGAATGAGATTCAAAAATTTTACGAGGAGGTCTACGAGGCTATGCAAGAAGAACCTATGTACGATGAATACGGAGGTGCGCTATGACAGTAGAACAAATAGAGGAGTGTGAAGATGAAATATAAATACATACCTGAAACAAAAAAAGAAAAATTAATAGATAAGGTGATGAGAATTAAAACATCATTTATTTATTCTGATAGAGCCGAGCTATTATGGAATATGGACGAAGATGATTTGGAAATTTTATTAAAGGAGATACAACAATGAGTAAACTAAAACTAAAACACTATCGAGTGTATGTCACGCAGTATTGTATACCGATGGACATCATGGCAGTAAGTACAACCCAAGCAAAAAGAATTGCTACCGAAGACCGCACATGGGAAGTAATGGATGCTGACATTCGAGCAGAAAGACAGGAGGAGAGAGAGGAACAAGAGGCTATAGATGAAGAAGACTATCAATACAGGGGGAACACATAATGTACCACGTGCAAATGAAAAAATCTTTCGATCGAGGAGGAGACAAATGGATGTCAGCTTGGGAGGGTGCGGAATGCAACACTCAAGAAGAGGCGTTCGATATGCTAGATGAATATCTAGAAGAGGCAAAGGAAGATGGGCTTGAATATAATCGAGACCATTATCGAGTTAAATATATAGAGGGCATAGTCATAGACTTTAGCCCCGAGGGAGAAGAGTAATGCCTAAAGAAAAGATTGATTATGTAGAGCAAGACATTTATGACTACTTTGGGGCAGACCAAGATATTTGGAAAGCCGAACGACATGAACTACTGGGAATCATTGGGGGTATGAGTGGCATACTAGAACTCATATGGCACAACCAAGTGTCGGCTGAGCGTTCATTCAAAGACTTTAAGGATTGGCTAAAAGAAACGAAAGAACTTGACATGATAGAAGTTGTAGATAATACTGATACTCCAATCAAAGTCGGAGAGGGCTAATGGCACACCATATTTTTATCAAAGTTCGTAGACTACTCATGGACTTCGTTGCCTTACTTGATAAACATAGCATAGGCAGTGAAGACCGAGAAGAGGCTAATCGAATCATCGAAGAGCTATCAGTAATAATGAAAGATGAGAAGTTTGTAGAACATCTTGAAACCGAAATAAAGCAACACGAACATCAACAAATGACAGACGACATTGCAGACGAGATTCTATCTCATGGATGTCCGAACGGAAATTGTGATGTGTAACAGAGAGAGCAGTATTTTATTTTAATTAAATGGAGAGAGCGAATGAACCAAGTAACAAAGAAAAACGCAATAGCATTAGCAGTTATCGTAGCAATTGGAGGGCTTGTGTATGTATCAAAACAAGATGTACCCACACCCGCACCCGCGTCAACACCCGCGGTAGTCATAGTTGAAACTATCACAGAATCAGAGGCTAGGTCACTGGTATCAAAAGACACCGGCATTGACCTTATAAATCTTGGAGACGAAACAGTTCTTCCTGAAATTGCGGGATATGACAACCCAACAGTTGACGACCTACCCCCACTTACATTGGATGGCTCACACCTACCCGACATGGCGGGATATGAGTCACCATCAGCTGACAAACTTCCACCACTAGAATCATAGTGGCAACACCTGAAAAGAAAGTAAAACAGAAAGTATGTGCCAAGCTTAAGGAACTTGGTGCGTACTACTTTTATGCCTCAACAGGAGGATATGGGGCAAGTGGTGTACCTGACATCGTCGCATGTTACAAAGGTAAGTTTATCGGGATCGAGTGTAAAGCCAATGGAAACAAAGCAACGGCCTTACAACAGAAACACTTACGGGAGATAAGTATGCAACAAGGAGTCTCACTAATTATTGACGAGACGAATATTGAGATGTTAGAGTATTACGTTAAAGGCAAACGAGTGATGAGTTTGGAGAGTAAAACATGAATGCAGAAAATAATAAAGCAAAGAAAGAACTTACACGCATGCAAACTAAAGAACAAGCAATAGATATGTTAAGGGAGGAGGGGTACACGGTTTTATACCCAATACCGAAAGAGGCTTCAAGAATACGCATGGAAGCGAGAATGGTAAGGGTATTAAAACAAAGCATAATACCTGTGTTAGAGCATAGTGGGTATACGGTAACTAAAACAGGAGTGCCTAAAAGATGAATGCAGAAGATGTAGACATGGTAAATCATCCACCCCATTACACAAGTACGAAGTATGAGGTGATAGATATACTAGAAGAATTTTTTAAAGACGACCCACTATTGTGGCAATGTGGTAAATATCTTTTACGATGTAAAGGTAAGGGAAACCTAGAGCAAGACCTTAGTAAGATGATATGGTACGCTAAACGTAGGATGGAGAGAGAGGACATAAATGACAATAAAACGTAGACTTTATTCAGATGAGAAAGAGCAAGAGTTTTTAACAAGAGCGATAGCATATATGGAGAAAAACCCAAAGACAACTAGAGGTAAAGTTGCTTTATACGCGGGGGTAGGGGTTAGTGTATTGGAGCGATTTGAAATTGAGGGGAGACTAACATTACCTCCGAAGTTGACTCTAAAACAAGCTAGGGCTACAAGTCCTTGGGCAAAAGGTCACATGGTATGAGTGACGAGATAGACGTAGCCAACAACGAAGTACAGAGACAATTAGAGGCAACTCTAAAAAGTGTTGATACGACTGTCGAAGAAAATGATACCGGCAAATGTACGTGGTGTGAAAGAGAAGTAAAAGACAAGAGACGATGGTGTTCAGTTGAATGCCGGGACGAGCATACATTTTATGCTAATAAACTATAAGGAGAACGACATGACTGTGTGGCCTCAAGAACATAAAGATCCTGATGAAGATGAGAAAGACTTACATTCTTTGTCAGAAAAAGACTATAAAGTATTGGAGTATTTCATTAATACAGTAGCCGTTGCTACGGCCAGTTACGTGCTTTATTTACTGTTAACGTAATGGCAATTATTAAAGAAGATAATAGAGTTGGGCCGGCAGTATGTTGTAAGTGTGGTTCTGACGCTAAGATTAACCACGGGGGCAAGTGGTATTGCTCAATAGAATCAGACATGGGCGTCTATAATATTAAAGGGTTTTGTATAAAAGAGAGGAAAAATAATGGAAAAAGTTTATGATATATGGATTGATTTAAATAAAGAATTAATGACGGTAAGAGCAGAAAACTTAACAGAAGCTTTACAAGAAACAAAAAAAGAATTAAATAAAATAATTGATAGTATTACTGAAGAAGACCTAAAGAAAGAAATAGATACCGACAGGGGGTTGTATTATTATCAATTTCAAGAAAGAAAGAAAGATACATATGACAACACAGATATTGTCATATATGACAGTTTAGATTATTCATATGTGGATGGTAAAAAATATGATGATTTTTCAGGCTATGATTTGTTTAATTGGGAAAACCCTGAAGTAGAACACCTTGTAACTCATGGTGTTTGTTGGTGTTGTGATGTCATAATGCCGAAGAAAAATATAAAATGGGATTTAGAAAAGATATGTAAAGAGAAGAATTTAAATCACGAGTATCTTGAGGACATCCTTCCTATTTGTAATACATGTATTACCGATAAAAAATATATGAGTGAGTACAACAGAATTAAAGAAATTGATGAAGAATTTAAAGCGAAAGGGACAACTTGAATCTAGTAACGATTGACTTTGAAACATTTTACGATGTGGGATTTAGTCTATCTCGAATGACAACTGAAGAGTACATCAATGATGAGCGGTTCCAAGTCATTGGTGTAGCAATAAAAATAGATGACGGAAAAACTGAATGGCATGCCGGAGAAGAGGCAGTAGCAAAAGCTATAGCTGACATCGCATGGGCCGATGCAATGTTATTGTGTCACAACACTTTGTTTGATGGCGCTATTCTTAAATGGAAGTTTGGTGCAGAGCCGATGAAATACCTGGACACCCTGTGTATGGCGAGATCTATACACGGAGTGGATGCCGGGGGTTCACTTAAAGCTTTGGCTGAACGTTACAAACTAGGAGAAAAAGGCACAGAAGTCTTGGATGCTAAAGGTAAACGCATAGAAGACTTTCGCGACCATGAGCTACGCCAATACGGAGTGTACTGTAAGAACGACGTGAAGCTCACTTATGGTTTATTCAAAGAGCTCGCTATTAACTATCCGGCTAGTGAACTTAGACTTATCGACATCACGTTAAGAATGTATATATTACCCGGGTTACAGTTAGATAAAGACGTACTTGTGGATAGATTGAAAGAGGTCAAGAGTGAAAAGCTTAATTTGTTACAGGCACTTGCGGATAAACTTGAATGTGAAGTAGAAGAAGTGCGTAAAAGATTAGCAAGTAATAAACAGTTTGCTGATGTGTTAGAACAGTTAAATGTGTTAGTACCAATGAAGACAAGCCCAACAACAGGGAAAGAAACTTACGCCCTAGCAAAAGGAGACCAAGGGTTTTTAGCTTTATGTGAACACCCGAATGCTTTTGTACAAGAGCTATGTACAGTAAGACTCGGCACTAAATCTACGATTGAAGAAACTCGCATAGAGCGGTTCATTGGTATAGCTGAACGCAACCGCAATCAACTCCCTATACCCTTGAAATATTATGGCACACATACAGGACGTTGGGCTGGTTCAGACAAAGTAAACTTCCAGAACTTACCGTCACGCGACAAGAAACAAAAGGCATTGAAGAACGCCATTCTCCCACCAGACAATCACGTGATTATAAATTGTGACTCTTCACAAATCGAAGCTCGTATACTAGTCTGGTTTGCCGGACAGCATGATGTACTTGAACAGTTTAAAAGGGGGGAAGACGTGTATTCAGTGTTTGCCTCTAAGGTTTATATGAAGTCTGAAGTAAATAAGACTGAACGGGCCGTAGGTAAGACTTGTATCTTGGGATTAGGTTATGGTACTGGTGCAAAGAAACTGCGAGATGTATTAAAGATTAATGCGGGTGTAGATATGGCTGAAAAAGAAACAAAAAGTTTAGTAGATTTATACCGAAAAATAAACCACGAAGTGGAAGGGCTTTGGAAGGAGTGTGATCGAGCCTTGAAATTTATGGCGTCTTGGCCTAAAGATAAACCTGTTTATTATTTAAGCAAAGTGAATTGTGTATTGGTTACTCCGGAAGGATTAAAACTACCTAACGGATTGTATCTACGCTATCCAAACTTAGAGCTAAAGAATAATGGGTATACTTATATATCAAGACGAGGCGAGATTAGTATTTGGGGTGGAGTAGTGGTGGAGAATGTAGTTCAAGCTTTAGCTAGGATAGTTATTGGGGTGCAAATGATTACTATTAATAAGAGATATAGACCACTGCTTACTGTGCATGACGCAGTGGTGTGCGTTGCGCCGGAGGCAGAAAAATATGAAGCATTACGTTTTATTATGCAGACTATGAATAAAGCACCGTCATGGGCAAAAGGCTTGCCGGTAACGTGTGAAGGGGATTTTGGTAAAAACTATGGCGAATGCTAAATACTATTTTAAGATACCTGACGAGTCGATAGCTTCGGAGATGATGTACCTTCGAGCAATTACTGCACGTAAGGAGTCGTGGTTTGACTATTATAATTTTAAAGCTATAGAAGTACAAGATGATTGGGTAGTTGATCCTTGGTGGAAATACTTATACAGAGCACACCCATTTAAAGCCGGGATTATTAAGTTGGAGGCTAACACATATTATGATTGGCACATCGATACTGATAGAGGAGTCGGGGTAAACATGTTGTTAAATAACTGGGACAAAAGCCATTGTATGTTTAACCCAAATTTAAAACTCGGGGCAAATGTAGCACTTGGTAATGTAAAAGGCGAGTTTATTGAGTTAAAGTACAAGCCCCAAAGGTATTACTTATTTAACGCACAAGTTACACACACGGTGTATAATTTTGAAGAGACTAGGTATTTATTAAGCGTAGATTTTGAAGAGGATAGAACTAAATTAACTTATAATCAGCTACTTGCGGAGATGAAGCGCGAGCGTTGGTGGGAAAAAGGATAAATAATGTTGCACGAAATGTATGATGGCCTTTTAATTATGGATTTTTTCGATGATTGCATTATTGGAGTAGTGAAAGGCATTGATAATGAAGATAAAGTTTGTTACAGCTTTAGGAAAGTAATAGCCAAACTTATGCGTGAAGATGAAATGACTGAAGAAGATGCAATGGAACATTTCTATTACAACATGATGGGCTCGTATGTGGGAAAAAACACCCCATGCTTTTTATTTGTTGAAGGGGATCATTAATGGCAAAAAAGTTTCAGACGCAAGAAGTCTATGAGCGTTTTAAAGATTATAAAAAAGACCATTGCTGGCAATACGAAATTCGCCAACAAAACTTAATCAACGATTTGAAGCAAGCAAACCTTACTAAAGATGAATATAAATCTTTACGCATTGATGACTTTGAGTTTTCTTATGTTGACAAAGAAGATAAAAAACAATGTGAGGAGATAAAAAAGTTTATTAAACAGCATGAGTGGTTGGGTAAACTTCCCATTTGGCTTACTCATAGATTCACAGCGCGATTAAAAAAGAATAAAACTCTCGCTGGCGTTATCATTATGGCAACACCAAATGCCTTTTCAAATATTTTAGGGGAAGAAAATAAAAATAAGGAAAAATTAATAAGTCGAGGCTCTTGTATTTCTTGGTCACCTAAAAATCTTGCTTCATGGTTGCTAATGCATTCAATTAAATATATGGTAAAAAATACAGAATTTAGAGCATTTTCAGCTTATTCAGACCCAGAGGCAAAGGAGCTAGGAACCATTTATCAAGCTTGTAATTTTATTTATTTAGGACAGAAATTTGGTGCTGGAAGTCAATATTTAGACCCCAACAACCCAAAACGTGGTTGGTTTGGAAGTAGCGGCTTTGCTGACCGAAGTCAAATTGTACGTTATGCAAAAAAGTTAGAAATTGAATGGCAACCTGAATGGTATAAGATGATTGGCAAAAAGAAAAACTATAGAAAAGTAAATTGGCACACCATACCAGAAGACATCGCAACGAGATTAAAGAACGAAAGGGAAAGTCATAAAAACTGTTGTGATAAGCGTCCATCACCCACCAAACATAAATACATTTACATTCTTGGCTGTAGTAAAAAAGAAACAAAGCAGCTTCACAACAAATTTAAAGAAATAAACCCCAAAATAATAAATTTAGCATACCCAAATATTCGAGGAAAATAATTAATGCCAAGAAAAGTAAAACGGAACGTTGCCCAAACTTACACGCCAACTCATAAACGAACACAGCAAGGGGGACACATTAGAAAGACTTCATCCATGAACAAAAGTTTTAAAGCGAGTTATAAAAAATACAGGGGACAAGGCCATTGAAAACAATTGTCCATGTTAATCAACATGTTATAAAGTCAAACAGAAAGCACAGCACAGAAGAACCTGTATTGACTGTTAAGACATACAAGAGCAATACCTACGCTTCAGAGGTCATTATAAGAGGGGACTCTAAAGTAGTATATAGCCCAAACAAACCACTATCATGTGGTGCACATGTTTGGATAGAAACCCAATCTGAAGTGGAGATAGTTAGATAATGAGTGATTTTACATGGAGTTTTTCCTCCCTAAAAGAATATATTAATTGCCCTAAGAAATACCAAGAGGTAAGAATATTAAAGAACTATTCATTCGTAGATACGCCTCAAACTATTTATGGTAAGGAAGTGCATGAAGCACTAGAACTTTATGTCAGAGATGGTAAACCTCTAGCTAAAAACTATATGCGCTTTAAGAAAATGGTAGACACGTTGGTGGCTATACCCGGAGTTAAATACCCCGAATATAAAATGGCCTTAACTAGAAAGATGGAGCAGTGTGATTTTGACGACGACAACAGATGGGTAAGAGGTATAGCCGATTTGGTTATTGTAGATGGTGACAAAGCTTTTATCATTGATTACAAGACGGGGTCGAATAGATACCCAGACACTAAACAATTAAAACTCATGGCACTCATGGCGTTTGTTTGTTTCCCTGAAGTTAATAAGATAAAAGCCGGACTATTATTTTGTATGAAAAATAGTTTTGTTCAAGAGTCGTATACTAGAGACGGCATACATAAAGCTTGGAGATCCTTTGAACAACCGTTAGATCGGCTAACAATGTCTTATGATAAAGATGAATGGGTACCTAACCCTACGCCACTGTGCGGATGGTGTCCTGTCGAGACATGCGAACACCATAAGCCTAGACGTTAATGCATAAAAAACGGGCTGCCTGTGTTGTTTGTGGGGATAAATTTACTACTACTCACCCAAAGTATTTGACATGCTCTAAAAAATGTCGGGACGTAAACAAAGTTAATCGTCGATACCAAAGGATGAACAACGATTGGGCCGCTTACTTTAAACACTTACTGTCCAAAAAGAAAGACTCTCCCTTAACTGTTGATCAGTTAATATACAAAGTGGCTGGGCAAGATTATAAATGTGTGTTGTCTGGAATAGAACTTACGTGCATCCGAGTGCGAGGAAAAGTTATGCAGACCAATGCAAGTATAGATAGAATTCATGCGGGAAAAGAGTATAATTACGATAATATACAGATAGTCTGTAGAGCCGTGAACTCCTTTCGGGGTAACATGGAAGTAGAAGAATTTATTTTTTGGTGTAAAGAGGTAGCTAATCATGGCGTATGTAAATAAAAAAAGGCCTTATAAGAAAGAGTATCAGCAGCAAAAGAATCGCGAAGAACACCCCAATCGTATGGAGCGCCAAAAGCTTAGACGCAAAGTAGATAAGAATGGTAAAGACGCTAACGGCAATGGTGTGGCAGATAAGAGAGAGGGTAAAGATTTAGCTCACAAAAAACCTCTATCAAAAGGTGGTAGCAACAAAGACGGTTACACAGTTCAATCAAAATCTAAAAACCGATCGTTCAAAAGAAATTCAGATAGCTCAATAAAAAACAGACAATACCTAGCAAATAAATAAAATATAGCTTGACTTGTATTTAAATAGCGTCCATACTGTTATTTCAATGAGAGGACATTATGGAAATACTAGAAAACGTAGCTGTTAAGTTAATGGTGCCAAACGCAGTGGTGCCCGCGATACAAGGGCGCATTAAAAAATTTAAAGTTTTAGAGACCGGCGAGACAATGTCTGACGTTGTTATTCGATGGGGTCTAGATGAGATGACGTTATTATCTGATTTATTAAACTTTAAAAAATTCCCACCTTCACCTATTACTCGTGACTATAAATGGTCAGGAAGATTTCAACCTTTCGATCATCAAAAAGTTACTTCGGAATTTTTTAGTATAAACCGTAGAGCGTTTTGTTTTAATGAAGCCGGCACCGGTAAAACTTCTAGTGTGTTATGGGCTTCTGATTACTTAATGAATGAAGGCAAGATTAAAAGAGTCTTGGTAATTTGTCCACTATCAATCATGACATCTGCGTGGAGGAATGATATATACAACACTTGTATACACAGAACTCCCGGGGTAGCTTACGGTTCTGCCGAAGATCGTCGCGCTATTATAAGTAATACTCAGTACGAATTTGTAATCATTAATTATGATGGGGTAAACATTGTTAGAGAGGATATAGCGGATGCCAACTTTGACTTGGTTGTGGTAGACGAAGCCAATGCTTACAAGTCTGTGACAACTAAACGGTGGAAAACATTAGCTAAAATACTTAAGCCTGAGACTCGTTTATGGATGATGACCGGGACTCCGGCATCTCAATCTCCAGAAGATGCGTTCGGTTTAGCCAGACTCGTATGCCCCCACCGTGTACCTAAATTTAAAACAGCGTGGCGTGACAAAGTTATGAATCAGATTACTAGGTTTAAATGGATGCCCAAAAAGAATAGCCAAGAATTAGTGTTTAATGCCTTGCAGCCCGCTATACGTTTCGCTAAAAATGATTGTCTTGATTTACCCGACGTAACTTATCAAACAAGAGAGATACCACTTACGCCACAAGTAGAAAGATACTACAAGAAATTGAAGAAAGATATGATCATTGAAGCAGCCGGGCAAGAGATAACTTCAGTAAATGCAGCTGCGGCTATGACAAAATTGTTACAGATTTCTGGTGGAGCAGTATACACTGACGGCCACCAAGTTGTGCAGTTTGATATTAAACCTAGACTTAAAGAGCTTGTGGATACTATAGAACAGACAGCGCATAAACTCATAGTGTTTGTGCCGTACCGACACACCATAGATATAGTTGCCCAACATTTAGAAGCGAATAACATCACCACTAAAATTATTCATGGGAGTGTATCGGCTCACAATCGTACACAGATTATTAAAGAGTTTCAAAACGCTGATGACCCAAGAGTCTTGGTCTTGCAACCACAAACCGTAGCACATGGCATTACACTTACTCGCGCAGACACCGTAGTATTTTGGTCTCCCGTGATGAGTGTTGAAGTCTACATACAATGTATAGCGCGGATTGATCGAGTGGGACAAAAAAACAAGATGACAGTAGTACACTTACAGGGTTCGGCCATTGAAAAAAGGATGTATGCAATGCTACAAGGTAAAGTAGATAGGCATATGAATTTAGTTGATTTATACAGAGAGGAGATAGGACTATGAATAAAATAGAGAAATTAGAAAGGGAAAGAACAGACTTAAAGAACAAATATTATGAAGAAACAAAAGCAATAACTGAGAAAATAAAACATGCGCAGTGGGTAAAAAGAAAAGCATCTCTTGATGCGCGCGAAAAGAAAAAATTATTGGGGGTAAAAAGAGATGAGCAGATTAAAGAAGAATATGATAGGGGAGAAATTACACTTAAAAAACTAGGAGCTAAATATAATTTGTCTGGCTCAAGAGTTCGTTGCATCATACAAGCAGTTGAGCGACGACAGCGAGCTCAAAGAGTTTGGAAACAAAAACGCAAAGAGATAAGGGGGTTAAAAAAAGAGTTACAAGATGGTAATAATGATACAACTCCGTTCGGGAATCAACTTGTAACTTATGACATTTATTTTTTAAACATGAATGTTAGAACGTCGAATTGTCTTAAAGGGGTAGAGATTTATACTATTGGTAGCTTAATTCAAAAGAGCGAAAGGGAGTTATTGAGGGCACCTAACCTAGGTAGAAAGACTTTAAATGACATTAAGTATACATTGGATGATTGGGGACTTAAATTAAATACAAAAATTAATAGAGAGGAGATAGGACTATGAGTGGAGTAAAAGTAAATTCCTTAGTGAAAGCTTATTTGGCTATTAGATTAGAGCGAGATAAGTTAGCTAAGAAATATCAGCAAGAAGATAGCGAACTTAAAGATCAGATAAGTAGATTGGAGAGTGCCATGCTAGAAACTTGTGATGACATTGGTGCAGAAACATTACGCACCGAAAGCGGTACAATTATTAAAACCCTTAAAGAAAACTACATATGTGGGGATTGGGATAACTTTAAAACTTATGTATTAGAAAACCAAGCTTTAGAGTTATTACAGCAACGCATTAGTCAGACAAACTTTAAGGAGTTTCTAAGTACACGAGAGGAGGAGGGACTCCCTCCTGGTATCAGTACGATGAGAGAGTTTAAAATAACTGTACGTAAACCAACTAGTAAATAAGGAGAATGACTATGGCTCAACAGCCTGTAACATTTACAACACCTCAAGGTGTTGCGCAATACCCTTGGTTATCTAAACCGGATACTAAATTTTCGGAAGAGGGCGACTATAAAGTAAATCTTATTATAGCCAAAGAAGAGGCATTACCTGCGTTAAAATTAATTAATCAAGTGTATGCTGAGAACTATGAAAAAGAAGTTAAGAAAGCGAAGGGGGCTGAAATTAAGAAAGCACCCCCTCCATTTTCCGAAGAGCTTGATGATGCTGGTCAACCTACTGGTAACATCATACTTAAGTTTAAATCAAAAGCAGCGTACAAGCCAGCTATCTTTGATGCTAAGGGTATCCCTATGATAGACAGTAATATTTGGGGTGGCTCGGAGTTAAAAGTAAATGGTTCAGTTGCCGCATACTACACCCCTTTGATTGGCGCCGGAGTCGCTTTAAGACTTAGAGCCGTTCAAGTTATTCAGTACGTTGAGGGTGGCTCAGGTAGCGCTGATCGTTTTGGCTTTGAGGTTGTTGCCGGCTATGAACATAAAGCGGTAGAAACTTTTGAAGAGGTGACAGCTACAGAAGAAGCGCCTGTCGTTAAAGAAGACGAGCCAGTAGTTAGATCTGACGGTAAGATACCGCCGAAACCCGCTGACGATTTGTCAGACATTCTTAAACAGTTTGCAGAGGAATAACTATGCCAAAAAAATATAGCCCAGAGTTTTTAATAGAGCTTAATACTTTTGACAAAGATAGACCCGGAGTTCAGTTAGCGAAGGCCTGTGTAAATGCAGACCTTCCTATCACTGAAGTCGCTAAAGTTTTTGAGGTGTCTCGGATGACTATTCATAGTTGGTTCCGAGGATCTCCTATTAGAGATAAGAACTGTATTAAAATTAAAAAATTTTTAAAAGCACTTAATGAAGCGTGGGACGATCAGTTTGAGAATCATACAGATACTCTACCGTTGTCGCATTTAAAATTAGCTAAAGAATTTTTGAATACTAAAATAGTCCCTAAATTAGGGGTTGAAGATTAATCCGATAAGAGTAGAATAGATAACGCTCCGAAGGTTTTAAAAAACCGCACATTAGTGTGGGGGCGTCTTGTCGACTAAAAAAGTAAAGGCAAATATGTTAAACGAATTTTATAGCAAAGCATTACCCGATGAAGGTATTTATTGCATAGCTTATAATAAACCAAACACAAAACTTTTTAATCAAGCATTCGCACAAACTCTAGATGAAGCCGTCAATTTAATAGACAAGTACAAAGAACACCACAATACTTTTATTGCTATGGGCACTTTTGAAACTCAAAAGCGTGAAGCGGCTCGTACTAAATTTATTAAATCTTTTTATCTTGATTTAGATGTAGGTGAGAATAAAGAATACGCATCTCAAAAAGAAGCACTACTAGCGCTAGGTGATTTTATTGAGAAGACCCAGTTACCCATGCCTGCTATTGTAAATAGTGGTAATGGCATTCACGTGTATTGGTTTTTAAAACATCAGATTACAGGGGAAGAATGGAAACCTTTAGCTGAAAGACTTAAAAAGTTTTGTATGAGTATGGGATTAAAGATTGATCCTTCTGTAACTGCAGACTCAGCGCGCATCTTAAGATGCCCTGACACAAACAATTATAAATCAGAACCTCCCAGACCTACCTTGATACTAAAGGATGCACCTGTATACGAACTCAAACGTATTATGAGTTGCATTGAGAGTAAAGAAGTTTCGCTTGAAGAGCTAGTGACACATCAGAGTTTTACTGAAGAAGAAAAGAAACTAAAGTATGGGAATATTGAAAACAAGTTTGAGGTGTTATTAAAAAACAGCGTTAAAGAAAATGATCAAGGATGTGCTCAAGTAAAATACTATATTGATAATGTTAAGAGCACACCCGAACCTGTGTGGTGGCGAGTTATATCACTTATTCAAAACTCTGTAGACCGAGACAAATGGGTTCATATATTATCCAAAGATCATCCGGGATACTCCTATGAAGAGACAGAAGAAAAATCTTTATCCACTCAAGGTAAACCTCACACATGTGCAGACATAGATAATAACAACCCTGGCATTTGTACGAAGTGTCCTCATTGGAAGAAGATTTCTACTCCATTGCAGTTATGTAAGGTGCCCATCAAAGCAGAGGTGGTTGAGGCAGCTGCAATAGAGGGTGAGGTTATTACAATACCTAAAAAAGAGAAAAACAGATTACCTCAAACTTTAGACGATAAAGGCTATTGGATAGGGAAAAATCATGGAGGGGTATACAGGACTGTTACAGTACACGATAAAAAAGGAGGGGCGTCTTTTGAGGATCAGATACTAATATACGACTATGAAATGCTTGTAGTCAAACATTTAAAAAGCTCTATAGATAAAAACTGTTTACTCGTTAATGTGTACCACCCGCATGATGGGCTATTAGAATTTATTTTGCCCATGAAGACAGTATACGACCCTACAGAGCTAAGAAAAATATTAACAAGTCAGGGAATTTATTATCAATCTAAACAACAAGAGGATTACATTATGAAATATTTTATAGATTACGCAACAGATATGCAACGCAAGGGTAAGCTTGACACCATGTATGATCAGATGGGTTGGAATCAAGACAAGAGTTCGTTTGTTTTAGGGAGAAAGGAATTAAGAAGGGATGGTACGGAGAAAGACACCCCTATTTCTAACCTGGCTCAAACTATTGCCCCCTTCTTAACGCAGAGCGGCACCTATGCAAACTGGCGAGCTGCGGCACAAAAGCTTAATCAACATGGATTAGAGATGCATATGTTTACTATGCTGTGTGGTTTTGGTTCTATCTTAATGGAGTTTTCTTCTACTGCGGGGGTTGCTATTTCTTTGACAGGAGAATCAGGTTCAGCTAAAACAGGCGCATTGAAAGCGGCGACTAGTATATGGGGAGAACCGGAAAATGTATATGCCACGACTACTACCCCATTAGCTTTACAACAAAGATTTTTGACACTGCACAGCTTACCTGTAGGGTGGGATGAAGTAGGCAATAGGAGCGCATATCATATTTCTGATTTTGTTTTAGGCGTATCTTCAGGAAAAGCAAAGCTTAGGATGCAAGCATCAACTAACCAAGAACGTAACGTAGAAGCACCTGCATCTGTGATAGCAATACTAACCTCTAATCACTCATTGATTGATAAATTAAAACAGCTTAGGGCTAACCCTAATGGAGAGGCGGCTAGGTTGATTGAATTTACAGTCCGAAAACCTAAAGCATTTATGGATGATGCCCGTATTGGAAAAGAAATCTTTGATGTATTTAACTCTGACTATGGGTGGGCCGGTCCTGATTTTGTAAAAGCAGTTTATGCTTTTGGCGATACACCTAAGATTAAAGCTAATCTTGCTAAATGGGAACAACGTTTTGTAGAAGATTTTGGTAATGATACTGCATATCGTTTTTATGAAAATTTAGTAGCCGTGACTATGACTGCAGGAGAGATTGTAAATGAGGCTAATATTTTAACAATAGATGTTGAAAGAATTTATAAATTTATTATTGGTGAGATGATTACTATCAGGGATGAAGTAGTTAAAATTAATGATCAAGATTATGAGGATATTTTAGATACTTATATGAATACTAATCTAGATAAGCAACTTGTATTTAGAGATGGTAAGATGGAGTCGGCCCCTGATAGACAACTTACTATTCGTATAGACCACGATAAAAACTTTATTTACTTATCTAAACGAGACTTTGATCAGCATTTAGCTGAGCTTACTATAAGTACTAAAGAGTTTGTCTACCAAATGAAACAGTTAGGAGTAGATATTGAGGCGGGCTCGGGTGTAAAACAACGCATGACGGCCGGATGGCAAGACGTTTCTAAAGCAGCTACGTCAGTGTATAAAATTGCAATAAGTACATTAGGTGCAAAAGTTGAGATAAAAAATGCGGCTACACAATGATCCTGAATGGGTGTTGCCGTTTTCATCTATGGAACCAGGGGATAGTTTTTTTATTCCCACAGTAAAAGCGCCGGATCTTTTGTATGCGATTGAAAGTGGGGCTAAAAGAGCAAAGGTAAGAGTAAAATCGTTAGTAGTAGTAGAGGGAGACTTGATGGGGGTTAGAACGTGGATGCTTAGCTAGCTACCCATGTCTTTCCGAATTACTTTTTCAATTCTTTTGCCAAGAGTGATACCACCAACGCTATTATTCAATGAGTCTTCTGTAGTTTTATAAGAACGTTTTAGAGAAGATCCGGTAATAGGGTTCGCGCTCCCTATGGTGCTTCTATTGAAATCATTTATCTTACTTTGCACTTCTCTCATCATATCAAAGTCGCCGTTCTTGCGGGCTAAATAAGCTGCTTTTAAAAGACCAGAACGTCTAGCATTAAAGTTTTTCTCTGCTTGTTTCATTGATTGATTACGCGCATACTGTAAAGAGAGGTCTTCATTAGTAAACCCGAAGATTTGTAAGAATCCATCAAGTGGATTTAGCGGAGTTATTTCAGCACCTTTTCTGTTCACTGCTCCTTCGGTAGCATACCTTATGGCTTTCATAGGGTTACGTGCAAAGGCCGGTAGAGTCTGTTCTATGCCGCGATATATATTACCCCGTGCCATATCCTGTAATCCTCGATTAACGCTTAGACCATAAGAGAAGGAAGGTCCTAAACCTTGTTCTAATACATACGGCATAAGTCCAACTTCAGATATACGACGTGGATCTTCTCGCCAAATTAAGTTAGCAAACCCAGTACGCGATGCAATATCCACATTAAGTAGTTTATTAAGTGGGCCCCGGTATCCTATGTCTCCAAATATTTCTCGTGTAGATTCTTCAAAATCAAAAGGCTCATCTTCATCACCAAACATCGCATACATCATTTCTGCTAACGCTTGAGTAAATCCGTATAACGGTACCCCCTGTAATCCTGCAAAAGTAAACGAAGCACCGTAGATACCTAGTATTTGTTTTCTCGCTATGTTTCTTACTTCTTTAGATTCCCCTCGATAAGCATCGTTAAACGCTTTAAATAGTAAATGCAGCATTGCATGACCGTAACGTTTAAAGGTGAACATTACTTTACCAAAATCTTGTTGAAAGAATTTAGGGCCTATTTCAGGAAGCGCAGTACCATGTGACCTACGAGTAAACTCTCGTGATTTTTCTTCAGCCACTTCAAAGGAATCACCTTTCTCTTTAGCCGCTAAATACCCAGCGATGTAAGTTACTTCTCGGTTCATTCGTTCTGTATTTTGAAACATCCAACCCATTAATGCATCAAACTTAGCTTTAGTACCCACAAAGTCTTTAGCATTTGTCTTACGCATTTCAGTAAGTTCATATCCTACACCCCTACGAAACACACTATTATCTATTCCGGTTTTGTAAAGCTGTTGTAAGTCTTCTGGTAAATCTGTTCGTAGTTTACCGTCTTTCATTCCAAAAGATTGATCTGGTAAAAAACCTCGGTTACTATCTTTGCCACCACCAAAGTAATAACTAAAAGCTTGCCCCATTACTCTATTAGCTGTACCAAACCCATACTCTGCAACAAGTGTTGGGTAGACAATAATAGCTAACTGAGTGGCGTTAACCAATGCAGAAGACACATTACCAGCAATAGAAGTAAGATAACTTAAGTAAGCAAACCTAGAAGATATTGGGCCGGCTACAGGGTTATGAAAAAAACTTTTAGAGTCTTCAAGTCTTTCCACAACTGAACTAAGCGAAGTTTGTAAGGAAGCGTCTTTGGGATTGGTGGGATCTAAATCTGCTTGCATCGTAGCGTTCTCAGTACCAACGTCTTTTATATTTTCATTAATCTCTGGAATATATTTTAGGTTAGCAACTTGAGTTGCCATACGTGCACCTAGATCGATAAAGCCACCTACTACGTCTTCTATGTAACCCCCTGTACCAATTCTTTGGCGTGACTGTTGCTTAATTGATTGAGACGGAAGAGCATCTAAAAATAACCCAGCCACTTCTTTAATCACAGCCTCGTCTACTACAGGTTTTCCCTCTTCATCTGTTTTTTGTAAAATGCTTGTTACTTCCTGCATTATGCCAACAGCCCCTTCACCACTTACTCTAAATGATTTATTCTCAGGATCTATTTCTGCTTTTAGTACAGTAATCCCGTCAGCGCTTTCTTGTCGAATAGCCGCTTCTACATACGCCGCTTTAGTTTCATACCTTGAAGTTTGAACTAAAGGTTGATACCTCTTAAACTCTTGTGCTTTTCTAAATGCTTTTTGATCCTTAGACTCATCAGAGTTTTCTATTTGCTCCATGATTTCATTGTGTTCAGCTAAATCTTTCTCTGAGACGTAAGATAAAACATAATCCCCACGTCGTCTAAACGGATGATAAAACTTTAATCTGTTTTCAGTAAATTCTTTTACTACTCTTTCCACTACTTCTTGAGCAGTCTCATCTTTTTGAACAGCTTTTTCTGCCGCAGTTTTGTATGCGTCTAACAAGTTGTTGCCGTATTGCTCGAACTTTTCAGTGTATGCTATAGATAATGCTTGAAGCTCTGGTGGTAAATTAAAAAACTTTATTACGTCAGGATCAGTAAAATTAGCTTGATCTCTTGGGTCAATATCTCGTTCTGAAAGTTTGTAAGTCGTTTGCTCCCAAGTTTTTAACTGCCCATCTGTATACTTTCTACTTGTTGTTTTATCTGTCAGAACAACTTGCCCGTTATCATCTATTTTAACTTGTCCAGTTTTTTCGTCGTAGTCAATAAGTCGTCGTTCTTTTCCTTGAATAACATCCATACCTAAATTACCTAAGACATCTACTTCTGCACGTGTGGTCTCTACTTCTGCCGCACGGCGTTCTAACGTGTTCATAAGTTTTTTAATGCTTGGTAAATACTTATCATACAAATCAACCATAGCTTGTAGACCTAACATACCGGTCCAGGCTTTTTTAATCCATGTAGGTAATTCTAAAACTTTTTGCCAAACACCATCTATGTAATCTTTTGTAGGAAGAGGTAGTTTCTGTTGCAAGTCACCTGCATATTTAAACAACGCATTGTCTTGTGTAGGGTTAACTCCACCTGGAGGATTCTCTTTAGAGAACTGAATGTTTTTATTATCTACTCTTGATTCTTGAGTTGTTTTACTTTTTGGCGAAACTGATTCACGTTGTTGCTCTCGTCGTTCTGCTGTAGCTTCTACATTTTTAGACATCTGTACAGCTGGAGTATCTGATGTACTTGATGCCAGTGACTTACCAGTATTCTCTGCTAGAGAAACTCTTAAAGAGTTTAAGATCATGTCTTGTATGTCAACGTCGCTAAAACGATTGACGTCGTATATCCCCAACCTGCGTAAAAAGTTTTTGACTGCACCTACCATGCGTCTAAACAATGTGTTGTTAGGAGATTTTTCGCCTAGCTTAGCCATGACCTCTTGTAAGAAAGGCTTACTGTCTACTTCAAATTCTGGGTACAGCTCTTGCACTTCACCAAAGAGCGCATCTATATCTGCGTTTTGTTTTCTTAATGTTTTGAGACGGTTAAGTAGAGGCATGTAGTCTTTGCCTACCATTTTCTCTAATCCATAATGCTCACCTATCTCATGTAATAATATGCGACGCCCTTGACCTTTTTGTATACGGTCAGCTACTAAATAAGATATGCCTGAGTTATTATCAAAGGCTCCATTAGCCGTTGAAGACATAGTAATGTTAGCAGGCAGTTGACTTACGTTGTCTACAATAACTAACTTACCTTTTTCTATCATCTTATTAATGTTGTTACCAAACTCTTTTACAAGGTCTGCTAATACTGTCGCTGCAGTTTGTCCTGTGCCTTCTGTTTCAGTTCGTGATTCTTGTATGTTGTCTTGGGCAGGTGTAGCGGTTTGAGTTTGCTCTTGTGTGGGCTTAACGTCTTTATATTTTTTTATAAATCTTTCTAGTTGTTTTATTTCACGTTGAAGATTTTTTACGTCTAGAGCAAAATCTTTTTCTTGACCCGCAAAGTCTTTTAGATTCTCTACCTCTTTATCTAATAGATGCTCAGCTTCTTTGATTATATACTCATCTGTATACGCCGAAGTTTGATTTATCGCTTCTTCTAAAGACCTAGCATTATTATAAGAGTCTCCAAGTCCTTGATAATTATCTGCTGCATCAACGTCCATAAATTGTACTCGTAGCGCATCAACCTTTACCGCGTCTTTAATAATTGGTCTTACTTTCTTTGTAGTTTGTTGTGTAGGTTTGCCTTCAAAGGTATACGTTTTAGGGGGAGCAGTTCGTGATTCTTGAAACCCTAGCTCCCCATCAATTTGATCTACAAGTTGTCCCGTCAGTTCTCCATCTTCTTTTGCCTCTCTTAAGCGTTGTTTATTTTCAGAACTTAGTTTAGCAAAAGGAATCTCCGATATAGACATTTCTTCCCAAGCTTCTTCAACTGTTTCTTCTAATGCAGGATTGACGACATCCGCTCGCTCTCCAGTTGGTGAAACAGGACCAGTATCGACTTCCACTTTTCCTCCGACAGGACTTCCAAGTTCGGCGGCAGTTTCGCCGGTAGCGGATTCGAGAGGTAACGCATCGCTTCCTCTAATAATTTTATTTCTGTCAACGGCATCAATAGTTGTGGGTTCATCTTGGATTGTCTCCTGTGGTGGTTCATAATTAATTTGTTCTATTTCATCTAGCCCATTGTAATACGCTATACCTTCTTCAATTGTCATACCTTCTGGAGGTCTAAACCCTTCATATGGAAGTTCTATATCTGCCTCATCATCGTCGTCTACCTCTTTCACGGCTTCTGCTACAAGTTCTTCTCTTACTTTTGTCCATTTATTAGTTTTAGGGTTGTAATTAAAAACTTCTCTAACACTAACAGCTTGCCCTTCTATCATTTTTTCTGATATTTTTATAGCTTCTTTAAATTCTTCTTGAATATCTGGTTTAATTATTGTAAGCCCTTGTATGTCCGCCGCCTCTTT
>Ga0233435_1000501_pt1 | contig 46000 bp, 45 predicted proteins | sample SI_122_August201_3_FD_182735 | JGI IMG/M metagenome (GOLD analysis project Ga0233435, IMG submission 182735) | Seawater microbial communities from Saanich Inlet, British Columbia, Canada - SI_122_August2016_135_MG | ecosystem: Environmental > Aquatic > Marine > Inlet | place: Canada: British...
GTAAAAATAACTTTCGATAGGTAATCCTACTTGGATAGATAATTTAAAGGCTTGTGATAAAGTATTAGCAGACGGCACGGTAATTTTAGTATCAGTCATATATTAAAAAATATCTTTTTTTTTTTTGATTTTAACCTCACTTAAAAAATGAACTATTTAATAATTCCGTACAAGTTTGACGATTTTCTTCATCATATTGTATCATATTGGTTAATAATTCCACTATATTATCATTAAAATTAAATATCAATAAATGGTCTTTAATAAAATTCATATTATGCTTTATATCCTGGTAAATTGACATATTCGGTACCAATATTTCATTTGTAAGTAATTCATAAAATATACAGCCAATTACCCATATATCCGATTTACAACTATATTTATTTCCATGTATAACTTCCGGAGGACGGTATAATTTCTGATATACTGTATTATATTCTATATTATGTTCATATTCGGCACTTCCCATATCAATAATTTTATAGAGTCCAGTTTTATCGGTGACAGTATCACCTTTTTTATTTTCAACATATAGGGTCATTTTATTCAAAATATAATCCCTTAGAGCACATATCGTATTTTCGGTAACAATAGGCTGACTATCTATTTCCATTGAAATATAGTCATGAAATTCATTCTTAATAGACTTTAAATTGAATTGTAGAAGATAAGACATTAGTTGTGTTAATTGTGGATTTAATTGACTATATAATATATTTTCGGTCTTAATATCACAATGAATAATTCCTTGGTTATGTAAAGAGCCAATTCCAATTATAATATGTTTCATTATATTTCGTATTTCAATGTGGGATAGTTGATTGTTATTATAAAGTATATCATGCACCGAATCTCCAAGCAATTCAACTATTAAATATACTGATTTAGAATCTATAAAACTATCATATATCTTTATGACATGATCGTTTTTTATTTGATTTAAAAAATCCGTTTCACTTTTCGCTATATAATAATTTTCTTGATCATATTTTTTTGTCGCCATAAATAAATCCATGTGTGTGTCATATATTAAAAATATACGACTAAACGTCCCTTTATTTATGTATTTTAGTATAATATAACGTTTCTTTAAAATTGTACCACGATATTCTTCATCTATATCTACATCAATTTCCCCATCAGATGATAGGACTTCATCTTCACAATCATATTCGTCCATTGATGTATGATTATGCTTACAATTATAATTATAATTATGATCCATTATAACACTTAAATATAATTAAAACTAATTTATAACTATATACAAATGATAAAAATAGAAACAAACAAAAAAAATGAAAGATTGATAAAAATAGGTATATTCGTATTTACATTATTATTAACATTAATCATGTTTTTAATACTCCAACCAAAACAAAATGAAAACCCAATAATCGGATTTAATCTTAATTTATATATAAACAATAATACGTGTTTCCATATTCATCATTGGGTTTATATGTTATTATTAACGTTAATTATAGTGACAACCGTTATATTTCGTAATGGACATTTTACAATACCTATATTAATTATTATGGGATTTTTAATTGGTGGAAGTTTAAGTGATTTAGCATATAGTGATTTTCTTCATTTTACGAACACCTGTCATTAATTGGATATCATGCTTGTAAAATTGGCGGGAGTATAATGAATACTTTTGAGGATTTTACCAGTAGATTTATTATACACTACCCAATAATCTCCGGTATCTGCTCGTCTATAACATGGTGTATCATAACGCGTTTCATTCTGTTTATACCAATTTACCGTGTCAATGGCTTCTTTATCAGTTTTACATAATTTTGACATATTGGAACTATGAACTATATCAAAAGAACGGTCCAAATCAATACATAACATAATACCAATTCTATATGTAATAATTAATAGAAAAATCAATATATTTTTTAAATCATAATAATTCCGACCAACATGATGCTCATTTAATTCATTCATAGAATTATTGATTTTTACCATCCATTCATTAATAATAAGTGGTGTGGGATTATTAAATAGATCACTATAAATACTGTCGGGAATAACTATATCTTCCTCTTCACATATTTGTTTAATTAATTGATAATTAGATAACGTATTATTCAAATATAATTTTGGATTAAGATATTCGCGTAATGCATCATTCATATTAAATCCAAATGAAGAAGCAGCACCATATAACACATACAGTTCATCTGTAAGAGCATCAATAACTTCAATAAAATCTTTAGTTTCAAAGGCGTCGTTTAATTCTTTAATTTCCTCCGTACACAAATCGACACGGAGTTTCGATAATTGTTTATTATTATGTAATATATCCATCTGTTCTTCCGTATTATGGGCTAACCCAAAGGCTTTATTAAAATCGACAACTTTATCATAATTACTATAAAACATCACTGAATATTAGTAATTAATATTATCATATAGATATTTAAGTATTATTATTAATAATAATAATAATTATTAATAATTATTAATAGTTCGATTTAATACTACTTATACTAACAAATAGGTATATAAATACAGTATTATAAAATGAAACGAATATTTTGCGATGGCGTTTTTGATTTATTACATGAAGGACATATTAAACATTTCCAATATTTGAAGGGACTCTATCAGGATGTACATCTATTAATTGGTGTCATGGATGATGATGAGGCTACTCACTATAAACGAAAACCCTTTCATAACATGACACATAGGGCTGAAATGGTGGCGTCATGTAAATATGTGGATGAAATTATAGAGAATTATCCCTATATTATGAACAATGAATTTATGGATACACATAATATAGATATAGTTGCACATGCGTTTTCTGATGAAAATGATATAGAAAAACAATTACAATTTTTCATTGAACCGATTAAACAAAATAAATTTATGGTAGTTCCATATAACTATGGTATTTCTACAACCAATATAACAGAATCGATAGAAACCGGTGATTGGAAAAATGTATGGAATACAAAGGGAACTGAAAAATTAGACCTTGAAAAATTATCTGGGTATGAAGATACGAGTTTCGATCGCGATTCAACCATTACCAATATAATAGATAAATTAGATATACACAGTAATGATAAAGTTCTTGAAATTGGCTGTAGTGCCGGATATATTGCTGAGAAATTATACGAAAAATGTAATTATTATGGTATCGATTATTCGCGTAGTTTAATTAACGCCCATCATAAATTTATGCCCAATAATAAAATACTATGTTGTGAAGCTGATAACTTACCTTTTAAAGATAATTATTTCGACAAAATACTATGTAATAGCGTGTTTGAATACTTCCCTGATCACGATTATGCCAATAAGGTTATAAAAGAAATGAAACGGGTTTCAAAAAGTATTATTTATATTACGAATGTTCGCCACACAACACGTGAAACCCCCATTGGGAAACATAAATATGATGGTATATTTAAACATACTATATATAAACCAACAGATTCACCATTTTCTACATTCACCATCGCAGAACCAACATTCCAACACGATAAGCGTTTTAGTGCCGTATACACCCATTAAATAATAAGATTACCGTATATATGTTTAATAAATATTATTTTATTAATGTATTATATGTATATAGTTTTTGGTAAAGACTATTGTATTTATTGTAAATTAACGAAACAATTATTAGACCACCATCATATCGAGTATACATATTATGATATCGATGAAAATAAAGCCATTTTATCTGACTATAAAGATGTAGTACCACACAATTTCAATAAAATTCCCATAATAATTAAAATTAATGGGAAAAAAAGGACATTTTTACCAGAAGGATTTTCCGAATTAAAGATGATCATAGAAAAAAGCAATAAAAGCAATAAAAGCAATAAAAGCAATAAAAGCAAAAAAATAAAGAAAGGCGCTAAAGGTGCTAAAAGTAAAAAAAATAATAATATTGAAAAATTCTGTTCACCAGGACAACAGACCCATTCTGGCAATACATGTTTTGATAATAAGGCATTAATAAATATTATTAAATCTTGGAATACACATAATACCGATAATAAAGTAATCTATAATAAAAAAGATAGTGTTAATTCATTATGGGTGAAAATTAATAATAAATTTAAAGGAGATTGTGATAATGAATTATGTTGGATGGAACAGTCGTTTATTGACAATAAAAAGTATAAACAATATTTTAGACCATCTATTCCAACCGAATGGTCTTCCAAACCAAGAGAATGGTTAAGTACAATTAATATAAATCATGTATTAACGCAATATGATACTAAATATAAGGATTTTATGTTTATTGGAACTGTTCCTATAGATTTTGATGATGAATTAGCTCCAGGTAATTGTGTCGTCAATGAATTATGTAAAGTAAATATAAATACATTTTTCCAAAATAATATAAGACGTATTGGTATCGTATTTAATTTGGATAAACATACAGAAGATGGATCTCATTGGGTTGCCCTATTTTGTAATTTTAAAAAAAAGGAGATCTGTTATTTTGATTCATATGGAATCGCACCACCAACCGAAATAAATACATTAATGTTGAAATTAAAAGAACAGGCAACTAAACATAATATAAATATGAAATTAAAGTATAATAAAGTTCGTCACCAATATAAAAATACCGAATGTGGTATATATTGTATTAATTTTATAGTGAAATTATTAGAAGGAAGGGGGTTTGAAACCCATTGTAATAAAATTATTGACGACGACACTATGTTTAAAAATCGCAATGTTTTTTTCGTGTAATATGGTTGGTAAGTTTTAATTGAATATATAATATAATCTATTATAATATTAACTAACTAAATGAATAATAATATTAATAATAATAATATACAATCATCGACATCACTGAAACTCAAAAAACAGAAAGTCTATGGATTTTTAAACATAATGATAAACCCCGGGTGGAACTACGGAGACCCGCCAATTACAGATAAAGAATATGGGTATATCAAAAAACTTGTAAATCAATTAAATTTAAATAAAGTAAATATGGGTTCTAACTATTCACTTTCCGATTTTTTAAATGATATAATTATACCATATCTTAATGCGATACGTTCTAAATGTGGTAACAATGAATTATTACCACAATGTGAAGTCAATATTAAAGAAGAGTTACAAAAGGTAACCGAGACATTAATGACTAATCCATTATTTGTTTCTATTCCACAAAATACAACGGTTACAAATGATTTATCGACACAAACCAGTTCTGGAGAAAGTCAAAATGAAACATTTTATGGAAATAATGCCGATAATAAAATCCAAAATTTATTAAATAGTTTGGCTCCGACAGACTCCGTAAATGTAGTATCAGTAACAGATACAGATACAGATACAACCGCATCACCTGTAGGTGACGTGCATTCCAAGATCGAAGAGTTAATTAATGAACAGGATTCCTATAAACCCAATTTAGAATCATCAATGGATATATTTTCATCATCCGCCTTGGCAGTTGGTGAACCGAAATTCGAAGATCAAGTTGATGCGGATGCACCCTATTTTGAAACCCGTTATAAATCATTAACAAAACAAAACCAAATTATTATATTAGACCTGGATAATACAACCGCAAACCCAATCAGTTTAACCGACTTTTCCTGTAATTTACAGGATAATTTAATTATATCTGGTGAAACCGATGTCTATTTAGAATTTATTTCACTTCATAATATACATGGTAATTCCACATCAGCCAGTAGAATTAATTTAGAAACATTCCATTGTTTCACATTAAATATAAGGGAATTTAATAGGTATTATACATCATTTTCCAACCGTTCTGATTTGAGTGGGCAAATTATTATTCCCAACGATTCATTCGGATATCAAGATGAAGGAGTAGAAGAAATAATTGATTCTGGTGTAGCTGGAGGTGGTAGCACAACCACGATAGTATTGTCGTCAGGTTCCAGTAGTGTAGATGATTTCTATAATAATTATTATGTAATCATTACTGGTGGTACTGGAGAAGGTCAAATACGAAAAATAACCGATTATGTCGGCTCCAGTCTAACAGCGACCGTAGCCACTTGGACCGCAACCGACACAACCAGTACGTATAATATAACGAAAGAACCCACCCCAAGACGTGTTCTTACATCGCAAAGTGTTAAACTTAAAAGCAATTTTCTATTCACTATGAATCCCGATAAAGTCCAAGATTTAACTGTTACATTTAAAGGATTACAGATGGGCAATACGGTTACTGAGGATTTATACCTGGCAGATATTAACTCTCGAGTGCAGATAGGAATATTGTTCAAACAACGCTAATTACCAACAGCCTGTCGTGCCAATTTATCCGCCATCATATTCCCATACCATCTAAAATGGTCTTCTGTGGTTTTTAATTGTGGCTCTGTTTGATGGGATCGAACATGAATAAATTTTATTTTGTATTTTTTATATAAATTATAAAGTTCGATTATTAGTTCTTTATTTTTGATTTCATTATTTCCTCGTCGTTTCCAACCATTAAATTCCCATAATTTGGCCCATTTAGTAATAGATTTTATGGTATATTCGCTATCACTATAGATGGAAATTAATCCTGGTTTGCTATCATTATTGACTATAATATGAATGGCTTTAATACAAGCTTTTATTTCACCAACATTATTAGAAACCTTTTTATCCGTTATTTTCATACTAACATTGCGCGAATCATTATCCGCAAAAAACACACCCACACCACCATAACAATTCTTTTTACCATTATTAAAAGCGGAGCCATCTACAAATACTTTATATTGACGATCACATAACATAACCTCATTAGGAATGATACACGGTTCCACAGGATTTATAGTTGGTAATATTTTAAAAAAATGGCGTATATCCATAATAATAATAAATATTATTATCGTAGTTTATTTAAGTAGATTTCTTGAAGAATTTAACGGTGGTTTTTCCTTCCTTATTTTTAATAATTTCACCAACTGGTTCTCCTGGTCGCCCACTTTCTCTCAATATAGTCAAATCAAATAATAATTGTTTTTCGCTGGGTGGGGCAGGCTTCAATGCGAATTCTCCTTTTTTCGGTATTTTAACAATAATCGGTTTCCATGAGGTTTGTTTAGTGCGACGACGTTTTTCCTTATCTTCATATTCATCATTAATATTTGGTATATATGAATAATCTACCAATGAGGATCCATAATTTAAACAGGTAAATGGGTCTTCGGCTTCATAAGTATCATTTATATTAAGCGAACAATCAATGGACACTTCCTTTATCATTTTCAATAAGGTTTTCATAATTTCTAATTTTTTATTTGACAACTTAAATAGGGCTTGGTCTGAACTAATACCATCACTATCACGTTCAATAATTGGTTCGGTTTTTTTATGTTTCGGCAATATTGTTGCCAGATATACATAAATATCGACCAATCTATCTTTTGGTGGTAATTCTAAATGTGATCCGACACGTATAGCCCGACCTTTAACTTGCTGTAATCGCACTGGATTCCAATAGGGTTCGACAATATGAACTTGTCTCACATTTTTCAAATCAATACCTTCAGCACCAGTTTTGGTTGTTAATAATACCTTTATGACTTTACCCCTTAGATTTGTGGCATTTTGGTCCTCTAATTGTTTCCGTAACGTGGTTGGTAATTCATTGAACTCATTATTATATATTTTTCTCAATAAATCACTCTGCTCTTCACTACCTGCCCAGAAAGCATATTTCGGTTTGTCTTTATCTTCATCATTTTCGTCTAAAACATACTCACCTGTCGAATTTTTCTTTAATTTAAATTCAGCATAGCCATTCGCTTTCAATACCAATGATAATATGGCTATACCTTCCATTGTTTTATATTCTGTATAGACAAATGCCAACCCATTTATCTTATTTATTTTATTAATAATAACATTATATTTTGGGGCGTATTTATCCAATTTTTCTGGGTTATTTATAATTAAATATTCCTCCCGTTGGTCATATAAATCCTTCAATGCCTTTGTTCGTGCTGTTTCATATGCTTTGATATGTTTTTTCATATCAATTTTATCATCACTATCCGTATCAACCATAGCATAATTTTCATCCATTTCATCCGTCTGTAATTCCTGAATTTGTTCCAGTGCTTCACCAACCTTTTCCATAGCCATTGTTTTACTTACTGGTAATGGACGTTCAATGGATTCAGGGAATACAAAAGAACAATGCATCCGGGAATATGCTCTATAACTGGATTTCGGTTCAAATATAGTATCCTTATTGGTTTTTTTTTGTTTTCCTTTTTTATTTGATTTACGGTTTTTATCCTGGTCAATCTCCGCCTTTCTTACATTAGCATATTGTATAAATTGATATTCACTCATTGGCACTTCCACTATTTCATTATGGCGAACCGAAGGCAATAATGCCTTATCTTGTGTTTTATAGAACGACACCAATCCCATAATACGCGATTTAAATAATTCCAGGTTCTTAATCTGGTTATTCTCGGTATCATAAAACAACTTCATGAATGCCTCTTCATTATTCGGTAAAGCAGTATAATATTCGATACCAACCTTCGCATATGTTTGTACAATATTATCCAAATCAGCCTTCAATTCCACATCAGTTTTATTATTGGTATTACTCTCATCTGGCACAATTTTATGTCCATTCTTCTTATAGCCGTTGGGTATACGTGTAACCGTAACAAAATTATCCCGTTTTTTAACTATAACTTGATCGGTTAATGGGTGCGCTTCTAAATCTGCTTCTAATTTGGTCCAATTAATTTCACTACTTTTTTTATTGTTGAAGGATAATTCAAATGCTGTAATTTTACCACGTAATAGATTAAATAATTTTGCCGTTTCATATAAATTATTAATCATGGGTGTTCCCGACAAAAAGACTAACTTCAAATCGCTCGCATCCATAATTAATTTTTCTAAATAGCGTGCTCGAATACCAGGGGTTCCTTTAGCCATAGCATTTGTAATATTATGAACTTCATCAATAATTAAGATAGCGTTATCAAATACGCGGTCTTCAGTCATTTTTATTAATTTTTTTTCATTAAGACCATCCATATGGTAGAATTTATATTTATTATCTATCATGCGATCAATTTGTTCATCAACTTGTTCCTGTTGTTTTTGCGTTAATGTTTCATAGTTTGGTCCTTCATCGAAATTAACAAGCCATACACCACCCAAAGCAACTTTTAATGGAATTCCAAGATAGCGCGCATATTGTTTATTAGTGTCATTGCCATCAAATGTATGAAATTCCCAGTGTTGATTTATTCTAAAATAATCGTAGCCGCATTTTTTAAGATTAACACGGAAGTTCTGTTCTAATGATTTATTGAGCAAGACTATTATTTTTCTATTACTACGAAATCCTTCAGCAATGGCGATAGAACCACATGTCTTACCAACACCAAGTCCATGATATAATAATATACCCCGATATGGACTATTAGAATCCATATAATCCCGTATAATTTTCTGATGATTAAAAAAACTAAACTTTGCCGATTTAACTAATTTACTATCCTTTTTTAACTTATATGACGAATACATAGAATCAAACCAATTAATAAAACCTTTTTTATTCGGTAATACATAATTTGGTGGTTTAATTTTGTATGGTTTCGATAATTTATATTTATTTTCGATATCACTGTCTGGATTAAAGGCTGACACTATTTTCAATTTACGTTTTTTGGTTTTGGTTTTGGTTTTGGTTTTGGTTTTGGTTTCGGGATCACAATAGGCCCACCGTTTTACTTTTTTGGTTTTTGAACTGATTTTCGTTGCACACCAATCACCACGTTTACCCTTAAAACATTCATTGAATTCTTGTTCTTGATGGACAAAAGGGAATAGACACTTACCATCTTCCATACTTAAACCCGGTTTTTCTTCAATTTGACCATCCTTATTTTGTAGTTTAACTTTCATTATAATACTAACAATAAAAAATATTAGATAAATAATGATAATTAAAATATGTATAAAGATAATTCTATTAGCGCGATCATGTTTCATCCATGACTCCCATCGCAATTAATGTATTTTTAGAGGCATCTTGTTCAGCTTTCTTTTTAGAACTACCTATACCCTTTGCGAATACTACCGTGTCATTTTCGGGCAGCATAACACCCACAATAAAAGTCTTATCGGTATTAGAACCTTCTATATCAATTGTGGTATATTTAGGTGGTTGCTGATATTTTATTTGAAACTGTTTCAATAGTTTATCCTTATAATTATGGTCTTGTAGGATAAGTTCCGTAAAATCCACCTTTTCTTCTATAAAATTTATAATAAATTGTTCGCAAATTTGGTATCCAATACCAGAATAGAAATCATAGCCCTTGATTTCATTTTCATTGAAATCGAGAAATAGTGCGCCAATAAAAGCTTCAAAACAATCTTCCAGAATACTGGTCGAATTACGGCCATTACATTTATCTTCCATATGTCGCGACATTATAATATATTCACCCAATTTCAATTCTTTGGAATAATAGGCCAATGCTTCGGCTCTTACCAATTTAATTTTCAATTTTGTAAGAAATCCTTCATCTTGGTTGTTATACCGTTCATATAAATACTGCGCGATAATAGAACCCAGAATGGAATCTCCCAAAAACTCTAAACGTTCACTATCACAATCCATTAAATCTAAAGCTCCTTCGGGTTTATCAACAATACCCAATTCTTTTATTAGATCCATGTTTTTTTTCTTTGAATATGAACGATGAATAAAGGCTTGTTGATAGAGTTCTAAATTACGAGGTGCATCAACTATATTATATTGAGTGAGTATATATTTAATTTTATCAATATCAATCAATTTATTATTGAAATTATATGGATTGATTTCCATAATGATTATTACTTACTTATTTAATTAATTAATTAATTATTATTATTAATTATTTAAATATAAATATCAATTTTAATAATATAATAATAATAATCATGTTCCGTATTTGGGAATATATCAAAACAAAATGTGGTTATCCATCAACTATAGAAACGCCATTATTTGAAAAACCAAGTGGTTATAAAAATATTACATCATCACAAACACAATCGAATACACTTAATAATAAATCCATCTATAACTTGTTTATGTTTTATATTATCGGGCTTTTTTCATCCTAATTATTAACATAAATATTCTTTTAGTTTCTCAACCGCTTTCTTACCCAATTTTCTATCATTAATTTTTAAATTTTCCAATTCTAACATTGCGTCATCATCATCTAAACAAGCCATTAATTTATATAAACTATCATATTCAGTCATTATAGCTTTAGCTTTCGTAATAGATAAGCCCGGGATTTGTGCCAATTGTAATATTTGACACATTTGTGGTGTCATATTATCTTTTTTTTTTAATTTAATGGTATTGGCATAATCACTTGATATTTCGGTTGGTTCCTGACTGGTATTCATGAAAAATTCAGGATTATTTATTAGACGTTTCTCAATAATACTAATATATTTGGCGGTTTCGGCTATAGTTGCGCTATTTAATATACGTATATTATCGCGTAATAATGTATTTGTTATTGAGCCATATACAATATCCGGATTTATGCACCGGTTGTTGGATGGAACATTACCTTCTATTAAATAGAGTATTTTTTCCTTGGGGAAATTGTTAAGTAAACGCACTTTTTGTTCTCTATACCGGCCATCTTTGATAGATGAATATAAATCACTAATAGTTTTACGTTCTATTATTAATTTAACCTCGTCATCTATATAAAATATTATGTCTCCCACTTCTAAATTTACAAATCTATAATTGGGATTTGAAGAAAAATAGTCTAATAGTCCTCGCTCACGAATATCAATATCAATACGATGAGCCATAGTCCTATTATGAAATATTTATTTAAATAATTTAATTTATTTTTTTACTTTAAACATATTTTTTAATTTCAATACATTAAAACATTTTTTGCCATTAACCAATTGTAAAACTAATACTAATAACAATAATACTAATACTATATTAATTAGCATATCCAATTGTTTCGAATATTTGGATATTAACCTAAAGGGGGAATATTTATAGGCCATACGTTCTTCGGCTTCGGCTTCGGCTTTAGCCGCTTCGGCAACAACAATGGCTGCTTCTTCAATGGCTTCAGCTTCAGACTCTAGATCACGTTCTTCATTTAGATTAATGGGGGTTTGTACAAGTTGTTGATTATAATATTTATCCATGTATATATATTAATAATAGATAAAAATATATATAAATATTAATGGATCAATACTATGAAAAATGTAGTATTTTAGAACAAAAATACACAGAACTATATTCAAAATTAAAAAGAAAATTATATGATATGGAACAAACACTTAAAACTGATGAAGAAAAACAAAATTTTAATAATATAAAACGCAAATATATGTCTTCTTTAATAGACGAAGATAAATTGAAAAAATTAACTAATGAAAAAAATAATATTATAAATGAATACCAGCGCATTAAAGATATTTCTACGACAGATATAGATGATATGAAAACAGGTATTGAAGTAACAAAAAATGTAGAAAATATAATAACACATAGTGAGATTAAAGATATGACCCGAAAACCAGAACCAGAACCAGAACCAGAACCAGAACCAGAACCAGAACCAGAACCAGATAATAAAAATATATTACATAATTCTAAAGATATGAATAAAAATAAATCGGAATCTAAAGATAATTCGTTACAATCATTAAATTCCGGTTTAGGCGATGTATTAAAAGGAACACACGCCACGGAATTTTCGGATGTATTAGAAAATTTTAAATTTTCCAAAAATACAGCTCCTCAAGTAATTCCTCCCGCAGCTCCAGCCCCCATAATTAATGTTTCACCGGTTCAAGTTGTACAGATGGGAAACAAGTCGGACATGAATAATATGAAATCGCAAATGAATGAATTGAAGAAAGAAATAAATTCACTTAAAAAGCCATCGGCCGTTAAGACTAAAAAGCCATCGGCCGTTAAGACTAAAAAGCCATCGGCCGTTAAGACTAAAAAGCCATCGGTAGTGAAGAATGAAAAGCCATCGGTAGTGAAGAATAAAAAGCCATCGGTAGTGAAGAATAAAGAACCGAAACGTTCATTTACTACCGTAAGTATTTCTAAACATGGTAATTGCCCTACGAAATTTAATGAGGGTCGGTTTTTAAGTCGTAATCCGGCTGGTGCCGCCAAAAAGGCTTTCAATGAACATTGTCGGGTTAAAAATATTCGTGGTATATGCGCATTACATGTAACATTAAAAGAAACGACGCAAGGTAGTCAAAATAAATTATTTACATATAAACTTCAGCGAAGAAAATTGGAAAAACCGATTGTTAGATTGGAAGGGACCGATAAACAATTTTTAATTGAATATACAATAAAAGTTAAATCAGTTCCTACACCAACAATATGTACCAAACCAGGTAAATCATCTGGACGAATGCGAACTAAAACCGCGCGTAAAACTAAACCAAGCGTTAATAAAATTATATCGAAACGAAATAAAATTATATGATAATAATAATAATATACTATTTAATTATATGACAACTTATTTTCCAGCTGATTTTAGTGAAAATTATATTAACCAATCCTATCAACCACAATTTTGTAATTTTAAAAAAGAATGTGGTGAAAACAATACATTATATAGTCGTAGTAAACCAATTGATGGCATCTCGAAAAATATCATTCTACCTCCTCGCATGATGAGTACATCCAAATGTAATTTAGTAGACTATAATCGCCAATGTTATTTATTTCCGAGTAAAACCGAAACCCTTATAAAAAATACAAAACCATTTGACGAAACATATTGTCAGCAAAATTTCGTTAATATTGACGACGAATCCTTCTTATATAACATTAATACACCCGCTGATAAATATAAAGAATTTAATATCGAAATCAACGTTTCCAATGATTTAGTGGATAATGCTAATATTTTGTCGGGAAATGATACACCAGCCTTTATGAAAACTGGTGTATTATTAGATGATATAGATGAATATATTGTTGGTTCTAATGGTTCGCCAGCAGTATCGTCGGGCGAAAATAAGCATCCAAAGGGCGCAGCACGCTTTGTAGTAAATCGTCCTACAAAAAGACGTAATTTAATAAAGTTCTAATTTAAAATTACAGGTTCCCAAACATTCTATAATACTAACTTTCACATAACGACACGTTTTAAAAATTTCAAAATCGATTTGTTGTTTTTTATTTAAATCCAGTTTATATTTTCCAATATTTGTATAAATTTTGTTTTCCCCGGCAACGTGGACTTCAAATTTATAGACTACATTATCAACCATATTCGAATTTTTTAAAATACCACCACGAATATATTTATCTTCGGTTAGATCGATATTTAATTCCGTATTTTCTCCAGATGGGGTATTCGCATTTAATTTTAATTCGTCATTTGCGACACTATTTAATTCGGAATCTACACCAAATCCGCTTACATCCAATAAACCACTATTAGACGTTAAACTACGAGCCGTGTTTTCATAGGTTATGGTTTCATCATTCATATCCGTAAATTTTAGATCAAATGAACATGATGTGGTTCCCATTTCAATTGGATACAATTTAATAAACTGTATTTTACGATTAATATTAAATTCTATCCATGATTGATTCGGTGCCTGTCCTATAATGGGATTAATTGACATATCAGCCGATTGAAACAAATAATCTCCATTCATATTTTTCAATTTATATGTTTCGGCATTATTAACAACCACCATTAATAAGGCATTATTACTTATATTATTTTCATCATATTCAACCATCTGTTCCTCTATTTCACCATCATCGAGCGTGATAATATATAATATATTATTTATTTGTTTCAATAACGAAAATTTATTATCAGCATGGGTCTTTACAATAAATTTATATTTATCATCAGTCGTCCCGGTTCCCATGGTATGTCTACCAAATTTATCATTAAAAAATGAAATATAGTTATCGGTTGGTGTGGCGGGTATTTTTATATTAACCTCGGTATCATTTTTATACCAGTCAAATAAATAGGGTGTTTCAAAAGCATCATTAATATCCGTAAAAATACCATCACTCCCAGCAATTTTAACAGCGAATATAATCTTATTAGCGAGATTTAATGAAGTATCTAAATATCCAGATTTGACATATTTTTCGGTATTGAAATTCACCATAATGAATTTATCATTGACACATGCACCATTCTCATTTGTCATATTGATAATATTATCGTCATTTGGTATCGTAGCGCTTGGGTCCCCAAATATAGAATCGGCTGTGTCGACCACATTATCACTGACAAATTTGGCGTCATTACCAGCAAATAAACTCGGTTCAGTTCGCCATAATTTAATGTGTTTTCCAGCTTTTACTCGTGGCCCTTTATCTTTTTTTATTATCCATAATAATTCATTATTACCATCATTCGCGTTGACCGTATATACTTGTTGGTTCGTTTCACCTTCGATATAACCATATTGTCGCGCTCCAGATAAATATTTATCATCACGACGAATATATACCAGATTATCATATTTAAGCATAATGTCCGTTGATCCAGTCGTATTTTTGTCATCCATAATAACCCAATTATGAGATGAATATGTGTCACTCATAGTGTCGGTTCTTTGTGTATATACACCACACTTACTATCCGTATTATTATATAATAATGCTGTAAGTGGTTTACCACCAACTAAATATTTTGTATATTGAAGATGTTTACATTGGAGGTTGATGGTTTCGCCCAATTTAACTGGGGTATTCATCTTATTATCGTCAGTAGGAATAATAATCCATTCATGAAGTGATTTATCTTCATTTGTGGTATATACGCCTTCAAAATTATCACCAGTCTGATCGGTTACATTGTATCCATCACGATTGCCAGTTAAATAGCGGTCTTCCATCGCATTACATTGTAATAATATGGTATCTCCATATTTTACAATTACATTAGTATCTATGGCACCGACTTTGGAAGCACTTTCACCATCAACAGCCAACGGCACTTCCATATAAGTATCATTTTCCATAATTATTTTCACGTTAAATTGTTTTTCGTATTCGGGAATGGTCATCCTATTATTTTCAAAAAATTTAATTTTATCATCGAGTTTTAATATACTTTGATCGCTATTAAATATAAAATTCTCTTTATTATAGATATTGACATATACACAATAGGTTATTATGGATAATATAACGAAATAATATTTGTTATCAAATTTAGGTTTAGTTTTATTCAATATTAATAGTAATATTATTAATAATAATAAAATAGAACTTACTATTAATATGTTATTCATTATATATAAATAATAAAATAAATTACAAAAGATAATTGTATTGTTAATCATTGTCGACAACTGATTATAGTTAGATTTATGTTAAAGCTTATACTATGCTGTAGTTGGCATAGTAGTAGTTGTTGTTGTAGGTGCGGCCGTAGTAGTAGTTGTTGTAGGTGCTGCCGTAGTAGTTGTTGTTGTTGTTGTTGTAGGTGCGGCCGTGGTTGTTGTATGCATCAACTTGTTATAGGTTTCGTCCAGGTCTTCCTGTTTATTGAAAAATTTATAGACTGAATTATAATCAATATTAACATGTTTCGCACCATTTAATCGTAAAATCATAATAGTAATAAATATTTTTTGGATTGCGGAATATCCATCATAGGTATTCAAATATACATTATGTTTACTCGAATATAATTCTAATTTATCATTTTGTGTTTCATCTACAAATGGTAACATACCAACTACAACATTATTTTTATGTAATACATCAGATGCTATAAAATCATGGGTGTGTTCGAAAGACGGGATTGGTAGCATGAAAAAATCAGTTCTATAAGTGTCCGCAGCCACATTGATCGCATTGGTCGCATTAACACAATTACCTTTTAGATTATGTTCCGCATCTTTGGTTATACCCGTTAAATATTGGTTTTTTTCACATTGTAATTGTTTACCATGTAATGTATTTAAATCGGTATTTAATTGTATTGTGGTTCTCGTGTCGACTGTATTGTTGGTTTCGGCAGCGGCATCAACATTTTCATAACATTTTTTTAATACCCTGACGTCAATTGTATTATCATATTGTGCTATATGAAATAATTGATTCGTATCGGGTGTTTCAAGCGTTAGGGTATTTTTCAATACTAATTTATCACCCTCAAATGTTAATAATTTATTTTCATTTAATAATTTTAATTTATAGCGGTCTCCTTGTTTTAGTATTTCAAAAGGTGATTTTTTGGCTATATCTTTTTCTAATACAATATCCTGAGTATTTGTAACATGTATATAATGTTTAGTTGCTTTGACTTGTATATAATAATAATTATTGGTTTTTAATAGATGAAAATAATTATTAAGGTTTGGTTCATTTTTAGTTCCAGTATCGGTATATAATTTTTTATTACTTTGTGATACAATATATTTTTTACTAATAAAATCAAGTTTTGGTTTTAGAAAATTGCCATGGTTATTATTCATATAGTAATCTTTATATGGTGATGATGGTGGTGCTGTAGTCCCAGACGACACTGTATCGATAGTATCCCCAAGGTCATAATTTACAGTATTAGAAATATATGAAAAACTATTTAGTACATTCTTATCACTACAATTGGCAGACTGAATAATATTCTTGCTATTATCTGCTATATTAGTATTAGATGCTGTAAGGTCTTCGCGATAATTTAAACTATTATTATCGTTTAATTCACAACAGGTAACATTTGTATTTAAATTACTACCTTCCTTTTCAAAACCGATACCTTTCATATAATGTTGGGATGGGCATCCAATTTCTTTATTTAAAAATGTATTATAATCATATTTTTGTAATTTTTGGGTTTGGGTAACAGTTTTACATTTTTCGACATTTTTAAATACAGAAACACCCGGATATGAAACTGGATGGTCACTCTCGAGCTTATTTAGTGCTCCCAATATGTCGCGGACAATTTTTATCTTATGTCCCAATTTATCTTCATTTCGTATATTAAGATAACCTTTCTTTTCATATATGGCGTTAACCGTGTCATATGTGGTATTAATAATATTAGATGTATACCCAAGTTGATTATATATTTTTAAAAATATATTATAATCGATAGTTTTTAGGTGATAGATCAGTTCACCAGCTGTGTTATGACTATGTTTGGCATTATACACATTTTTTTTGGTTCTAAATTCCCATCCTTCATTTTCAATTAACTGTGTTCTCCATGTATTATGTAGATTGTCATAATTTGTATCGATATAAGTATTAAATTTACCGATATTATTATCAAAATCGTCTTTAGTTTCCATATATTTACGGCATGTGCCAGCGTCAGCGCAAATAGTATCCCAATTACTTAGGGCCATTGTATTATTATCCATAACAGTCATCATATCATCTGGGATATAATTATCCATATGTTCAATGGCATTTACGTTTGATTTATTTTTAGGGTTTATATAGATGCCGTGTTTTTCAGCATATAGTATTGGACTTTTATTACTATTAATAAAAAAATATATTCCTACGGCAACCATCACTAAAAAAATATTATTTTTATTTAATCTAACTAATATTATACTTAGAATTAGTAAAATTAATAATATAATCATATTTAATAATATAATATATAATTATTTCTTGGTCTTGGGTTTTGGCACGACTTTCTTCTTCTTCGCCATAATTTCCATACAACGTGCTTTTGTTAAAGTTTCAGGATTTTTATCATAGACCGCGTAATTCTTATTTTTACAACGTATATATACACCAAATTTACCCTTATTTATAGTGATATCCTTATCAACTGTTTTTATTACACTTGTGCCAGTCGTCGCGATTAATTCACGACATTTTTCTTCAGTAATATCATCCGGGTCTATATCCTTTAATGTATATTTTTTACCATTATTCTCAAAATATAGTCCATATTTACCTTTTTTTATAGTTATATCTTCCGTCAATTGTTTAGGATAATGGAATAAGGTGACGACTTGTTCTACTGTGATGGTATCTATTTTAAATTCACCTAAAGGTGCAAATTTGTTGTTATATTTCGCAACTGGTCCGTATTGCCCAATATAGCAAACAATATCCATATCAGTGTCTGGATGTTTTCCAATTAGACGTGTTTTATCATCTTTATATACTCGTGTTTGATTTCTTAGAGTGGAACATGTCGGTTCAAATGAATTATAACTATCGCGCACAATATCAACCCAGTTCGCGTCACCTGAAGAAATATTATCCAATTTTTGTTCTAAATCGGATGTATATTTATAATTAATAATAGTGTCGAAATTTTCACTCATAAAGTTATTTACTATATCACCTATTTCATTGGGCACCAATTTATTTTTTTCACCACCGACTTTAATATTGGATAATACTTCTTTTATGGTTCCAGAGCGTAATGTTGATATGGATATTTTTTCGGTTTTACCAGTAACATCCTTTTTATCGACATATTTGCGGTCTTGGACTACAGCCACCATATTCGCATAAGTGCTTGGACGTCCTATATTAAGCGAATCCAATCTTTTAATAAGACTGGCTTCTGTATAACGCGACTGTTTTGGTTTTGATATTTTTTCAGTGGAAATAATGGTATTATATTTTAATTTAGAACCTTTTTTAAGAGATTGAATAATCTCCACCGCATCTGATACCGATTCTATATCTACCGATTCATCTTCTTTACCATTATTTTCTAATGTTTGAATATATACTTTTTGAAACCCACTAAATAATATTTTTTCAGCTTTAGAAACAAACCATATATCTTCATAGGAATCGATCTCAATTTTAACTGTAAATAATTCTACTTTACATGCGGACATCTGACTGGCGACTGTGCGACGCCAGATAAGTTTATAGAGTTTGATTTCATATGGGGATAGTAGTTCGTCATGAGATATATCATTCACATCAATGTTACATGGTCTAATTGCTTCGTGGGCCTCTTGACAATTACTATCTTTATTTTTATATTGTTTGATATTAAGATAATCCTTGCCATATTTGGAAGTAATGTATGTTTCGATCATGGCAAGCGCATCCAGAGATAAATTGAGAGAGTCGGTTCGCATATAGGTAATATAACCATTCTCATATAATTTCTGTGCTGATGCCATTGTATTTTTAGGTGACATGGAGAATTTTGTGCTGGCTTCCTGTTGAAGTGTTGATGTTATAAATGGAGATGGCGGTTTCCTTTCCGATTTATTTGAACTAATATTTTCAATTATAAATTCGCTGGTTTTACAATCCTCCAATAATTCCATGACGGATTCTTTATCTACCAATTCCTGATTTAGAAATACTTTAAGTGAGTGTTTTTTATTTATGGTGGCGAGTATTCCCGTAATTTTAAAGGAGCGTTCGGAACTAAACTTTTCTATGTCTTTTTCACGTTCTATAATTAATTTTAATACAACACTTTGAACACGTCCAGCAGAGAGTGATAATTTCTTTTTTTGAGTATTTTGAATATGACGCCAGAGTATTGGTGATATAGAATAACCAATAAGTCGGTCTAATATACGACGTGCTTGTTGAGCATAGCATATATCCATATTTAATGGTACTGGGTCTTTAACAGCATTTTGTATAGCAGTTTTAGTAATTTCGCTAAAAATGAGCCGTTTACGATCTGTCGATTTTATACCCAGTGCTTCAGCAATATGAAAGGCGATAGCTTCACCTTCACGGTCCAAATCTGTAGCTAATAAAATATTTTTACATTTTTTATAAGCGAGTTTCAATTCTTTCACGACACTTTTCTTTTCTTCCTTAATGGTGTAATTTGGAGTAAAGTCATTCGCAATATCAATATTTAATGATTTCCCATCTATATCACGTATATGCCCGAAACAGGCCTTAACTATATAATTATCACCAAGATAACTTTGAACCTTTTTAACTTTACTACCAGATTCCAATATAACCAGGGTTTTAGTGGGCATGGTCAATGGTTTGGTGGGCATGGTCACTGGTTTGGTGGGCATGGTCAATGGTTTGGTGGGCATGGTCAATGATAATATTTATGGAAATCATATAATTTTCAAATTTTTATTATATAAACAATAGAGTTAATATTTATTAAACCGACTATAAATGATTAAAGACGACAAACTCAAGGCCATTATTAAAGCGAAAAAAACGAATTTAATATTATCATTGGATATTACTAATGAATTTCATTTTTTCAATATTTTGATAGATTGTGTCAGTGTAATATGTGGGATTAAAATCCATAGTGATATACTTCCATTCGCACACAACCAAACTTTTTATGATAAATTAAATGAACTAGCTATAAAATACGATTTCATTATCATCGAAGACCGGAAATTGGCCGATATTGGCTATATAAATAAATTACAGGCGCAATACTATAAAAATTATGGTATTGATTATATGACATGTCATTCCTTCATGGGTCGTTCGGCGGTTGAATCAATTGATAGTAATATGAAATTGTTTCTAATATCGGATATGTCATGTAAGGATTCATATATCGATGATAGTATATGTCATGACATGTTTATAGAAAATACCAATATTATTGGATTTGTTAGTCAAAAAAAACAAGAAAATGAAAAATTTATTAATCAACCATTATATTTGCGTCCTGGTATTAAAATTATCGACGAGGATAGTTCTAATAATAATAATAATGATTGTTATGGACAACAATATACTACTCCAAAAGTATATCCTGGAATATTATGGGTTGTTGGGCGTAATATTACACAAGACGAAGACCCATATAAACAAGCATTAAAATATCAATGTATATTTGAAAAGTCAATTAAAAGCGAATAATAACTATTTTAGTATAATTATTTAATATTATTATTTTAGTATAATTATTTAATATTATTATTTTAGTATAATTATTTAATATTATTATTATATAGTATAAATAATGGAATCACCTTTAATGATGTTGTTACATGGAGCGGTTATGGCGGTTGTATTATATTTAGTATTGAGATATGGTTTAGGTAATAGTTTAATGGTTGCGCAATCGCGTGCTATTCTTGTGGGATTATTGGCGGCGAGTTATATGGTATTATTTGGTCATGGATTACCATTGAAGGTTAATAAGCATTTATTATAAAATATTGATACTTAAATAAATAATATAGTCATTATATTATACCATCATGGAAATAAGTTTAGTATATAATTGTAAAAACACATTGGTTCTGGCTTACGATTATGTGAAAAGCCAGACCATTATATATATTTCTGGATTCAAAAACAGTATATATTATATGGTATCCCTCCTGTTTATATATCTATTTATGATAATCTATTTACCTTTTGTCTATATGATACATACGTATATCGTATTTACATTATATTGGACTGGTTTGGGTGTATTATCCACCATTGGCTTGGGAACGGGCATTCATACTGGAATTTTCTTCCTATTTCCATTCATTATTTCCATTAAAGATAAGGCCTTGGAATGTGGAACAACGGATTTTGATATTATTGGAAGTAATAAATTTATATGCGAATCATTAACGTCACCCGGGTCATCGTCCAATGATAATTTAGCATTATTTATTAAAGTATTGCCACCCACAATTTTATGGGGTTTTGGTAGTAGTTTAGGTGAAATACCACCTTATTACTTAGCAAAAATGGCCAATGATAAAAAATTTGTGTCGAACTATGCCATTATTCAAAAATATTATGATCAGGTTCTCTATTTTATAGATAAATATGGGTTTGCCACTATATTTATATTGGCGTGTTGGCCTAATATAACATTTGACATGTGTGGAATGGCTTCTGGATACTGTGGGATTAGTATAACGAATTTTTTATTAGCGGCATTTATGGGTAAAGGATTGGTTAAGGCGCCGATTGAGGCATATGCTATATTATTCGTATACGACGAAGACTATATCGATTATAATGGATATGATAACTATATAAAAATATTTAATGGCATATTTTTTATAACTATACTATATTTCTTAAAAGCGGTTATTGAAAATATGGCCGAACGCCAATATATGACTATTAAAAAATAATTAAAAATAAAATTTATTTTTTACTAAGATGAGCAAATTCTGGATGTTTGAGAATGCGTGATAAGGTTTCCATGTTTTGTAATACACGTTTATCTTTAGCTGTATGTTTCAATCTATACTTTGATAAATCTATATGACCCATACCTTGTGTATGGAGTGTTTTTTTTGTGGCAAAATATATATTAGAATAAATACGATATAGTTGTGACATTTTATCGATAATATGAAATATATATATTATAGTTTCATGACTATATATCCTTTATTCATTAATATTTTATATTTTATATTTTATTATAGTTATAAGACTATATATCCTTATTATTATTATTATTATTATTATGATAGATGTTCTATAAAATAATAGTCGTTAATAATAGTAATGAGATATCCCGAAATTGATATTATTAAAGGTATTGCTATAATACTTATGGTATTATTCCATTATTTCTATGTAGCCTATCTACTTGGTAAACCTGTTGTGAATATTCATTCGAAATATGTTAGTTTGATGGCGACTATTGCCCATAATATATTTATATTCATGGTTGGTGTTAATTTAGTGGTTAGCTATAATAGAACCAATAATGCGACTGAAACTGGCCGTAATGCTTATATTGGCAAACAATTTAAACGAGCATTACTGTTATTTATATTAGGAATGGTAATGACGTTTATAACCTCTATACTATTTCCCGATAAATATATACGCTTTGGTATATTCCATTTCATTTCATTGGCGATAATGGTTTCACTACTATTTATAGATAATATCCAGTATACTGGTTTTGGAATTATGATATTCGGATTACTTAATTACATTATAACCAACTATAAATCCAGTTTCTATAATATCTGTAATAATAATAAATTAACATGTTTCATATTAGGTATCTATAATAACTATTCGTCAATTGATCATTTCTCGTTCATACCATTCTTCCTAACCGTATTAATGGGTATGGGAATTGGTCAAGTATTTTATAAGGGTGGTATGCGACCGGCCAATACCATATTAGACAGAGTATATAAAAATAGTAATACTATGAAATCGTTGGGATATTTAGGAAAACAATCCTTAAATATATATCTTTTTCATTGGGTTATTGTTTATTATTTATTGGCCTAAATAAGGCTTTCATTTCGATAATAATAATAATATTAATAATAATAATAATATTAATAATAATATTAATTAATTAATTAATTGATAATATCAATTATTAGTTTTAGTTTTAAATGTAAATTTTTGATAAGATAAAATAAAATAAAATAAAATCAAACGATGTTTAATTGGAATACGCAAGACCTCCCATACCACTCATGATACGAAGAACATTGTAATTTACGGCGTAGATATTAAGTGCTTGTGTGGTTGTCAATTTAAGTTGGGCGTTATCAATACGCGAGAAATTACAGGTTCCAGATGGTTGATGTTCTTCCGGTTTGAGTGCGAACGAATAGACAGCGATACTATCAACAACATTTACACTGCCAGCACCGGTGTGGTGTTGCCATACTTGGGCGCGAGTGAAATACCGGTAATCTCTTGCGACGAAACGATCATGTCCATTTAATGTCACTTTATATGTTGAGCCAGTAGAAACGGTGGATGGTGTAGAAGGACCCGCGGCCGCGCCCGCCGCGGCTGGAACTCCAGTCCATATAAGTTCCTTAACTGGGTGATTGAAATTTAAATCGTGCGAAGTTGATGTACTTTGACTTTGGAATTGCAATTGTTCAATGAGGTATTCATGCGAAACCTGGGCGAATCGGCGACGTTCATCAGTATCGAGATAGATGTAATCGGCCCATAATGCTACGGTTCCGAATGCGGCACCTTTACACAAAGTTTGCGTTTGGAATTTAATCGACAATTTAACTTCGTGATATTGGAGAGCGATGAGGGGCAACGCAAGACCGGCATTTTTGCAAAACCAAAATCGAAGGGGAACAAATATTTTTCCCATGGATGTTGTTGTATCTCCTAGAACACCTCCTGAACCAGACATTTTCTGGAAACGGGTCCAACTGGTAGCTTCAGATGAATTAACAGCAACTGTCGCGTTTGTTGGGTTAGATGCGGTTGGGTTTTCTTCTTCCAATTGTGCCATTACTTCCATAGAGTGACCGTAATGTTTATCGATTTGTTGACCGCCAATTTCGCATGTAATTTCATCTAAAAGTGCTGTTCCTGGATTAGCACAATTCGCTGTATCAGCAGTCGCTTGTGTATATTCAACATACATACGTCCGACCAAATCACCATTTCTGGAGACGGTCGCGGAGACTTTATTACCATATCCGGTGGAACCGTTCAAGGTTTGTTCGATTGCTTCCATCGAGAAATTGGTGTGTCTACGGTAAACTACTTTGAAAAAAGTAATCTGTGGGTTACCTGTAAGGTAAATATCTTGTGCGCCATAAGCTACTAATTGCATTAATCCTCCTCCCATTTTATACTATATACATAGAAAATAATTTTGGGGAAATGATTTAATTAAATCGGAATTAAATCGGAATTAAATCGGAATTATCAATCGTTATTCAATAAAAGAACCTAAACAATAAATATATTATGTATAATACGTTAAGACTATTATGACTTGGTTAGAAACAGCTATTAATGTATCGGCCAGTTCGGCGTTATTATTTATCGGTATTGGATCAATAAAACAACTAAAAATAATGGAGAATATGGATAAATGCGCTAAATTCAATTACAATCTGGGATTTTCAGCAACTATAGTTTCAAGTGGACTAATACTCTATAAAGAAATTTCTGGTAGATAATATGGCTAAATATATATATATAATTATTTTTTTATTATTTAAGACTCTATTATTTTTATTATTTAAGACTCTATTATTTATATTATTTAAGGCTATAATAGTATTATAGTTAATATAACATAAATATAGTTACTATAACTGATTTCATAATAGTATGGTAACTAATAGTATTTGTATTTTTGCGAGTGAATTGGCCGTTATTACTGGCCATAACCCTTTTCAAAAAATAAATGATATATATTTAAAATTATGGAAAAAACAATATCCCGAAGATTATGCTGAAATGGTCGAAAAATATGTAGCGGAAACGAATACGGAAGTTTTGGAAGAAACGCCGAAAGAATGTATTAATAGAATAGCAAAATCCAATAATATTCTTAAAGATGTAGTGTGTGATCTGGAAAAATGTCTAAATACAACCGATGTTAAAACGATGACAAATATAAAAGCCGCGATTTTGAAAAAATGCGACGAAAAGGTGAAAACTCCTAAAGACCGACAATTAATTAAAGAATGCGTTTCAAATATGGCTAATACCAATTTTGGCACAAAGCATGAAAATAGTGCCGTCATTGAATATCAGAATCAAACTGGCGATACGGTTAATATGATTGATAAATTCCTAAAGAAATCACTCTATAAAACCAAAACGAATATATGGTATATAGGTGGTCGGGTTGATGGACTCAATGACGATAATGTGGTAATTGAGATTAAAAATCGTGTCAATAAATTATTTTATAATCTCCGCGATTACGAGAAAGTACAGACATATGCTTATATGTATATTCTGGAAACATCGAAAGCCAAATTAGTAGAAAGTTATAAACAAAAAAATAATATCACTATCAATATAATTGATGTCGACTACGATGAAACTTTCTGGACATCATCTATCGATTCCAAGATTAAAATATTTATAAAAACATTTGAAAAAACGATGCGCTCAGAACAATTGAAAATGGAATTAATTGGCGAATTGTTTGGCACCCATTCCTGAAGCAATTTTCAGGATATTATAGTTAATTGCGTAGACCTGAATATCATATTTATAATCTTTTACACCCAATACTTCGGGTATAGCAAATACAGCACTTTCAATCCCCAAATCCAATTTAATCTGGAAATTCTGTATTCTGGAGAAATTACAGGACCCGGATGGTTGGAATTCATTGGGATTAAGTGAAAATGAATATACGTTTATACCATCTTTAGGGGCAGTTTTATGGTGTTGGTATGGTTGTATTTTATTGTAAAACATACTATCATTTTGTCTTTGGCGCACATCACCATTAAATCGCAATTCGATTTTATCAATTATATTTTTTCTAAAATACTGCATTTCAAAATTACGTGTCGTATCCGTGGTTTTTGATGGATTGTAATGTTTATTATATCCGACTTTATTTGTATTTGTTTTATTTAGATAATGTCGTTCATTATTGAGATATTGGTGACTATATGGGGCGATATGTTCCATTGGCCAATTTGTATAATTATTCCAATTATTGGTGGTTGACATATCCGTTCGTTGTGGAACAATAATAATTTCCTTTACTGGATGATATAATTGAATATCATGGGTCGCTGTATTATCGACATCACTTAATTTAACCATTTGAACTTCTTGTATAAGATATTCTTGATTATTTTCTGCAAACCGTCGTCGTTCTTCCGTATCTAAGAAAATATAGTTTGCTTCAAATCCATAATTCAGTTTAAATTCGGAAGGCGTTATAAATTCGGTGATAAGAGTATTTGTGGTTTTTCGACGATGAAAACTGGAAATGGTTTCATTACTTAATGAAGTGCTATCAGATAGACGTTCAACAATGGTAAATAAATCACTTATTTTTTTTAACGTAATTTCTATATTAACTTCGTGATATTGGAGAGATATTAGAGGTAATGCCAAACCATTATCACTGGAAAAGAAGAACCGTAATGGAACTTTAATTTTCCTTTTAGGAATACTGGGTATGACATTGGCTTTCGTAACATCGGCATTTTGAACTACATTTTTGTGAAGTTCGTTGGTATGTTCGTCATATTGTCGTGAAACCGATGTATTTGTGGACCGTATATGTGGATAGTTTGATTTTAAGAGATAAAATGTTGGGTCGTTCGTATTTTGGACTGCGCCAGCACCATCCATATCAATGTAGAGTTTATCACTATCCTTATAATTTTGTCCTTGATCTATAATTTCAATGGTATTTATTTCATTATTGGTGGCGTGTTTTGTTAGTCGAACCGTCATACCACTACCATTCCCTCTTTCAATAACACAATTCCCTCCATTGGTTAATACCGTTGGTGCCGTTGCGGACCAGGGTGCTACTTCAGCGACATATGAACTGGAATAATCAATAATTTCACGACGTATTGGAATTAATTCATAAAAACTACCCGATGGTGGATTCGTTGTCCATGCGACACTTATTGTCGCGGTTTTATTGGAAGTAACATAATCCGTAATGGTGCGTAATTGGTTATTCACTAAAATATTATAACCTATATAGAAATCATCCGCCGAACCAACTGTATCAGCCGATAATATTATGGTGGTATTGGCGACAGTTCCACATGTTCCCTGTTCTTCCACGCCTATACGAATATAATCCCCTATATATAAATTACTAACAGGTTGGAATGTATTGGTTCCGGTCAGTGTTAATTCCACACCACTAATGGTGAAGGTGCCGATAGTTTCATCAGTATCATAGTAAACATTATACTTGTTATGATTGGATATATGGGTAATTGATGTCCCTAATCCGCCGGTATCCGAATCTAATACTGGAATAAAATGGGAATTATTAACGGTGTTAATTGTTGGGTTATACATTTCTGGAACATGACCTATCAATTCATTATGTGCCTTTTTCGCTGTTTCATTTAAGCGCAATTCTGAATAAATATTGAGGAATTGACTGGTATGTCTATCAATTTCTGTCCCACCGATTAATAGTCGGGTGCTATCAATTATGTTCGTACCTATATTTTCTATCCATTTAAATTCGTAGGGAACATAATTGGTGGAATCCGACCCGGAATATATCGCAGGTAATTCAAATGTAAAATAGACACTGGATAATAATTCAGCATTTCTTTTAATGTCACAATTAATGATGGTATTTGATGAAGCACTTATTTCTTGTCCAACTGGGTCTAATTTGATGGTTTCCATACTAAAATTTGTATGGCGTCTATAAACGATTTTAAAAAAGGAAATCTGTGGGTTTCCTACTAATATGTGATCTTGGGCGCCCCTTGCTAATAATTGTATTAATCCTCCCGCCATATTATATTTATATTTATATTATAATACGTGTATTATATTATTCATTATATTTATTAATTGGTTATTCCGCATTATTATTATATAAATAAATTTGATTTTACGTTATATAATAATAATCTCTTTCACAATATAAATAATTTATAGTATGAACGATGATAATTCAAATAGCATTACATTGAATCATAACCAGGAAACTGCGAAACAAAATATTCACGATTTTATTATAAGTGCTGATAAATATTATGTATTAATGGGTGCGGCTGGTACTGGTAAAACATCTCTCATCACACAAATATTCAATGATGACCGATACAAGGGTAAATCTATTGCATTTGCCGCTACAACTAATAAAGCTGTAGCGGTCCTAAAAATACTATCGCCTTTAAAAGGAAAAAATGTAACCTATACGACAATTCATAAATTACTTAACATTCGTCGCCGAATTAATTATAATGGGCAAGCAGAATATAAAGCGGAATCCGAAATATTAGGTTTCGTTAAAAAAAACTATGATATTATTATCGTGGATGAAGCATCCATGGTGAGTCGCGACATGATTGAACAAATGGACCGGGTGATGCGTGGGCGTAAAAATAAAATAATTTATGTTGGTGATATCAATCAATTACCACCTATTAATGAAAATCGTAGTTCGATATTTACCCGTAATTATCCTTATTCGTTACTAACTATTATAGAACGGTATAAAAATGATATCGTTAAATATGCGACGAGTATTATAAAACCGAAAACTCATAAAATTAAATATGCTGATCTTGGTACTGAAGTCGAATTTAATAAGGATAGCTCTATATGGATAAATACGTATTGTGAAAATGTAGAGACATCTATTATGTTAGCTTATACAAATAGGCGCGTAAATTATCTCAATAAAATTATTCGCCATCAATTATTTAATACAACCGAAAAATATGTCATTAACGATAAAATCGTATTTAATAGTCCTTATACCGAGATTGACTATAGAATTCATACATCAGAAATAGGTATCATTAAATATATTGATAAAGACATGGGTGTGTTACCAGAAATTGTATTAGACCAACTTATGAATCTTAAACTTAAAATTAAAATTAAAAATAATTCACCAATGGATATGGCTCCAATAGCTGATAAAGATAAAGATAAAGATATTTGTCCGATATGTTTTGACGACGATATAGATATAATGCGTCAAACTAAATGCGGACATAGATTTTGTTCTGGATGCATAAAACTATGGTTGGATAAACATGATACATGCCCATACTGTCGGTGTGACTTAAATAATAATATAATCAATATCAAAGACTGTTCTGAACTATCAACATTATTGAATGATATTGTATCATACACAACCAATTTACATATAAATATTAATTATATCACTATAGAAAAGAATGGTATTTGTAGAACAGTCGTTATCATTGACCCACAAGACGAACCGAAATATAAGGAAATAATTGAATTTATTGAAACGACCCTACAAAAATATAAGAAACTTGTTTTTAAAATGAAAGACGATGATGCATTTATTAAGATATTATTAACACGTATATGGGAATTCTTTTATCTAAATTATATAGATAAATTCGCCAATATTGATTATGGGTATTGTATCACGATTCATAAGTCGCAAGGTTCTACATATGAAAATGTATTCGTAGATTTAAAAGATATCGTGTCAAATAATAGCACTGATACCAAGGAATGTGTCTATACAGCCATTACACGGGCGTCAGATACGTTAAATATATTGCGGTAATATTTATCCATTTAAGAATTATATTATCATATATATTATCATATATATTATTTATTTTTTATATTTATTTAGTAATGGGAAATTGTTTTCAAAAACCAGTGTTAAAAGAAGATTCATTTGCGTTATTAAATAATACGGGTGACTTATGGCATTTAATAGATACGAATAAGGAATCTATTAAAAATATGAATGACAAAATAGATACGTTAGAAATTAATATAAATAATAATACACGAGCAATGGCCGAAGATATTGAAGCGATGGCCGATGAACTTCAATCCATTTACTTGATTATAGATCAATCTCGTTTGAGCCACCAGTCATCATCCAGATATGGTGGGATGGACCCAGAATCAATACATGCCGATTTAGAAGGACCGTCACTGATTAATTTTTCTACTTCAGATGGTTCTAATGCTCGTCGATGATATCTTATTTTAGATAAAAATCCATCAAAGCCACCAAACAAATTAACCCATAAATCACCATAATTTTGTCTTGGAACGGATGACAGTTCATGACGCCGTTTAAGGTTGCCATTGATATATACATATAATATACGTTGTTTTATGGTCATCGCAACATTTACCCATTTTTTTAATGGCATATCCTTTATATCGACATGTTCTTTTATATTTTTCATGGTATTGAAATATATGCGCATGGTATTCTCGCTTGGATGTAACCAAAAACCTGGACACATGTTCGGCGAGGCGTTTTTATCACCTTTATGCATAATGTGTTTCCATTCATTATTTTTATATCCATAATTATCTATAATCATCCAAAAGCTATATGTAAATTCGATACCATCTTCTTCATTATTTGACCGATAGAGGATAACTGTGTCGGGATTTTTAGGGTCTTGTGGGATCACCATACTATTTCGTGCCCCTTTAGTGCCTTGCACTATCCATGGAGATTCAATTTTAGCATTTTTGAAATAATCGAATAGTTTTTTCGATGATATCAAACATAATAGTGTTCCCAACCCAAATAATATGACACTGGTAATCTGGATAGGTAAACTGTCACCCAATAATTTCGATAACCCAACTTCACCTATCGAAAACACGATAATCGCACCTAATAAATATAGGACGGAATCACGTAAATTACCAGATAATTTTAATGCCATATTTCCTAATATAAAGGCAAATAATATAACAATTATCATAATACATAATTTAATTATATTTGAAACTAAATCGGTTGCTGAAAAAATAGTTCCCAATTTATTGGTAAATGATGGAACCATATTATTATTCGGCTGTTGAATTACCGGTTTATTGTTTGGTGTGGGAACAACGACCGGTTTATTGTTTGGAACAACGACCGGTTTATTGTTGGCTACCACGGCTGGCTTATTGTTTGGAACAACGACTGGTTTATTGTTGGCTACCACGGCTGGCTTATTGTTTGGTGTGGGAACAACGGCTGGTTTATTGTTTGGAACAACGGCTGATTTATTGTTTGGAACAACAGCTGTTTTCTGTTTAGAAATATTATTAACTTTTATAAGAGTATTTAATTTATCTCTATTAGATTTCATCTTATATATATATAATAAATAAAAAATTTAAATGGTATAAAATTATTTCAGTGCTGGTCCTTTTCTATAAACGGCTTGAATATCCGTAATTGAACGAGTGCGATTTGTGAATGCGATGTTGGAAATGAACCCATGAAAACCACCTTCTTTACAAATATTTAATGGACCCATATTAGGTTTGGGGTAACCAGTAATAAGTCCGGTTTTAACTAATTTTCCATTTAAGAATACATCTAATACTTTATCTGATAGCGAAATGTTAATATTTACCCATCGTTGTAATGGGATGTTGGGTATATCACAAATATTTGTAAGGTCGTCTTCTTCTCCCTCTGTATCTAAATTAGTTTCAACATTAGTAATAATTCTTAATGTATTGGTGTTTGCTGTTAGTAGGATGGTGGGATTCGATACATTATCATACGATTCCCCACGTTGAATAATGACCTTATCCTCTTTATATCTATAGATATAATCATTAATATATATCCACATATTGATATTATATTCATTTCCTTGTAAAGAATCTGGGACAGACCCAGCATTTACCCGTTTTCCTATTTTAGCATCGTGGATATATGGTAAAAATTGTTTGGTTTGTGTTCCGGCTACACTATAAGAATCAAAGTATTTATATACCCCAAATACTGACAGTGCCAATATGATTATCATCACTATAACTAATACATTTTGTATTGACCCACCGGTTTGTACGCGTCGTGTCATCTATTATACTATATATAAATATAAATAATTATTATGATTATGATTATGATTATGATTATGATTATAAACCCGCCGTATAAATATTAGCGATATCATTCTCTTTTAAAGCGCGATTATAATATTTTACACCACCTACATATCCATTAAAATTATTATCACTTTCGCCCATATATACATTTCTATTAAAGATAAATGGCACATTTGGTAATATAGCGGACCGATAGCGGATCGTATCGATAAAGATATCGATATTGCGATTTTCCAATATAATTATAATATTGACCCATTTTTGCATAGGGAGTGTTGTTAAATCGATATCATAGTAATTAATATCATCATTACTATCTTTATAGGACATCTGTATTTGTAGGTTATGATCTTTAGGATAGTAATTAATATTGGGTGACCCATATCTATAAAGAATGGGTTTTTTGTAATTAACATTAGACTGCCATTGCGAATTCTCTGCCACATTTTGTATATTTATCCATAATGAATATGTGAAGGAATTCCCTGTTTTAGATAATGGCAATTTCTCATTTGGGACATACATATTAAAATCTTTAACGAAATGTGTTGGTTTACATAATATGGATGTATATTGGTCAATTGAAAAGAATGTATAATAAACTCCTATAGTGAGTAACAAAAGAACTATAATAATAGCAACTACAATGACTATAGTTTTATTATTAATTGGGTTCATCATATAATATAATATAATATAAGATGATTAAATATAATTTATGAAAAATAATAAATATTATGGTTTATCTTCATAAATTGATTTTATTTTATTTGTACTAACTTTCTTCGGCAAATACATAAATTTTAATAATTTACCACTATATGTTCTTTGGTTATTAAAATACATATCACCAACATTTAATACTGGATTACCATTCAATCCACATGTTTTATGTAATTTACCATTTCTATATATGCTCAATGATTGTCCTTCAACACAAATAATAATATTAACTAACGTATTGGAGGGTATATCCCGAATATCACATGTTTCTATTATTTCTTTGTATTCGTTTTTATTTTTATTTGAGGAGACAACTTCATATAGAGGATGTTCGGTATTTTCATGTTGGGAGTCAATGATGGTGGTTATCGCGAAGCGTAAATCATTACTGGAAGGATGCATCCATAAGCCAATACATTGTTGTGGTATTTCGGTTTCTATATTATACCAATACTTATAGTTATACAGACCTGTTTTTAACGTTCCTTTATGAAATAAATGTTTCCAATATAAATGGTTTTCGTAAAAATCGTCAATATTAATCCAGAAACTAATCGTGAAATTATTTTCCAATTTAGGGGGCGTAATATCTTCATTGGAGGTAATTGAACTGGAATATGAATCTAATTTATCTATTATAAACCCATTTCCGATATAGTTCTTTTTTTTATATGAAGATACTATCATTACAATTACAACTATAATGGCTATTAATGTGATAACACCACCAAATATCATATATGTTGTATTATTCATTATATTATATATATGATATATTATCTTATCTTAGGGGATGAGGATTTATGATTATACAATAAATTGAAAAAAAAACAAAATATTAAATATTAAATAATAAATAATTAATATTATTATCACTGAATAATTATTGGAATACTATATAATTATGGTTTGGTATATAATATCAGTTTCATATACATTTCCGTTTTTGTATCATAAAGATGATTAATCCCAAGATACATACTAAAAATGAAATGCTTATATGAGTATAGTATTGTTCTATGAATGATTTTTTATATTTCCCACCACATTTACCATTAGTAATATTACATTTTGAACTATATATTTGTGTATAATGTTCCATAAATTGTTCTATCGTCCATGTTGGTTTATTGAGTGATTCATTTACGTTATTATGTAGTTTAAGTACCCACATTATTAAATTTTCTTTAGAATTTAGGTAATTATCAATTGGTGTATTATCGAGATGTCCTACATAATGAAGGCGACATTCCTCGCATGGTAATATATATTTCAAAATTTCAAAAAAGTTTTTCATATTTATTTTGTCATTGTAAGTTGGATTTGTTGGATAATTCATTGCCAACGTGTCCATAAAAAACCATAGCTTTGGTCCCCAGCGCGTTGGATCCATTGTAATATAGTATAATATAATATAATTTTAATCCTATAAAAAAAAAAAAGATTTAAACGATTACGCTTTTATTTAAATAGAATAGAATAGACTACAATACGATTATTATTATGAAACAATATTGTGGTAATTGTGGTAAAACAGGTCATAACTATAAAAATTGTTTAGCTCCGATTATTAGTTTAGGTGTAATATTGGTAAATCGGATGGACCCAACTAAGTTACGTTATCTAATGATACAAAGGCGTGATACATTAGGATTTGTGGAATTCATGCGTGGTAAATATAGCATAGATAATGTCGAATATGTAAAGCAATTATTTAGTATAATGACCAAAAAGGAACGTCAGCATATAGTAACGATGGATTTCGATGAGTTATGGGGTAATCTATGGATGGATAAAAATAATAAACAATATTTTAATGAATATGATAATTCTAAAAATAAATTTTATAGTCTTAAGACAGGATTTCGTTATAATGATTCCTTTATCGACCTAAATGAACTAAATCGTATTGTCCAAAAAATATATTTATCCCCTGAATGGGGATTTCCAAAGGGTAGACGTAATTTATATGAAAGTGACCTTAATTGCGCCATCAGAGAATTCGAGGAGGAGACTGGTATAGAACGTTGTAAATATAATTTATGTAGTCTACCGTGTGTATCTGAAACATTTTTTGGCACTAATAATATTAGATATAAACATATATACTATATAGCTGAGTTATGTGATAGTGATGTGAAATTGGTTATTGATCCAGAAAATTCTCAACAAATTACGGAAATTAGTAATATTGATTGGTTCTATTATACTGAAGCTTCCAATATAATACGTCCATATAATATTGAAAAAAGGGACGTGTTACATCGAGTAAATTCTATAATGCTAAACATAACGTAACTGTGCCGATACAGACTATTTTATAAATTATTATATTTCCATATATTAATTATAACATGTCTAAGAAAAAAATGCGTAAAGACCAACGTGTCGTGGATAAAATACAACAAATGAAGTTGGACCAGAATCTATCAAAATATGCTGATATGCCAAATGATGATATATATGACTTATCCACCACAATTTTATCTAAACCGAAACAAAGTATGAATGATAAAATAATCATTCATGCTTTAAAAAATATAATTGATGGTCGTGATACCGTCCTTGATAATACTGGCTATTACCCAGATATTAAAGACCCGAAATTTAATGAGAATCTCTATAAAAAAAAGGAAATGTTTATTGATAGAATACCTAAAGTAGATAATACGTTAACATTGGAAGATCTTACTAATAAACTATGTCGTGGATTTAAACCCTCTTTTAATCAGAAATTTCTTAAAAAATTCATTTCTGAATATACCAATTATAATGGCCTATTACTATTTCATGGAACGGGTGTTGGTAAAACGTGCAGTAGTATTTCGATAGCGGAACAACTTATTGATAAAATAGCGTCCCTAAATAAAAAAGTAATTATATTATTAAATCCCAGTATCAAAGCCAATTTTATTAAAAATATTTTCAATATAGAACGTTTGAAACAAAATAAGGTTATGGCCCAATGCACTCAGGATAAATATATGAAAGAAGTTGTTGGTGACACGCCATATACTGGTAATATGGACACATTAGACAAAAAAATAATGAAATTAATTAATAGTCGCTATACATTTTATGGTTATACGGAATTTTCAAATTTAATAGAAAAAATAGTTCATAACCAGTTAAAGGGAACCAGTGCCGAATACAAGAATCAATATATAGATAGTAAAATAAAACGTCTATTCTCAGATACGGTCATGATTATTGACGAAGCTCATAATATTAAAGAATCATCCAGTTCCAAAGATGGAAAAATATTGCCACCATTATTGAAAAGGGTGTTAAATACAGCGGATAATATGAAATTGGTGTTGCTTTCGGCTACACCGATGTTTGATAATGCGACGGAAATCGTATGGCTTCTAAATTTATTATTAATAAATGACAAACGTCAGACGATTACAATAAAAGACATATTCGATAAACATGGCGCTGTAACTTTATCGGGAACACGTAAATTATTGGATATGAGTCGTGGATATATATCCTATCTTCGTGGAGAACATCCAGCCAAATTTCCCAAGCGCTTATATCCTGATATCTATGATAATTCTCAAATTATAAAGAAGTTCCCTAATAAATATATGGATGGGACACCAATAAATGAAAATCAACGTATAAAAACCTTAAAAATTATGGGATGTCCCATGATTAATACCCAATTAAAAAAATATAATTTAGTAGAAACTAAAACTGATGAACAGGATTTCGGTCCATTTAATTTAAATGGTATGATGGCGTCCAATATTATATTCCCCTCAGATGATCCCGATAGTAAAATACTTGACGTGATTAGTCAAAAAGGGTTCTTTAACCTAATGAAAAAATCCGGAAAACATCGTTATGAATTTCGTGACACTAAAAATAACGATTTTTTTAAATTGGAAACATTAAGAAACCATTCATCTAAAATTGCGGCAATTATCGAAAATACAAAAGCCAGTGAAGGTGTTATTTTTATATATTCACAATTTATTTATGCTGGGGTTCTCCCTATAGCATTGGCGTTGGAAAGTAATGGTTATAGTAAATTGTCGGGGTCTTTATTAAAAAAGGGGTCTGACAAGGAGTCCGTCCATTCTAAGAAATATATTATGATTACTGGGGATAATGATTTATCCCATAATACCTATCAAAACTATCTAAAATTGGAAAATGAAAATCAAAATGGTGAAAAAGTGAAAGTCATTATTGGTAGTTCGACGGCGGCAGAGGGTTTGGATTTTAAAAATATTAGAGAAGTTCATATATTGGAGCCATGGCATCATTTAAATAAATTAGAACAGGTCATTGGGCGCGCTATTAGAAATTGTTCACATACCGATTTACCATTTGAAAAACGTAATGTCACTGTATATATGTATGGTGCTACAAAATCCAATAATCCAGAAACGGATAGTGAAACCATTGATTTAAAAATGTATAGAATATCCGAGACCAAATCTAAAAAAATGTCGGAGGTGGAGCGGTTATTAAAAATGAACGCTGTCGATTGTAATTTAAATAAAGAAGAAAATCGTTTTATAGATGAGGTATATACGCGAAAATATGATATTATAACGGCTAAAAACACAAAACATACGATTGCCTTTGGTGATGTTGATGGTTCTAAGAGTTGTAATTATGACAATTGCGATTTTAAATGTATTCCCAATTTGGATTATGATATGAAAAATTTAGATACAACAACATATTCATATGATAAATTACCGGATGCATATAATGATACCAAGAATTTTCTAATTGAATTATTCTCCACAAAACCATCCATTAATATTAAAAATATAGAAAAGGAATTCTATAAATTATATAGTGCCGAATATAAAGATGTATTATATTTGTCCTTGAATAAGTTCATATTGAATAATGTTCCACTTACCGATAAACATAATCGCCAGGGTGTTTTACGGAAACGCGGTAATTTAGTATATTTTGTGCCCAAAACAAAAAAGAACCAATTAGTCACATTGAATAATGTACGTATACCTACCCGAAAGAAATTAAAGGCGTTAAACATGTCGAAATTTAAAGATACAATACGAACCCGCAAACTCCATAATAAAGAAAAAAATATCGTTGATATTATGGATAAAATTAAAGCACATACTGAATATAAATCGAAGTTGATAGTGAAAGATAGAAAATATACTAATGCCGATAAAACAAATCTGATACAGTTACTAAAAAAATACCCGGATATTGGCTATGACTATTTAAATAGTGATTACAAAGAAAGTCTAATAAAAAATATAATACTTGGCGATAAGGACGATGATGTGAAAATACAGATGATTGATTCCAATATTATTTATATGAAACGGGATTATAATCCATTTACCGAACTTGTCAACGACCATATATGGGGTTATAAAATTGCTAAAAACGATACCTTACATTATTATAAATTGGTGGGTGCTAAATTTGAAAAAGCCAATTCTATAGAGAATAAACAATTAATGAAAATAACTAATATACGTATTAAAAATGAATTGATTTCCAATAACTTAATTGGATATATTGAAGAAAAACAGCCTGAAAAATTAATGGTCTTAAAAATACGCGATAAACAACATCAAGGAGACAAGGGAACTCATATTAAAACTGGTAGTGTATGTGGAAATGATGGTATGAAAAAGGGTAAAATTATTAATTTTATCCATACCGCATTATCGGTTAATAAATATAGCTCTCATACTAAATCATTAATACCGGGTAAACCTAATTTATGTAATGAATTAGAATTATATCTACGGTCCAATGATGATAGTAAAAAGAGTAATAATAGATGGTTTTATACCTATGAAGAAGCTATAGAACGTGGACTCAATAAAAAGAAATAAATCGAAATTATATAAAATTGAAAAAATAAATTGTATTATTATTATTATTATTATTATTATTATTATTATTATTATTTATAAAAATTATACTCAGTAATTATAGCATGGATAATTTATATTTTAAAAACCAATGTAATATTACGCTGGTTATTAAGGCAAATGAAATCAGTAACAATATCCATGAAATTTTGAAAAAGCAATTAAAAACAGCGGTCGAGGGTAAATGTATTCGCGAAGGCTATGTGCGTAAAGGTAGTGCGACAATTGTTAGTCGCAGTCCTGGTCGTGTATTATTAAATCAATTTAATGGCAGTCTTCTATATAATGTTATCTATGTTGCTGATATTTGTAATCCGACCGAAGGTATGATTATTAAATCTACAGTCATAAATGTAAATAAAATGGGGATTTTAGCATATGGCGGGGATGACGAAACATCACCGTTAAATATTTTATTGGCCAAACAGCATCATATAGACAATGAACATTTTGACAAAATTCAAGAGAATGATCAAATATATATTACGGTAGTTGGTGTGCGTAAAGAATCTGGCGATACACAAATTTCGGTTATAGGTAAATTAATGGATCAAGCTGAAATAACGATTCCTAAACCCGACGATGGTAAAGGTGCATGTGTTGATGACAATACCATTAATTATTATAGTAAGTCGAAGAATTATAAATGGTTGTCATCATTTACTATCGCTAACCCATTTAATTATAAAGGTGTTAATTATGTTTCGGTAGAACATGCCTTAAATGCGCAAAAAAATATGGAACCTGAATATCAGGCTCTATTTAATATGGATTCCGAAACCTATATTGGCAATGAACCAGCTCTTGCTAAGAAAAACGGAAATGTAAAAAAGATAGGGCCGAATTTAGTGGAAGGTTGGGATACTAATCAGGTAGCCATCATGCGTGATATTACTCGCATTTATCTTAAAACCAATCCTGAAATTAAAGAACAATTGCTTAATACTGGCGATAAACAATTAGTTTACACTGGTCCGAGTGTCGACGCATTTTGGGGTATAAATAAAAACAAGGGTGCTAATAATCATGGTAAAGTTTTAATGGAATTGCGAAATGAATTTAAAATTGAAATGTAAATTACTTATACACATTATTAGTATAACAAATCATAGTATTTATAAATATTCTGATGATGGATACCATATTCTCTCCAAATCATAGATGTGGATTTCTTACAAAATTAGCATTGTTGGCCGAATATATAGTTAAAAATATAAATTGTGATAAAGAAATTAAAGATGAATTTATTATAACATTATCCCATGTTAAAATCAATTGGCAAATTGATACCGAATATCGATTATATAGATATATTGAAAAATATAATATAAAACAAGGCTTTAATGATGAAACGATATCCTCTTATTTTATTAAATATTTTACTTGAATATTTTTTTTATATTGTATAATTATAATACAATGCCCTCAGTAAAATACGGTCGTTTCACTGTAAAACAACATACTCCCACAAAAAGCCATAGTCGTTCGAAGAGTCCAAGACGTTCGAAAAGCGCGAGTCGTTCGAAAAGCGCGAGTCGTTCGAAAAGCGCGAGTCGTTCGAAAAGCATTAGACGTTCACGGAGTAATAGTCGCCCAAAACCCACAAATAATGATAATGCTACAATTAATAGTTTATTAAAAGCAAATCCCAAATCTACGTATAATTTATTATTAAAAATAAATAAATTTAAACGTCTAGATCACCCAGAATTTAACAATATAAAAGGAACCCGGAAACTCATATACCCCAAAGCACTACCATTTGAATCTCTTAAGTTTTTAATATTTTTGCTAAAAAAATTATTAACAACAATTTTAAAAAATGAAAATACCCCAGTTCTACGCGATTTAATAATGACGGATATTTCTAAAATTATTGTTAATAATAAGAATATATACAAAATATCTAATAAAGATAAATTCAATGAACATTTACAAGGGCTTAATTTGCCCGAATATAAAGACGACAAAGATCTCGAATGGTATTCGAATACATACTATAAATAATAATATCCATTATATGTTATCCGATATAGGCGATTTTATATATAATAATATTTTATGCCGTCAACTAAAAAACGAAACAAACATGCCACCCTTATTAAAAGAAAAACAAAAAAAAATAAAGGAATAAAGGTTATTGAATTAAAACCCAAATATAGTGATGAATACATGAGTTCGAAAGAGGGTGAATATTTTGAAAAAAAAGATTATGACCAAATTATTGATTACGATTGCGATTGCTATCGTTTAGATGAATCTGGTAAACGACATCTATTATTGAAATTTAGAAAAAATGTTATTCCTTTAAAATTAACAAATTTGGGATTAGATAATTTAAAAAAAGCAGCAATGAAATCGCATGATAATCGTGGTGCTTCCGCTGGCGTTATCAATAAAAAAAAATTACCATCATATGCGAATGAATCTCAACAATTTGAAGATAAAAACGTTAGTAAATTCCGTATCCATGGATATAAATCTAAGGGAACTGGTAAATTTGTTAAATCCAGTTTTGGTAATATAGCGATGAGTAATATTATTGGTTATTTCGATAAACCCGATCGCAATATAGGTGCGGATAAAAAACCATGTAGAACAACTGTATTCACTGCTCGTGAAGTCGATAAATGGAATAATGTGGTTCCCTTATTGAAATCTATAGATAAACAATTTAAACATCTGCTCCCTAAAGTGCATAAAATTCAATATAACCAAGCACAAAAAACACCCTATGTTATAAACGATACGGCATTTAGCACAATAACCATTAATTATAATTGGCAAACGGCATTACATAAAGATGCTGGTGATTTGAAGGAGGGCTTTGGCAATTTAGTTATTATAGAGGAAGGTGAATATGATGGTGGTTGTACCGGATTTCCACAATATGGTGTTGCGGTTGATGTTCGAACTGGCGATTTTTTGGCAATGGATGTTCACGAATGGCATGCGAATACTAAAATAATTCCAAAATCTAAAGAATATACTCGTCTATCTTTAGTGAGTTATTTGCGTAAAAATATGATTAAATGTGCTGGTATGAAAATATAATATAATATAATATATATATATATATATATATGTTGGAATACGCTTTTGGATTATTGGTTCATTTAATATTTTTACATTACGTTTATAATTTAGAGAAAAATAATTGCACCTGTTCGGTTGATTGGCGTCGCACATTTATTAAATATTTCAGTGGTATATTGATATTACAAATACTATTATCGGTATTTCTATCAACGCATAAAAATAAATTTGTTAAACAATTGCTAAAAGTATTGTTGTTCACCTCATCGATATTAGGTATTGTATACTTATATAGTTTAGTAACATATTCAATGAAACTTAAGAACCAAAACTGTGAATGTTCTAAAAATATTCAACGCGAATTCATGTATTGGTTTTCGTTAGTTGTATTTGTTTTATTCGCTTTGGGAGTAATCGTAAGAACAGTCGCGGTCTCTTATAAAAAGGCTATAAAAGCATAAATAAAAAAAATATTTTATGGATAATAAAAAAAATATTTTATGGATAATAAAAAAAATATTTTATGGATAATAAAAAAAATATTTTACATATAATAATAATAGTCGTTATAATCCTTCGTAATATTTGTATACGTTGAACATGAATTTAATTGTGGTAATAGATTAATCGTATATTTCTCCCATTCATTTTTAAGAATTGTATTTAATTCATCATTCATAGTTTCACTATTTAATCGGATACGAATTAATAGTGTAGCACAATAATTATTCATTATAACCTTGATAGTTTTATTTTGCGCGTATGAATAATCGGTGAAAACTAAACACATGTCCATTGAATGAATGAATTTTTTAATAGATTTCGAACTTCCAGTGAGTGTGAAGTGTATTCCATTCAATGATGACATATTATGGACAATATAATTATAGTATATAATGTATTTTCTTCTAAAATATCAGTGTTATTTGATATAACCTGACGGTCATAGATATGAATATTATCCAGAAGAAATGAAGGGTATCTCTGGATAAATGCTTTTTTCAGTTCCAATCCAGTAGGGTTATTTAATTGGAATGAAGAATTTCCTTTGATGGAGATGGTATTGATCATAATTAATGGAATGGAATGGAATGGAATGGAATGGAATGGAATGGAATGGAATGGAATGAAATGAAATGGAATGGAATGTAATGGAATATATAGTCAAATTCATTATTCAATTTTTTTTTTACATAGTTAATTATGTTTCTATATAGTATTATAATGAAAATGAAAATGAAAATGAATTTAGAAATGTTAAATAATGTATTGGTGATGTTTGTAGTGGTTTTGTTATTGGTATTAGTCTCCAAAAAAGTTCTTGAGAAATTTGCTGGTGATAATGAGGCATGTAATGCCGTTCCACATGGCACCTCGAATGTTGCTGTATGCACGGTCGATACACAAGGGCAAGTAGTAACCGACACAGCTACCGGAAATCGTTATTTATGCGGTCAAACGGATGGATATGGATTTTTATGCCAATAGAAAAAAAATAATATATACAATAATAGTATTATGATTAATAGAATTGTATTAGTTTTATTGTTATTATTATTAACGGTATTATTGGTGAAACGTGAAAATTTTTATCAGGTAGTGGAAGATGACAGATGTGATGGAACACTTCCGTATGTACAGCATGGGGGTGAAACACTTCGGTGTATTGGTGTAGGACAAGCTCAACGTCTTAGTGCTGAACAATTTCAGAATTTAGATCAATGTCCGGAAGAACATAAGAAGTTAGGTTTATGTTAGATTAATGTTAGATTAATGTTAATATTTTTTTTTATTATTATTATTGTATTATGGAATTTCTACGTTTAATTCATTATTTAATACTCCTATTTCTAATAAGTATGCCGTTATTGCCTATAAACATATTACGCCATATTTATTTTATACCCGTAATTATCCCATTATTATGGGTATTATTTGGTTCTTGTCCATTAACGATGGCTCATGGACAAAATGGAGACAGTGAAAGTTTTACACAATCTATATATAAACATATTTATCCAAATACAACTATATATCATACCCATAGTTTAAATACGTTAATATTAGTAGCCATCATATGTCTATCTACCCGGAAATTGATTCATAAACCCGATGCATATATTAACGAGATTATGATAGTGTGAATAATCATTGTATTTTGTTACCATGTTTGTTAATCTATTTTTTTCTTCTATAGACAATTTATATTTATAATTAGTAATAAAATTATAAACATCTATAATATCTAAATACTTGTCACCAGATTCATTAATATTCATATATAATTCGTGTCCATTATTACTCCTATATATGCGTTGAATTGTATCTTTTATATCAATTTCACCATATCCGTATATAACGGCGTGTGAAATTTGTATAGAATCTAATGAAATCATTATTATTATTTATAATTAATTATTTAAATAATAATAGAAAAAAAAATAAAAAAATAACCCCTGGTGGGGATCGAACCCACAATCGACTGCTTAGAAGGCAATCGCCTTATCCATTGGGCCACAGAGGCATAATATATTTATCATACACTATACGGTATCATAAAAATATTTATTGTTTGTCATCAAATATATTTATCTATATCTCACGAAAATAAATCCGTGATTATATTTGACTATTATATACATATTAGAGCAGTTGCTCTTTTCTTTATTACATATTATATTTATTTATGAAATAGAGCCAATGCTCCATTTTTTATATTTAACTATATTTTTAACTATATTTTTAACTATATTTTTAACTATATTTTTCTATATTTTATCTATATTTTTATCTATATTTAACTATAATTATCTATATTTTTATCTATATTTTTAACTATATTAATCTATATTAATCCATATAAGTTCGTGTCGATGTACCTGTGTGCGCATCTACGGCCCATATAGATGCGCGTAATATAAATATAAATAGTGTTAGTATTAATGTTTACAACATATATTATACATTATATATTATATATTATATACATTATACATTACCTTTGATGAATTGTATATTGCGCCGGTTTCACTGACCTTATATCCGGTATTTGGACCGTTCCACGCAATATCCATATCCATAATTACCTATAGAGCGC
>Ga0233435_1000516_pt1 | contig 44905 bp, 36 predicted proteins | sample SI_122_August201_3_FD_182735 | JGI IMG/M metagenome (GOLD analysis project Ga0233435, IMG submission 182735) | Seawater microbial communities from Saanich Inlet, British Columbia, Canada - SI_122_August2016_135_MG | ecosystem: Environmental > Aquatic > Marine > Inlet | place: Canada: British...
GGTGTTGTCGGGTATCTGGCTGGTGGGCCTACTGGTTATGCTGTCGGCTCTTCAATTGGGGCAGGGACTGGCGCTGTTTTGGCAGAAGCTGCGGTTGCTGACAAACCGCCACCTACTTGGATAGATGTAATTATTCTTGCGATTGAAGTAATAGGTTGGGGATTGCTGTTGGTATTCTTGTTGCCGTGGGTAATTGGGTTGTTCCATGATAAACCCACAATCAAAAAGAAACCCACCGAACTAGGGAGTAGGGCGAGTTAAAGCTAATGGCTGGCTGGATACTAACAGCCCCAATCTGGGGTATCACCACTTACATGCCTGTAGCTATGACAGACGGGGGAGTATTTCTTTTTGGGTTGGTAGATACCACTAGATCGTATACCGAGTATCAGGCAATGGATGGAATGGTGACTCCTGAGTGGTTACCGTTTGCTATTATGAATGTGATTGGTTTCTACTACGGCAGTGCTGCAATGAAAAGGTAATTACAAAATGAATGATAAAAGTATTATTGAACAGGACTACGGAACGATAGAAGGGCATGGAGGTTTTAGCGATGGGTGGGAGGATTATTAAATGAGGCACACTAGCTATAGTGAAGTAGGGAATTTACCTCTAGGTAGTAAATTCTACTTAGAGGATCATCCGTGTGAAGTAGTAAGTCAGTCTCGTAGTACTCAAGTACACTGTGTATATATAGGAGCACGTAGAGGTCACATTTACTTAGACGTTAACGAATTTGTGGAAGTGATTAGCTAATACTGCTAAGCTTCTATTTACAGCCACTTGAGATATAACTATGAGAACTATAGCAGGCACTCTTAAAAACCCTGACGGTACAGGAGTAGATACTTCTACTCTTAGATTCACTGCTAAAGCAACTACCCCTGCAGGAGTGATAGAGGGTTCATCTTTTAGTTTTGATACTAGTAGTTCTGGGGTGTATTCCCAGTCTTTAGAGGAAGGGCATTACAGTGTTGCATACAAACAGCAGAGTAAGAGTGCTTACTTAGATCTAGGAGAAGTGTACCTCATAGCTGGAGATCCTATCACCCTAGAAGCCCTTCTAGAAGTATCTGCTACCTTGTTACCTACTATTAGATTAGAACGCCTGTACAAGGATCTAGAGCTGATTCTAGAGACTACCAGTGCAGGTATCCAGATAACTGGAAACATAGATGCTGCAACCATAGACGCATCCTCTGATCTTCAATTAGGAGGAGTGTCTGTAAATACTCTAATTACCAATACTACTGATCCCATAGTAACTGCAGCTGATACTTTAGATGCTGCCGTTACTGCCCTTACTGTACGAGTCACAGCTCTTGAGAATCCTTAATGTCTAGACGTTTCGTAGGTACACTTAAACGAGCTAACGGTGAGGCACTAGTAGGTGCTGCTCTTAAGTTTGTAGCTAGTAAACTCACACCTACTGGTGTCCCTAAAGGAGTATCCTCTGAGGTTGTTACAGCAGCTTTGGGTGCTTACGATATTACGATCTTAGATGGGGATTATGATATCTACTTCAGGTACCCAGGGAAGGATCTATATACTCATATAACCACAGCTGAGATAGGCGAAGGTACTGATGCTACAATTGAAGATATTTACGGAGAGACTATCCCTGTAGTTTCAGGAGACCCTTCATGTAGTATTCCTCCATCACCTACGGAGTTCTCCGCTTCAGGAGCCTTAGATAATATTCTCCTTAGTTGGGGGGGTACGAATTATTACTGTCATGACGTAACTGAAATTTGGTATTCAGAAACTAACGATTTTGAAAGTAAGGATTTACTAGGTACTAGCGAAGCGGAGGTTTACGCACACTCAGTAGGAGCTGCAGCCACTATATATTATTGGATTAGATTCCGTAATGCTAACGGAGATACAGGTGAATGGTTTTCTGTTAACTCTGTAGCAGGTACTACTGGAGTAGACCCTACTTACATGCTAGAGCTCTTAGCTAATCAACTAGATTCATCCCATCTAGCTAATAATTTAAAAGCAGGTATCAATACTACATTCTATCAGGACGGTGAACCTACGGTTAAACCTGATGGCTCTGCTTTAGTTGCTGGGGATACTTGGATTCATGAAACTACAGGTGAGCGTAAGTTATATGATGGAGCTACTTGGAGTGCTCCAGTAATTGATCCTAGCGTGCAACAGGTAGTTACTGACTTAGCTACAACTGATGAAGCTGTAGATGGAACAATTGTAGGCTTCTTCCAACCTGGCGAACCTACAGATATTGTTAGTTCATATGGGGATATTTGGATAGACACTGATCTTAGTGATCCTCTGACAGTTGCTGCAATCCATAGATATGAAGATCTTAATGGAGGGTTTGCAGGGACTCTCAGTTGGGAAGAGTCCCCTAATAGTGCAGTAGGGTTAGTGTATTTAAACGCATACCTTGCACAAGCTACTGTAGATACTCTGGGAAGTGCTTTAGACGATGGGTCATACGCTATTAATCTCAGTGCATCAACAGTGGATGGTGCTACGTCTATTACTGATTATGTTTCAGTACAAGTAGATGCTGAATTGGTCGTATTCAGCGGGGTAGATGTCACTACTCAAAGTACAGGTAAATTAGACGACCTTTACATTCAGAATGCAGAAGTCACAGATTCAGCTTCTAATACCTACACTGAAACTACAATTTACAAATACGACGGTACATCTCCTTATGATGTAAACGGGTGGATTGCCCAAACTAATGCTAGTTCTTCGTTAGCAACTTTAGCTGATTTAGCTGATGGTAAGCGTACTATCTATAGTAACGTATCTCAGACTGTACCTTCAGGCGTAGTAAACGATCTTTGGATTCCTACCACAGGGACAAACGACGCAACCTACGTACCAGAGACTCTCTACATACATAATGGAACGACTTGGGTAGCGGCAACCAAATATACTGATGATAGTGTAGTAGACACTCTTAATACTGCATTAGCGAATGGAACTAAATTCATAGATCTGGCTGCCTCTGAGATAGATGGTGTATCCATCAATACTTACGTTGCTGATCAGATTGATGCTGAAATAGTTGTGTATTCGGGCATTGACCATACAGAGACTCTTACAGATCTGAAGGTAGATGACCTCTATATTGAGCAGACTACAGAAACATCCGGTGAAGGGGTGACCATTGATGTTACTAATACATGGAAGTGTACGGGCATTGGTCCGACTACATGGAACCAACTGGGGGATAATACTAACTCCCTCGCTTTAGCTGACCTGACCGATGGTAAACGTACTATCTATGCGAACCAGTCACATAGCATACCTGTGGGGGTTGTGAATGATATATGGTTACCTACTACAGGCACTGCTGATGAAACCTACATTCCTCAGGAAATGTATATAAATACAGGAGCCTCTACTTGGGCACTAGCAACTAAGTATACGGATGATACTGTCGCTACTGCTGCTGCAGAACTAGCCGCTACTAAAATGGTGATCTTTTATGCGGGTTCGACAACTCCTCCTATAGCAACAGGTATTGGAGATCTATGGGTAGTTACAGATGCTAATGATGAGGTACGTAGATGGAGTGGTAGTGCTTGGGTAGCTCTAGCTATTGCTACTCAGGCCTATGTTGGTAATGAGATTACTGAACAAGTAGGGAGATGTATTGATAGTAACGGGGACTCTGTTGAGGAAACAAGGTCTGCCTGTATAACTGGGGGCCATACGTGGGAAACCACTGAGGTTATTGCTGAAAGTATTGATACGGTGTCTACAACTGTAGGTAATCACACTACGACTATCAATCAGCACACTTCATCGATTAATGGCTTAGATGCTCAGTACACAGTCAAGATTGATAACAATGGTTATGTATCAGGTTTTGGTTTAGCATCGTCAGCGGCAGACGGAGTACCCTTTTCTGAGTTTATACTACAAGCTGATCGTTTTGCTGTTATTAACCCTAATGAAACTCTACAATCTGTGACTACCCTTACCCAAACTGCGGGTGTTGCAACTACCAGTTGTACTGCTCATGGGTATACCGTAGGGGACACAATTGTAATTACAGGCGCAGCACAAGGTGGGTATAACGGCACTAAGATTATTGACACTGTGCTTGATGCTGATACGTTCACCTATACAGTAAGTAGTGGGACTTCTTCTCCTGCTACAGCTGCAGAAGGGTTCTCTATCAAAGTGGGAACGGCGGTTATACCTTTCGTAATCGACGGGGGTGTGACGTACATCAATAGCGCGATGATTCAGGATGCCTCGATAGTCAGCGCCATGATCGGCAATGCTGTTATCGACAATTTCCACTTGATTGATGGTGCAATTGATACTGCAAAGATTGCCGATGCGAATATCACTAACGCCAAGATCGCCAATGTGATTCAAAGTGATAGTAATGCTGTTGACTCCGATGCTGGGTGGCTCATTGATAAAGCGGGTGACGCTGTTTTTAATAATGGTTTCTTCCGTGGGAATATCACTGGTTCAACTGGTATATTTGGTGGATCACTAGAGGCTGGGGTCTTAGATGCTGCATTTATTCTGGGGGATAATGTCACCTTCACCACTACTGGGGTCACTCATTATTTTAAGGTAGCCGATAACGAAGGTGATCCTGTCTCTAAGGATGTTGGGTTAATTGGTGGGGTATGGGTGTTTGTAAGTAACTATGATTCGCTGACTGTTAATTTGGTGGGCGGTGGAGGCGGTGGAGGCTTATTTAGTTCTGCGGCGACGCAAGGTTTGGGATGTAATGACGATGGTTTTGATGACGGGGTAGAGTCTTGTGCAAGTGGCGGTCTTGGTGGTTCGCCTGGGTCGATAGTTCCTGTTACTTTATCGGTTGTTCCAGGTGCTATATATAGCATAACGCTGGGGCTTGGCGGGGTAAGTGCCGCAGCAGGAGCTGACTCTGTTCTAAAGGACGCATCACTGGTGGTGTTAAGCACTGCTGCCGGTGGTGCAGCGGGACGTCCGGGCAGTGCTCAGGGGTTCAACTCTCCCTATTGCCAGGGTTATAGTACGGCGTGCCAGGCTAATCCGGCGCATCCGGGTGGTGGATCTGCTTATGGTGGTGGTGGGGCAGCAGGCGGGACAGGTGCGTCAGGAGGTGCGGGAGGTGCAGGCGCAGGAGGAGGTGGTGGCGGAGTAGGATCAGCTGCAGGTGGTGCAGGTGGTGCCGGTGTATGTGTTGTATCAGCTGGAAGTTCTAAAGCCGTAGTTATTAACGACCGATACTCTGCTCTGGTAGCTTGGTTACAGGGTGGGATGGTTGGGCCAGTTCCATCGGAGGCACTCTAATGGCATTACAGGTAAATAAACCCGCACAGGATGGGCGTACTTTTTCTTACCATAAACTAGGTAAGGTGAAAATTGATGCCACTCTCACTATAGCGACTGGTGAGATATGGAGCTATGTTGATTTGAGCACAAGAGAAAGTAACGATCCAACCAAAGGTGTTACTAGGTTTAAGTTAACTGCTCTAGCTCAAACAGGGGTGGGGATACACTCATGGGTTTACGAGGCGCTCAAATTACTGCCTGAGTGGTCGGGCGCTATTGATGTGTAATTGCCATTAAAAAAGCTGAGGTGATTGCGGTGGTGTAGCAGTTCATAATCAATTTAGCACAAGAGGAAATAACTGCATCTTTTACAGACCCCTATGTTTGTGTGAACTCTTCTCGCGGACCGACTACCTCATCCGTTGTGAGAACTTCTGCTGCTGTGAAGGTCGTTGGCGACAAGATATATCCAAGAGTCACGTGTATGGATGGTGACGGTGTAAGTGTAAGGCCAACTGCTTACCTAAACGACAATTTTAACATTCGGTATATGTTAATTAAGTAAAGGTAATCCTACTTCCCGATTGCATGGTAATAAGAAGATGGGTACACTCCGACACATATTGGTATGACTAATTATGCATGTCCTATACAGGGGGCGATTAAAATATACTGCCTTAAAGTACAAACACGGATAACTTATGAATGACGATAAAACCGACGTAGCAGCACCTGAAGCAGATAAGCTAGTTAACTGGGAGAACCCTCCTAAACTATCAGATCTCAAGAAAGACTACACCGCAGCCCAGAGCTCTCACATAGCTCACGTTACTACGGTAGATGGGTGGCTTAGTGCTCTACGTGGGGATCAGCAGATTAAGGCTAAGAAGGGACGATCTAAGATCGTACCTAAGGTTATCCGTAAGCAAGCAGAGTGGAGGTATGCAGCTCTGAGTGAACCTTTCCTATCTACTAATGATCTATTCAATACCTCCCCTGTCACCTTTGAGGATAAGCAGGCAGCTATTCAGAATGGTTTAGTTCTAAACTCTCAATTCAATAATCGTATTCAGAAGGTCAAGTTCATTGATGAGTTTGTACGTACTGCAGTAGATGAAGGTACCGTTATTGTCCGTACTGGCTGGGAGTACGAAGAAGAGATAGTAGAAGTAGAAGTTCCAGTCATGGAAGCACGTCCTATACTTAATCCTGAGATTGCTGCTCAACGTCAAGCACAAGGTCTTCCTCCCTATGAGGAAGTTCAAGTAGGTACTGAAACTCAAGAGCAGACAAAGGTACTTAAGAACCAACCTACAGTTGAGATTTGTAACTATAAGAACCTCATTATTGATCCTACCTGTGAGGGGGATTTAGACAAAGCAGAGTTCATTATTTATAGTTTTGAAACCTCTATGTCTCAGCTGAAAAAGGACGGTAGATATGAGAATCTAGATTTCGTTAAGACTGAGAACCAGAGTGCTCTAGCAGCTCCTGACCACTCTGTAGGAGAGAGGGATGCTAGCTTCGAGTTCAGTGATGAGGCTCGTAAGAAGCTCGTAGCTCATGAATACTGGGGCTTCTGGGATATCAATGGAACTGGAGAGGTAGAACCTTTTGTAGCTACCTGGATTGGGGATACTTTAGTTCGTCTAGAGGAGGCTCCATTCCCTGATAAACAACTACCCTTTGTTAAGGTAGATTATCTCCCTGTACGTAAGGAAGTCTTTGGACAACCTGATGGATACCTCCTAGAGGACAACCAGAAGGTCATAGGAGCAGTCACTAGAGGGATGATTGATATCCTAGGTCGTAGTGCCAACGGTCAACAGGGTATCCGTAAGGATGCTCTAGACGTAATTAATGCACGTAAGTTTGAGAGAGGGGATGACTACAAGTTCAATTCCACTATTGATCCTAGACAAGCATTCCATATGGAGACTTACCCAGAGATTCCAACTAGTGCTCTCACTATGCTGAATCTGCAGAATGATGAGGCAGAGAGTCTTACAGGTGTAAAGGCATTCAGTCAGGGCATCTCAGGACAAGCCTTAGGTAATACAGCTACTGGTATTAGATCAGCTCTAGATGCTACCTCTAAGAGGGAGCTAGGTATCCTACGTAGACTAGCTGAGGGTATACTCCAGATTGGTCGTAAATTCATTTCAATGAATGCTGAGTTCCTAGAAGATGAAGAGATCATTCGTATTACTAACGAAGAGTTTGTAGCGATCAATCGTGAAGACCTTGGTGGTCGTTATGATATTAAACTAAACATCTCTACTGCTGAAGCTGATAATGAGAAAGCTCAAGAGCTCTCCTTCATGCTACAGACTATGGGTAATAATATGGAACCCTCTATGTCTCAGATGATTCTATCTGACATAGCTAGACTCCGTAAGATGCCTGAACTAGCTAAGCGTATTGAGGAGTATCAACCTCAACCAGATCCTATGGCACAACAGAAAGCTCAACTAGAGGTTGCACTATTACAGGCTCAGGTAGCTAATGAACAAGCTAAGGCTCAAGAGAATACTGCAGATATCGCACTGAAAGAAGCTAAGACTCGTAACCTAGAGAGTAAGTCTGATATGGAAGATCTTAACTTTGTAGAGCAAGAGTCTGGTGTTAATCGTCAGCATGAGGAGAATATGAAAGGCGTAGATCAGAACAATGAACTTGATAAGAAATTTGCAGATGCTATTATTAATGAACCTAACTTAAACCGATAAACTTGTAAAAGTTTACTATGATGGTTTATAGTAAACTTTTAGTACTTAAATAATTAACTAACCAACCCCATAAGGATGTATAACATGAGCACAGCAGAAGACCAACTTGACCATATTCAGATCACTATTGAGGATGCTGAGAAACACGTTAAACTTAAGAATGCTTTTCTTAAGCTAAGTAAGACTCCTGAATTTGTAGAGGTAATTGAGAACGGGTACTTCACTACTGAAGCAGCCCGTTTGACTATGGCTAAGAATGCTGGACTTACCCCAGAACAAGAGGCTAAAATTGATAAGATGATTACAGGGCCTGGTGCATTGTTTGGATACTTCCAGCAGATTATGTCTGCAGGTAATGAGATGGAGAATCTTATTGCTGAAGCCAAAGAAGCCCGTGAAGAGATTCTGGCTGAGGATATTGAATAATGGAGACAGTCAAAGCTGGTACATCAACAAGCGCTCTAGAACTCTCTGATGAAGAGTTTCTAGCTCAAAGCGTAGGAGGGTTTCCAGATGATGTGGAAGACCCCACACAAGATTCAGAACCAGAGGTAGAGCAGACTACCTCTGATGAAGATACTGAAGATTCTCAGGATACTGAGAACGCTCAGGAAGAAGCACAGGAGCAACCTGAGGTTGTTGCCGAAGACGAGGAAGTAGCCGACCCGGATGGGGATACCCTGACGGAGGATGAACCCGAAGCTAACAGCGATAAAACAGAGTCTCTTGATACAGAAGGTGAAGATACAGACACGAAAGGGGATACCCAGGATACTGATAAATTTGACTTCAAAAGTGCGTATGAAAAGGTAACTGCCCCTTTCAAAGCCAATGGTACAGAAATACAGATTAACGACCCTGAAGAGGTTGTACGTCTTATGCAGATGGGTGTTGGATACCAACGTAAGATGCAGCAAATTAAGCCGCATTTGAAGATGGTTAAGATGCTTGAGAATAACGGTTTACTTGATGAAGGTAAGCTGAATAATCTCATTGATCTAAGTAAGAAAGATCCTAAAGCTGTTGCTAAGCTTATAAAAGATAGTGGTATTGATCCTTTAGATATTGATACTAGTAAAGATGTGGAGTACAGCCCTACTGAATATGGGGTGTCTGATAAGGAATATAACTTAGATCAGGCCATTGAAGGTATTCGTGAGAGTGAGACTTTCCAGAAGACTATTGAGGTTATGAGCAAGCAATGGGATTCAGATAGTAAAACAATGGTAGCGGATAATCCTGAGATTATCTCTATCATCGACACTCACATGCAGAATGGTGTGTATGACAAAGTTATGGCAGTAGTTGAACGTGAGAAACTTCTAGGCAGGCTTGATGGTGTTGCTGATGTTGTGGCTTACAAGCAGGCTGCTGAATTCCTAGCAAGTCAGGGACAATTAGTTCAACCAGGGCAAGGTGCTCCAACAGACAAGGCTAGCGTATCAAGTGAACCTAAAGCAAAGAAAGAAGTAGCTCAGCTAAACAAGAAACGAAAAGCTGCTGCTCCTACTAAGAAAGCTAGCAGTGCTGCTGCAGAGACTCAGGACAATCCTTTGGAATTGTCTGATGAAGAGTTTATGAAGAAGTACGGTTAACTTAAATTAACTGTTAGATAAAGGAAAATAATTATGCCAATGCAATATAACGATCCAGGTACTACCGCAAGTACTGTAGGTTCTCAGATCCGTACCGATCATTACAACAAGAAGGCTCTCATTGCTGTACGTGAGAAGCAGTACTTTATGCCTCTTGCTAATGTTCAGGCTATGCCAAAGAACATGGGTAAGACCATTAAGCAGTATGTATATGTTCCTCTCTTGGATGATGCGAATATCAATGATCAGGGTATCGATGCTGATGGTACTGCCCTGACTGTAGGTCAATGGTCTGCATGGAATGCTGCTGGTGCATTGCAGGGAACTACTTACGCTAATGAAGCCGCAGCTACTACTGGTGCAGGATCAGGTGGTACTGTAGCTCCTAATGGTGGTAACTTGTATGGTTCCTCTAAGGACACTGGTGTTATTACTCGTAAGCTCCCAGCTCTCTCTGAGAATGGTGGACGAGTTAACCGTGTAGGTTTCACCCGTACCGAGATTGAAGGTTCTATCGAGAAGTTCGGCTTCTTCGATGAGTACACCCAAGAGTCTCTAGACTTTGATACTGATGCTGAGCTTATGTCTCACATCACTGAGGAGTCTGTAGTAGGTGCAAATGAGATCACTGAGGCTGCTCTGCAGGCTGATCTTCTGACTACTGCTTCTGGTGGTACTGGTACTGTTCTGTATGTCACTACATCCACCGATAACGCTACTGGTGGTGATGATGAAGGGGCTCTAGGTGTAGGTACCAAGGCTTCTGTAGCTGGTGTCGTTTCCTACCGCGATCTGATGAATATGTCTATCGCTCTGGATAACAACAAGACTCCTAAGCAGACTAAGGTAATCACTGGTTCACGTCTCATCGATACTAAGACTATCAATGGTGGACGTGTCATGTATATCGGTTCTGAGCTGATTCCTGTACTGGAAGCAATGAAGGATCTACATGGTAATCCTGCTTTCGTATCTGTAGAGAAGTACGCAGATGCTGGTAGCGTGATTAACGGTGAGATTGGTTCGGTCCGTCAGTTCCGTATCGTAGTAGTACCTGAGATGCAGTACTCTCCTGGTGCTGGTGCAGCTGGAGCAGATATCTACCCAATGCTGGTTGTTGGTGATGGAGCATTCACTACTATCGGTTTCCAGACTGATGGTAAGACTGTGAAGTTCACTATCTACCATAAGGGCCCTGGTAAAGAGACTGCAGATCGCACTGATCCATACGGTGAGACTGGATTCTACTCCATCAAGTGGTACTATGGCTTCATGGCTCTCCGTCCTGAGCGTCTTGGTATCATCTGGACTAAAGAGGCGTAAACTGACTTAACCCACACCTCCTCCGTAAGCCCGTAAGGGCTGCAGGGGGAGGTCTTTTAATTTCATAAGGAACTACACAATGTCAGAAGTAAATGAAGCACCAATGGAGATTGAAGATCTCCGAGCTGAACTGGATGCCGAAGGTATTCAGTATCATCATAAAGCAGGAGTCGATACTTTGACTAAATTGCTGAATGGTGAGGAACTCCCAGCTAAACCTTCTAAAGCTAAAAAAGTAACAGTTTTAGATACCCCCAAATTAACTGCAAAGCAGGATGCTCTACGTCTAGTACGTGTCATCGTGCGTTGTAATGATCCTAAGAAGAAAGACCACACAGGTGATATTTTCACTGTAGGTGATTCTCGTGTAGGTTTCGTTAAGAAGTACATTCCATACGACAATGAAGAAGGATGGCACATCCCTAACATTATCTACCAAACAATGAAGAATGCTGAATGCCAAGTATTTGTCACTATTAAGATGAAGAATGGTCAAGATCGTCGTGAAGGACGTTTGATCAAAGCATTCAATATTGAAGTTCTAGATGATCTAACCCCAGCTGAGTTAGATAAGCTAGCTATCCAACAGAAATCTAGAGGCTCTAACTAATGGCAATCAGTACCAGTGATTTGACGAGTGACATAGCAACTACCACTGATGGTAATTACACTGTTACTGGGAATGGTGTGTTTGATGACCTAATGGAGGCTATCAACACCCACCTAACCGCTCAGTTTAAACTGGGCCGTCTCACTGGTGCTGACTATGCTAATGTCTATCTAGGGGCCGTACAGAGCTCTCTACAGACAGCTACAGAGTTTGCTCTACGTAAGGCACTCACAGATGCTCAGGTCATCACAGAGGGGACTAAGAATACTCTAACAATTAACCAAAGTGCTGAGGTCATTGCAAGTACTACACGCCAAGACATAGAATCTACTGCTAAGGTAAGTTTAATGGCTGACCAAGAATTAGAAGTTGTAGCTAGCACGATACGTCAGAACAATGACTCTGCAGCTAAGATTAGTTTAATGGTTGACCAGGAAGCTGAGGTAGTGGCTAGTACTGTAAGGCAGGATGCTATTGCCGCAGTACAAGTTAGCTCAGAGCGTCATAAAATACTAGATACAGTTTCTGCAACTGATCTAAAAGAACAACAGATCCTAGATCTAAAACTCAAGAACGGCGAAGCCGTTTATTTGTATGTATGGGAAGTAGCTTACACAGCTGATGTTACTGAGACCTACACATACTCTACAATTGTTAATCTAACAGACAATGATGTAGTGGCTCTCATGAATGCTAATCCACATATCCCTGATGGGGTGATTGCTTCTGTTAGTTTAAATAACACAACCCTCATAGCTGAGGCTTCTATATCTGTAGCTCAAATAACTATTGAGAAGGCTCAGAAGGAAGTAGATGTTCTTAACCAGAAGGCTATTACTGAGTTTGCTCAGACACAGGTAACCAGTAAAGTAGCTCCTCATGGTAGTTCTATTATGGGCAGACAGGGGGCTCTCTACGCTGAACAAGCTAAAGGCTTTAAGTGGAATGCTGACCAGAAGTACATCAAGACTCTCCTAGATGCTTGGAGTATTAATACTAACTCAGCAGGAGCTCCTGATCCTACTGTCACAGAGATTAGCGGTACATCCATGGATGCTAAGATTGTGGCAGCTAAACCTTCAACCTAAAGGTTAGTAATGGGCTTTTTCAAAAGTTTAGGTAAAGCCTTCGGATTAGTAGATGATGTAACTATCGAGCAATTCGATGTTAACAATACCAAGATATTTCCTGAGGCTCCTGATAGTTCAAATAGTGGGGTAGTATTTAATGCCATAATGGAAGGGGAGGATATAGTTGAATCGATACTATTCTTCTCCGCCTTCTTCAGTGTACGAGCTAATGTTAACCAAGCTATCCATCGTATTGAGGATAGTACTACTCTAACTGCCCCATCTCTATTTGGAGACTTCACCTACTTTAACCATGCTCTGGTAGGGCAGACACTATCTGATAAACACAACCAAGACTGTACTATTACGAAGGGGTACTTAGATTTAGTAACTGATATTGACTGGGTACTCTACTGGCTCTCCAAGAACCGATACCTCCAACTCCCTAGCAGGTTAATGCCTCACGATACTCCTGGTGTGTACGATTGGGTACTAGATATATCTACTATTGTTGTAGATCCTATTACCAGTGAATACACAGTATCAGTTACCAAAGATCTAGTGACTGAAGTTCTCCCTTACTCTATACCAGCTAAGCCTACTACTGATAGTTATGTAGTTACTTACTACCTAGATAGTGATCCTACTAATCATAGTATGTTTGTGTATGCCTACGGTGACGGTAAGTACCCTGCCTTAGATAATGTAACAGAGAGTGAAGTAGGGTTAGAAGCTAAACGCTATGTATTACCAGCTCTACCTCTGAGGTTAAATAGTGTTAACTACAACACCACACCTTCTACGAAGTCAGAAGAGATAGACAGTATTTTTGATTCCCTAGGAATAAATGCAAATGACATCCTAGATGGGATCATGACTGATCCTAACGTAGTGGGTCATGAAGATGTCGTAGATCATGTCTACTACCAATTTGGTATCTCTATGTGGGATCTCACTCCTGCAGGACTCAAGTACCTATACACCTTCTTCCAAGATAGGTACGCAGTACAACGGGTAACGAATGAGATATATTCCTTAGCTCAAACTAACGACCATGCCTACAACACTATCCGTGTAGAGAATGGTGACTATGCTTTTGTATTTAGTCATGCTTACATAACTTACACAATCTACTCTTTAGCTGAGGTAGATGCAGATCCTCAAAGTACAATCAATGGAGTCTACTACTCAGATGCTAGTAAATTTGATAGTAATGGGGATTTAGTTCATCCCTATTTTGCTTCCACAGGTAACGGTAATTTCAATGTAGGCTACACAGCTGAGAACTCAGCAGAGATTGATCTCTTTTTAGCAGGTAATGGGATTCCCTCAGGGGAGTCCCCCGATCCTGTCAATGCTGATCGTTTACAGGTAACCAGGAAGTTTAACTATAACGAAGAGACTCTAGTACCCTACAAAGTATATGAAGATGTTGCTGGAGTACTAACTGAAGTAGTCACAGTAGATGAGGTTGTTATAGATAATCAACAGATGACCTACTACCAGATTACTGCCTCAGGGCTTTATGCTTACACAGTGCAAGCACCTAAAGCGGCATTCCGAGTAAAGGACACTCAGTCAGGTGTAGCGAAATTAGTCAATTTCAGTCTAGCTGATAAATCAGATATCTTAGTTCCCCTGATTCTAGATAGAGACCTAACTAACAACTCTCTAACTGATATTAATACTCATGAGGTAGCTCAGCTTATCTTCACAGGTTCCTATGCTTCAATCTACGTAGCAGAGCATCGAGTAGAGGAAGTGTGGGATATAGGGTTCATCATTGATATCATCACAGTTGTGACTTTAGTGTATGGAGGATTAAATTCAGCTACTACTTTTGATGCTTGGTTGAAGAAGCAACTTACTACAGAAGCTCTAAAGAAGTTTGCTATCCAATACCTCATCAAACGGGTAGTACTAGAGATAGCTAAGAAAATAAGTCCAGAGATGGCATTAGTTGCGGCAGTGTATCTGACCCATACCTATGGTACAGGGAAGGGTTTAGATTACGCAGACCTGAAATTCATAGATGCTGCTGAACTATTTAAAGATATGGCAGATATGATGTCTAACATTATTGAAGTAGTGGTAGCTGAAGGTGCTGAAGAGTACGAAAAAGAACACCAAGCAGCCCTAGAGGGGCATAACAAGGCCATGGAGTTATTGGCTGATACTCGTAAGTCTCTAGGCCTAGATGACAATGACGAGGCTATAAACCTGCTTACTGTAGCTCTTAGATCAGAGATCTCCCCCATGTTTGCTGATGCCTATCTAGATCTCAATACTTTTGGGAAGTACGAATTGAACTTCATAGATCACGAATACTCGTACAAGATAGAACAAGCTGTAACACCTGATCTATACGCATGATGGACAACCCCCTATGAACGTATTACTATTACCTCAACACCTCTCACAGAGCCTCCTAGCAGGCCTGGAGAGTCTAAATCTATTAGGAGATTACAATGTCTGAAACAAATACATTAGGGGGTGGATACACCCGTTTTTTGGATGATGATAAGCAAAACTTTTGGGGAGGGTTATCTAATATAGAAGTGGCCCCGCCTTCTATAGATACAGGCCCATTCGCTTTGAATGCGAACCAGCCTATAGGATTGGGTAATACCTTCGGTATGCAGCGGCAACTGGCTGGAGGTGATACTGGTGGTTTCTGGGGATCACTCACTGGGGATAAGATGAAAGGGGCAGGATCAATCCTAGGAGGAGTAGGTAACCTAGCTTCAGCTTGGGCTGCTATTAAGGGACTTGGACTAGTTAAAGATCAAATGGCTCAGCAGCAAGGTCAGTGGAATAAAAACTACGAAGCTGGACGTATTACCACTAATAACCAAATTGCAGCTATCAATGATTACCGTAAAACTCAAGGTCTAGCACCTCAGCAGTATGTAGGTGATTGGAAGACTCTTAAAAATATTGGATAAGGAATAAATTATGCCTCCTGTAACTTGGAAGAACATAGCTCCCGTAGATAACTCAGGAGCACTCGATGCTTTCCTGAAAGCTGGGGAAAGTATAGGTAAGAACATTGGAGGCATTGGTGAGAGTATCACTGGGTATGCTGATACTCAGCAGGAAGATACTAAAAATAAAATGATGATGGAGATGCTGCAAACGCAAGGTGATGCGGCTGCTCAGCAGAATATTATTAATCGGTATGCTCAAAGTAACTTTGCCCCAGATGCTACCGATTTGATTGATATGCAGAACTCACTTTCCGATCGCAATTTAGCTACGAAGAAGTTAGCTTTCCAGAATGAACAGCTAACCCATCAACGTGAAAGTTCTCTATTAGATAGGGCACTTAAAGAAGATCAACTTAAGCATCAACAGAAGGTATTTAGTCAAGAAATAGCAGAATATAATGATCAAGCAAATATTCGCGCGTTCAATAAAAACTTTTATGATCAAATGATTAGTACAGGGCAAGGGGCTAGTCCATCTAACTTAAATCACGCTCAGGTGAACCTGTTAAATCCTGACGTTCAGCCCTTAGCTAAACAACAGATTAATTCAAACCTTGTACAGCAGCTCATCAGTCAAACTGACCCAGAGAAAATGGAGCAGATAGATACACAACAAGATATTTTAAAAGTCTTTAAAAAGTATGAAAAAAAACTTAACCAAAATAACGTACCTGTACAAGAACAAGAAAAGATCCTTCGTCAAGTAGCATCTCATTTTGGTACAACAGTACCTGCTTCTCAAGAGAAGGCATACCAAGCTGACACTACCCGTACTATTAAAAATGTACAGGCTCAATTAGATTTGAGTGAAGGCCCTATACCAGCACGCAGTCTTAATCGCCTAAGTACCCAATTAGCAGGGATTGACCCAAATCGCTTAACGGCGGTTCACGATTCAATGGCTAACCATGTTATACGTGGTTTGGGGGATATCAATATTTCAGACGTTAAAGGAGGCAATGCGAGTTCTCTACAAACTACCGTAGAAGGTCTACGTAAGATGGATTACGGTAAAATGACTAGAGAAGATATAGTAGAGCAACAGCAAGATATGCACGCTTTTGGTCAGCGTTTGAATATGTTGCTTGATACTGTAATTCCTAATGTCTCTTCTGCTACAAAGAAACATATGTATGAGAATATTCGTACTCGTTTGGATCTTGATAAATTTGAAAGTAAATTAGCGAAACGTAAAAAAGAGATTCAAGTTGCAGAATCTTTCAAACAATCTACAAAATTTAATAAATTAGCTACAACTGATGTTCACGCACTAGTAGCTGATGAGAATTATGGAGGAGTAGAGCCTATACAGATGGCAGATCAAGTATCTGCTTTCCTAGATAGTGCCCTCGCTGCATACAAGGGAAACAAGGGTGAAGATGCCCTAAACCCTCATACCCTTAGACAGATTGCTTTAAAAGTTTTTGGTAATATCATGACAGCAGATGTCGAAATCGAGAAGGCGGATGACTGGATATTAGGGGATGGGGGGTGGGTTGATGATACTGAATTGGAATACACTACTGATGACGATGGCCGTATTTCAGTAAAGATAAGTGAACCCGGCAATGCAACTATCTATAGAAAGTTCAAACGTGAACTAAAAAAAGCAACGGGAATGTTTAAGAATGCTCGTTCTGATTTTATGAAAGGAAAGGTTCAGTAAACTATGCCTAATTACAGTAGCTCTCCTACGTTACTAGATGACTATGTATCTACCCATTTAGAAAGTTCACTTCTCAAACGTAAACGGGAAATTCAAGAACGTAAGAAGGCTGCTTTACGTGCATTTACTAACACTATCGATGGTGACACATCAGTAATTGATAATCAAAGTGTACGTTTCGGTGCGCCTAATATATCACTAGATACGGCTGAGACAGCCAAAGACTTTAGATCTCGTTATGATGAAGATCCTGAGCTGTTAGCTAAACATGCCAGATCAATAGCTGCCACACGGGGGTTAGCCCCTAGTGAGGTTACTAGAGAGATGGTGGAGCAGCACGGTGCTGAAGTAGCTGCTTACAGTAAAGCTTTGCAGATGGAGGGACAAGACCCAAATAACCCTCAGATGCAAGTAACGTCACATGGGGTAGATAAATACGGACGTGAAGTAGCTGAGCTAGTTAATCCTGTTACAGGGGTAAATATTACAAAGGCGCTGAATACTCCCGAACACAACCTAGATTACTTCAGTAAGTTCAACCAGCCTTTTGATAGTAACTATGCTCAAAAAGGTGATACTGAAATTTCAGATGTAAAACCTCGTGCTCAGGTATACCAAGATGATGATGGTACTTATACTGTCATGAGTGAGGGTGACTACGGTATCTTACAGACAGGGCTCACAAAAGAAGAAGCAGATCGTTGGGTGCAAGTAGCTCAACAAGTAGATACTACAAAAATTGAGGCTGAAGCAGGGACAGCTGAATCTTTCTTAAACCGTATTACCACATCTTTATCAATAGCTGAGCGTACCCAAGCTAAAGCAGCAACTAGTATAGCTAGCACTGTGACTGATAATGAAGATGCTATTGGTATTTTATCCAGTATCCTCAATCCTTTTAATGCCTTCACTAATGCTAAACGGTCTTGGAACAACCAAATTAAATCTCCTAAAGATTTAGCCGTCAGTAATAAAGAATACAATGAATACACTGAAGAGATTAGATCTAAGCTAGATAATCGACAGGCTGAATATGATCGTATTGTGTCGGGAGACTTAGCTGAAAAAGGGGAGTATGTCGAAAGTCTTTTGTACAATGTCAATAATCGTAAGATGGCTGCTTTCGAATCTGTGCTTGAATCTTCAGCTCTTATGATGGAATTAGGGTTAGGTGTCCCAGGAATAGGGCTAGCTGTTGTAGATGCAACTGCACGTATGACTGAAGATTATAAGAAGGCTAATAATGGTGCTCAACCTACTCTTGAACATCAAGCTTTAATTGTCGCGTTAGCGGGCATTAGTACAATGGGGGAGCTGCTAAAATTCAAAGGTTTGACAGGTTCGTTTAAGACTCTTAATAAATGGGTAACTGAAGTTACCTCGAAGAGTTCCTCTTTAACCCGTTTTATGGCAGGCGTTTCTTCTAAATTTATAGGTGGTGTTCTTGGTGAAGCTGCATCAGGAATAATTAGTGAAGCTGCAGAGAAGCAGGCTAAGGACTTACCGAAAGGGCTTTCTCCCATTACCGCTGCAGAAGCACTAGAGGCGGGTTCGATGGAGGCTCTTGGTGGTATAGGGCCTACAGCGGTATCATCCACAGTAACCTCTGCAGCCAATTCCTCAGATAGTGCGGTACTTAAAAACGTCCTTCAAGAACTACAAACCCCTGATACGATAGCTCTAGATATAGAGGAGGAGAGTGCTCTCAATAAGCAGATTGATGCTCTAGAGACTAAACTAACTGATCCTAGTATCTCTGAAAAACATAGGGAGCGTTTAGATAATAAACGTGAAGCTCTAGTTGCTCAACGTACAGAAGGTAGACCGAATCCAGATAAGTTGTCTGCTGAACGTAGAGCACTTTTAGAAGAGCAGAAAGACATCCTCAAGAAGAAAGTATTTCCTGAAGCTTCTAAATCTCCCGAATCTACATTCTCCTTAGATACTGAAACAGTCCCCTTCCGTACAGTGGATGAGATATTTGAGGATGTTGCTCCGTCACTGGCAGACACAGATGCTGCTGCCATGGAGAGTGGTGAACTACAGGAAGTGTTAGGTAATGCTCTACAAGCTGAGGGTGAGCTTACAGGCATCATTGAAGATGTAGATTCATCCATGGAAGAGATAGCAGAGGCTGAGGCTCTGTTAGATAAGATCCAAACAGCTAGAGAGACATGGAAAGAACAATACATATCTAGAGCAGAGGTGTCCGAGAGAGCGTCTGAGAAGGCCTCAGAGGAGACTAAGGATTCATTTGTATATTCACTCACAGATCTCAATAAAACCTCTCCTGAGGAGGCTAGTAACATCGTAGCAGACATTATTGCTAGTAAGTCTGCTACCACTGCTGAGAAGCAGATGGCTAAGGCTAAATTAGGCCTTATCAAAGCTAGAGCCAAGATCTCAGGAGAAGGTAAGTCCCTAGAAGATGTTAATTATGAAATCACCTCTGCTACAGGGAATGAGTATCAGTCAGTAGATGAACTAGTAGCTGCCGCTACAACCCCTGAGACTCAGGTACAGGGAATGAGTCAGCTCAATAAGTTTACAACCAGAATGCAGAAGAAAGCTAAGGCTTTCAAGGAAGCTATTACAGATGCACCTCCAGAAGGGTTCATCGTTAATAAGGAAGACCTGAGTATAGCCCCTTCTAATGTTCCTGAAAATGAGCGATATGAAGGTGATGATGGTTGGTTGGTTCGTCCCAGGACAAGTGATCGATTAGTGGCTTCTCTCCAGGATGAGGCTGCTTATGCAACTGCTGCACTGACTGCAGCTACTAAGATGCAAGAGACTATTACTGCTAAAGAGGGGAGTCTCAAAGCAGAACCTTCTTCCAAAGTAGACACTGTATTAGATCTTCTCAGCAAATCTAAGAAAGCCCCTACCAAACTAACTGGGGATGTAGGTTCCTTAGCTAAGAATGTTAAAGCTCAACAAGCTAAAGCTAAGAAGACCGAGGACTCCCAGAGTATTATAGATAAGGTCACTCAGGTTCCTAAGAAAGCAGAAGCAACAAAAGAGGTAGTAGAAAAAGTAGAAGAGGGTGTGAAGGAGAGTGTAGAGGAGAAAGTTGAAGAGACTTCAGATACGGGCCCTCTTGTCTACACTAACAAAGTTCAGGTATCTCAAGATACTGCTTTTACTAAATACCTCGTAGACGGTAAACTAGTACCTTCCAAACTGAAGGAAGCGTCGGTTGAAGATCTTAGATCATTAGCTAAAAAACTCGGAGTGTGTAAATAATGCAACTATGTTCTGCAATCACAGATACAGGAGAGCTAATTAAACTAGTTAGTAAATCCTACAATGAGTTAAGAGACACAGCTCCAGCTAGTTTAGCTGAGTCTTTGGAAGAGGCGGATCTTCCTGTAGTAGCCCCCTTCAAGAATCTGAAAGCAGACGGTTTAGCTGGTAAGAAGTTTACAGAAATTTTTCAAACCAGACAGAAGGGGCAGAACAATAGCAATGAGTCAGCCGAAGAGTCAGAAGGTAGCGCAGAAGGGATAACTGACAAGGTAAAACGGACACTTAACGGAGTCCGTCAGGTCATCACCAGCAACTATGTGAACAAGGGGGGACTTATTGCCAAGCAGGTATCCACCATTGATGACTTCATCCATACCGAGACTCAGGTAGGGTCTGATAGGCTCACACTTGATAAGGCTATTGAAAAGGCCAGAGAGAGAGATCCCCTGGCTACCGCTGAGTGGGTAGATGTCTATGACGAGGTTGAGCGTAGGCTGGCGGATAAGAGCGCCAACGAGGGGGTAGTCTCTCCGGACGCTGAAAGTCATCAGAGGGACTTTATCGATACCACGAAGCAGAAAGATATTCTCCGCGTTCTATTTATTGGGGAACATATTTTTGGAAGTGTACAGAAACTGACAGATGCTCTAATCAATGTAGGAATATCTGAGGGTTTTGCTAAGGCTACTGCAAGACGTTTTGTTAAATTCAAAGAGGTCTACCGTAAAAGTGTACAGCCTAATTTATTAGCAGATACGGAGGCTTCTGCTGAAGAGAAACCTCTGAGCATGTTAGGTGTATTGACAGAGGAAGGTAACCGTGAGTTACCAGATTCTGTACTCTTTTCCACAATGCTAGGCGCACAGGTATGGATGGCTGAGAGAGGCTCATCTGCGGATATGAACCGTCAAGAAATAGGGGAACTCCTCTACAATGATCGGAAAGCTTTCCTTAGCCCCGATGAATTTAAAGTTCTAAAAGGACATGGGAATTCTCAACGATCTGTAGCTATTAAACGTATGGGTCAAGTAGCAGGTCAGTTGCTCAATATCAAAGTGCAGCAAGGAAATATCAAGAATGCTGGTTACTACACAGAGCGTCTAAATCTAGCTCTAGGGCTACTAGGGTATTCTGTGTATGCCCGTATGCCAGCTAGCGGTTCTACTCTTATACAGGAAGTAAGTACACCCAAGTTAGAGTTTGAAAAAGCTGAAGTAACAAACAGAAATTACAATTCAGGAGATTCACTGTACACAGTGAAGATGGCTAACGTCCCCGTTGTAACGACCTTCCTGAAGTCTTTGCAGACAGCGAGTCCTGAATTAGAGAAGTTAACTGGTGATTCTGTAGTAGCGGCAGCTCCTACGAGTGAGCCTCAGACTCCTAACTTTAATGTACGAGGACAACTCAGTGGTCTGAGTACTGCGGTCAAAAAAGATCTAACTAGTAAATTTGAGCAGCCTTGGGTACGTAATAATACGTATACCCATTTTGAAGGTTTAACCTTAGACGTAATCCATAGTTTGACAGGAAAACGCACCTCTGTAGAAATTAAGGGGCTTCATATTGATGAACGTGAAGGTGCTGAGAGTAAGAATACTGGGCTAGATAGAGAGCTGCAGGCAATCACAGATTATGCAGAGATCACTACAAACCCTTTCTATCTAGCTTATGGTGTTATGCCTCAGGGCCGTGTAAATATGCTGGGGCCTATCAGTCCTCAGGGGAGTAAGATTCATCGCCATATTTATAAAGTAGGTGTACCTGTACCAGAAATAGCTCCTAACTCAGATACCTTAACCTTATTCAAATTAGCAGTAGCTCAGGCATTTGACCAAGATATTGACAAGACAGATGCTAATAATGGATTGCAGTTATTTAACAATCTCTACGCCAATCCTAATACTCAAGCAGCTATAGATGCTGTAGGTACAGACGCGCTAGGAGCTGCGCTCCTTACGCTTCATAAAGATTATCCTGGATCAAACCTATCCCTGTTGGAGGGAGTGGTAGCTCTAGCTGAATACAAGAAAGCAGATGCTGGAGCTAAGTCCTTTCAGTCTGATATTCAGTTAGAGACTGATGGAGTCACTAATGGTTTTGCCCTTAGTTTATTACAATTCCCTACCCTCCTAATTAAAGATGGGAAGCTCACTGAGCTTGGGAAAAAGATGCTCAACCGTGTAGGTATCACCTTGTCTGACCAGACTGGAGATTTTGGCACTTTCCTAGCAGATCCTAAAAATCTAGATGCTTATGAAGCATTAGCTGAAATCATGGGCAATCTAATTATTAACCCTGAAGAGTTGCTGGATATTATGGAAGCCACGACAGAAAATGATCGTGCAAATATCCTAAAGAAATTTAAGGCTCTTAGTGTTGTAGGTGTGGAATATCTAGATTCTGAAGGTAATCTAAATAAAAAGATTATGCGTAAGATTGCTAAGCAACCTTTTATGATCTTCAATTATGGGGCAGGACTAGATAAAATTATTACGGAGATGCTCTTAGATGGTGAAGGGGTAATTCCGTCATTCCGTAAAAAGCTTGTGACCCAGCAGAAACAGTACACGGAGTCAGGAAAGAAGGAAAAGGAAAAAGTATTTAAAGAAGTCTCTAGATTGTTTGGGGCCTTTAATGAACTCGTTGCTATTAATGTAACTGACGATGTAGCAGGAAAGTTCCATGGAGAAAACTACCCTGGAATTTCCTATGCTGTTCTTCAGAAAGCTTTGGATAAGGGAAATCTACACTCCAAGAGTTTGGAGAAATTCTACCCTCAACTTAAATTTAATTTAAGATACACTCTCAAGCCTCTAATGAAAGAGGCTTTTGATAAGTTCTTTGGCTCAGCTATTGATGCTCGTCAAAATCTAATTAGTGCTTTTGAGATGCAGTACTTCATTTTTGATATCAAATTAAAGAAGGCTATTGCTGCTCACCAAAAGGCTACAGGTAATACAAGAATCACATCTGATGATGTGAAGAGCATTATCAAGAAACAAGGTCTCAAAGATTTTGTACCTAAACTATTAGGTCCTCTAGCTGATGCTGATACTTTTGTTACGATACTAAAGGCACGTCCTGATCTCAAAGATCCTCACACTCCTGTACGTAACCAGATGCCCTCTGTAGCTGGGAAGAAGTCAGCCCCTACAACCTCAGTAGCTCATTTCAAGGATGGCTTCACTGCTCCTCAGATGGCTGCTATGGTACGTTCAATCCATCATATAGACTCTGCTATTCTAGTAGCTGTAGGCTTGGGGGATAGTGGTTACCTCAGTCTCTATGATGCAATCATGGCTTCTGTAGATACCATTGAGGGACTGTCAGATACTTACAATAATAAGTTCCTAGATTTCTCTGAACAGATTGGGATTCTAGACCAAACTACTAACAGACTTTTACGGCAGTTTGATACATTAACGGACGCAGAGTATGAGGCATTAGTTAAGAAATTCAATGCTGTGAAGTACGCAAAGGGAAAAAATGTACCCACAGTTTATGGCGTGATAAGTCAGATTACGACCTTCAATGGAATTAATAACGAGGCACGTAAAGTACTTTTCAGAGAATTACGGAAAGACGGTACTCGTATCCAACAGATGTACTTGCCTGATACTTCCACTGTAGTTCAGGAAGATACCCAAGAGGTTACCCACAAACAACAGGGTGAATTCGATTTTGCTGAGACTAAAGATGATCTTCCTCCTCCTGTTTCAGGATCGGCTGGGGAACATTTATCCGAAGCAATTAGCAAGGTTATGGATTCTGTATCTCTAAAACAGAATGTAGAACAGATATTCCAGCAGCTAACTGCTATTAGTTCAGCCTACATAAACCCAAGAACCCAGAAGGCAGAACACAAACATTTAGGTAATGTACTCCAGAATGTTCTAGGCCCAGTACTTGAATCCTTAGATGGGATCACACTGGATGTAGAGACAATTGATGAGTTTACCAGAGGCGGTTATGACGCTGCTAACAAACACATCCGTATTCAGATAAACCAGAACACACCTCCCTCATACACTGGGCAGAGTGCAGCGGAAGTATACGTACATGAATTATTACACCCACTGATAGACGAAGCATTAAAGACAGATCTAGGGTTCAAGAACGAAGCTCAGAGACTGTTTGATGCAATTGCTCCCCAGTTCAGTGTAGAAGATTTCCTCTACCATCGTAATGGAAAAGTAGCTTTCCATGTGGATGAGGTAAGTGAGAGAGCTTCCGCTCAACAACAGTTTGAGTATTTCACAACTAATAGAAGTACTGAACGTACTCTCGCTGAGTTCCTAATCTACTCAATGACTAACAAATTCGTAGTACAGAAACTACAGAATTTAGATCAAGGTAGAAGATCTACCAAGATGTGGGAAGGTTCTAGCTTCTTAAACAAACTAATTAATCTGATAGATCGTATTGTGGGTAAACTCACATCAATATATCGTAAGCCAGCAAAAGCTGGATCAGACTACGCTAGAGTACTTAATTTAGTTAAGACTTTGCATGGTGCTAATGAAAGGCGTAGAGGGCAAATCATTCACCGTCTGAAATTGGATGCAGTAGGTAAGGGTGTAGGTAAAGTACGTGATGCTCTCCACTCTTCCTTATCTATTATAGCTAAGACAAGCCTGAAAGCTCTGCAATCTCCTATCATTCAGAATCGTGCAATCCGTAATGCTGCCTATAATTTGCAGCATTTCCCTGCCCTCAAAAATGTAAAAACAGTAGAAGCTTTCAGAAAAGCTGTAGCTGCTATGACACCTACAGATCAGGCACGACTGATGGCTGACCTAGCTAGTGATATGGTATTAGGTAATCAGAGTACTGCTGCTCAGAGTGCTCTGTACGTAGCTAACCATGAAATTGATAGTCACCGTAAATCAATGACTGATGCAGTGATCAGTAGAGTTAGGAATAGCTTTGCTAGACCTCTCACAAAAATTGAGAAAACCTCATTAACCAGAGTACTAGTAAAAACAGATCTAGCTGCTCTTCTAAAAGTAGGTATGACTTCTGCAGATATCATCAATCTGATTAAGCACCCGGGAAGATTGAATGCTAGGATTATGGCTTATGCAAGCTCTCTGAATATTTCTAGTAACGCCTATCTGAAGCAACAAACTTCTGAACTAGCAAACCTAATGATTGCTGGAAACAGTCGTGCTCCAGTACAGAATCTAAACGCTGCAGGTATTGTTGCTGATGACTATAAACGTAGCCATAAAGGGGTCTCAGAGGAGCGTGAGAACACTGTACGCACAAATCTGGTAGATGCTTACATTAGTTTATTAGCTCTTCAGGGGACCTCTAGCCTCCATAAAGAGGCTCTCACTGAGCTCTTCGATGAAGAAAGTAAACGAGGTACGGATAACGGGGTAACTTTCGTATTAGCTCATTTAGCGGCTTTCAAAAAATCTTCCCAGAAGACTCTATTTGGTGACAACCCTAATCAGATGCAGAAGGGTTACTTTGCTCAAATTTTCAATCCTTACCACGATCTAACTGTAGCTTCAGTAGATCAAACTGCAGAGCTACATAGAGCAGGTTATAAACCTGCATCAGAGGAACTGACCACTCTAGGGGTAATCACTACACAGGCCTACAGGCTATTCCTGAATAAGAACATGCCTTCCCCTGGGCGTACTAGTGGAATCCTCTCGTACACCTCTGAGAAGGCCAAGGGAACGACGTTATTTGAGATCCTATCAAGAGAGCCCAGTAATCAACGTACTGACCCTGCCACAGGCTTAGAGGTGGTTAACGTACCTCGTGTCAAACGCTTGATCCAAAGGTATGTCACTAGACGGGAGACTGAAAATAATAAGGCTGTGCGTACTGATGAGCTACCTACAGCACAACAGTTGATCCCACTACGTGATGAGAATCGGAATATCGTAGATTACAGAGTTGTTATGCCTCATGCTTTCCAAGAGGAGAACCTAGATCCTGATCTAGATATTGACCAAGTACTAGGACGTATGGAAGGTCATCGTGTAGATAAAGTAGCCTCTGCTCGTATTAATCTAGAAGCTGTTGAAGAGTTGAGGAAAACATACAATAAGCATTACCGAGCTAATCCTAGGAGCTTCATCAATATCCTAGATGAGGAATACTACGATGAGTATTTTGTACCTCTCCCCTCTGCAGCCAGAAGAGCTATTAAGAAAGGAGCTACTGAGACTAAGACAGGGAAGCTAGCTTTCTATGTACGCAAACAAGATATGGCTGTGTACTTTGCCCATAAGCAAGTTTCCGTTGCTAATATCGTAGGTCTCAAAAAGGTACCTGAGTATCGTACATGGATGGCTAGAACTGAACGTCTAGTAGAAGAGGCAGCTTCTGTTGCTGTAGCTAACGTAGTTATCAAGACACTGCCTGTAGCTCAAGCCAACTTAGCTAGTAATACCGTAGCTCTCATGCTTTATGATATTGACATGAAAGCAGCAATGGTTGATCAGATGGAGGGGCTACATGAACTAGAGAAATTCAAGGCTGACTCTAAAAAAGCTGTAGATCTCCAACTACGTCTGAAAGCAGATGCTGAGTTAGCAACCCCTCAATTATTAAATGATCCAAAGATCATGAATGAGTATCACGGACTTCTAGCTAAACTAGAAAGTAACCCTGTACGTCCTCTCATTGATGCTGGAATGTTCACTAGTATCTCTGAGGATGTTGAGCTACGTGAGTACACCTACTTCACCAATTTAGGTGAGAGTATCAAACGTAAACTGGGGGTAGCTGCACAACCTATAACCTCAGTAGCTAAGCTAGCTTACCTTTCTGAGAGTACGGCTGGATTCCAAAATTTGAAACATTTTACACAGACTATGGATTTCGTAGCACGTTATGCTATGGATAAGCAGTTACGTAAACAAGGACGTTCCCGTAAAGATATTGACCGTATTTTACAAGACACATTTGTGAACTACGACTTGCCTATGAACCCTTATTTAGAATGGTTAAATAGAGTCGGAGGTACATTATTTGTTAGATACTGGATGCGTATCCAGCGTGCTCTATATAGAACACTGAATGAGAAGCCAAAGAATGTATTATTTCTTCTAGCTGCTCAAGAAGTAAGTGGTGTTGATATTCCAGATATTTATGATTCAGCAATGTTACTTGGAAACCTCACTCCCCCAGAAGGAGGAGCGAGTAAGATATTATCTGAGGTTATCAACTTACCTGCGTTTGACTTATTAAACGACCTTACGGGAATTGATGTAGATCCTCTTTAATCAGGATCTGGGGTACCATCATCAGCTGTTAGTACTTTGAGTACTACGTAGATTGCTGCACATAAAGCCGCAGTAATAAGAAGAGGTATTAAGGCGTAGCTGAGAAATACTAAACCAGCTACGCCAAATACCCACACACCTGTAAACCATATATCTTTTAAGGTGCTTAGTTTAATCACCAAACAGGCCAGTATCCAGGCTAGCTAGTGAGTCATCAGCAGCGCCTGCTACCTCAGTAGATAGTACCGCTTCCTTCTCTGCTTCAGCCTCCGCCTCTACTGTTTCAGCTATCTTACCTTCTTCCTCAGCAAGACGGTCAGTTTCCATTTGAGCCTTAGTTCTACGCTTACGTTTAGGCTTCTCTGCCTCAGCTACAGGCACTACTTCAGCTTCAAAAGGAGGTGGAGTTTCTACAGTTTCACTAACCTGAGTAGTCCCCTCAATAATAATACGATCTACCTTTGAGAAGAGTAGATCCAGAGTCTCTTGTGAGACATCACGTAATACAAGTTCCATCATATTTTCCTTAGTAATGAACCATAGTGAGCAATCATCAGGGCATCACTTCGCCCATCTAATAGTCCACCTTTTGGTCCTTTGATATTCGCAGCAGGGTACAAACGAGTACATATATCTGCTACATCTTTTTTGATAGCTTTGCCTTTAGCTCTCACTCCGACAGCTTTCTGCCATACCTTTGGCGTTACTAATTCAAATCCACACCCTTTAGCCCATAACAGGCCATGGATAATTCCTACATTTTTTCCAAAATTGAAATTAGATTTGGCACTAGTACCAAAGATTGAGTGAACATCCTCCACAATAGCTAGATCAATATCTAGACTACATATACCCTGATATATGATATGTGGAGGATGCTTAGCGTAATCCATGAAGGTGGCTTTACCATCCTCCAGGAAGCATAAAGCTCCTCTACTTCCTGGATCAACGCCGAGGACACCCATTATCCAAAGAGGCTAGAAGCACTATCCTGAGCTGGAGCTTCTACTACAGTAGCTGCTGGGGTATCTGCAGGCTTAGCACCATCAGTCTTATCGATAACCTCTCCCTCATTATTGTCCAGCCACTCCTGCATACGTGCAGCTTCAGTAGCTCCCTCAGCTTTCTCCTCTGCAGACAGTGAAGACTTTGGATCAAAGAACAGGCGAGTTTCGTTAATCTCACGAGTCTCTGCAGTATCCTCATATACACCTGTAGACTCATTCTTCTTACGCTTGAACTCCTTAATCTTGGACATAGCTACCTTGACAGGCTTACCCATTAGCTCAGTGAACACTGGACGCTCCTGAGGTACATCCTTACGCTGACCCCAATCAAAGATATTGAGAGTCTTCTTCTCAACCTTCTGAGCTGCATCATTCAGGTTCTCACCAATAGCTGCCATACATAGACGCTCTGCAGAGGTGTAACCAGGTAGAGGATGCTTAATTGGGTTACCAGCATCATCCTTCTTTTTCTTATCCAGATAGTAGGTCTTGTTACCCTTAGCGTCCCCAGACTTAATCCAGAAAGTTTCCTTCATAGTTTTGTCAGTGTCAGGGTCTTTGAAGATGACTACCATACCAATGGCTTTAGACTGTGCCTGCTCTAGGTAAGCAGTATCAACAATACAGTTATATACATTAGAATCCCAAGCAGCAAACTTATTACCACCGCCTACAGACTCTTTATCCGCTACTACGCCAGCATCTTGTGCTAAATCAATCATGTGTTATTTCCTTTATGTGTTGCAGATTAAAAAACCACCTAGTTGCAACATAGCTAGGTGGTATATTTCACAGAAGGTTCGGAGAACCTATTTATTACCGCTAGATCCAAACCCTCCAGATCCTCGCACCGTATCATCTAAATTATCTACCCATACAGGCTCAGCAATGTGAGTCTTACGTACAATTAGCTGACATGCTCTAGCTCCTAGCAAACTCTCAGGAGCTACAATAGATTCATGGAATCGTATAGCCAGTAGAAGGTTGCCTCGATAGAGTCTATCGATGATCCCTACATTATTAGCTAGACTGACCCCAATCTTACTAGAGGAAGATCTAGGTACAATTTCTGTGTGGTAACCTTCTTCAGGAGCTACTGCTAAACCTGTGTCATATAGAACAACACTAGCAGATAGATTTTTGACAATTGAAACAGGAGTGAGGTCTAGACCTGCATCCTCTGGGTGAGCCCTAGATGGCAGTACTGCATCTGGGAGTGTTTTACAGAATTTCAATTCCATATATTTTCCTTATGTTGTTGTTAAAAAATAGGCCATATATAATAGCAGTTATGCTATTATTTTAATAAATACATTTGAAAGTATCTTCTAAGGAGATGTCATGTCATCATTCCAAGATTGGTTAATGGCCAATCAAGATAAAACTTTAGGGGCAGCTAAACAGACTAAGAGCCTTCCTTTCCGTCATACTGCCTCTAAAGCCTTAGAAGCTAGTATTCGAGGCGGTAGACCTCTTATGGGTGCATCCCCTTTAGGGTTCTTAATGAATTTAGTTCTGCCTAGTGAACTGGGGGATAGTACTACTATGCCTAAGCAAGTTCCTACTGTACGTACCCAACAACGTATGAATGAACGTGCTCAAGGGGATACTTTGCATAATCCTGCAATTCTTGAGGACATAATTAAGCTTCGTAATCTAGGTTTGTCTCCAGTTACTCCGCCAGGGAACTAATAATTATTTTTGACAGGCACACTTCATGAATCCCCAAGAATTAGCTAGTTTATTACAAAGTTTACGTGAACTTAACGTACCTTCTAATCATCAACAAGCTCGGCAGAAAAGTGTTACACGTCTAGCGGATTACAATTCACCTGAAGCGCGTAGCATTGATCGTCTAGGTTGGTTAATCAACCAGTACACGCCTGACACTAAAGCAGTTCAACATGGTCTTCGTCAAGGAGCTGCAAATGCTATGGCACTTCCCCAATTTATTATAGATGTATTGAATGCCCCAGATACTGCAATCAACAATAATCTAACTAATCGTCCTTCTTTAGATTATTTTCGTAATTTTGATGCTGCTTCTGCTGCTTATGGGCGAGATGTTACTAACACAGTCCCTTATCAAGATTACGCACGTACACCCGGTAATGTTGCCGGGAATACTATGTTGCAGACAGGTAGCGAAGTAATGATGCCCTTTGGTGGCGGATATAGCGCACTAAAAGGACTCTCTACAGCACGTCAAGTTAAACAAGGAGTAAGACAAGCCGTAGACCCTAATTACAATGAAAGCCGTCGTCGGTTTGCTAAAACAACGGCAGGTGTAGCAGCAGCTGCAGCTTTAGGTTTCCCCGCTCTTAAACAAATGAAAGTAGCGAAAACTGCCCCAATTCCACGAGGTAAGTGGGATAGTGTTGTCGAGGATATCTACAAAGCAGATGCTAGTCGTACCCCTCGACCAGATGCGAGTAGATTTTTACGGAATAAATCAACGGGTAGGACAGCAGCTTTAGTTGAAGATTTTGACCATAATTATGCCGCTCGTAAGATTATGGGCGAAGACAAATACCGTAGAATGGGGCAAATAGAGAAACATTCTGATAGCGGAGGTACTTTGACTCCTGGAGAAGAAACAGAATACTTCAAATTAGCAGATGATTACCACGGTAACTCAGGCCCCGGTCCTAGTGCCAAATACGAAAGTGAATTGTTAAGTCCAAAGAATAAAGCAAAATATGACGCTATCGAGAAAAAACTTGAGAACACTCATGTCGAGACAGAATACGCAGATAGTTTAGATGCCTATGATGGATCACAGGGACGTTTTCAAACCTTTGGGCAAGATGCAATAGATGACCTTCTCGCCCAACGACGTGAGGTTATGCGTAATGATACTAATGTATCTAGCTACCGTGAAAAACGTGCAAAAGCTCGTGCATCTGCCCTTGGTGATGAGCTATGGGAGACTCACCGTACTAAGTTAGAAGCTGATGTAGATCACTACCGTAGTCTAGATAACCCTACTCATACCGGATCAGATGCTATTGCAGGTGAACTCAAAGCTCACCTAGCATTAAAAAAGCAGGTAGGTAATTAATAGTTGCTAACTACAGATACGAGGATAGCACTCCATCTAAACAATTCTATAGGCACAGAGAAGGAAGCACCTATAGAAACTTGATCTGCTCAAGTCCTAACTAACCACACTTAGAATAAGAACACTCCATACAAGTCAAGCATCCGTCTAGTAGGCGGGTGTCTGAAGAGTAACACTCAGGGCATGTACCTGCAGAAGTTACTTCTGGTTTAGGTTCTGATTCGGTAGATTCCATAGATTCACTGGGGGGAGTATCAGCAGGGGCCACTTTAACTTCTTTAGCGGCTTCTGCTTGTTGGTCAATTTTGGCTTTGGCTTTGAGTCGTTTATCGATTGCATGTAGTGTTTTTCCTAGATGGGCAATTACCCCATTGGTCATTTCACCTTTCTTCTGATCCAGAATCTTAGCTAGATATTTACCAGGGGATTCAGTTTTGATGAACTCTCTGGAGATGAAAGGTAAACTTCCAATATCAGAGTCATTACTACGCAACATAGAAGATGCCAAGCGTGTAGCTAAAGCTACCCATTCTTGAGATTCTAGATGAGAGCTAAAAAAGAAGATCTCTAAAGGTCTACCAGATTCATCACAATTTACAGTAGTGTAAATATTACAATCTGGGGTAGTAACTTTAACAGTCACTCCCCATAGAATATCTGGTCGTTTTAGTTTCTTCTTCACAGTTGGTTGTACTACTATAGGTTCCGGTACTTTCTCTATTTCTGGGGTATCAGGGGATTTAACACTGAACCCTGTAATCTTTTGATCGATTTTCATACGATGTGTGTATGCCTTATGTAAGTAATTAGAATAAGTGATGGTGTGTCTGAGGGCACAAGGAGATACCCTGACTGGCTCCCTCAAACCTGACCATCGGCAGTTATCTACAGCCAGTCAGTTATTAACGCCTTACATTGTGGTGTAAGGACTAGTATTTCTCAACTCTTCAGTTGGGGTAAGCCTCGCTCTGACCCATAAGGAAGATCCATGATCTTACCCTGCATCAGATTTTCACATCAGTGGCTCGTTACTCTCTTATTCAGAGAATGATGCTATACCACCGATCAATAGTATCAAGGAGTGTAGTAAGTATGCAAACGATCCAGTACATGCTGAATATTATTATCGATGTAAGTCTCTTTAATATTCCACATTCCAATGGGAGATCTCATCCTCTCATTTACCGTATCCTTAGTTAAACGGGTCTGGTACACATACTTAAATTCAAGTTCCTTCTCATCATCTGTGTACACCAACATAGGTGATTCAGAGTTACTGAGCTTAGTAATAGGCATCTTCTTAACTGAAATAACAGTAGAGAAGAAACTCTCTACACCAGTGTTCATCAGAGACCCTTTAACTTTCACCAATGTCTCATTGACCATTTCAGATTCATTGTACACATCAGAAGTATGAGCTAGGAAGATTACATTCTTAGTAGATTTAGCTACGTACTGAGACATCAGTATTTTGAGATACTGTGCATAGTCTCCCCACGCTTTCATCGTGTTGGTAGAAGGTAGTACTTTAGTACTCTCGTACATATCCATTAGATACGTCAAACTATCAATAATGATAGTATGAGTATCCGGCATCTTCTCAGCTTCAGTAAATGCTTGGTACACTGTCAAAGGATCTGTGACTGTAAGTTCTTTAAACTTACTATTAAAAGGGAGCTTCTTATTATTCTCACAATTGAGATAGATAACCCCTTCAGGTTTTTGAATACCAGCTAGGCTAGCACTCTTACCAGTGGCTGATTTGCCACCGATCAATACAAGATTATTATTCATTTTAAGGTCCTTGGGTTTTCTTAGCTAGAGACACAATAGTAGTATTGGTAATCTCTTCTTCAGATAATGGGTGGGTGAGTTGTTTATTGAAGGCATGTACTTTCGTACTTACTTCAGCAAGACTCAGCCCTTGGTCAGATAACACACAGCCGAATCGGAATAGCATAGTAGCTCGATTACCTACTTGGATATTGTTAAAGAACCAGCGCTCCATATTTGTGAGAGCTTCCTGGTTCATCATAGTATTTGAGCGATCCTCTGCTCGTTTAGTTTGAGGAATGAATTGAGTCACATCCAAAGTAGCACCTTGGTTGTAGTAATGGTCTCCATTAAATCCTTCCCACTTACGTGCAATATCCTTCGTAGCTTCATCTACTTCAAATGGTACCCATTTAAAGATATTAGTCATGAACTCACTGTAGTCTTTCTTATCTAGTTTCAGATAATGAGACATAGGAAGAATCAATCTAAATCTAGGATTCTCTTCAGTGTGCCTCTTAGTTGTAGCAATCAAATAAGAGTATTCCTGCAGGAGAGTCTGAACAGTACTAATTTGAATACCGTGATCGATATCTAGAATTACTAGATCAAATCCTGGAAGTGCATTATCACCAGCTCGGTGCCCATTCTCAAAACTATGGGCAGTATAATGAATACCCTTAGCACAGGTCATCTTATGTAGTTGATCAAATCTAGCTACGTCAGCTTTGAAGTTATGTGTGATATCTGTACTGTAAGCTACATGTAATTTATCTAGTTCAACTTCCTGTAGTGACTCTCCTTCAAAGAACTCAATACCTTCTCTGAGCTTCTTCCTAATAATGATATTGTTGTGGTACCCATGAGCAATAGCTAGATTCATTAGCTCACGCTTCTGACCTTCATTGCCTTTATAGAAGGGTAGTTCCTCTACTAGATCTACCTGAGTAACTTCTCTACCAATGTTAGAGAGGTACTTAGCTAATCGTACATAAGGGCCTTCCTTAGCCATCAACCGATCAAAGGCTTCACCTGAGTCCTCCACTAGCTGAATAGCACAATCCAGATGATCCTTAGAGATCTCCATGGTCATATCAGCAAAAGCATACGCTCCAGCTAGCTTAAGAGCCTTGTAGTAGCGATGTGAGAGCTCTGCCTTATGGATCTCCTGGTGATCCCTCAGAGTCGCTGCTTTACGCTCACAGCCAATCTGATAGTGTATGAGATATTTGGTGTTCTCCTCTGATATTGTGAGTACTCGATTAAATAGAGCATTGTCTGCTAATTTACCGATCTGATCAGTAACCTGCTTTCCTAGAGCATTCATATTTGAATCAGTCAGTGCTGCATATCGTTCCTCTGCAGTCAGTGATAGATCTTTGTGAATGGCAGTATCGTAGCCAAACAGCAATCTTCGTGCATATCCTGTCTCCAGCATTTGCATGAAATCATCTTCAGTCTTACTACCATCTAGTAACTTAGTAGGGGTACCAAACAGCAGCATATTTGTAGGAGTGAGACCCTCGATCTCCTCCATACGCTTATTCTCTGCTGTATTCTTAATGAGCTTCTGCTTGATCTTCCCTACGTCATACAGCTCTAGGAAGACATTCATGATATCTACATTATTAGTGATATTAGAACCTACCTCATCTAGTTCCAAATTCATGGAACCAGCATTAGCTAGTAATAGTTTCTGACGCATCTGCTTCACAGCAGGGGCTGTACCACTATCGAAACTAAAAGCTAGAACTCCTAGTTCATCAAACTCTTTCTCATAACGCTCTAATACTTCTTTATCACTAATTGTTTTATTAGGCATTGCTACTTGCAACGCCTTCTTCTTTTTAGCTGCAAGCATAGTAAGATGAGCTTTGCTCTGAGTAGGGAATACATGACTCAAGAATTTAAATTTGAAGGGCTCACAGATAGCTTCAATCAAATTAGTAGAGAACCCTTTACCTGCACCTGAAGGCATCAGATTAAGGGCATATGTGTTTACAGGGATTACTCCTCTATCTTTAGTTTGAATGTTTACTCTCATCATAGATGCTATCTTGCTGAGATGATAAGCAGTGAGAATTCTGAAGAAGTGACGATTTTGAGATTGAGTCTTAGCTACCAATACATCGACAACTTCCTCTGAAAAAGGGAAGTACATATACAGCTCCTTATTGTTCTAGAGTTAAACGGCCAGAGGCTACGAGGTTCTTAGCTTGGCTACACACGCCTACAACATCACAATAACGACAAGCTTTAACCTGTCCTTTCACTTCGACTACGCTACCTACAAACCCATCAGCTGAGTGCCTAGCATCTGCCTCAGTTTTTGTAGGGAAATTCTTTGTAGCTCGTTTAGTGTTATTGGGATTCTTGTAGTATTTATACACAGTCTCTGACTCCCACAATTCCTCTGAATTACATAGTGGAAGACCAGATTCTCCTTGAGTTAGGATGCTATCAAGGGCGGCTAACTTATCACGAATGTAGGTCTCTGTCTCCGATTCTGACCACAAAGGGTAGTTTTTTGACAGTACTCGTAATTGAGGATACGTAGGTTTACGTAAGGCTTCAGCAGCTGACCAGTCAGTAAACATGTACTCAATTTCCATCTTATCGTCTTTGATAATATGAGGAGACAACCAACGGTAGATGCTTCCTTGCTGAGTGTATTTGAGCGCATTGGAGTCATAGATATAACCCCAGACACTGGTTGATTTGTAGTCCACCAGTCTTCCATCGAGTACTAGGTCATATTTACCTGTGATGATGTAATCACCAATAGGCTTCTCATGACGCTGCTCTACATAGACTCCAATCTCATCATTCTCTAGAGGTTTTGTAGGGTTAATTTGTAGCCTAGGAATCAACTTAGTTAGACCTAATGCGGTAAATGCCTTAGTGATATTGTCACTGTCTGTCCAGGCCTGCTCACATCCATCATGGATAGCTGACCCCATACGAGAGGCTACCAGTCCACTAATATCGATAGACTTGGAGACTTCAGGGTACAACTTACGTAGAGCCAGCTGACGTAGAGGTTTGATAATAGAAGTAGCACTGATTGTGTTAGTTCTGCCATCATGATCATAATTGTCAAACATCAGAAAAACAGCTAGAGGGATTGAGACATTATGCTTGTTGGTGTAAATGGGTTCCATAGGATAGTTCCTTAGTTAATGCAGATGAATACATCATCTGATGCACGGGTGAGAGCTACGTACAGTAGACGGGCTCTGGTGGACGCTACAGTGCAGCGTTGAATGTCAGCTAGATCAATGTATACCCGTTCATAGGTACTGCCCTGAGCCTTGTGAGTGGTACCTGCGTAGGGTGATCTAAGATCTGCGAATGAATCCTTGAACGTATAATAAGTAGCCCAGGCTGTCTTACGTTGCTTGTCTGCATGAAAATAAGCTGATGAATCACTACGTGGGATATTCTTCAATTGTCGTTGAGCTGTCAGAGCTTTGTCTTTCATCTCTTTGATAGCCTTTTCTAGTTTCTCAGGAGAAGTTGTGACTTTTACAGTTAAGGAGCTTTTCCCATTATGTATTTTCAGTTGACGGGTAGGAACATCTGGTAATGTGGCAAATAAAGGGCTTGAGGCAGTAGACGTAACATCTTCAATAACACGTACACTTGCATCATTATTAATTGCAACTTTCCCTTGTAGTAGATAAGGAGCAGCTGCTACCAGAACTTCTCCAGGGTAGTAAGGTTTTAACGTAGGCTCCATGAAGTGGATACGTTTCCGTATCATCTGGTTATAGTGTATAGCTGCTTTGTTTGTGTAAGTACACACAGCAGTATTTACAGTATCCCCTTCTATGAAATTATTATATTCAGCCATCAGCTTTTGCATGAAAGCTTTCTTATCTAATAAATGTACTCCTTCACCTTTATGTAAGTTATTTTCCAATGTAGGAAAAGGTAACTTATCATTCTGTAGAAAAGCTCTATATTTTTCAGCTTCAACTACAATAGGACTTTGAGCATATTGTCTATGAATAGTGGATAGTTTTGAAGTAGGCAAGCTATTATCAAATACAGCACATCGGGATTTGATTGGAGGTAATTGATAAGGATCTCCTACGAATAATATTTTAGCTTTCTCTTCTTTAGCTTTAGTAGCGATCAACTGTAAAAGGTTCTGATCTATCATTGATGCTTCATCAACAATCACCACAGTACGTATCCAGAGATCTTTAGTTTTAGAAGCTTTGAAAATTTGATTACCAAACTTATCCACCCCAGCAGGCCGGAGGCCTAATAAACTATGGATGGTATGTACTGTGTCCCCTAATACTTTTGATAGTACTTTAGATGCTTTGTGAGTAGTCGCTGACAACCGTAGATCAAAAGGAGTATGACGGTGAATAGTTTCACATATATGCCTTACAATAGTAGTTTTCCCAGTACCTGCATGGCCTGTTAATACATACGCTCGTTGATCATTATCATGGAGAAAATCTTCGATATCTCTCAGAGCTTGTAACTGATCATTTGAATAGTTCATGTTCTTTTAATTCCTCTAGGGTTATTCTATTTGGGATCTTTTTAATCTTATCCCAACTAGGTCCAATTTCTAGAGAGGCTTTCATAGGAACATCTGTAGATTTAATCAATGGATGATCATTCCACTCCATTTCTTCAATCAGTGTGTCATTCAGAAACTTTACTGCTTCAGGAGTATTCCTGACCATAAAGTAACCTGCATCATGGATTGTATTAACTGGCAAGATATCAAAAGCATGGGGGGAGTTTTCAATTCGTGCATTCGTGGCAGCTAGTGCCCGATTAACAAGCATCCCCCAGGACTGGGTTACTGCATTGTTAGCACTTCTAGATTCATCCTCAGCAGCCTTAGGAGTCTTGGTACTACCTGCTACGCACTTTGCGAGAATAGGGGTACGAATACGCAAGCCAAAGGCACACTCCATGTACCCATGATTATTAGCGAACTCCACATTCTTCCGTGAGAATTCATCTGATACTTTATATAACTCATGATAATTAGCCTCAATACTTTTAGCTTCTTCGACAGGGAGGCCTAAGTTTTTGTGTAGAGTGTGCCAGGTCCCATCATAGGTTAGTGCGAAGGTAGGGACTTTACTTTTTTGTCGTAATGCCTCGTATTCCACTTCAATTGAATTAATGCTTGCAACACTATTAGCATCAATCCCAGTCATCTGATCTCCAAAGTAAGCATGAGCCCTTAGACAGTGACCATCATACCCATCAGTATAGACTTTGATCTTGTTAGGATCTTTACTCAATAGAGCGTTGATACGATCCTCAAGGGAGCTGAGATCTGCGCCTGCGAATAACCAATCTTTCTTGGCAATGAAGCATGACTTAACTAACTTACCATAAGTACTACCACTAGGGAGATTCTGTAAATTGGGCGAGTTACTAGACAACCTCCCTGATTGAGTACCCCCTAGTTTTAAATTCCCATGAAGGAAACCGTCATTTACTTGTTTGAAGGCTTTGATGAAAGTACCTACTACTTTGTCTGCTTTACCGAATTCAATAATATCTTCAATAGCAGCAATATGGTTAGGCTCTGTCATCTGATGCTTCAGGCGTTTAAGTACCTTAGCCCCAGTAGCAGGTTCTCCTGTCTCAGTTTTCATAATAGACTCATACCCTAATTCATCAAAGAATAGGAGAGCCAATTGTTTAGGAGAATTAGGATTCAAAACTACATGAGCAAAATCCTGTACTGTCACAACCTTAGTTTTTAATTTAGCATTCTTTAGCTCAGTTGCTAATATTTGTAAACGAGAATTGAATTTCACAATAACTGGATTACTCATTAGATTAGCTAAGTGAGTATCTCTAATTTTCGTAATCTCTTTCTCTACGACATCTACTCTAGCTAGATCAATTGGGAGTCCAACGATCATCATCTTGAGAAGAGGTTTAATTGAAGGTTTGAAAATAGTCTGGTATATAGCATACTGATCATCTGTAATTACTTGAGGTAAACGCTCCTCATATACAAACCATGTAGCTAGGCAATCAATCAAGTTATATTCCATTAGCTCAGCCCTAGGAACTAATAGAGCTTTTTCTACCTCTACTGCATAATTACCTGTGTACTCCATAGCATTAAACTTCAGAGACAGAGGAACGTCAGTTGTACTATTAGTTGCTAGATAAGTAAGCAGCATAGTATCGTCTACATTATTAAATATATTCAACCCTTTCTGCATTCCTACATAATCCTGAGGATCTTCCATCCATAGATTAGTGATGAGTAGTTTGAGGTCAAACAGCCCACCATGGAATATTAATTTACCTTTGTACTGCTCCAGGAATCTAGCTAAATGATATGTACCTACAGTGTAGGTATCAATGACTCCACCATTATGTTTGTCCCAAGCAAAGCCTGCAGTGACAATAGCACTATCTAATGGTAATCCTGTAGTTTCAATATCCATAGTCAATACTGGATACTGATACAACGTATCTAGAAACTCTACAGTAGTATCTGCATTATTACAGTAGACAGCACTATGAATAAAGTCTGCTGTTTTTACTTTAACTAATGCAGATATTCCTTCCCGGATAATATTCACATTAGCTGGGGTATAAAACAAAGAGAAGTAACTAGATACATACACACATTGGTAATCTTCATATCCAGAGTATTTACCTTGGTAAGGAACACCGTAGGTATTAGTCACTTTCACTACCTTAGTAATGAATTTGAAATAATTAGAATCAGCTACAACTAGGTTTTTTAGATTAGGGAAATGAGTTAATTCTTTCTGTAGAATATCTAGATAAGCTTTTCCTAGTTTAGCTGGTATTTTGTTTTTGTTGTACATGAGAGGAAGCACAACTGTAGTTTCTGCTTTTAGAACATCGTAAGCATCTACATAATGCTCTAGAGCCTTCTCCTTATCAACTGAACTTTCTTTAACTAGGATGACAGTAGTGATGTCATCGTAATCAAAGTTAGTGCTGAGTTGCGTTATTTTCATAATGCTCATCCTCTTGTGCGGCTCTACCTGCTTCTAAAGCACTCCGCACAGTATTAACTATATATTCGTTAATAGCGTCCATATCGGTGTGTCCTCTTTTTAAGAGAGCTCCCAGAACAGTACTAACTAAGAGAGGAATGATGTGTGAGCGTAGAACTCTAATAGTATCTTCCTTATCTTTTTCTGGGATCTGAGATAACGCCCCCTCAAAACTCTCAGGTAGGCTACCTACAGGAACATGAATCAACTCATACAAAAACATGTGTATATCGTGTATATCTTCAAATGTTGGGATAGGGGCTGCAATAATCATTAGGAATCCAAGTCTAGGTAAATAGTATCTCCTACTTTTGCAGGAGGATGGTCTGAAGTGCATATCCAAAGAATTGGATAATCAGGTTCTGTCTCAACACTTTCAGCATATAAATCTGTGAAATAGATCAGAGCTTGTGGTTGTATTTGATCACAATACTCAATAACAGGATGGAAGGAAGTTCCCCCGCCACCAGTAAACTCTAGATCTAAAATATCCTGATCATCTGTTACCTGGAAAATATTATGAATATCCCAGTCACAGTCGATAATTTCTAGAGTCTCTGGGTGGAAGTGCTGACGTATACTCTCAATTTCGCTGAGCATAGCTTTCAATTCAGCAGTTGTGACAGAACCACTAGTATCAATAGCTATAGTGATATGTCCCAGAGTTGCTGAATACTGTGAAGGCAGATAGGTATGAGGCATAAACCGTTTGTTAGGTCTAGACCATGAGTAGTCATCCTTATTGAAGTCAGAGAGGAAGCGTTGTAGTAACTCATACCAAGGTAACTTAGGATTATTTACCTCTTCAATCAATCTTGCTATCTCTGCAGGTAAATTACCTGCATTTTGATTAGCTACCATATCTTGCATATGAGCACGGTTGATAATCTCATTCACACTGATCTCTACTTCTTCAGGGGTGGTAGGAGAATCACCTGGTTGTTCATCAGCTCCTGGGTACAGGATATCTCCTCCCATTCCACCCTCATCCTCAGGATCTTTAGGTAGGAGGTTATATACCTGCTCTGTGGTCATGCCTGTGTACTGCTCGTCATAACACCCTCCCTCAGGTAATTCAAAACCATCAGCAAGTAGTAGCAAGTTAATAACATGATCTCCTGCTATATTCCAGCGTTCAGGATCTCTATCTCCTTTACGTAGCATATGACGGAAAGCAACATGCCATACTTCATGAGCTAAAAGACCTATGAGCTCTCCTTTAGTTAGTTTAGCTACAAAGTCTGGATTGTAATAAACAACCTTGCCATTAGTACCTGCAGTAGGCACCTGAGTACTAACTACATGTTTGAGCCCTAGGCAGATTGAAGACAAGAACACCGATTTAGTCATTAGCTCAATCTTGGTGTGTTGTAGCCTCTCTTCTGTATCACCTGATAATACTAGTGACATAGGATCTCCTTACTGGAATAGTTTGTCTGCGTTCTTACTGACCCAGTTAATAATCCTGGGATGAGATCTCAGATCTGGGTACATAGCATGAATATCCCGTAGAGCTACTGTTTGGAATTCTAGGGGTAGTTGCTCAAGAACTGTCATTAGTGGATCTACTGCATCTCCTTTCATATTATGACTGAGAAGGGTAGTCATTGCATATTGATGACTAGGTTCTCTAGGTACATTAAAACTATTAGGATTTGCAATTAGATCATCGATATCAGGAAGATCCTGATAGATTGAACTATATGTATTGAACTCAACTGCTGCTCCTCTACCTACTGTTCCTGCCATTACAGCAAAGTCTGTAGTATCGAAGTGTTCTGTGTTCTGTATAATTTTTGACAGAAAATGCCATGTCCGTGGAGAGGCAAAAGTATTGTCATCATGCTTAGGATCAAACTTATGCAACAGTTCAGGACGGAACTTGATGAAGGAAATGATCCTGTGATCTAGTCGATTATCATTAGCCCAGTCTAGCCAAGCTTGATGATCTACATTTAGATTTAGATGCACCAATCGTGACTGTAAAGCAGTAGACATTCGATTCACGATAGCATTATCAGTAGAGTGGTTACCTGCAGCAACAAAGGCTACTTTACTATGAATGCTACGTTGGTCTACCTTACGATCTAAGATGATCTTATACGCCGCTGACTGGACGCTGAGAGGTGCTGAGGTCAACTCATCTAAGAACACTAACCATCCATTTGTACCTTCCTCAGGGGTGTCTAGACCCTCTAGAGGGAACAATTTAGATGGTGCATACTCCATACGAGTACTGTCTTTATTGAGCACAGGGTAGCCCATTAGATCGACTGGATCTGCTTGAGCTAACCGTACATCAATTAGCTTGAGATTATACTTCTTAGCAATCTGAGCTACGATATCTGATTTTCCAATTCCTGGGGACCCTGCCACCATTGGAGTAAGGTTAGCTTTAAGGATCTTGAGAATAGCAGGCACAGCCTGTTCAGAATTAATTTGGATATGATCCATGATGTGTTTCCTTAATTAGTTTTAGCTAGTAGCTCCATGTGCTTCATTGTCATAGTCTGCAAGTAGCTAGCGAAACGGGCCATGATTGTGTAATCGTAGGCATAAGAGCAGTTATCTTCGTCTTGTTTACGTGGCACTCCAACGCTGTCAAACAGAGAATGGAGTTCTCTGATCTGACCCCCCGCATTCTCTGCGTTTTCACGATACATATTGGTAGATGATTTGCTTGAAGCTAATTCTTTTTTGAGGGCTTCAATCTCAGCATTCAATCGTGCGATTATCTCGTTTTTAGTTTCTTTCTTAACTTCTGTAGTTTCTTCGTTCATTCTTCTATTACCTCATCGTCCATATGATGGCATCCACACCCGCGCCTATTATGCGGACATAGCTTTCTATTCATGCGTGAAACAATTTGTTCAGCTTTCTTGTGTCCTCCAGCTTGCGCATAGTAAAGGACATCATATAGGGAAATGTAATCATTTAATCTGATTGTATAGTCTGTATTGTGAAATCTATTGTGTACTTTAATCATTGTTCTATTCTCCATTAATCCGCAATCTTCATCGGCATAAGCGCCCCAACAAACTCACTCATCCCGGGGAATGAGACTCTGCAGGGTCCCATCGGATCGGATTCTGTCGGAGTCTCTAAGCCCACCTCTTCAAAACCCTTTTTAGTGTTACCCTCCATAACCTGTCTAATCTTCTGAAACGTCGCCATGTACTCCCAATTAAAACCAATAACGGATGGTGCCTCCACTGGTCTATGATGCGGCTCCACTGGTATCACCTTCCTTATATCTGGGAACTTACTATAGTGATCCGTATCAACGATTATTGTTCTACCTTCCGTTGATACAGTTACTCTGCCTTCTACTTCATCCAGTACCACTACGCATTCTCGTTTCTGTTTAGCTGTCAGTCCACGAAACAAACCAGTGATGACATCATTGGGGATAATCACGCCATGTTGTGGCATCCATTCCGGCACCTCCATATTGTACGTATGCGCTACTCTTGCTACCATGTGGCCGTTACTCGCTTCGATGTGTACATTATCAACGTGTACACCGTTCAGGTAATAGCGTACGTCCTTTACTGCTGCTGCAAGCGCCACCGCTTGTAATACTCTTCCTTCTATTTTCATGTTCTCAGCTCCATTTCTTTAATAATCACGCCTGTTAATACCCGTTACTCACGTTGTTATACGTCTATCCAAAACACTGTAAAACAGCGCTATCGCCACTGCACGACAAAACAACACCAATCGCGCTCGTGTTGGTGACACCCATTACCCCGTCGTACCGACCACCCGACGAGCGCATAAAGTTTCCCATACTCCAATATTCACCATTTTCAGAGATAAAATAACTATTTTCCTTTACCTCTATACCGTAATACTCCAGCTCTTCGATTTGGAATTCCGGTTCCAAATCGTAAAAACTGCTGACCTCAACCCTTTTATGCCAGTATTTCATTATTCTATTCCTTTGCTTTCTAATACAATATAAGCATTCTTTTTATCATCCCATTTCGGCATACAATTCCTTAATTTTTGTCTGTAGGTCGATGAAATTGACCGACTGTTTTTTGTAGATTTTCATTATTTATTCCTCAATTATCCCAACCACCGACAAAAAAGAGCTCGCTGTCCGCATAACGGGTGAGGCTCTCTGTAGACAGATTTTCATAATTCGCATAGGGGTAACGGCTATACATGTCCAGGAGTTCACAAGAACACCACTGGTTGCCGCCAGGCCCTACCAACGGTGCTGTTTTCAGCCATGCTTCATGCAATGATTCAGCTACTATATATACTGTTTT
>Ga0233435_1000523_pt1 | contig 44487 bp, 44 predicted proteins | sample SI_122_August201_3_FD_182735 | JGI IMG/M metagenome (GOLD analysis project Ga0233435, IMG submission 182735) | Seawater microbial communities from Saanich Inlet, British Columbia, Canada - SI_122_August2016_135_MG | ecosystem: Environmental > Aquatic > Marine > Inlet | place: Canada: British...
TGAAAGAGAAAACCCAGGGCAACCTTAATGAAGAAGAAGCAAAACTGCTGGAACAACTCATCTACGAATTGCAGATGAAGTTTGTGCAAAAATCGAAAAAGTAACCGCCCTTTTTAATGTCCCTCAAGACCGATAAAAATGGCATGTTCATCTTTGGCATGACCAGCACCGATGAACTGGGCGGGTTCCTCAAGCACAAGTTTTCCGAGCACCAGATCCAGCAAGCCTACGACTACCTCGTCGAAGCCACCAAAGAAAAAGCCCGCAGTGAAAAAACATCACCGCTTCGCATATTCTGGAAACACCTGAAAAACGTTTATAACGAAGGCATCCCTCCCTTGCAATGTCATCGAGGGTGCGCCCACTGTTGCCACACAGGCGTGGCCTGCACACAACTGGAATGGGACGGTATCCTGAAAAACGCCGAGGAAAATGGCGTTGATATCAATGCCGTGATAGAACGCTCGCAACGAACCATTAAAAAAGTTGAAGAGGTTCTTAAAGCAGGCAAAAGTCTGGAGCAGGTTGACTGGCATAGATTGGTCATCAACCAACCCTGCCCTTTTCTCAATGATGAAGGTGCCTGCGAAGTGTATGAAGACCGTCCATTGGACTGTAGAATGGTCGTGGCATTTCGTGGCGTCTGCGAATCAAAAAAACTCGAACACGCCCAACGGGGTGTAGTGCTGGAAGAAGCCGTGGGAGCCACGGTCATCGCCAAACTCCAACACGACCTGACCCCGAAAATCAAACGCCGAAAGTTCCGCGGCACACAACCCATCAAATTATTGCAACACTGGCTTATTCTTTGGAAAGAAAAGCACCGCTAGGCGCGGGGCCAGAAATAAAAGCTTTATTTGGTAGCCGTGATACTCACTGCCCCACAGGGGTAAAAAAGTAGCCTCGGCTCAATATAGCCACTAACCTAATCAATAACTAAATAATGCCTCGAATCGCACAACTGACGGCACCGGGTCAAATCGAGATCTCAGATCGCGACCCTCTCCAGGCGGATCCCGGTGAAGCAGTCATTCAAGTAGCACATGCCGGAATTTGCGGAACCGATCTGGCCCTGTTTTACGGTGATTACCCTGTTCCTTTGCCACATGTATGCGGGCACGAGTTCACCGGAATCGTCAAACAGGTCGGACAGGGAGTGGACTCCCTCTGGGTCGGCAAAACCGTAACCGCCGAGATTAATAACACCTGCATCGCCTATAACCGCAAACCCCTTTGCTCTGCCTGCCGGAAAGGGCTTTCCTCGCATTGCCTTCAAAGGACGGTAACCGGAATCATCCAACACAGCGGAGCCTTTGCCGAAGAAGTGGCAGTCGCTGGCGGAACCCTGCATGAAATTCCCGACTCGGTCGATTCCTTGACCGCAACACTCGCCGAGCCGCTCGCCGCCGCTCTACAAACCTTCAACATGTCGCCTGTAACAGAAGAGGAGACCATTGTTGTCCTTGGACCCGGCAGGCTGGGCATTCTCGTTGTGTTCGCAGCCGCGCTAAAAGGACTGAAAGTTCTGGCCGTTTCCCGTAGTCAAGCCAAACGTGACCGGGCTCTGGACTACGGAGCCCAATGGGCTTGCTTACCGCAAGAGGCAGAGGAAAGCATAATGTCTTACACTGAAAACCTGGGCGCGGACCTTGTTGTGGACACAACCGGAAACTCTGATGGCATCACCCAGGCTTTGAAGCTGGTGCGTCCGCGTGGAACCGTGTGTTGCAAGACCACCTGCGGCCTGCCCGCCAAGGGACTCGACATGACGAAACTTGTGGTCGATGAAGTGAGCCTGCAAGGATCGCGGTGCGGTCCTTTTGAACCCGCCCTGGAGATATTGAAAACACATCAGGAAAAACTTAAAAAGCTCATCACCTCAACCCGACCCTTGCAAGAAACCAAATCGGCTTTAGAGTCAGCAAGCACAGAGAACAAAGTTGTGCTTAATATGGACGATTAATTATGTCATCGAGAGCCGCAAAGGAGCGTGACGCTGGTGCCTAGTCGCCTAGGAGGTCGACCGCGAGGCCTTCGTAAGAGAGGAACATTTTCAGGTCTTGCTTGGGAGCGACCAGTTTGAGGTATTTTTCCGTTTGGCGAAAAATATCAACCAGTTTGGCATCGTTGTAGGTAGGTTCGTGATGAAAGAAGGCAATCTGCTTCACATTGGCTTCGACAGCCAGGTCGACACCGATAAAAGTGGAACTGTGTCCCCAGTCTTCTTTTTCCAGCCCTTCACTGAAGGTGTACATGGAATCGAAGATCAACAGGTCTGCATCCCGAAAAAATTCAAAAGCGGGTTTTAAATCCGAGGAACCCAGTTTTTTATATTCCGCATCGGTTGCGTAAACCACTGACTTACCTTTGTAGTCCACCCTGTAGGCAAAACATTTACCGGGGTGATACATCGCCTTCCAGGTGATCGTCATATCCCCGATTTTATGTTCCGTCTTGTTTTCCAGGATGACAAAATCAATATCCGAGGCATAAATGCTGAAAGGAATGGGAAAGTACTCAGAGTTTTGCTGACCCTCCAGGCGTTTCTTGATATCTGGCAGAGGACTATGAATTGTAAACTGGTTGCCCTTTATATAAAAAGGCACAAAAAATGGAATTCCCAGAATATGGTCCCAATGAGTATGAGAAAAGAACATGTGGGCTTTTCCCTGCCCACGACCAAAGCCGGTAGCCATCAGTTCCTGCCCCAGCACCCGTATCCCGGACCCGGCATCAAAAACCAACAATTCGTCACCCACCTGCATGGTCACGCAGGAAGAGTTTCCCCCAAACGTTCCGCGGATTTCATGGGGCAAACCCTGCACAAAGGATTCTATGGAACCTTCATCAGCCAGGTCTTCGGGCTTTGCTTTTTGCAAAGCCTGTACTAACTTGCCTTCAACTTCTTCACTAGCCAAAGGACTTGGAATAGACCCTCTGACCCCATGAAATTTAACTGTAAACACATTTGACGACATAGGTCCGACTGTATATGTAAATTGTTATTTTAGGTTTCGGATTGGAATTATTATAACATTACAAAATGAAATGTAAATACTTGTTTATCTAGATGTTATTGCATTAAAACGGCTTCCGCTGCCGCTACCCCATCAGTGGCATTTTTCACATAACCGTCCAGCTCGTCGTCATTCAGCTTAAATATTTTTAACAGCTTGGTATTCATAGGGCGAACATAAGGAGAAACCCCGTTGCGAATCCCATAGTGATTTGCAATCTGGTTGGCACTATTTACAAACCGGAAAATTCCGGGAGAGCTTACATTAGCCGATAATGGACCATGGTGCTTCCTGATCGATGCCACGATTTGATTCGAAACTGGCCACCACTTTTCAACAAACCGGGCTCCCAGTTCAGGATGGGAAATGCCAAAAGTATCCAGTTCAAGTTCTTCCAGGCTTTTGTCAGCATCACCGAGGTTTCCAACAAATGCTCCGTACTCATCAGGAATCAAATAATCGAAAACCAAAATGCCCACATCGTGCATCAATCCGGCGAGGTAACTGGCCTCTACATTTTCCTTGCTCCCTCCCACATGTGAAATCAGGGCCTTCGATAAATAAGCCACTCCCAGAGAATGTTTCCAGAACTCTACATGATCGAAAGACTTGGGTTTTTTAAACACTTTGGGGAGTTCAAGGGTGTAGACCAAATCCATGACCATTTTGAGCCCCAGTCGCATGATGGCCGAGTTCAGGTCCGATACCTCATCGCGTCCACCACCAAAAAGAACGCTGTTGGAAAGTTTAATCAGGCGCCCTGACAAGACAGGTTCCGTTCGAATCAGGCCCGATATTTCTTCAATATCGCTATCCGGGTCATTAATCCGACCCTCTAAATTAATGAGGATATCAGATAGAGGAGGCAGGTCTCCTTTGGTTTCCAGCAATTCCAGGAGTTTTTCTTTCACCGAGTCACTTCGAAGTTGTTTGTGAAATCCTCGTAATAATAAAGCCGGACAGGTCATAATGCCTGATTCGACCAATATTAGCATTATCCATTTATTCCCTTATTCGTCAAGCCCTTATAGACATCTCCCTGGAAGGAGACAGGCGATTTCTGCGAGGTTTATTCTCCATAAATTTATGTTGACCCGGTAGTGATTCAACCCATACAATGGCAATTCGATGGACCTACCCTCCATTTTTGCAGACAACAAGCCAAATTTAACCATCATTTTAAAATTAGTGAGATAAATTCCCAATGAAGCGGCTTCCCATTTTGGACAAGTTGGACAATGACCTCAAAGAGTCCCAAAGAGAACTTCAGGTGGACATTCCCAAAGCCATTTTAACGGCTCGGGAACATGGAGACCTGAGTGAAAATGCGGAATTTAAAGCGGCTAAAGAACGGCAGATGTTTCTCGAGGCCCGGATTTCCCTTTTACAAAAACGCATCAGTGATATCATGGCCATCAATATCAACCAGATTCCCAAGGACCGCTCCGGGCTCGGAAGTACTTTGAAGCTAAAGGATTTGGATAGCGGTGAAGAGACCGAGTACCAACTGGTTTTTCCAGAAGAAGTCAACCCCGATGAGGGAAGAATTTCCGCAGCCTCTCCAGTAGGAAGGTCCTTGGTGGGAAAACAGGAAGGGGATGAAGTTACCATTCCACTGCCTGACAATAGAATAGAGTATGAAGTATTAAAAGTAACCACCATTCATGATAGCCCCTGAAAGGGCGATTCCGCATTAGCTTAATGACACCGCTTATTTCTTTTGCCAAAATTGCGGAAGAAGACCCCAATTTTCTTGATACCGACGAGTGGCCTGACTGGCAAACTCAGTTCGGGAACCATCAACCGCTGAAGCTGGAAATTGGCTTTGGAATGGGAAACTTCCTGATTGAGATGGCCGCCCAGGAACCCCATAGCAACTTCATCGGCATGGATTTCTATCATAAAGGAATCCGAAAACTGATGACGCGGATTAAAAAACTGCAATTGGAAAATATCCGGGTCGCCTATGGAGATGTGCGGGTTAAAGTCCCCCTGCTGTTCAAGGATGGCGAGTTAGAAACCGTTTATATCAATTTCCCCGATCCCTGGCCAAAAAAAAGACATACAAAAAGAAGGTTGATCAAGCCCGATTTTGTTAAACTGATAGGGCAAAAACTTGCCCCCGAGGGGCGAATATACCTGGCTACCGATTTCGAAGTCTATGCCACGGAAATGCTGGAATACTTTAATGCTGAGCCTCTGTTTCAAAATCAGGACCCGGAATCAGGGTTTTTGGAAAGTCGTGAGGACTTGCCCAAAACCAAATACGAAAAAAACTTTATCAATGCGGGTCACAAAATCTACTATCTCGAATTTTCACGACTGGGCGTTGCCACACCCACAACCTGAAACCTGTATCCCGACTGGAAAACTCCTTGCCTAAAGAACGTATTCTCATTGTCGATGACGAAAAAAATATTGTCAGTTCACTGACAGGAATCCTTGCGGACGAAGGTTATGAAGTCACCGAGACAGGAGATGGTGTTGAAGCCCTGGAAATCATCCAGGCAGATCCTCCCGACCTGGTTTTGCTGGATATCTGGCTACCGGGAATGGATGGAATTGAAGTTTTAAAAACTGTCAAAACTTATCACCCGGAAATTGAAGTCCTGATCATGTCCGGACACGGAACCATTGACACTGCTGTCAAGGCAACCAAGCTGGGAGCCCAGGACTTCATTGAAAAACCGTTTTCACTGGAACGAATCACCCGGTCGATCGCAGAAGTTCTGAGCAACAAATGCTCTTCCTCCAAAGTTGAAGAAAAGCCGACTCCCTCTCCCAAGGAGCTTCCTCTGTGTTTTGAGTCCATGGTGGAAGTGAAAAAGGCGGTGAAAGCATTTTCAAAAAATATGAAACCGGTTTTGTTGAATGGTGAGAATGGGACCGGCAAAGAGTTCATCGCCCAAGCCATCCATGGACAGAGCAGGAAGAGCGACCGATCTTTCGTTAAAATAAATTGTTCTTTTCGCCAGGCATGGGCCATTCACTCCCAACTTTTTAAACGCACGGACAAAAAATCAAAAAACTCAGGTGCTCAGGTTGGCGAGGAAAAAGTGATTTATCTCAGCAATATTGAGTCATTGAGCAAAGGTATGCAGGAAAAACTCGCGGAAGCTCTGCAATCCGGTGGATCGGCTGACTCCAGTTTGGAGTTGATACCCATCCGGGTTTTTGCATCGTCCACCAGAGACTTGGAAGCATTGTCGGCAAAGGGCCAGTTTCACCCTGCATTACTGAACGCCTTCAAAGACTCGACTTTATTTGTTCCCCCTTTACGCGATTATGCTGTGAGTATCCCGGCTTTGGCAAAAGATTATCTGGAGGAAATCCGGCAGACACAAAAGACTTCCGTTCCCGAAATAGGCGAAGATGCCTTGGCCGCTCTATGCCGATATACCTGGCCTGGAAATATGAAGGAACTGAGAACTGTACTGAACAAATTAATTCTCACCAACACGGATCAAGAAGAAATTACTGCCCAGGATCTTCCTTCCGAAATCTGGCAACCGCAGATAGAAGTCAGGGATATTGATGAATCCGGTTCCCTTCAGGAAGCCGAGCTGGTATGGGAAAAACATTTCATCGTTCACCACCTTAAGCGGAACAATTGGGATATCGACAAAACCAGCAAAGTCTTAAAAACAGGAAAAAAACAACTTAAAGAAAAAATAACACACCATTCTATTGAAATACCGGGTCCCGGAAAGAACAACAATGGCACCTGTCACCCCCAGCGCACCCTCAAGCGTAGCGTGGTGTTGTGCGGAAGCGGTTTGCATTCAGGTATTAAAACTGGATTGATTCTACAACCCATGCCTCCGGGAAGCGGAATCATATTTGGAGATATTTCCACCGGCAAAACCATTCCCGCCCGCCTGGAAAATGTTCAGTCCACAGATTATTCCACCCGCTTAAAGAAAGACAGAGTCTCCGTGGGCACCATAGAACATATCATGGCGGTTCTTCATATGTACCGGATCACCAATCTACTCATTAAAATCGGCGATGAAGCACCGGTGATGGATGGTTCCGCAAAGGATTTTTGTGACCTGATAGAAGATGGCGAGTTTGAAGACCAGGAAGGTTTTTATGAAGAAATCGTTATTAACAAAAAATACACCTTTGGCAACAAAGATCAGGGGGAACCCTATATTTCCATTGAACCCAGCGATAATTTTTGCGTCAGTTACCACATGGAATACCCTGAACCAATTGGCACCCAGGACTACACTTATGAGTTCAAGGGAAATGAAAGTTTTAAAAAGGAAATTGCCCCGGCAAGAACCTTTGGCTTTATGGAGGAGGTGGCGCAATTGACCAAAATGGGTTATGCGTCTGGAGGTAAACTCGATAATTTTATTCTGCTTGGCGACAAAAAAGTCTTGAACACCGAACTTCGCTTTAAAGACGAGTTCCCCCGCCACAAAATTCTGGATATACTCGGGGATTTCTATTTACTGGGAAAACCCATACGCGGTCGCATTAAAGCCCACAAATCAGGACATACTCAGAATATAGGCCTTCTTCAGCACATCAAGGATAATCTACTACAAAAAAACTGACTCCTGCGCGGAGGCCACTAGGCGTGGGGCCAGCGTGTGTTATATTTTTCACTAGCCTTCGTGAGCCTGTTATATTCTTTCCATAAATTTCATGCCCCGAAGGGGTAGAAGGGGTATCACGCTGGCGCCGGTTTATTCCTTGGCTCCAGCCGACTTAAGTTGTTGAACCACTTTCTGCCTGTCTAGTTGGAGCGCAACTTTAAGCGCGGTCCACCCGCTTTTAGTAACCGGCTTTATGCTGGCACCCTTCTCCAGAAAGAGTTGGGTAATTTCCGTATGTCCCCCTGCCGCGGCTACCATCAGAGCCGTCCATCCCCTTTTACTGCTGGCCTGGATATCGGCTCCATGATGTAGCAGGACTTCAACCGTAGGCAAATGTCCCCGTTCGGCCGCAACCATTAAAGACGTTGAACCATTGGCTATCGTGGCATTCTTTTTTGACCCTTTCTGCAAAAGAAATTCCACGATTTCCTCATGTCCTCCGGCAGAGGCACTGATCAATGGAGTTGCACCATTTCGGCTTTTCGCGTTTATATCCGCCTGATGTTCGATCAAAAGCTGGACCACTTCCATTTTACCCCGCTCAGCCGCGATCATAATAGGCGTTGCCCCACCTTTGCTGACCGCATTCACGCTGGCCCCATTGGCGATCAAGGCCCTGGCCGATGAAATCCTCCCATATTTCGCGGCCCTCATTAAAGCGGTCCAACCCTTTGGACTCCGGGAATCCACCTTGACTCCCGCCTCCAGCAAGACCCTTACACCATCCGCAAAATCCCTTTCAACTACCAAAAACAGGAGAGACTCCTTAAAAGAGTTGCGAGTTTCAGGGTCCGCTCCCCCTGCAACCAGAACTCGAATAATATCCGCCCGGCCAGTCAGAGCTGCCAATAATATTGCAGTGGTTCCCTCCAGACTTCGCGCGTTGGGGTCCGCCCCACTTTCCAATAAGGCACGAACCACCCCGGAATGCTGCTCTCCCGCAGAAATAATCAGAGGAGTGGCCCCATCGTTAAGGCGAATATCGACCTTTGCCCCCTGCTCAACCAGGACTCTGAGCGCTGACAGGTGACCATATCTGGCACATCGGGAAAGAGGACTCCAACCATGCATGTTTTTCGAATTGACATCGGCTCCATTCCTGATGAGCCCCTTCATGCACTTCACATCAGCAAGCGTGGCACATAATAATAAAGCGGTGTCATCATAGCGGTTGCGAGCATTGACCTTGGCACCCTGGCTCAACAAAAGCTCCACCAGAGAAGTATGCCCCCGAGCCGCAGCAACGATCAAAGCCGTACTTCCTTTTTTTGTACGAGCTTCAATATCCGCACCCAGTTGCAGCAATGATTCTGCCTCTTTACGGTCTCCCGCGAAAACGGATTTCAAAAACGCCTCGTCTGTGTCCGCGAATGCGGAGCACGGCACCGCCATCAAGAAAATCCAAAGAATGAAGGAAAAACGTCTGACTAAAGGAGAATTGTTCATAGCCTGAAAAATGCCGGAAGCTAAAGAGACAAACGGAGTACCCCAGTTGCTAATAAATATATGCTGTACGATAAAATATAACCAACTTATTGAAATAATGGAAGTATTTAATGAGTTACGAGGGAAGCGGGAGGGAAAGTCGGAAAAAAAAGAAATCCGCCCGCCTCAGGAGGTAGAACAGGCGGACGGATCGCAAAAAGGGGTGGAATGTATAATTCCATGTGTATGATCACTTTTGCGACAAGATTATTCCCGCAAATAAACTTTTTTTCTATTTTTGGCTAAGAATCATTCTCTCTCTAGTCGGACCAGGAATTATTCCTCATCGAAAAATGATGTTCGATTACGTCCGGATCTTTTAGCCTTGTACAATGCCCTGTCGGCTTTGGCAAGGAGGTCGGAAAACAACTTTCCCGGTTCTGCTATCTCAGTTGCGACTCCCATACTGATGGTAACCCCAGCCCCACAAGTATTTCCCGGGTGCTCCAGCTTTAAATTTGCAACCTCCTGATGCAATTGCTCTGCGACTTTACAAGCTCCATTCTTATCCGTCTCGGGGAGAACGAGGACAAACTCCTCTCCTCCATACCTTGCCGCCAGATCAGCAGGTCTTTTCATAGCTCCTTTTATGACTCCTGCCACTTTTTTCAGGCATGCATCCCCTCGTTGATGCCCAAAGGTATCGTTATAGGATTTGAAACAGTCCAGGTCTATCATGGTGACGGTAAAGGATTGTTTATCCCTCTGTGCGCGTTTCCATTCCTTTGCTGAATACTCGTCAAAGAATCGGCGATTGGCAATTTCCGTCAATCCATCATGTGTGGATAATAACTTGAGATCTTCCACCGCTTCCATCAAGCGATGCTGGGTTTGCAATAATTCTTTCTCCACCGCCTTGATTTCCATAATATTCCGAGCGATACAAAGTGTTCCCAGAAAATTTTTATCACCTTTATTTTTGAAAACCTGTTCATCGGCAACATCCCAAAGCCCGAAAGCATCCAGCAAGACAGGCACCGGCTTAGTCTCCTCCCCCAGAACGGATTCTCTGGCAAACTTAAAATTCACCTCAAGGTTACAGGTCGCCAATGGGCCGACTTCCTGAGTGGCGATCTTAGCAATGACATCCTTATTGGCTGAACCCAGATCAATAAATTTATCGATGGAATATCCGACCAGGTCAATGGCTTCATAACCAAAGAACCGAATGGCCGGATTGATAAATTCTATCTTCTGGTCTGGCCCCAGTCGAAATATAATGTCCGATACCGTCTCGACAATAGTGCGGTAAGATTTTTCGCTTTCCGCCAGGGCCCTTTCCGCCGCACGGACCTTTTTTTCAAAAGACCCGACTTGAATGGCACTGCGTATGCTCTGGGCCAGGACTTTTCCATTCAATCCGTTTTTGGACAAATAATCTGCAGCCCCTTTCCTCATCACTTCCGCAACCAACCGTTCGTCGCCCATCCCTGTCAACAAAATCAAGGGAATGTTATTCCGGTTCACTTCCCTTAATTTCTCCAAAACCTCCACACCGTTGGCATCAGGCAATCTGTAATCTATCAGGACACAATCCATTTTACTGGATTTCATTTTCTCTACTCCGGAGGAACAATCGGGGGCCTCATGGATTACTGCTTCCACACCCTCTTTCGTGAGAAGGTGTTGAACGTTCATCCGGTCCGTTTCATCATCATCAATAACCAGAATGTCCAGGCAGTTCTTCATATCTTCCATTCGCTTAAAATTAACTTGATATTTCCCATCCCCAGCAAAACTTACAAATATCGCACAGGCTTTAATTGTGAGCCTTAACTTCCCCGCTCATACATCAACATTTTACATTATAGGTCAGGTTTCTTACCAACTTAATGACGATCAAGTTACAGTTTTGTCAATTTTTCAATGAGGTAGGGCCCTCTGCACAAGCACCGCCGAATTCATTGCTTTGCAATATCGTTTAGTGATAAGCTCAAGGAAATGTTATCGCCCACCCCCAACAAACATCCCTTTTAAATGGCCCAATTTACACTCGCCGTTTTGGTTTCAGGACGAGGTTCTAATCTGCAGGCCATTATCGACAGTATTGAAAAAAATGATCTACCAGCTGAAATTGGCCTGGTGATCAGCAATGTGAAGGATGCCTATGCCCTGGAACGGGCGCACAAGCAGGATATCGAAAACGTTTTCATGGACCCTAAATCTTACCCGGACCGAAACAGCTACGAACAAGCCCTGGTGGAACGGATTCAGTCCAAATCCGTCAATTTGATTTGCCTCGCCGGATTCATGCGGGTTCTGGGCAAACATTTTATCGAAACTTTTTCAGGTCGAATTATTAATATTCATCCTTCCTTGCTTCCTGCATTTCCCGGATTGAATGTTCAAAAACGGGCTTTGGAACATGGGGCCCGGTTTTCAGGGTGCACGGTACATTACGTCAACGAGGAAGTCGATGGCGGCCCCATCATCCTGCAAACAGTGGTTCCCATTTATGATGATGACGATGAGGCTTCCCTTTCGGAGAGAATTCTTGAACAGGAACACATCGCATACCCCGAAGCCATTCGGCTGATCATTGAGGGCCAACTGACCCTCTCGGGTCGAAGAGTCCTGCATGGCAAATAAAAGAGAGGAAATCCACTTGAATCTCCAATTTTTAGCATTGTTTACCCTGCTGATCCTACCGGGAACCCTCTTTGCGGAGACTTCCGAACAGAAGGCACTGGATGCCATTCAACTGCAGTATGAAACGGTTTCAACTTTTGAAGCAGATTTCACCCAGAGGTCTTACGTCAAAATGATGAACCAGACCCAGAGCGTCGAGGGCGCAGTGAAAATCAAGAAACCTGGGAAAATGAAATGGGTCTATGGAGCTCCAGATACTCAAACTCTAATCAGCGATGGCAAGACTCTTTGGCTTTATGTCCCTGAAGAAGAGCAAGCCACCAAGGTCCCGGTGGAAAGCATTTACTCTTCCAACACACCAGCCCTCTTTCTGGCAGGAAAAGGAAAGCTGACCCGGTCTTTCAACGTTGAAAGTGTGAGTGAAGAAAACAAAAATATTCTTGTCACGCTCGTCCCGAAAGATGAAGACCAGAGTCTGGCAAGACTGGCCCTTTATGCCGACAAGAAAAACTACCAAATTACCGGATCGACCGTGTATGATAAATTAGGAAACAAAACAGAAATTCGATTCAGCCGAATTCGGATAAACCGGGAAATCCCGGAAGAACAATTCCAACTCAAGACTCCACCCGGGGTAGAGATTTTGGATTACACACAAACCCCTTGAACCTTATGTTTGAACTTTCAATATTTTCTCTGGATACAATCCTCAGTTTTGGCATCAAAATGCTGGCTTTTCTCGGGGGCCTGGCCGCTCTCATCTTTGTCCATGAACTGGGGCATTTTCTGGTCGCTCGAAAAGTGGGCGTTGTGGTGGAAAAGTTTTCTCTCGGTTTTGGCCCTAAAATCTTGAGTTTTACGCGAGGAGATACCGAATACCTACTTTCCTGGATTCCCCTTGGCGGCTACGTAAAAATGAAAGGGGAAGAAGTCGGAGACGAGTCCGCAGATGAAAAGGGGTCATTTTCTGCCGCTCCAGTTCTGGATCGGCTGGCCATTGCATTTGCAGGCCCGCTATTCAATATCCTGTTTGCCATCGCCATATACTATTGCGTTTACCTGGTGGGGGTTCCGGCACTATCGCCCATTGTCGGTACCGTTAAGGATGAATCTCCTGCCTTGGCAGCAGGGCTTCAGACAGGCGACCGTATTTTAGCGATCGACAACGAGAAAATATTTTATTGGGAACAGTTGCAGAAAATCGTCCACGTATCTCCGGGCCATTCTTTGGATTTTCAGGTAGAAAGAAGCTCCGGAAACATCGCTCATGTCTCCATCACCCCAATCTCCGAGCAAATCACCGATCTTTTTGGTGACAAGGAAAACGTTGGCTTGATCGGAGTCACTCCGCTGGTACGAAATATCGTATACGTCAAAGAAGGCACTCCCGCTGACCGGGCAGGAATCCAGAAAGGTGATGTCCTGCTCGCAGTGGACAGTACAACTATTTTTGGTTGGGGTGACCTGAAGAAAGCGGCCATCGACAAACCCGGCCAGGCACTGGCATTTAGAATTCTCAGAGACGGAACGGAAATCGTAACTGCGCTAACACCTGAAGCTAAAATCGTCAAGGACATCGAAGGCAAAAGCACAGAAGTCGGCCTGCTCGGTATCGGCATGGCCGGAGAAATGGCAAAGGAAAAATACGGCATTTTCGGAGCCCTCAAAAGAGCATGTGAAGAAACAAACCGGCTGATTTATCTGATCGCCGTTAGCATAAAAAAAATGATCACAGGGTCCATCTCCGCCGACTCCATCGGAGGCCCCATCCTGATTTTTCAAATTTACGGGGAACAGGCTGAACAAGGCTTTAGCGAGCTCATCCGCTTGACCGCACTTTTGAGCATTAACCTGGGCCTGCTCAACCTTCTGCCGATTCCAGTTCTGGATGGAGGCCATATTTTCTTTTTTCTGATAGAGCTTCTTAAGGGAAGACCCATTAGTGAAAGGAACCGGGAACGGGCTCAGCAGGTCGGCCTATTTATGTTGCTCAGCCTCATGGTGTTCGCGTTTTACAATGACATTATGCGAATCATTACCTGAACCCCACTTCTATTATGCAAAACATTGAGAGCCGAATCCGGGATCTCAAGGAAGTCGCAGAGAAATTATCCATAAAGGTTGAAGTCGCTAATCTCAATGATCAGGAATTCTCCATACAAAGCGGTTACTGCAAACTCAATGGCGAGGACCTCATTATCCTGGATAAAAATCTGCCGGAAGAAGAACATATGACCGTTATTTTGAATACCCTGAAAAAATTTGATTTGAACAATATTTATGTTGCTGACTGGATACGAGAAAAAATTGAAGCCGACAAAACCGCTGGAGCCCAATCATGACCCTTCTTAACAATATTCTCCCAGAGCAACGCCGGGGAAAACTCAAAGCCCTGCTGGAAGCCGGCAAAACCGTTCGGGTACTTGAAGCCCATAATGGATTGAGCGGCATCATCGCCAATACGGCTGAAGTAACCGGGGAATCGGATGGACAAGCCATTGTCCGGCAGTTTGATGCCATCTGGGAAAGCAGTCTCACCGACTCGGCTTCGAAAGGCCATCCCGATATCGAGGTCGTCACCTTTGACTCCAGGCTTCATTCCATCAATGAAATCCTCGCTGTGACCGACAAGCCCATGATCGTTGACGGCGATACGGGAGGGGACGCAAACGCTTTCGAATATACCGTCTCCAAACTTGAGCGGGCCGGTGTATCTGCGGTTATCATAGAAGACAAAGTTTTTCCCAAACGCAACAGCCTGGAAGCCGGCGTACAACAAAACCTTCAGGAACCAGAAATCTTTGCCCAGAAAATCCGGCGGGGAAAAAGCATTCAGAAAAGCAGTGAGTTTATGATCATCGCGCGCATTGAAAGCCTGATCGCCGGGAAACCCATGGAAGACGCACTGAGCAGGGCCACGCAATACCTCCAAGCCGGAGTCGATGGAATCATGATCCACTCCAAGTCAAAAAACCCGGACGAAATCATGGAGTTTGCAAAAAAATATCAGGTTATTTTGAATGACCTCAATTTAAAAAAACCACTGGTGTGTGTGCCCACCACTTACAACAAGATCACCGAGGATGAACTGAGCGCCGCCGGATTCAACATCGTCATTTACGCCAATCACCTTTTACGCAGTGCCTATCAGGCGATGATGGAAACCGCAAAGACCCTTCTTCGCAACCAGAGGTCTCTGGAAGCCGATCCTTTATGTAGCCCTGTCCGGGAAATTTTTAAAACCGTAGGGTTTTTGGACGTCAAGGAAAAAGACCAGCAGGATGAACAAACCAGCAATATTCCGGTGATCATTCCTGCCGCCGGGGAAGATCCCGTCTTCAAGAAAATTTTGAACGGCAAACCCAAGGCTATGCTGGAAATTGGCGGCAAGACCCTTATCGACCACCAGGTTCAAAGCCTCAGCAACGCCAACCTCGCGGACATCACACTCATCGCAGGATATGGCAAGGACAACCTGCATGCGGAGGGCATTAATATTCTGGAAAATCCCGACTACCAGAAAGGGTCCCTGCTCAATTCCCTGCTGATCGCGAAGAAAAAAATGGTTAACGGATTCATCATGCTGTACTCAGACATCCTCATGGAAGACCATATCCTCAGCAAGCTTATGGAATGCAAGGAAGATATTGTGCTGGTCGCCGATAATTCAACCCAATATCACCAGCCAGAGGAAGGAAATATTCTCGACCACATTATCAGCAAGAACCACTACAAGCCTGCACGCAGGGAGATTCGCTTCGTCAGTGAAAATGTGGTGGCAAATATTGGCAACAAAATAAATCCGGAAACCGCAACCCACGAGTTCATAGGTCTTGCCCGGTTCAGCAAAACCGGTGCGGAACAATTTCTCGAAACCTATAGCGATGTAGTCAACAATTTTACTGGCCAGTTCCAAGAATCTGAGGATATCTCCAAACTAAATTTTACAGACCTCATTCAGGAAATGATCGACCGGGGCTTCGCCGTCCACTATATGGAAATCCATAAAGGCTGGCTGGAAATTCATAATGCGGACCACATTGCCCTTGCTCAAAAATCCTTTAACGCATAAAATCTTCCTTCCTCTTTACCGGCATTAACCATCGGGAAAATATCAGCGTATGCATTCTTCAAAACTTTTCATCCCTACGTTAAAAGAATCTCCTGCTGACGCAGAAGTCATCAGCCACAAACTGATGGTGCGTGCGGGGATGATCCGTCAACTTGCATCAGGAATTTACTCCATCCTTCCACTGGGACTCAGGGTTTTAAGGAAAGTGGAACAAATCATCCGCGAGGAAATGAACCAGATCGACGGGCAGGAAGTTTTTCTACCAAGCATTCAACCCGCCGAATTGTGGGTGGAAAGCAAACGCTGGAATCTTTATGGCAAGGAATTATTGCGAATTAAAGACCGGCATGGCCGGGAGTTCTGCTATGGCCCCACTCACGAGGAGGTAATCACCGATATCGTGAGAAAGGAAATCAAATCCTATCGCCAACTCCCCATTTTGCTGTACCAGATTCAGACCAAGTTCCGCGACGAAGTCCGGCCCCGGTTCGGCATCATGCGCGGACGGGAATTCATGATGAAGGACGCTTACAGCTTTCACGCTGATGAAAAAGACACCCAGCACACCTACCATCAGGTGGCAAAAGCCTATAGCAACATTTTCGAGCGATGCGGCCTGAAGTTCAAACAGGTACAAGCCGACTCAGGCACCATTGGAGGGAGCTTTTCGCATGAGTTCGCGGTACTGGCAGATTCCGGGGAAGATGAAATCGGTTTCTGCGAATCGTGCGACTATGCCTCAAACTTGGAGATGGCGGAATCGAAACCGCCTTCCCCCCTGGCACCCCCTTCCACACTTCATGATCTAAAAGAAGTGGAGACACCCGGGAAAAAATCTGTGAAGGAGGTAGCGGAATTCCTGAACCTTCCTGCTCAACAAATCGTCAAAACCATTCTTCTTGAAAATGAGAATGGACTGGTGACAGGACTCGTTCGCGGTGACCATGAAATCAATCTCGTCAAAATGAAAAACCTGATCGGTTGCGAGTGGTTGCAACCGGCGGAAGAAGAAACCTTTGCCAAACACCCCGAACTGCATCGTGGATATATCGGACCCGTTGGACTCGATCTTCCGGTTTATGCGGACCACGAAATTTCCGCACTGCATGACTTTGTAACCGGCGCCAACAAACCTTCCGCCCATTTCACCGGCGTTCAAGTTCAACGGGATTTGAAAATCGAAAAATTTGGCGATCTCAGAACCGTCCGGGCTAACGACCCTTGCCCACGTTGCGAGAATGGAAAGTATCAAATCAAACGCGGAATTGAGGTCGGACATATTTTCATTCTTGGCACCAAATATTCTTCGGCTATGAAGGCTAATTTTCTGGACCAGAACGGCAAAGAAAATACGATGATTATGGGTTGTTATGGAGTCGGGGTCGGGCGCACCGTTGCCGCCGCCATAGAACAAAATAATGACGAGAGAGGAATTGTCTGGCCTCGGAACCTGGCTCCCTTTCAAGTCATTATCATTCCGGTTAACTACTCCAAAGACGATTTGAAAGATGTCTGCGACACCCTGTACAACCGGCTCCAGGAGGCAGGCATCGAAACCCTTCTCGATGACCGGTCAGACCGGCTAGGCGTCAAACTGAAAGATGCCGATCTCATGGGCATTCCCCTGCAAATCATTATTGGCCCCAAAAATCTTTCCGCTGGGCAAGTCGAGATCAAAGTCCGCAAAACCAATGAGTCCAACCTGCACCCCTACCCCCAGATCATTGAAGATATCCCAAATATTTTGAAAGACTTATAGGAAAACAAGTCGTCTTTGGGGCACCCCAGTTTTCCCTTGAAATCAGACCTCAAGTTCTTGTACAATCCCGATGACAATTGTGGGTCCTGCATCGCGGGCTTTTAGCCCGCTTTTTTTTTATTTTTTTCAGGTGAACGTGGCGGAGAGCCTCCGTGGGCAATGTGCACGTGATATTTCACCTTAGCCTTCGTGCCCCGGAGGGGTAATACCTTTATTTTACCCGTTACGGGTAAAAGGTAAGGAAGAATATCACGCCCTCCCCCACGAGAGTGGGAGGTTTAGATGGCGAAGGTTCCTATTGCCCAATCGGTTACGGATTTGATAGAACCCGTCCTTGTAGCAGAAGGATTGGAACTGGTTGATGTTGAGTATAAAAAGGAAGGGCCTAACTGGGTTCTAAGAATATTTATCGACAAGGAAGAGGGCATCACGGTTGGTGACTGCCAGAAAGTCAGCCACCTGACCGGTGATCTCATTGAGGTTGAGGAAACCATCAAAACCCCCTTTAATCTGGAAGTCTCATCCCCAGGCCTGGATCGGTCTCTTAAGCGGGAGAAAGATTTTTTGCAATTCAAGGGAAAGCGAATCCGCCTTCACAGTCTTTCCCCGATTGATAACAGAAGAAAGTTCACCGGTATTCTCGCTGATTTTAAGGATCAAACCGTATTTATGGATTTGGATGGCGAGCCCATTAAAATTCCGTTGAGCCAAGTAGCCAAAGCAAACTTAGTTATTGAAATTTAGGTAAAGTATCATGAGCATGGAAACACTCAGTATTCTGGAGCAACTCAGCCGGGACAAGGGGATCGACAAGGATATCCTGATCGATGCCTTAAAGTCTGCTGTCGAGGTTGCGGCGCGCAAAAGATACCCTGCGGCCAAGGAGTTGCAAAGTGAGTTCAATGAGTCCACCGGTGAAGTTGAAATTTATCTGGAAAAAGCAGTGGTTGAAACCGTCGATCTGCCGGATGAGCAGATCAGCCTGAAAGACGCTTTGACATTTTCTGAAGATGTCCAACTCGGAGACCAGGTTCTGGTCCAGCAGATTTTGGAAAATTATGGGCGCACTGCGGCCCAGCTTGCCAAGCAGGTAATCATACAAAAACTCCGCGAAGCGGAAATAGACCTGATTTATAACGAGTACATCGATAGAAAAGGCGAGTTGATCAACGGGATGGTTCACAGAATGGAACATGGAGACCTTGTCGTTGACCTTGGAAAAGCAGAAGGCGTTCTGCCACGACGGGAACAGGTTTTCCGGGAGAGCTTCAATCGTGGAGAACGGATTCGTGCCTATATTCTGGATGTACGGAAAACACCCAAGCATGCTTTGGTAATCCTTTCCCGCACCCATGTCGGATTGATCAAGCGTTTATTTGAGATGGAAGTCCCCGAAATCAGCGAGGGAATGGTGGAAATCATGGGGGTAGTTCGGGAACCCAATGGTCGCACCAAAATTGCGGTGAGGACCAACGACCGGGAAATTGACGCAGTCGGTGCCTGTGTTGGTATGCGCGGAATGAGGGTCCAGTCCATAGTCCAGGAACTGCGTGGAGAAAAAATAGATATCGTTGAATTCTCCGAAGACCCGGAAACCTATATCAAAAATGCCTTGAGTCCGGCCAAAGTCGCCAGAGTTATTCTCAATCCTGAAGAAAAACAAATGACGATCATCGTGGCCGAAGACCAAATGTCTCTGGCCATTGGGAAAAAAGGACAGAATGTGCGACTGGCCGCCAAGCTCGTCCGCTGGAAAGTGGATATCAAAGGCCCCTCCGAAGCTTTGGAACTGGGTACGGAACATGCCTTTTTAAGCTCAGCCGAAACATCCGCAGTAGATTTTCTGGATGATGTTAAAAACGCCAAAGGTTTGGGTGAAAAGGTGATGACCCTCCTTTTCAATGAGAACGTTGTCACCTATGAGGAGGCACTGAGTCGAGGAGTAAAAGGTTTGGTCCAGTTGCCCGGCATTGGCCCCAAAAAGGCCGAAGCCCTGATGGAATTGGCAGAAGCCCATGTGAAGAAAGTAGCGACACAGGAACCGGCTGAAGAAGAAACCTCTGAAACGTCCGAACCGGCTGAAGCGGCACCAGAAATCGTTGAAGGTGAACCCGAGACGGACGAACCGGTTGAGGGGGAAGATGTTGCAGGTGAAGAGGAAGAAGAGGAAGAAATCCCCGTACAGGAATTGAAAGGAGTGACTCCCGAGGTCTTGGAAACTCTTATCAGCAACGGATTTGAAACATTGGCTGAGCTTTCTGTTACTCCGCTGGATGAGTTACTCGCCATCGAAGGTATTGATGAGACGGTTGGTCAATCCATTCTGGAGCAGGTCAAACAGCGTCTGGAGAATCTTGAAAATGTTTAAAGTTCAAACCCTATCCGTCTCATTCTATCGAAATCAGAAGACTTTTCCCAAACCCGTGAACGGCTTGTCGATTCCGGGTCATAAGAAAATGTTGTTTCATAACAGGAGGAAATTTGCCTAAGATTCGCGTCAACAAACTGGCCTTGGAACTCAATATTCAGAACGATCAGATCATTGAGGCCCTGCAGAAACATGATATCGTTGTAAAAAATCATATGAGTTCCGTTGATGAGGAAGCTGCGGAGCATATCCGTGACCTCTTTGCGCCTAAAACTACCCCGAAGAAGGTGGTGAAAAAAGCCAAGGCGAAAATAAAAATCAAGGTTGCCTCCAAGGTAAAAGTCACCACCGCCAAAACCCAGGCTAAATCTACCGCCGCCAAAAAAGTCGCGAAAAAATCAGCCGACAAGACCGAAAAAACCTCAACCCCTAAAGCCAAGGCCAAAGCTGCAGTAAAAACCAAGGCACCGGCCAAAGAGGAAAAGGCCCAGAAAACACCGGAAAATAAAACAGTAAAAAAACTCGGCCTCAAAATAGTCAAACAAGAAGAAAAGCCTAAACCCGTTGAGAAAAAACCGGCCCCGGCTCCGAAAGCTAAACCCCCAGCCCAAAAAGTTAAAGCCCCGGTAGTAGCACCCCCCGTTGCTCCTGCACCGACCCCGGAGCCTAGCACAGAAGAAGACACTTTCGAGCTGGTTCAAATTGGCGAAAACATTCCGGTGCGGGAACTGGCAGAAAAATTAAAATGTGCTCCGAATGAAATCATTAAGGAATTAATGGTTTTCGGAATCCTGGCCAATATCAACCAAACTCTAAACTTTGAGCTTGCTGGCAAGGTAGCCGACAAACTTGGGTTTGAGGTTGAACTTTTTATTGAAAAATCTGACCTGGATTTCACGGAAGATGAAAAGGACAACGCCAAAGACCATGTTTTCAGGGCTCCGATCGTAACCATCATGGGCCATGTCGATCACGGCAAGACCTCCCTTCTGGATGCCATCCGCAAAACTGAAGTGACCAAATTTGAAGCCGGTGGGATCACTCAACATATCGGTGCCTATCAGGCCCACATCAAGGGATCGCCTATCACTTTTCTCGACACGCCGGGGCACGAAGCCTTCACAGCCATGAGAGCCAGAGGCGCACAGGTAACAGATATTGTTGTTCTGGTTGTGGCCGCCGATGACGGAATCAAACCGCAAACCAAGGAAGCGATTCACCACGCGGAAGCGGCGGGTGTTCCAATTCTTGTCGCTATCAACAAGATTGACAAACCGGACGCGAAACCCGATGAGGTCAAAAAAGCATTGGCTGATCTCGGCCTCCTGCCTGAAGACTGGGGCGGACAAACAATTTATGTGGAAGTCTCGGCCCTGAAGGGAACCGGGATTGATAACCTCCTTGAAAATCTGCTCCTGCAAGCAGAGGTCATGGAACTGAAAGCAAACCCGTTACTCCGAGGCAAAGGAGTGGTGATCGAATCCAAACTGGATAAGGGACGCGGACCTGTCGCCACAATGGTTATTCAAAGCGGCTCCTTGAAAATCGGCGAACCTTTTATCGTTGGTTGCTATTTTGGCAAGGTCCGGGCACTTATCGATGACAAAGGCAAAAAAATTAAAAAAGCAATTCCTTCTACTCCTGTAGAGGTGGTGGGTTTACCCGATGTTCCACAGCCCGGTGACCACTTCATGGTGGTTCAGGATGAAAAAAGAGCGCGGCAACTCAGTAACCTGAGACTGCAACAACAGCGGGAAATCCAACTGGCTAAATCCACGCGCATTACCATGGATGATCTGCATCAGCAGATTCTCGAAGGCCAGATTAAAGAACTCAACCTGATCATCAAGGCAGATGTCCAAGGCTCGATTCACGCCGTCCAGGAGGCCTTCGCAAATCTAGAGAATAAGGAAGTTCGCATCAAATGCATTCATGACGCAGTCGGGGGTATCACCGAGTCGGATGTTATTCTGGCCAGTGCGTCCAACGCCATCATTATCGGATTCAACGTACGCCCAACAGACCAGGCCGCAAAACTTGCCGCGAGAGATCAGGTAGATGTTCGTCTCTACAGCATTATTTATGATGCCATCAACGACATGAAACAGGCTCTGGAGGGAATGCTTGCCCCCAAATACAAAGAACGGATTATCGGCAAGGCAGAGATCCGGGAAGTTTTTACTATTCCCAAAGTCGGCACCATTGCCGGATGCCATGTTCTCTCAGGTAAAATGGAACGCAATCTGGAGGCCCGCCTGATTCGAGACAGTGTGGTAGTCTATCAAGGCAAAATCGCGTCTATCAGAAGATTTAAAGACGATGTGAAGGAAGTCGCCGCAGGTTATGATTGTGGTGTGTCTATCGACAAGTTTCAGGATGTGAAGCAGGGAGATGTTATCGAACCGTTTGTGATGGAAGAGATCACCTCCTAATAGCGGACCTCCGCAAGAGAAAATGGTTATTGGTTGTTGTTCCATCAAGTTTTATTTGCACGAAAGCCGGTCGTTAAAAGAAAAACGCCGGGTCGTCAGGGCCATTAAAGACCGGCTCAAGAATAATTTTAATGTGTCTGTAGCGGAAGTTGGAGACCAGGACAATTGGCAAAGTCTCCACATGGGGATATCTGCCGTAGGGTCCGACCGCCCTTACATGGATGGGTTGATGACAAAGGTGGTCGATGCAATCGATCGGATGAATCTGGCCGAGATCACCGATTGCAAAACAGAAACCATGAACCTGGGCTCCGGAAAATTTTGCTAAAGCAGGTATTTTCATGCGATTCAAACGCTCTCAGAGAATCCAGGAACTGATCCTTGAAGAGATCTCCAAGGTAGTTCAGAGTGGGTTGAAAGACCCCCGGATAGGCTTCGCCACCGTCACCAAGGTGGAGCTTTCCGATAATCTCAAACACGCTAAAATATTTATCAGCGTGATGGGCTCGGAACAAGAAAAGACCGATACGCTGGAAGGACTGCAAAGTGCGAAAGGGTTCATCCGCAACACATTGGGCAAAAACCTTTATTTAAAATTCCTCCCGGAACTGGAGTTCCGGCGAGATGATAACGCCGATCATGTTGAAAAAATCTCAAGAATACTCAATGAACTGCACTCTGAACCAGGTAGTCAACCTCTATAAACCCTCTGGCCCTACCTCGTTTTCCATGGTCCAGTCGGTAAAAAGAATTTTGGGTGTCAAAAAAGCCGGGCATATAGGCACCCTGGACCCCATGGCAGAGGGTATTTTGCCCATCTGCCTGAACCAGTCCACCCGGATTATTCAGTTCCTTTCCCCTTTATCCAAGCATTATCAATGCACTATGACCCTGGGGACAGCTACCGACACCCAGGACTCTACAGGGAAAACCATTTTTGAGGGCGATCCCTCCCAGATCACCGAAACCCAGGCCAGGGACACACTCACGAGTTTTGTCGGGGAGCAAAAACAGGTCCCCCCCATGTACTCGGCAAAGAAAAACAAAGGAATTCCCCTTTACAAATTAGCCAGAAATGGTATTACTATCGAGAGGAAACCTGTCTCAGTTCATTTTTATTCCATTGATTTTATTAATATGGATGGAAATCTGGTAGAATTTGAGGCTCATTGTTCTGCGGGAACCTACCTCCGCACCCTCTGCCATGATATTGGACAGAAACTGGGTTGCGGTGCTCACATGTCCCGGTTGATCCGGAAACAGGTGGGAGTGTTCGATCAAGACTCTTCAGTCAGTCCCGAAGCGTTGGAAACCGCAAACGTTAACGGGAAACTGACCGAAGTGCTTTTTCCTGTGGAAAAAGTTCTGGGGTTTCTTCCGGAAATACGCATCAAGGATGATTTTATAGAGCCTCTTGCCCACGGCAATGCCCTGCCCAAGTTTTCCCTGAAAGCTTATCCTGGGGAGTTTAAACCAGGCATGATGATGCGGGTTTGCAACGGCAGTGACAAGGTACTCGCCATCGTCGAGTCCCTTGTAGACCAGGACCGATTCGCCCGGCTGGCAGAAGAAGATATCGCGTTTAAATTAAAACGTGTTTTGATTTAACTTTAATTATAAACAATTGGAAATTTAATAGGAAAAGGTTGGAATGTTTTCGCAGGGACAGCTTAGAGCAAAAAGTGCTGTCTCTGCGAAAACATTTTCCAATCGTTTTCCTGCATTAAACGAGTTGGAGAGAGAACTATGGCACTGAACCTTGAACAAAAAACTACGATTATTACTGATTACAAGCTTCATGAAAAAGACACAGGGTCTTCAGAAGTGCAGATCGCATTATTGACAAAACGTGTTACCTACCTGACGGAGCACTTCAAGACCCATTCCAAAGACCACCATTCACGGCGCGGACTCCTCAAGCTAGTCAGCAAACGACGAAAGCTTTTGGATCACTTAAAAAAAGAAGATATTAGTCGTTACCAGAGCATCATTTCGAAGCTCAGCATACGCAGATAGTCGCGCCCAACCTATCCTGAATTCGCAGGAAAAAAAGACATTGGAGAAATATAGATGGAAAAAGTAGAAATAGATATAGATGGAAAACAGATTTCAATAGAAGCCGGTGACCTGGCCCGACAAGCTGGTGGAGCAGTCATTGTCCGGCAAGGTGATACCATGCTACTGGTGACCGCCACCATGGCCAACCAGGCACGAGAAGGCATCGATTTCTTTCCCCTGACAGTAGACTACCGGGAAAAAACCTATGCCGCGGGGAAAATCCCCGGTAACTTTTTTAGACGGGAAGCCCGGCCCGGGGATATAGAAACCCTGACCTGCCGGTTGATCGACAGGCCTATCCGGCCGTTGTTCCCAAAAGCTTTCAAAAATGAAACCCAGGTTGTTGCACTGGTCATCTCGCATGATCAGGTCAATCCCCCGGATGTCAACGCCATCACCGGCGCTTCTGCCGCATTGATGATCTCCGACATTCCGTTCGAGACCCCTGTTGCCGGAGCCCGTATTTCCCGGGTTGATGGCAAGCTGATTTTTAATCCCACTTACGAGGATACAGCTAGTAGCGATCTGAACCTGGTTATGGCGGGAACATCAGATGGAATCGTAATGGTTGAAGCGGGTGCCAACGAAGTAAGCGAAGACGATATGATGGCTGCCCTTGAGTTCGGGCACGAAAAAATCAAACAGTTGATCGAAATTCAGATCAAGCTTCGTGGGCTTCTGGGCAAAGAAAAAATTGTGGTCGAGGCACCCCAAGTGGATGAAGCGCTGAAAAGCAAAATCCAAGAAAAAACTGCGGCCAAGCTTACTGAGACAATGCAAATTCCCGGTAAGCACGAGCGTAGCGATACCATCAAGCAAATCAGAGAAGACTTCAAAGCTGAGTTGAGCCCTGAAGAGCTGGAAGAGAAAGGTGGCGAGATCAAAGAGCTTTTCCATGACCTGGAAAAAGATATCGTGCGCAATCTGGTTCTCGACAAACACTATCGGGTGGATGGCCGAGGCCTGGCCGATGTCCGCCCCATCACCATTAAGGTAGGCTACCTGCCCAGGGTACACGGTTCCTCTGTTTTCACCCGTGGCGAAACCCAGGCTCTGGTCTCCACGACCTTGGGAACCGCTTCAGACGAACAACGAATCGACAGCCTGGAATTTAAGGGTAGTAAATCTTTTTTCCTGCATTATAATTTCCCGGCTTTCTGTACCGGCGAGGTCAAGTTTATTTCTGGCCCCGGACGGCGCGAAGTGGGCCACGGTATGCTCGCCGAGCGTTCCCTGATACCTATCCTGCCGGATAAAGACAAATTCCCATACACCATCCGTATTGTTTCTGAAATTCTTGAATCCAACGGCTCCTCTTCCATGGCTTCCGTGTGCGGAGGTTCACTCTCACTAATGGATGCGGGCGTTCCCATCAAAGCCCCTGTTGCGGGTATTGCCATGGGTATGATTAAGGACGGCGATCGGGTTGCGATCCTTTCCGATATCCTAGGCTCCGAAGATCATCTCGGTGATATGGACTTTAAAGTAACGGGAACCACTAATGGTATCTGCGCTCTGCAAATGGATATCAAAATTGATGGTCTAACCCACGACCTCATGGCCAAGGCCCTCGGACAGGCGAAAGAGGGAAGATTGCATATCCTCGGCGAAATGGATAAAGCTCTGCAAACTCCGAGAGAAGAAATGTCCAAATACGCTCCGAGAATTATCACCATCACGGTTCCCAAAGACAAGATTCGCGATGTTATTGGACCGGGCGGCAAAGTCATCCGTGAAATCATCGACAAAACCGGAGTCTCTATCGACATCAACGATGATGGAGTGGTTTCGATTGCCTCCACAGATGAGGATTCCGCTAAAAAGGCTGTTGAGTATGTGCAAAACCTTGTGCAGGAAGTAGAGGTCGGAAAAATCTATCTCGGCAAGGTAAAAAAGATCGTCGATTTCGGCGCTTTCGTGGAAATCTTCCCTGGCACCGATGGCCTGGTACATATCTCGCAAATATGCGACCGTCGCATCAAAAATGTCAGTGACGAAATTCAGGAAGGTGATGAAATTAAAGTCAAGGTCATTGATGTAGACCAACAGGGCCGAGTCAAACTCAGCCGCAAGGAAGCCCTGCGCGACGCAGTTGAAACGGAATAGTTCAAACGTTCACAATAAAAGGGGAAGGGCTTTTTGCCCTTCCCCTTTTTTTATTCCACTAGCCCACTCCCGTGGGAGGGCGTGATATCTCTCTTTACTTGCCCTCGTGCCCCGCAGGGGTAAACTGGGCAAGGGCTTGATTGCGCCGATAAAACTCTTTTACCCCTGCGGGGCACGAAGGCTGGGGAAGAATATCACGGCTACCAAATAAAGCGATGGCACATTGGCCCCACGCCTAGTGGAGGTTCCAGTCTTTAATCACTTCGATGGAAGAGTGGTGGGTGAGATCAAAATGGATGGGTGTCACTGATATATAATTCTTAGCCACCATCACGCAGTCTGCTCCTTCTTCAGTTTCATCGAACCGCATCTCCCCTGCCATCCAGTAATAGGTGTTGTTTCTGGGGTCCACTCGCTGGTCAAACGATTCGACCACCCGTGACTTCCCCTGACGGGTGACAGCCACCCCGGCAATCTCACTTTCAGGGACAGGCGGTACATTGACGTTCAGAACCACACCTTCGGGCAACCCCTTTTCAAGGACTCTGGAGATCAGCTTGCGGGTGAATTTCGCCGCAGGATTAAAATCCGGGTTTTCATAGGTGTCCAGCGAGACCGCGATACTGGGAACCCCCATAATCATCGCTTCGGTCGCGGCAGAAACGGTTCCGGAGTAAAGAGCGCAAATGCCAAGGTTCCCCCCAAGATTGATCCCCGAAACCACCAACCGGGGTGGTTCATCCAGCAATACCGCAATAGCCAGTTTCACACAATCGGCAGGAGTTCCATTAACGGCGTAGCCTATGAGTCGGCCCTCCTCTTCCACCTTCCGAACCTTGAGCGGTTCGTTCAATGTGATAGCGTGACCCATGGCACTTTGCTCCGTTTCCGGAGCAACGATGATCACTTCGTCCTCTTTGCTGAGTTCCCGATACAGGGTTCTCAATCCATCCGCGTTAAATCCATCATCATTACAAAGTAAAATCATATAGACCCACTTTACCCACTGATTAAGGAAAAAAGGGGCGTCTCCGGTCGGAGACGCCCCAAACTATTAGACACGATCAGGCTGGCATAACCGGCAACCAGCAATAACTCGTCAAGCCGAGAGTACTGTTGCTAGCAAATAAGAGCTGTTACCAGTCGGCCCCACGCCTTATGGTTAGTGGTGTTTGCCGAACCACTCCTGTGACCCATCGGGGTCTGCCTTCATGCCATCTTCCCCTTCTCTCCAGTTCGCCGGACACACTTCTCCGTGTTTCTCATGGAACTGCAGAGCATCAATAACTCTTAATGCTTCGCCGATATCCCGCCCTATGGGCAGGTTATTGATGAGCTGGTGCTGGACCACACCTTCCTTGTCAATTAGGAACAAGCCGCGGAAAGCAATTCCCGCTTCGTGCATGACCCCGTAATCGTAGGTGATTTTCTTGTTCAGGTCAGCAACGAGAGGATAAGCGATTTCGCCAATACCGCCTTTTTTGCGGTCGGTTCTTCTCCAGGCCAGATGCGAGAAGTGGCTGTCAATGGAAACCCCCAACACTTCGGCATTTCGCTTCTTGAATTCATCTATTTTGTCACTGAATGCGATGATTTCGGTCGGGCAGACAAATGTAAAGTCCAACGGATAGAAAAACAGAATGACATACTTTCCCTTGTAGTCGGAAAGTTTGATTTCTTTAAAACTACCATCAGGCATCACGGCTTGGGCGGTGAACTCCGGGGCAGGTTTAGCAACTAATGCTGACATATTTAACTCCTCTAAATAAAATCTGTATTTAACGAAACACTAACTGTATCACAATTTTCACAGAGCGTTCAATGCTGATCAACAATGCCCAAAAAAAGTTTTATCAGCCCTGTCAGACAGCATAAACCCCGCCTACCCTGCCTTGACACACCGGGTTACCCTACTTACAATGAGTTAGGCCAGCGTGACGCTGGACCCAACTGGCAATAGCTTTTATTTGCTGGCAAAGAATTGTCTCGGCTTGACGAGCTAACCGTGGGAAGGCCTGATATTCTTCCCCAGCCTTCATGCCCCGAAAGGGTAACTGGGCAAGGGTTTGATTGCGCCGAGATAACTCTTTGCTCACAAAATAAAGCGATGGCACACTGGCCCCACGCCTAGTGGATATTTTTATGGAAATTCTATTTTTAGGAACCGGGACCTCAACAGGGGTTCCTTCACTGTGTTGCGACTGCGAAGTTTGCCTGTCAAAAGATCCACGCAACAAGCGCTTGCGGTCCTCTATCATGGTCCGGCAAAACGGTCATACCATTCTGGTCGATACCTCCACGGACCTCAGGCAACAATGCCTGCTCTACGGAATCCGGGAAATCGATACAGTCCTTTACACCCATCACCACGCCGACCATGTTCATGGAATCGATGAACTGCGCAGTTTTAATTTTTTCAACAAGACCAAATTGCCCGTTTACGGTAATGCGCAAACCCTGTACCACCTGAATAAAAATTTCAGCTATATTTTCGGGGAAACCGAGCAGATCGGTGGCGGCATTCCGCAATTGATCCTCAACGAATTGGAAGATAAAACCTACCGCTTCGGCGATATCCCTGTCACCCCTCTTGATATCCAGCACGGCAAGCTGATCATCAATGGGTTCCGCTTCAAGGACTGCGCCTATATCACCGACTGCAGTAAAATCCCGGAACCCACCCAGGAAAAGCTGAAAGGATTGAAAGTTCTAATTCTGAATGCCCTTGGATTCAAACCACACCCAACCCATTTCAGCCTCAGCCAGGCTCTGGAGGCGGTTGAGACCCTTCAGCCTGAAAGAACCATTCTGACCCACATCAACCATCATTTCGATCATGAAAAAGTATCTCGCGATCTGCCAAAAGGAGTGGAACTGGCTCTGGATGGAATGAAAGTCACCCTCTAGCGAGGGAGGGAACCGGGCAAGAACTCGTCAAGCCGAGCTAACCCTTTTACCCCTGCGGGGCACGAAGGCTGGGGAAGAATATCACGGCTACCAAATAAAGCGATGGCACGCTGGCCCCGCGCCTAGCCCCTTAGCAGGGGAGGCAGATAGCAAAGGCTGGTTAAGCCGAGAAAAACGGTTATTTGCCAGGAAAAGTGATTGCACACCGGCCCCACGCCTAGTGGCGGCTAGTCGAAATCGAAATCGCGCAGGGGTTTTTCGCCGGATTTATCTACGTGTTTTGTTGATTCCTTGAAAATTTCATCGAGAACCCGGCCTCGCTCTTTCTGGTTCTGGCTATTTTTTTTGAAAACATCTGCATTTTCCTTTTTCTTGCTTTCCAGATCCTTCACCATATCGGTGAGGGAAGCCACCGGCTTGGGTTTTCTCTCTTCCCAGATTATCTCACCGGTTTTCTGGTCCACCTGAAGCTTGGTTTCGCAACAGGGGCAGATGATCTCCAGTTTTTTTGATCCCATCACCCAACCCAACACAAATTGATTAATAACTTGCCTCCAAACCTGGAAGCCGCTATTAATTATATCAGATTTGCAAGTCGAGAAAAAACGGAGAAACATGAAAGGATATTTCATTACAGGAACCGATACCGGCGTAGGCAAAACCGTGGTCACCGCCTGCCTGGCGACCCTGTTCAAGGCCCAGGGTGAAGATATCGGAGTGATGAAACCCATCGAGACCGGAGTGGACCCTGAATGCAGTTCCACTGCCAACTCCGATGCCAAGTTTCTAATGGAGGTCGCCGGTGTTCAAGACCCTGAAATCTGCCCCTACCGGTTAAAAACCCCGGCCTCCCCCTACCAGGCCGCCAGGATCGAAGGGAAGGAACTTGACCCGGCTGAAATACTGGAGAGCTTTCGGGTGCTTCAGTCCAAATATTCCATGATGCTGGTGGAAGGCATAGGCGGCCTCATGGTACCGATAACCCGCCGTTATAATGTCGCCGACCTGGCTTTACAAATGGGACTGCCGCTGATTATTGTCAGCCGTCTCCGGCTGGGGACATTGAATCACACTCTGTTGACGATCCAAGCCGCCCGACAACACGGACTGAAAATCAAAGGTGTGATCCTCAACCCTTCCGATGCTGGAAAGGTGAATGCGATTGAACAGGAGCAGGGAAAACTGATCGAAGAATTTTCCGACACCCCTGTGCTGGGCACGTGCCCGTTCATTGAGGACGTTTCCGCCAAAGGAATAGAAAAAAATCTAAAGCTATTACAGGAAGAATTCCAGACCCGTCACTTCTTCGAGTCAGACTTGAACTCGTAACCTTTTTCGCGGTGGGTAATAATATATTTTGGGGACTGGGGTTTCTTCTCAAAATATTTGCGCAGGCGGGCTACGAAATTATCCACTGTGCGGGTTTCAGTCTGCGGATCATAACCCCATACTTTTTCCAGCAGTTCCTCACGAGTCACAATATTTCCCTTATTCGTCACCAGCAGTTTTATCAATAACGCTTCTTTAGCTGTCAGATAGAATTCACCGGAACACCCTTTGGCTTTACCGCTGGCAAAGTTGATCCACATATCACCAAACTGAAAAACCTCCTGATCGTGCACCGGCTCCTTATACCATTCCCAACGACGCAGGATTCCTTTGACCCTCAGCAGGAGTTCCGGCAGATGAAACGGTTTGGTCAAATAGTCATCAGCCCCAGCGGCCAGCCCCAGTTCCCGGTCTTCATCTGTGGATTTGGCGGAAAGCATTAAAATCGGGAAACGCATGTCCGTGCTACGAATTCGCCTGGCTACTTCCAGTCCACTTACCTTGGGGAGCATGATATCGAGGATCATCAGGTCAAATTCCTCTTTCCCCAGAAGATCCAGAGCCGACTGACCGTTATCCACGAGAGTGACGCGATAACCCTCCCGCTCCAGGTTGAACTGCAGTCCCTTGGCAAGATGCGCTTCGTCTTCGACCACAATAATTTTTTTATCTTTATCCATTACTTATCCAAATTCTCACTGTTGTCTTAAGCTTCAACCTCCCGGCTGACCGGAAGCAGGACGGAAAATATTGAGCCTTTGCCCCTTCCCGGACTGGAAACTTTCAACCGGCCTTTATGGTTTTTCACAATTTCACTGGAAATGAACAAACCCAGTCCGGCTCCTTCAATATTCTGCGTGTCTTTGTTCTGTACCCGGTAAAATTTTCTGAAAATCTTTTTCATATCCTTTTTGTCAAAGCCGATTCCCCGGTCTTCAAAATCTACTTCCCAGTATTTGCCAATTTTATGCAGATGGATATTCAACGAAGAACCTGCAGGGGAATACCGTAGCGCATTGCCGACAAGGTTATTAAACACCATGCGCAAAGCCCTTTTATCCAGACTCAGCGTGGGAGAAGCCTCCAGCTTCAAATCCACCGAACACTTTTTTTCCTCAAACTGACGTTTATGTCCCTTGACCACATCCGCAAGAAAGTCTCCCATATCCACAGGCTGAAACTGCAATGCCATGCTCTTGGGATCGGCTTTGCTAGATTGCAGGATATTATCAATCAACCCGGAAAGGCGGTGTGTGTCCGACAACATGGTTTCGACAAAATCTTTCTCTTCCTCATTCGAGACGTCCTGGTATTTCATGGTTTCGAGGTAGAGTTGAATGGAGGCAAGCGGGGATTTCAATTCATGCGAAACACTGGCCACAAAATTGCTTTGCATCTGGTTCAGGCGGTTCTGCTTGTTCCAGTAAACAAAAATCACGTAGACCCCGGCAAGAATCAGGAGCATCAGAAAACAACCCTCAAACAAAATCAGCCACTGAACTTTGGCGGTGAACAAATCTGGGCGGATTTTCTGGGCAAATTCCTTGATCGCCAGGTTATTTTCAAGGTACCAGTTGATCCAAACCGCCATGAGCACAATCCAGGCGATCTGGACCCCGATAAACACCATGATAGGATGGAACAAAGCCCGTAATTTACCCATTGCTCCCTCTGATTCGCCTTCCGGTTCCGATAAGCATACTCACAACCTCCTGATTTCTACCACTTTACCAAGTTCGAAGCCTAAATTGAAAGTCTAATTACCCGGCACAGGCAGACAGTAATAACTCGTTGAGCCGAGATCACCCTTTGCTCGCCAGAAAAAGTGACGGCACGCTGGCCCCACGCCTAGTGGGGTATTACATAAGTTTTACAAACGATTTTGCCGGGTCAGGCTATTATAAGACAGTTGTAAAACCTTAATTATGGGAGCCCTTCCATGACCAGTGAATCTGCTGAGAAGTACCAACTCAAATTTAATCCAATCGCCACAGCTGTTCTTGTCTCTGTACATGTTATGGCATTATTTGCTTTTTTTCCGTTTGCGTTTTCCTGGAGTGCCGTGGCAGTGATGTTTTTTCTGTACTGGCTCACCGCATCACTGGGCATTTGCCTCGGCTACCATCGGTATCTCACACACAGGGGTTTTACTGCACCCAAGTGGCTGGGGTACACCCTGATCTTTTTCGGAACCCTGGCCTGCCAGAATGGTCCCATCAAGTGGGTCGGGCAACACCGCATGCACCACGCCGGCTCGGACACGCCGGAAGACCCGCACAGCGCCAAAAAAGGTTTCTGGTGGGCACATCTTAACTGGATGTTTAATACTCACTCCAAGTTTGATGATAAACAGGTGCTTCGCGACTACACCAAAGATTTCTGTGAAGACAAGTTTTACAAATTTCTCGATGACTACTTTATTTTAGTTCAAGTCGCCTTTGGGTTCGCCCTGCTTGCCATTGGCGGACTTCCCTGGGTCATTTGGGGAGTCTTCGTCCGTCTGGTGGTGACTTACCATTCCACCTGGCTGGTAAACAGTGCGGCGCACTGGTATGGTTATGTGACCTTTCCGCTCAAAGATGACCTTTCCACCAATTGCTGGTGGGTAGGGCTGTTGGCCTTTGGCGAAGGCTGGCACAACAACCATCACGCATTCCCCAAGTCTGCCCGACATGGTTTGCGACCTTGGGAAATTGACATGACCTGGTGGGCTCTTTGCGTTCTGGAAAAACTCGGCCTCGCCAAAGACATTAAAGTGGCGCAGCTGACCCCCAACCCGGACCGCGATGAAAAAGAGGCCCCGGCGTTTATCGGGAAAGTTGTCACGCAAACAGCCTGACTTCCACCCTCCATAAATTTAATCAAAAGCCGCGCTCAAAAGGGCGCGGCTTTTTTTTGCTCTCTCCCCCGCCAAGGGGATGCAAATGAGCAAGGGCTTGATTGCGCCGAGATAACCCTTTGCTCGCCAGAAAAAGTGACGGCACGCTGGCCCCACGCCTAGTGGCAGTCGAATTCTATATGGTAGCCAGAGTATTTGCGCAGGTTGATCACCCTGTGCTCAAAAATCAGGTACTGACCCTTGATGCCCGTCAAGCGGTCTGTGAATTCCGGAATCTTATCGAGATTATGACTGGTGATTTTTTCGGGAACCGATTCGACCGGGTAAACCAGTTGCTGAACTTGCCCATCCTCCACAGCATAGCATTTTAAGGCTTCCGGAAAGAGTTGGTGTGCCTCATCGCGAAGAGCAAGCAAGTCCACCTCTTCCACCCCCCCTTTCAGCATTTTGCGCCAATTGGTTTTGTCTGCAAAATGTTTCGCCAGAGCCACTTCAATCCGGCCTGAAAGAACCCGTTCAGGAACCCTGGCGATGATCAATCCTCTTATGGCTCCCTGATCGATCCAGCGATCGGGAATGTTGGTGTGCCGGGTTATGCCGACTTTCACTCCACTGGTCAACGAAAGGTAGACAAAATGATCAATGTTGCAATGAGTGCGCCAGAACTCGCGATCGGCCTCATTTCCTTTTTCGTGTACACATAGTTCCGGACGGAACGAGCACATGGCATTTTCCGGGAGGTCCCGGGAACAGACAAAGCAATAGCCCTGATCATAGGATTTACGGGTCTTCCGTCCGCATTCGATGCAGGTTATGGTCCCTGTCCATTTTAACCCCATGGGCCTACCGACATGCGGATTCAAGGGATAGGAGTTTTTATCCAGATTCAAAAAATAGGCAATCGGGTTCTGCGCTTCCGCGTTCATTTTTCGAAGCTGGCCCAAAAGTTTCACTTAAATATCTCCATGAATTAACGACCCCTTTTCTGTTCAGCTCGGGATAAAAAAAGGTCTAGAGCGGCCACTGCCAATAAAACTGCTGCCACCACCGTTATTGAATCAAAAACCAGAAAACTAATTAAAAATAGAAGGAGGTAAAGAAAAATCCTAAGAACTTTATTTCGATCCGTGAGGGTCATGGCACGATTATAAGACACCCGCATGGGCACTGCAAAAGTCAGAAGAGAAAAAATATCCCCCCCCACAATCGTGGGGGGAGAAGCAATTCACTCCTAAACTTTGGTTATCCAAAAAATTACCTTGGATATGCAGGTTTACATAGAAGCGCGCAAATCACGAAAAATCAATGATTTTCCTGATCACCACCACATAACACCTTAAAACCCTTTAAAATTAACACGATTGGGACATTGGAAATGTTGAAATAGGTTTACATTATGATGTAGACTTTAAACGGGGAGAACAAACAAAGACAACTGTATCCGAATTGGGATATCTTGAAAGTCTCTTTTTATTTGTTCTATTATGAGTTTGATTGATATTCAAGACCTGATAAACAAAAACGAGCCGCTTGCATCACTCCCCAGCACTTTCTATAAATTGCGGGAAGTGGTCACTGACCCGGACTGCGATTTTGATGACATTGCTGAGATAATCAGCGTGGATCCTTCCCTTACCCTGCGTCTCTTAAAAATTGTCAACAGCGCATTTTATGGATTTCGCGGAGAAATTGAAACGATTTCTCACGCACTCGCAGTTGTGGGAACAGGCCAATTGATGCAATTGGTTTTAGCCACAACGGTGGTTGAGCAATTCAAGGGTATTCCCAAAGACTTGGTAGACATGAATTATTTCTGGCGACACAGTGTTGCCTGTGGATTGTCTGCCCGGGCCATTCATCAAGCACGTGGAGAACATGACGGAGAGAGTATTTTTGTAGCAGGACTCCTGCATGATATCGGTCGCCTGGTGATGTGCCTCAAAGTTCCCGATCAACTCAAGGTTGTTTTAGACTTTGCAGGAAAAAGCGGAGACCGTTGGTATAAAGCCGAGGCCAAATACTTTGGTTTTGATCATGGTGGTGTCGGTGGGGCTCTTCTCAGGGCCTGGAATCTTCCGAAAAAATTACAGGAAGCTGTTGCCCATCACCACTTCCCTTCATCGGCTGACAATTTTCCCCAAGAAGCCGCAATCGTTCACTTGGCAGATAGAATCAGCCACCAGATTATTTCAGATCCTGACCGCAATACGGAAGAACACTCTTATGAGAAAGGTGCGTGGGATGCGGTTCAGTTATCTGAGGATTCGCATCTCCATCAGATTATAGAACAGGCTGAGGCTCAATTTGAAGAAGTCAGCCAGATTTTTCTTCAAACCGCATAAACCGATTCTTCCAATACCCCCCCAAAAACCACTGTTCCCTTTCCACAAAAAAACGAAGTAGCCAACACGTCAAAACAGATTTACATCAGAAAATTTTTAAGACTTGAATTGTTTCTTAACATAGGAGACACTATAAAAGTTAAGAGCGACAGTGATCTTTGGACTAACAAGAGCAAGGAGAATCTTAATGGAAGACTTAACAATTTCTAAAGGTTGGTTTCAGGATGAGGGTGATGAACCCCCGGTAATAAAAAAGAAGTTCTGTGAGCACAGGGCCAGCACTGTCACCCTGGACTACGAACTCGGAGTTGAGTATTGCTCTTTCTGTGGAGCTTTAGCCCATTACAACTCTGATCTGGATAAACTGGAATGGACTCTGCCGGAGTATTTACAAAAACAAAATTATAACTAATCGGGACTCTTTTCATATCCCATTAAAAAACCCCCTGGCCTAACCCGGCCAGGGGGTTTTTGTTTTTACCCTACCCTGTAAAGTTAAACGGCTAAGGCAAAAAGATTAAAAATGTCTTGAAGCACAGCATGGAGATAGCGGCCGTAAACGGGATGGTTGATATCCAGGAAATCCCGATCATTTTGATAATATCCAGATTCAGAGTTGGTAAGCCTCTAGCCAGCCCCACTCCAATCACCGACCCCACCAGAGTATGCGTTGTGGAAATGGGCAGGCCCATTTTAGAACAAATCAAAACCACCGTCGCGGCTCCAAACTCAGCGGCAAACCCCCGGGAAGGAGTGATTTCCGTAATCTTTTCCCCAATGGTGGCCATCACTCGAGCCCCCCAAATCATTAATCCAAATACGATGAATCCCCCACCCAACCCTAATATCCATGTGGGCATAGCCACTTTCATGTGCACCTGTCCATCGTTGAGAATCGCCACTACAGCCGCCAAAGGTCCCACGGCATTGGCTACATCATTGGAGCCATGGGCAAAAGCCACATAAAACGCTGTTAAAATCTGCAGATATTTAAATGCGCCTTCTGTTTCATGAAATTGTTTTTGGAGATCCCAGGAAGGGTCACAGGGAATTTTTCTTGCTAAATATTGTGTGATTACAAATGCCAGTGCTCCCACCATAAGGGAAATAACCAAGGCCCGGGCAAAAGAAAGATCCAAATGAAGGTTTTTCAGTCCCTTATAAACCATGGCATTGGAAAGGATCACAAACACAAAAAACACCATATAAGGAAGCAGGTTTTTAGCATGAACCAGTGGAGTTTGTTTGCTGAAAACAGTTTTACTGATAAATTTAAATACCAGAAAGGCAAATAGACCGCCCATAACCGGCGAAACCACCCAGCTCAGAACCACCATGCCAACTTTTCCCCAGTTGATGACATCCATGCCTCCGGCGATGACACCAAATCCCACAACGCCTCCTACAATGGAGTGGGTGGTAGAAACCGGCCAGCCTAGAAAACTGGCAATATGCAACCAGAGCGCCGCCGCAACCAAAGCGGAAATCATGCCATAAACCAAATGATAAGGAACCGCCTCAAACACTGCTGGGTCGAGCATTCCCTTGCGGATGGTGTCGGAAACTTCACCTCCGACAAAAAAAGCACCGATAAATTCCGCTACCGCAGCGACCATAATAGCCTGACGAAACGTCAGGGTTTTTGAACCCACGCTTGTCCCCATGGCATTGGCGACATCGTTCGCCCCAATATTGCACGCCATGTATATACAAGCTATTACTGCGAATGAAAACAGGAAGGTGTCTAAATCCAAACCAGGCTCCTTGCCACGATTGAGAAAAGGGGAAATTGAATTACTGAGATAGGAATATCCTGAGAGTCTTACCGATTTGTTCTGTCTTATCTGCAACAGCACCAAGCTTTTTTATCACTTCATTCCAAAGTAATAAATCTGCCGCACCTAAATCATTGCCCAGAGCAAACAACTTTTGTGCCAGCTCAAACTGCTTACGGTCGGCTTCCCATTCTGCGGTACCTAGTTTTGCGGTAGCCTTCTCCACTTTTTCCGCTTCGGCACCACCGAAAGAAGCCTCCAACAAAGCTTCCAACTCGGAAATCAGATCGCAACCCATATGCGCGGTATCGACAACATGGCCCACCAGTTCCTTCAAGGGGGGTTTGATTTCATCCGGCGTATCCAGGTTTTTGATACGCAGTAGAACGGCTAAATCTTCCACCGCGTCTGCAATATCATCCTGTGCGGAAAGCAGATGCATGAAATCTTTTTTATCAACCGGCAGGAACATGCTTTGCCGCATATGAGTACGGATATCATCCTTGATCATGTCGGCCTCATGCTCCAGCTTCACGATCAATTCGGAAATTTTCTTAACGGAATCGTAGTCCTTGTTTTCCAGCGCGTCAAACAGAGGCTTGATTTGCTCCACGCAGGCACGGACCTTGTCCATATGGCTCCCAAGGGGCTTGAACGGCGATTTCGCAAACATTGAAAAGATGGATCTCATCTGACCTCCTTGGTCATAAAGGTTAAGCACGCTAAACTTATTCTATTTGCCGGCAAGTTTCAACCCCCTTTAAAGGGATAAAAAAGTCGTTTCAAAACAGACCACTAGGCGTGGGGCCAGTGTGCCATCGCTCTTTTTGACGAACAAAGAGTGATCTTGGCTCAACGAGCCATTGCTGATTTACCCCTTCGGGGCACTAAAGCTGGGGAAGAATATCACGCCCTCCCACGAGAGTGGGTGCTATCTACCCATAATCGCAAACCAATCTTCCAGGTGTTGAATCTGCAGATTGGAGTTTGACTGGCGGACATCCCCCATTTCGCCAGAGGGCTTTCCGCCATAATTATGCCCTGGATATAAAACAACATGGTCTTCAATCTTGGACAGCCGCCGGGTGAGGGTATGGAACAGTTCTTCACTATTCCCTCCAGGCAGATCCACCCGCCCGCATCCTTGTAAAAAAAGAGTATCACCAGCAACAAGGCTATCGGCCACCCGGAAACACTGGGACCCGGGCGTATGCCCCGGAGTGTGCAAAAAACTAATCTCAACGGAACCTAATTTTAGTTTGTCCTCTCCATCCACCTGCTTCATGTCGGACATGGATATTCCCGTGATCTTCTTCAACCCTTCCGCCTCATGTTTATTCACATAAACCGGTACAGGATGCTTTTCCATCAATTCAGCCAATCCGGTAATTTCAATGCCAAAAATTTCTCCCCCTACATGGTCGGGATGGTAATGGGTCACCAAAGCACCGGTGAGTTTCATGCCATCCTCTTCAACGACTTTGAGAACCCCATCAATGTCCCACGCCGGGTCGACCACCACACATTCGCGGGTTTCCTGATTCCCAATCAAGTACAAAAAATTAGCCATCGAACGCGCCGAGGGGTCTTGCGTACCCAAATCAATCCCCGACAACAACTGTTTGAAATAAATCGGATTTTTTTCTGACAAGGTTTCCCCCTATCCCGTCTAAAAAATTAATATTTTGTTCAGCAGATGTGCAAGGCGGATCCCTGCCTGCGTGAGCCTGAGGTCAATGATCTCCCGACCTCTTTTTATATAAACTTTGGACAAGCTTTCCTCTCCAACATTATAGGCCACTTTTAAAGCCAGGCTTCTGGACTCGTTGGCCCAGTCAGAAACCGTTGACAGGCTCCAGGTTGAAACCTCCGCCTCTGACACCTTTTCATTCAAGCGGTCGGCATAATTCGACAAACTGCCCCAGTCTATCAAACCGCCATCCCATAAATAATGCAGGCTGACATCTTTCCCTTTATAGGGAAAGCGAAGGGTCCCCCCGCCACGGTCTTTTAGATTACCCAGGTGGAGAGGTTGATGCACATCCCCAACAAAATGCACCAGAAATTTCAGCGCATCCTTTCTTTGTCGCAAAGGGACTGAACGGTCAACCAAAATGCCTGAAAACTCATGAATTTTCTCCGTGACACAGGCCCCGCTGGGACAATCCCTTTCAGCGTCATAAGTCCACTGTCCCTCTTCAATATTGGTGTAATGCCAGGAGCCTTCTTCTTTTCGCTTTTTCCGGGTCCTATCTGCCCAGTTTGCGACACCAGCCAGGCTGTTTATGTTAAACTTTTCGGCGATTAATTCTTTAACCTCCGGCTCCAGGTGGTTCTCAGCAATAAGGCCTATAACACGGTGCCCCTGAGGCCCCCAGGCGGCAGAATCCGGAACATTTACAACCAGCAATATTAAAGCCATGCAGAATTGAAATCGAACACTCATACTTTCCCTGTTTTTCACCCTGTTTTTCAATCCGATTTCAAACGGAACCCAAATTGAGCAAGCTTATTTCAATTTATCATACTGGAAGGTTTTGGATACTCATTACTTTTCTATCCATAATTCTCGGGCTAATGGCCATAGTTGCAGGGATTTTTGACAGGACCGGCAACCTCTCGCACCGGGTATCCAGACTCTGGTGCCGGCTTCTTTGCCAACTGAACGGAGTTAAAGTTGAAATTAACGGGTTGGAAAATATTCTCTCTGACAGGCCACAAATTTTCGTTTCCAACCATCAGGGATATTTTGATATTTTCGCGTTGTCCGGGTATCTTCCGGTGCAAATCAGATGGATCGCCAAATCAAGCCTGTTCAAAATTCCATTTCTAGGCTGGGCGATGATGGCCGCGGGTTACATCCCCGTTGAAAGGGATAATCGCAAAAAGGCCTATGAAGCTTTTAACAAGACTCTGGAAAAAATAAAGGAAGGGTGTTCGATAATCATTTTCCCCGAAGGCACACGCTCCGAAGATGGGGAAATAGGCCCGTTTAAAAAAGGCAGCAATTTGATAGCCAGCCGAACCAAAAGTCCTATGGTACCCATTACCATTATAGGAAGCGGCGATATCATCAAAAAAGGCAGTGCCCGCATCAACCCAGGTTCCATCCAGGTCGTCATTTCCCCTCCTGTAGAACCCAGTGCAGATAAAAAAAGGAATGAGGAGGTTTTACAATCTATTCGGGAAACTATCGTGGGAACACACCAACAGCACCGGTCACCACCAGCCCCTTAGCAGGGGAGGCGACAGCCGAGAGCATCGTTGCCAGCCCAATAAAGCTATTGCCAGTTACCAGCGGAGGTTCTCCGCCCACTACCGTGGGAGGGAACTAGCAACAAGGCTACACCTTGAGGAAATGTTGGCCGACTATAGTTAATAGCTCTCAACTATTTCAAGCTTGATGGGAATAGACCTATTGCCTGTAGCGGCACGCTACCTTTTTTCTTTTTGGATGAATTCCCAGACAGTTGCAGAGTGCCCCCGGAGGTCTTCGATATCTCTCCAGACTGCCCGGATCATTCCTGTTTTATCAATGACAAAAGCAGAGCGTTCGATGTATTTGACCATCTGGCCCAGGTCATCTTCTTCTTTGATCACCCCATAAAGTTCCGTGACCTTTTTGTGTTCATCTGCCAAAAAGGTAAAGCCAAACTGGAAAACCTCAATGAACTGTTGATGCGAATTCACACCATTCCAGCTGCACCCCAGAACTTCCACCTCACGGGTTTTGAATTTTCGGTTCCACTCATTGAATCCGACCATGAGGCGCGTGTCTTCAGGACTGCTATCCTGCCGGTAAAAAACTACAATCACCCATTTTTTGTCCTGAAAATCCTTCAGGCTAACTGTCACCTTTTCTTCAGCCGATGGGCTTGACGCACCTGCTTTATAACCATAGACAGCGGGCAATTCAAAATTAGGCGCGCGGTCTCCAACCTCTAACGCATCAGACATGGGAAATATCCCTTTAGTTGATTATTAACCAATGACCCTGTCACAACAGAGCCAAAAAATGAACAGGGCGGGTAACTCCCCCACTATTCCCTATGAAATATCAATCACCAAACGCGGCTTTGATGAGAGGCTCCACCTCACCTTTTGCTTCCATTTCATCGAGGATGTCGGTATCACCGTAAAACTTGCCATCGATGAAAACTTTGGGAAGTGTTGGCCAGTTGGTCATTTTGTTTAAGGCTTCACGCTTGGTCATATCTTCGAGGCAATTAATTACTTCAAAGGGATAACCATATTTATTGAAAAACTGGATGGTCTCCACGGTGAACCCGCATTGCGGTTGCTGTTTCGTACCTTTTCCGTAGATCAGGATTTTATTTGCCGAAATTTCTTCTTTAATTTTATCTTCAATACCAGACATTACCTACTCCTTATGAAATATAACAACACTATAAATAATTTATAAAAGGGATAAATGAGGGCGATTCAGGGGGTCGCTGTTTTGACTTCTGCCGCGTGGAGCCGTCCATCTTTCATAGCCGGGTCCAGAGCTTCCATGACCATACGGTGCCGATCCATAATACCCACCCCTTCAAAAGCATTTGAGGTGACGTGAATGATGAAATGATCTTTCATCCCCGTTTTATCCAAAGCGTTCACTTCCGCGTCAGGAACCGCAGTTTGAACCAAGCCAATTAAATCCGGAATACTGATCATCCTTATATCTTTCTCCATTAAGGGTTTAAACGATCTATGTCTTATTTGATTCTATTTTTGCCAAAAAGATTTATGCTTTGCAAGCTTTTTTCAACACTTTCCGCTTTAAACCCTCCGCCGCAGAGCGAGCATATCTTATTGATTTTAAATAATGTACCCACCCTGGGCGCCATCGACCTCTATGCTGACCGCAGATTTGACGAAAAATACTAAAATTGAGTATAATTATAGAATCTTTAAGGCCCTATGTACTATCTAATAGAAGTAAAAAGAATCATTTAAAGAAAAATTCCCGGAGGAGCTCATGGCAGTCGACGTAGATTTTGTTAAAATCACCCCCAAAGCCAATGATGAAGTCATCCGGCTGGTTAAAGCAGAAGCCAATCCTGATATCGGACTGCGTCTGGCAGTTAAGGGCGGCGGGTGCTCCGGTTTGTCTTATGACCTGCAATTCACTCCGCAGGAAGATGGCGACACCATTATCTCGCACGAAGGCTTTAACGTCTACATGGACGCCAAAAGCATGATCTATTTAAAAGGCATGCAACTGGATTTTCAGGACGGCTTGCAGGGAAAAGGGTTCATTTTTGTCAACCCGAACGCCACCTCAACCTGCGGATGCGGGGAATCTTTCTCCATCACTTGATATAAACCACCTTGGCTCCCTTTCTGAAGAAGAACTTCTCTAGTCCGTCATTGCGAGGAGCCAACAGCGATGAAGCAATCCAGAAGTCTGGATCGCCGCGCTCCTTGCAGTCGCTCGCGATGACGGAAAGAATGCTTTCCGTATCCGCATGAAATCCATTCATCCACTCCAAACAGAAGTCGAGCAAGTCCGCAACCATTGCGGTTATTTTCTACTTGAAGACGGGTGCCTGATTTCGGCAAAAGGCAAAGATACCTTCTCCTTCCTGCAAAGCCAAACCACAAATGACGTACTGCCATTGCGGGTGGGACAGGGACAAAACAATGCCATCACTGACCGTCAGGCCCGACTGATCGCCAACTTCTCCATTCACCGGATAGAAGAACACGAAGCCTGGATTCTGGTGGACACCTCACAAAAAGAAGTATTGTTAAACCATTTGGAGAGCTTCCACTTTCGCGAGGACGTTCAGTTCACCGCCTTGAACCACCGTCTACTGGCACTCCAAGGCCCAAAAAGCTCCCTGATTCTGGAAAAAATTTTCGCTAAGCAAAACCTGCCTGAAAAACCCAATGACATCGTTCAACTGAGCCTGGATAAAAATCGGATGGACATCATTATGAAAAGCCTGACGGGAGAAGAAGGGCATATTCTTTGTTTTCAAAATGAATTCAAAGATAATTTGATCCAGCAGGTTCTGGGATCCAGCCCAGTAAAAATCAGTGAAACCGCCCGCGAAGTTCTCCGGATCGAGGCTGGCCTCCCCATTTTCGGTAAAGATATGGACAAAAAAAACATCCTGCCTGAAACCGGATTGGAGCACACCTCAGTCAGCTATAACAAAGGCTGTTATATCGGACAGGAAGTGATCGCCCGAATCAAGACCTACGGCGCACCCAACTTTGCCTTGATGGGCCTGACCGTTGAAGGATCAGACCTCCCGCCTTTCAATGGGGTTCTTCAGCTTGGGGAGAAAAAAATAGGCACGATTAAAAGCTCGGTACGTTCTCTCACCCTCAATAAAATTATTTCACTTGCGTACATACATAAAGAACATAGAAGTCCGGATATAGATCTGGAAGTAACAATTGATGACAAGCCCTTCAAGGTCAAAACCTGTCTATTGCCTTTTTATCAAGCCCAGACTCGAAAAGACCATTCTAAAAGGCTCCTGACCCAGGCTCTGCAAATTTACAAGGAACAGGATGATCTAGACCATCCTATCTCTCTGCTTCGGGAATCTATTGAACTGGATGCAAAAAATGCAGAAGCTTATGAAGCTCTGGGAGTTTTTCTTTCGAAGCAAGACAAGTTGGATGAGGCCATCGCCCTGATGAAAAGGCTGGTAGAAATCAACCCCCAGGAAATCATGGCCCACACCAACCTTTCGGTCTACTACATGAAGCAAGGCCGAATCGAAGATGCGGAACATGAAAAAGCCGAGGCCACTGCTATTCAGTTTGAACAAGCCATTGAAAAAAA
>Ga0233435_1000524_pt1 | contig 44440 bp, 35 predicted proteins | sample SI_122_August201_3_FD_182735 | JGI IMG/M metagenome (GOLD analysis project Ga0233435, IMG submission 182735) | Seawater microbial communities from Saanich Inlet, British Columbia, Canada - SI_122_August2016_135_MG | ecosystem: Environmental > Aquatic > Marine > Inlet | place: Canada: British...
GCGCTATAGTGCGATAGCGCTATAGTCCAGATATAATAGAGGTCCCCGGAGCTATATCACTATTACCACAATCTCTAATTTCCATCCATATATTACCTAACATATTTTTACCTAATACTACTAACTTATCATTCCTAACTACGCACCTTCCTTCCCAAAATTTATTTTTTACTTTTTCCTCATTTACTCTCATTGCTGGATGAATAAGTATTTTTTTTTGACTTTTCAATAAATCGTTTCTGACTTCTTCAAAATGTTTATATTTCCATAAACATATTTCTTTTTGCACATCTAATCCTATGCTAAACCATTTTTGTTGTTCTTCCTCATTTAATCCAAATCCTTTTTTTCCTCCCATTTTTTTTGCTTCATTACACGTTTTATAAATTGATGGTTTCAAAAACCCTTTACTATGAGCTATCATTTTTTGTTTTCTCACTTCATCTTCACATAAATTTCCCAATCTAAAATATTTTTCTCCATGATAACCATGTTCACCACTCTCATATAATCTATAACCTTTTATTTCAATATATCCTTCATAAAAATTACTTAATGACCTATAATCCTTTTTTTTCCCAAAAAAGTTTATGAATTCGTCCATTATTATTTGAAGTTTTTCGTTTTTCTTAGTAATTATTGGCTATATATGATAAACTATTCAATTTTTTTATTACGCTAATAGCTATACGACCCACCACATTATATAGTATACAATAATTACTACGAAAAATGACTTAGAGTTTAAAGTTATGGTCCATCTAAATATATAGGATAATGAAAATATTTAGTGGTAATACTAATAAAGATTTTGCTTTACGAATTTGCGACCATCTCAATATTCAGATGGGTAATGCCACTATAAATAAATTCGCGGATGGCGAAATACATGTTACGATTCATGATAATATCCGGCAAGAAAATTGTTTTATTATACAATCCACCTGCCGTAATATTGACACAAATATTTCGGTCAATGATAGTATTATGGAATTATTGGTTATGATTGACGCGCTTAAACGTGGTAGTGCTCAAAGTGTTAATGTTGTGATTCCATATTATGGTTATTCGAGACAAGATCGTAAAGATTATAGTCGGGCACCCATATCAGCGGCCGTTATTGCTAAATGTCTTGAAAGTCAACATATTAATAGAGTTATTGTGTTCGATTTACACGCTGGTCAAATCGCTGGTTTTTTTTCCAATAATTGTCCATTAGACCACCTCTATTTTGAAAAATACCTATTATCCTATATTCAACTAAATATATTGGAACCCAATATGTTAACTAAGGATGATATTATTATTATTGCTCCCGATGAAGGTGCTGTCAAATCTGCTATACGAGTATCATCGCGGTTGAATTGTGCCGCAGCAACTATTTTTAAATCCCGATTAAATCCTAACGAAGTTAATATGATGAAATTAATGGGTAATGTTGACGGAAAAATCGCTATAATGGTTGATGATATGATAGATACTGGTGGAACAATGTGTAAAGGTGTAGATTTACTATTGGAAAATGGTGCTACAGAAGTATATATGTTAGCATGTCATGGCTTATTTTCTGGAAGCGCGATAGAACGTATCCAGAATAGTCGAATAAAAAAAATAGCGGTAAGTAATACTGTCCCGCATAGCAATGAAATTCACTCTATATCTAAAATAGATATTATCGATATTTCCTTCTTATGTTCGGAAGCAATAAAGCGCCACAATAATGGTGAATCACTCAGTCATTTATATAAATATGATAGTGATTTTACACCGTTGAAAATAACACTTTTATAAATGGTAATAATTATAATTATAATTATTTAGTTCCGCGAATATTATAGGGACCACAATTAAATGGGTGTGTTTGCGAATAATTATAAACGGTAGGCATTGATACATAGTTGTTGCCTTCACGAATAGTAGATACAAATTGCGATAATGCTCCCGGCGGCGGATTAGCAGATTTTAAATTATTCATAATCATATTAGTATCGGTTGGGATGACTGGTTGTGGCATCCATGGATGGCAGACTTGTTCCCCACCGTAAAGTCCGCCATTAATAGGTGGTGTTGGCATACGTGTTACGACATTTGCCCGTAAATTATGGGGAACACTATTATCAGTCGACACAGTTTCATTCGGTTTCACATCACACGTTGTATAAAATGTATTATCCATTATATATAATATGAATCCATATTTATTATCGATATATAATCCATATATAATCGCCAATATATAATCGCCAATATATAATCGCCACTATATAATCGCCACTATATAATCGCCACTATATAATCGCCAATATATAAGTGTTTTTAGTGCTCACATACCGGTAATATACGAACTCTGTGTATTTACTGCGATTTTATAATTATTACACCATGATACAGCCTTTATTTTTTGAGTTTCTATGATTTTCGTAATATTACTAATATTTTCTTCATTTTCAATAATATATAATGTTTGTTTGATATTATCGATCTGGATATTCGTAATATATTCATTATAGGAATTCAATTTGATCATGAAGTTATTTGGAATAATAATGTTATTTAGTAAATCGTTCCCTATATTCAAGTCCCACTTACCAATAATATCATACAAATTATCCAAACCCACATCATTAATACCTTTAAAGCCTTTACATATAATATATTTTTCTGAATTGGCCGGACGGCTTGTTAATGGTTTGGTTATAAATATTTGGTCATAATACATTGTTAATATATAAATTAATCGCGCCGTAACGATGGTGTATATATCAAATATTTTACATACAAAATTACCACCATTTTGTTGAATGGCTAATGCTGTTACGATTTCACATAAAATAATTCTATAGCTAAGACTTTCCTGATTATTAAAATCTAAAGAAAAATCAAAACCACCATCCGCGGTTATTAGAAATGCCTTTTTGACTGTGTTTTTTAAATATTTGATATTTTCTAAATTATATAAATTGCCAGTACCATCAGCCCCATATGTAATAACCACATTTTCATTATTTTTTAAAAAATTACGGGATTTTTTCCAACCTGGTATATCTTTATCTGTCGATTTTAATGTAATTCCATATATTGTATCCTCGGTTTTATTACGGGAATTCACAATCGCTTCAATAAATCCACCGGGACCTTCCGCCAAACATAAAATATTTACCGGGTCACTTATATTCAATAAATCGAATTCATGTATCATTTCCCACATTTTAAAATAGGAACGACTTAATGGTTCATACAAAGCGATACTATTCTTCTTATTTTTCTTATTAGGTAAATGGATTAATTCATAATCATTACTTAATTTCTTGGCTCGATCCCATACCTTATTATTATCCAAATTATCTATTTTATTTTTAAATAAAATTAGATTTGTATATGTTTCAGGTGATATTATAGGAGGATATTTATCCATATCATCGCGAGGATATTTATCCATATCATCGCGAGGATATTTATCCATATCATCAAACAATAGTGTTCTACTCATATATAAATTAATAAAAAATAACTTTAAATAATAATAACTCTTTAATCTACGTTTTTCTTAACAAATGCGAAAGTTGAATGCATAAAACTTAATCGTTTGAGTTTATCACTCATTTTCGAAGCATCACCATAACTGGTATTTCCCTTTTTCATTAATTTATACATGGTTTCAAATTCGGTTAGGGTTTCCACTTCCAAATCATATTCCAATGCTGCGATTTTTAAATAATCGAAATTAACAAGCCATTCCATGGTCGTTTTACCTATAGAATTAATAAATACTTCAACAGGATACCCAATACTTGTATCGTCATTGCGAATATCATCCTGGTCATATTTTTTTATAATTTTCCATAACAGTTCATCTCCATCCATTTCATACATGGAATTGGTATCTTTTAAGGACTCGAATACCTTTTTACCATCAAGACATGTTCCGATAAATTTACCACCCGGCTTTAAATTATCACTAACATTTCTCAATAAATTATCTAATTTTTCCTTATTCTCAAAGAAATAATGGATACTAAATTGACAACTAATATTATCAAATTTATTCGCTCCAATACCATAAAATCGGATTAATTTAGAATTTTCAACCAAGGATTTATCAATTTTACCATATATAACATCCATATAAAACTGATTTAAATCATCTTTAGCAGCATCACCATATGTTAATTCTTTCGAAGCATCAGCCCATAAGAATAGAATATTTTTTAATAATCTATTATTATCAGTCGTATTGGCCATAGCATTTAGAACACGGTTACATGCGCCATTATTACTATTTTCCAGATTATCACGATTAATATCCAATGATACAATATGGTCTAATTTACAATCAAGCCAATGGTTCAAATCACCACCTTTACCACCACACAAATCCAATAGAGATTTAGTTTTTTTACAATGTTTCGTAATTAATTTTTTCTTAATAAACGAATGAAAATCAGCCAATGGTTTCGTTGGTAATTCTTTGCGTTCTTTCGTTTTAAAATAATAGACTTCATCCATATCCGGAATATCTCCACTGGCAATCATGGTGGATGTAATCGGATTATGAAGTGTGCGCCAGTTATTGATCGCAGTTACAAAATCATTCGGCGTAACCACATTACGAACGCGCATCGGTTTCCAGCAAAATCCTTCACCCAAGTCCGCATTATAACTAAACTCTACAATACTGCCATCGAGAATAATACTCTTATTATCACATAATGACACACCATTTTTTAATGGAATATATGCCAATTCTATATTTTTAATATATGGATTATAGGGTTGAAATGGAACACTATGATAACCTTCTTTAAATGTCAATTCTTCATTTAATACTCGACACGAATTCACATTGGTATGCGTTTCGGGATTATATCCCACATTCAATACAACCGTTTTATAGGCAACCGCTTCATCATTCCGTGTTACATAGCGAATTAGATCGGCTTCTGGATGTTCTGGATCCTTACGATACATAATTTGAAAATCAATAGTATTTTCTTCCGGCGGTTTCCATTTGAAACAACTGAACCATCTACCATCAAATTTGGGTTTCTTACCATAATCATAACTACCACCTATTGGTAAATTAATTGGCGTGAATATAAGGCCATCAATTTTATAGATATAATCGCGACTATATACTTTACGAGCTTCAGTAAATATTTTCATATCGGATTTCATATTATCAACGCGGTCCACTATATCCTCGTATAGATTTGTGGTATCATCCGCACCCAATAATTCAGACTCAAGGTCCATGATATTCTTATCAATCTCACTACTATATTCAACCATATCACCAAAATAGAATTTCTTTCGTGTAACCATAATAGGGTTCGTCTTATCATCAGGAACAATCACTATATCTTCAAACATATCCTTTAATTTCTCATAGCGAGATTGTTGTGCTTTATCGGTTTCAATATCCGACCGATTTAATACTCTGGACCGAAAATCTTCACCCTTGTAAAAATATAGATCAAATGCCGCAAACAATAAAATATTTTTTCCATCTTTATCAGTTTTGATATATTCACCATCAATAATAGAATTGCCATGATCGGGTAATTTACAACCCAATGATTTAATTTCATTTTTACGATTAATAAGATAGCACTGCCCATCCTTCATAATCATTAACAAATTACGTTCGCCATCGGCTTTATCAGTAACACAATAATTACGTCTAATTGATAATATAGAATTATAATCCGAATAATTTTTACGCGTAACATGCTTTAGTTCTAATGTAGTCGGCTGTGGTCCCATAAAACGTGTTGCTCCCATTAACGCCTTATATTCATCCCGAACATGGGACTTTTCTTTTTGCGAAATGATAAAAGGATTATCTTGTATGGCTTGTAAAAGAATACCAATATTTTCTACAAATTTATCTAAGATAGTTTCATATTTAGCAACATAGTTTATCTTATTGCCAAGATATTCCAATTCAATTTCATATTCCATAATATTTTTCAAAGCATTTGATTGTTGTAGGGTCTTGCTATGTACATAGTTTTCTACACGTTTACCTTTTAATTCAACTTCATCATTGGGTTTTAATTTAGACCACCATTCATTAAAGTTCGTAATATTGGCGGGTTTCACCACAAAACGGCGTTGTTGTTCACTTACCTCTTTTTTTAATTTAGTTTTATTCGGTAAATTAATTACATTTTTATTGGAGGTTTTTAAAACCGTTAGATCGAACTGAAATAATTTATCTTCTGTAATAAAACTAAAACGCTTTTTATAACGGAAAATCTTATTCATTTTAGGCCATTCATTAAACACTTCTAAATTAATTTTTTGTGAAACTTCCTTTTTTATATTTACACGGATATTATAATTATTAATATCAATGGGTTTATGCGCTTGTAATCGTGATTTTTTCATTAATGAATATGTCCCATTCTTTAAACCAGATAAATTATTAGTTTTACAATATAAATTAATGGCTTGGTTACCGTGTATTGTATACCGTAAATCGTCATTATTATCGGGTAATAATATATCCATTGTCTCTCCAGTAGAGTGCAATGATATTTTATCAGAACCCTTTAATGCACCAATGACCTTATTAAAACTTTCTTGGGTAATTTTATAATCTGGGGAATTTTTAATAAGCGCCTCCAGTTCAAGATTGGGATCCCTTTGAACTGCTTTTATACCGCGGATTAAGGTGTCGGTATGGTCACTAATGTACATCACTATATAATAATATTACATAATAATTTCTTAAATAAAAAAATCAATTTTTTAAAATAAATATATAAACTGCGTATAGACGTTAATTTTCAAAGGCAAATTTAATATCCGCATATAATTCAGCCTTAAGTTTCTTTTTATTATTATTATTATTACTATTATTATTATTATAGATAGATATTTTATTTTCTTCCGCTAATGCTACTAATTCTACTTGGGAATAGGCGCTTATTTTTTCAATAGTTTTTAATTGTTTAAAATTTAATTTAATTTTTTGTAAATCTTTATATGTAAAGTTTTCACCATACATGTGGACTAATGGCAAGACATGTTCCTGATATTGTAATAAAATGATATTATTTTTAGTATCATCTATGTTAAAACATTTATGTTCTATATAGATTTTGTTTTCAATATTGATCACCAACACATTAATATTCAAGAAATCACATATGTATTTAAGAATGATATGATTGAAACTTTTATCCGCTATAGATTGTTTAATTTCAGTTTTCTTAATACCAAGAGCATTATATCCATAATCTTTATAGCATGTATTTAAATTGTCAACTAATAGATTATTGAGTTTATTAATTTCAGCTTGTTTATTATCAACATTCATGATCTTAAAATCCACATCTAAAATAAGCATTAATGAATCTAAAAAGGATTTACAACCATAAATATAATATTGATTCAAATCTAAAAAGGTATCAAAATAAGCAGGGATTTCCAACAATTCATTTTCGATATAGTGTATCATATTGGTTTGTTGGATAGGTATCACGCCCGTATCGATCGCGCAATCACGATCTTCTTGCGATACCACATTTTCCGGAATACTATAGGGCTGGTGATATCGGTTATTACCAGTATTAACCTTAAATGATTTATCTATATTACGGGCTGATTTAATGGTCGAGGTTATCATATTCATTGTAACTTCGGTCATAATTATAATTATAATTCGAATTCAAATTCAAATTAAGAAACGGATATAATATAGTATATGGTAATTAGTATTTAAATAATATTTAAATATTATCAATTTTATATTTTATATTTTATATTTTATATTTTATATTTTATATTTTATATTTTATATTTATTATTTATTATTTATTATTTATTATTTTATATTTATTATTTATTATTTTATTGGGATATATACGAATTTACTATATCGGCGCGTTCAATTTCTAACATAACATTGTTATTAGAATAATCAATTAGTTTATGGATTTCATTGAGAACATCATCGGATAATGACGTCATATTAATAAAAATACCATTATTATTACGGGTATATTTACATTCATATTTTACAAATAATTTAAATATTTCTTCTTGTTCGTTTATAGTTAAATCGCCAATTTGTTTGCGCAATTGTTTTAAATCGTTGGACATAATTATATATTAATGAGAATAATAAAAATAAAAATAAACCCACTGCGGTTATGTATCCGATTAGATCCGATTAGATCCTAATAAATTAATAAAAATGTTTTTCTTGTAATGTTTTGGTTCCACTCACACCAACATTCGCCGGATTAGACATTGTTTCAATTGGTTTCTTAATTTCTCTAATATAATTAATATATTGTGTCGCATTCACCATAATATTATCAATACAATATAGTAATACCAATTTATTTAATTCCGATATTTGTTCCTGTATTTTACAATCCACATTCTTGGAATGTTCCAGATATATGGAGCGCATGATTATTTTTAATTCATTATCCGATTGGTTAGCAATATTTAATTTTCCATATGATTTATTAAATACACCATCAATAATTTTCCGTTGGATATTATTGATATTTTGTCGTGAAAAATAAACACGACTAAGAACACTATCTTGCATAATACCACTTAAACTATCATCATAATTCTTTTCTGGACCACGATGATTTTCTTGGAATAATTCAAATTGTGGATATGATTTTTTTATATCTACATCCTCCATACGACCATTACTACGATTCGTTTTATATTCGTCATTGAACCCATCATAGAATTGAAATGGTGATGATGGGGCATCTTTACTAATAATTTCATCTTTTTTAAATAATATAGGATGTCTTGTTGTATTTTCCAAATCTTTTGATGAATAATAGTTATCAATCGTATAGCGGCTATCATCAAAATTTTCAGAATTTGAATTGGTTATACTCATTATTATATCAAAATAAAATAATATTATTTATTATTATTATTATTATTATAATTATAATAACTGCGAATTAAATTCTTCTCTATAATGTTCCGTTTCTATACTCATCTTAATTAAATGTTGGTTATTGAGATTTAGTAAAGACCCCCCAGAAAATAGTGGTATTGCCGCATTGGTAATTCCAAATGAATCATTAACTATATCCCCTGTCGTATCATTAATATTATATTTGACACCTATTATTATCGCATTAAAAAATGTTTGATTTGTTAATGGGGTGGTCGCATTATCTTCTATAGCTATAATTACATGTCCTTCTCGTCTTTCTAAAAATAATTTTAATTTATCATTAGTGTTTGCTGAAAATACGCAATTATTAAAAATAATCACATCACCCACTTTATATTCTTCCGGGCTGAAATATTCATTGGTAATTATTTTTAAACCCATTTGTTCAATAAATTGTAATTGGTCAGTCCCACTTGTAAATGCTGTCGTATTCGTTAATACAAAAGTGTTATCGTTATGTGTAGCGCCACTGGTTATCAGGGTTTTATTACGTAATTCTAAAGCGGCACGTGTTAATATCCAATTAACGGATGCGCTCCCCACTGTAGTTAAAGTATATATACCATTTTGTATACTATCAGTTTGGTTTTTAACCAATACTCTGTCTCCCGAATTAATCGCTATACCATCAATTGACAGTGCCGACTTGAAATGACTATCCAGATGTTCTAATCTTGAAATTCCAGTTATAGTATAAACACTTGTATTATCGGGTGTTGTCGCCCATTCATCTACTGTAGCAACCAATGACGAACCTACATAATCATTTATATTTCGAGTTTGACCATTACCCGTTCCACCAGTAATAGTGATAATAAATGTATTATAAAAATCATTGGACACACTCGAACCACTGGCTAAGGTGATCGTGTCTGACGCCCCAGCCGTCGCTGTTCCACTATAAGATACAACATTTAGATTTTCAGTCGTTGCCACTACACAGGCTGTAGTATTATAATATTCACATGAACTTATACTAACCGTATCATTAAGTAATTGTATTTCTTCACCACTGGGTTTATAAAATGAAATACTTAACCCAGGTAATATACCTTTTATTGAAGGGAAATAAATTTTTTTATCAGTTATGTTTCTATATATAACATTACTCATTCCGTTTCCTGGAATAAGACTACCACCATAATTACCAGTTTCAAATATATCTATACTTGTTCCAGTAGTATAGGTTATGCTTCCCGCATTATTATTGGTACAATATTTCTCAGTATCCAGGACAAGAACGGCGACAGCATTATTTAACTGGTCATTGGTTCCATATTGTGTGTTGCCAATTTCATTAATGCGCATAGTGATAAATGGTAAATCAACCAAGCGTTCAAAATTGACAATACGATTATTCTTTTGTGATGTATTATTATTTAGTTGAATTAATTTATTGGCCTTGGCACCATGAATACTTGTCAAATTACAATACAAATTGGGAATAATAATCTCGTCGATACTAATGGATTTAATGTTACGAAATACTTTTACGATAGATGCATTTGAATTTGAAGTATCGGCACCAAAGGCTATATTATATTTAAAAGTTGGTTTTTCACTTTGACTCCAATCGCGGTCTTTACTATATATAAATACGTTCTTTGTTATACTATAGGTATTAAATGCTTTTTTCGACACAGCATGCGTTTCAGGCACATTAAATATATTACTCATAACTTCTCTATTATTAGTTATTAGTTATTATTTATTTGGTTATTTTTAACTAAATAAATATAATAGTAAATATAATAGTAAATATAATAAAAAAAATAATAATTATAATAGTAAATATAATATAGCATTAATTAACTTGAACTTTTTTCTTCTTCACAATTTTCAATTTCTTTTTGATGGGAGTTTCTCCCAATAATTTCGATAGGGTTGTGGGCAAGACATGTGATAATTTGTTTAATTCATTTTTCCATAATGATGCTGGTGTTTGCGCATTAATATAGGCCAATTCCTGTTCTTTATTAGCCAATTGGTCATTCAATTCATCTATTTTATCTTGTGATAGATTGTAGATGGGCATTTTTAGTAAATAATCCCAATTACCAAGAACTTCAGGATATTTCTTGGTTTTTAATTGTTCAATTATCACCTCTTTCTTGGTTTTGATAATATTAATGGTATTATTAATAAATTCACCTATAAAGCGTGCCTTATGGCTTAGAATATCAATCTGTTCCGTCAACCCTTTAATGATATAGTCAATGCGTAGTTGATAGTAATGTTTACGAACATTACAATAGTTTTCTATAATAGACAATACATTTTTGTAGCGCTTGATACTGCTCTTATCGTCATATAATACCATATTATTAGTGCTTATCGTTGAACATAATTTAAATGTTTTTTCTAATTTGGTCATGTTTAGTTTCTCATCATATACATCTAATTTCGCCAATACCGAAGCATCGCACATAATTTCAAAGTGGACTTTAACATCTGTGCTATAAGTTAAATAGGACCGGATAATTTGTTTAGTCGATTTATTTTTAATATCAATTATCATATTTTCTAAATCTTCCTTATATTTATCGGTCCATTTACCAATAGGTAATTCCGTTACTATCAATTTATTACCACTAATTTCATATTTACCTTTTGTTAGAAAGGAGGTCTCTGTCAGTTTAACAATTGTTCCAGTAAATCCATTATACCATGGAACAATTTCCTTCATAGGAACTCCATTCAGATAATTATTAATGTTATCAATAATGTCTAATGGATTAAAGCATGGCACTTCGGTTGACCATCCAGTTCCAATACCGCTGGACCCATTTACCAAAATCATGGGTATAATGGGTGTATAAAATACAGGTTCAACCTTTAGACCATCATCATATTGCGCATCCATCAAGGCGAAATCTTGAGAATTATAAAGAGTGGGTGTAATAGTCGATAATTTGGTATAAATATATCTTGGCTGTCCAGCATCTTTTCCACCACCAATACGAGTTCCGAATTGACCAACATCTTCCAATAAAGGAATATTATTCGAACCAATAAAGTGTTGCGCCATGTTGATAATAGTTCCATTTAAACTCATTTCACCATGATGATAGGCCGCATTTTCACTGGTATATCCAGCTAATTGGGCTACCCTAATTTCCTTATCAGTTAGATTACGTTTTAATGAAGCGAACAATACCTTTCTTTGGGACGGTTTTAATCCATCCATAATATTGGGAATTGACCGGATATTATCCGAATTAGAGAAATGGATAAGATCATAGTTAATAAATTCATCGATGGTTACATATGGACTATTATAGTCAAGGGTTGCGTTACGATCATATTTAGATAACCATTCCTTCCGCGTATTAGCACTTTCATCTTTCTTACTAAATGCCATATCCAGGGCTTTTATATCCAGATTTTCTTTGGAGGTATATTCAACAATTTTTAAATCTTTGAAATATTCCTTGGCTTCTTTGGGTGTGGATGTAGCCAATCCTTTATAGTATTTAATATCATATGATTTCCCGGATGTATCCGCCTCTAACCATTTATCATAGTCTTTAACACTATAGAATTGAACCAATTCCTTCCCTTTTTTCATTTTAATAATAGGTGTTAGCATTGAATTTAAGAAACCCTCTATTTTAAATAATTCCGGCCACATCGTTTCAAATAGATTAAATACTAATCCTTTGATATGCGAACCATCTTCATCCTGGTCTGTTAAAATCATTATCTTTCCATATCGTAATGTTTCTACATCCATATATTTATGGTCGGTTTTCAATCCCATGATTTTTTTCACGTTAACAATTTCGGCATTATCTGGGATTTTTTTATTATTACTTGGATCACGGACATTTATAACCTTTCCTTTTAATGGAAATACGCCATATTTGTCACGACCGATAATATCCAATCCCGCCATCGCCGTAGATTTGGCTGAATCTCCTTCCGTGAGAATCAGTGTGCAATATTTACCATTCTTGGTTCCAGCCCAATTAGCATCTTCTAATTTAGGAATACCTTTAATATGGGACTGCTTTTTTCCATCGGTTTTTTTCAAGTTTTTATTATCTTTGGCTTCGGCCAATACGATAGCCTTCTCAATAATACCACATTTACTAAGTTGGTCTATAAATTTATCACTAATATCACATTTCATACCAAATTTATCTTTATTGGTGGTCATAAACTCTTTTGTTTGACTATCAAAACTGGGATTATCGATGGTAGATTTGATGAAGATAATCAAGTTTTCTTTGATATAGTTTTGTTTAACTACTACTTTCTTTTTCTTTTTAATCCAATCGCATAGTTTTTTAGTGATTTGATTAATAATATAATCCACATGTTTACCACCTTTACTGGTATGAATACCATTTACAAATGATATTTGTTCGAATGACAAACTTGGACTTAATGCTACGCATATTTCCCACCGATGATTAACCCGTTCATAGACCCTTGGATGTTCCTTTTTAGGACCAAGATATAGTTCCGTATAACGTTCAAAGTTTTTACAGTCTATCTTAGTATCATTAAAATAGATGGCCACATCACTCTCTGTACAGGCTGATAAATCATAAGCACGTTTTTCCATTAACGCCATCATATCGTCGGTAATACCAGTTGATTTAAAACGGGCAAAATCGGGGATATATGAGATTTTAGTATATGGTTTAGATGTATAATTAGTTATTTTCGGTTTATCTTTACGAGTTTTATTGTCGTAGAAAGACATTGAAAATTTCTTTTGTTTATGGCGATCGACAGTTTCAATCGTAAACTGAATAGAGAATATATTAGCCAACTTTGCTCCATAACCATTTTTACCACCTACATGCTTAATATCACCGTCTGTGTAATTCGAAGAAGTTAGTAATTCGCCAAAGATTAATTCTGGTATATATTTCTGTTCCTTTTCATGCATTTCTATAGAAATACCTTCACCGTCATTAAAAACGGATATCAACCCAGTAGATTTATCTACATTTATTTTAATATTTTTCACTGGCATAAGCCCTTCTTGTTGAGACTCCTTTACTCTAATATATTGATCCAACGCATTTACTAAAAGTTCATCAAACAATTTATATTCACCAGGAATATATGTAAGGGCTTTATTTTTCATACGTTGTTCCTCATGATTCATACACCATATATCAATAACATTATTTTCTATATCTCCTATATAGGTATCAGGAAGTTTAAGAACATGTTGTTCGTGCGTTAGTTTATCATAGTCTTGTTTTAAAGCCATGATGATAGTAATTGAATAATATATTTAAGTTTAAATACTTTCAAATTTTTTATATATTATTTCTTAATTATATATTTTAATTTATATCTATATTTATATTATATTATGAAATTAGACACGAATGTTATTGTTATTTTTTTAACATTAGTTCTTGTAATAGTAGCAACACAGACGCTATATAAAGCATATTTAATTAAAAAATCCGTTAGGGAAAATTTTGTTCAAGAGGTGACCACAACCGCACCAACAGATATTGAAAAATCGGCTATTAAACAATTACAAAATACCTATCAAAACGAGATTGGTGTTTTAAACCGGAAAATACAATCACTTGAAACGCAGGTAACAAATGTGGATGTTAATAATGCCAAAATAAAATCCAATATTGATACGTCATTAACCGATATTAGAACCACATCTGACGATTTTAAACAGAATATAAATGCCTTTGGGAATTTCCATGATACCTATAGTAAAGATCTCCAACGTATTTTACAGGAGAAATTAAATTATACGGACCCAGCATTTGAATCCAAACAGGAAATTCAAAATAGTAGAATGCGCCAAATAGAATCGGATTTAAGTAATATCGAAATATTGAAAACACGTGTTTTAGAAAAAACTGATAATGAAATTCGATCAATAATATGTAAATCGAATTCTACAAAATTAAATGTAGAACCAGTCATGTCAGGTAATAATTATACCGGAAAATTTCTAATATATCTCAATAGCAATTGTTTAAGTTATATAGATACTTATGGGGAACCCGAATTAAAAGTTGCATCTGCTGACTTTTCCGATAGTAGCCAGATATTCGAATTAAAAGTAATAAATAATTTTAGCGAATATAATGATGCTATCAAACGTGAAAATACTGGGGATAAAAAATTAGTGATGAAAAATGATGATATATATTATCCATTTTATATGGTACATCCCGAAGAGAATTATGGAAAATGTGTATATATTGCTGACGACGGACATTTATCCATTAAAACAGTTGATTCTGGGCCAAATGGTCGATTTAGAACATCCCAAACAGTATCATTTGGTAGTTGTCCAGCCCCAATGGCATAATCATAATCATAATTATAATTATAATCATAATATTTTTATTTTTATTTTTATTTTGTTATCTTCCTATCTAATCGTATTATTAATCTATTATTATAATATATTAATCATGAATATTCTATTTATACTTATTGGTATATTAGGTTTATTATATATTTATAATAATTCTATAGAAACATTTAAATCATATAGTCTAAATCAATTGAATAACTACGTCCAATATTATAGCGATAATTTAAAAAATGAAATGGAAAGGAACCATAAATTCATTAAAAAATTTAATAAGAAAAATGTAGGAAATACTGTAGTTAATAAACTGGATGGTACAGTGGGAAAGGCTGGTTTATTTAATTCTCTCAGTCAAAAACTATCTCTAATACACGCTATAAAAATATTTAATCATGTAAATAATTATACATTCAAAGTCAATAATCTATATAATGTATGTTATCGGAATACCAATCCATGTAATAAAGATTGTGTCGCAATTGACGCGGGAATGTGTAAAATATATAAACAATATAAGAAATAATTAACCTGCTATAATATTTATATTGTAATAATATAAATGGACTTGCGTATATTACTATCCGTTCTTATAATTACTGTTTTAATTCTCAATTATAATTTGGGCACAATCACATCACCCCTATCGAATACTAATGGTCAACACTCCTTAGAACAAACACAACAACTTAAACGCTACGAAAATACATTAATAGAAAATTTCGTCATTGATACCGACCTATTAGAACAAGAAATAGAGGATGTGACAGATGCAGATACGGCTAATGCTAATGCTAATGCTAATGCTAATTCTAATGCCAATTCGAATGCTAATGCTAATGCTAATTCGAAGGCTAATGCTATTAATCAAAATATTGCTGATAAGGTCCAAGAAGCTATAAATTCACAAACGCAATTAGGGCAAAATTATATTAATAATCAAAATACTAAAAAATATACTGATAACACGGCTAATAACAACGTAAATAAAATTAGTAATAAATTCATTGTTGACGATGATAATATTTTTGATATGATGAAAAAATTGGAAGATGTAGAAGTAATGTGTTCGAAACTTGATAAAGACCAAAAACTAAAAGATGATTTAGAGCAAATCCATATTAATAAATCCTCATTACAGGAATTAGATAATCAAGAAAAACGTATTGAAGAATTAAGTAATATAGTTCAACATTTACGTCGCGAGAAAGAAAAACGGGATATCATTAGTAATAAGTGTAGAGTAAAACGACAAGATACATTAGATAATGAATATACTAAAGTCAAAGACCTTGTTAAAAAAGGTTTCCTTAAGGATGAAAGTCGTAAAATCGATATTAAATTGCCAGAAGATGGTATAAAATTTAACTGGCCCAAACCCAACAATACACAATCTACACCTAAAATATCGGCTGGTGCTCGTAGTTGTAAAAAAAAGAGTAAAGACCCAAATAGTTTCAATTTAAATAAATTAGATAATGGTGTTTGTCATGGATGCAATTCATCCATATTAAAAAAGGATATGGCCCGAATTAATAAGGATTTTAAATAATTTTATAATCGCCATTAATTATATATGACTTATATAGTATTTATGATTTTCGTGTTACTGATGACTTTAATACTTCCAAATTTTATAGATGTGGAGAATATAAATTAATTTAATTGTTTATATTATATGACCCTTATTAATTATAATTATAATTTAAATTTAAATTATAATTTGATGTTACTATTAAATGTAGGCTTGATATGTCTCATTATTGGTATGTTATTTTTAACACGACACGAAACATTCGCAACATTAAATAGTCTTAATCAAAATAATAATACAGTCTATAAATTTTGTAAAAAACTAAATTTATATGATAAACCAAGCGAACATACACTATTATTACGTAATTTTAGTAATGAACAAAATGCGAAAAATACGAATATAATTGATTCATTAACAAAAGAAATAGAGGAATTACAAAAAAATAAGGTTACATCCAGTGTCGCTAAAATTAATGCCTATAAATGTAAATCTCATAATAAAGCAACCAAACAACTTGAATTACTTAAAAAAGCCGAACAAAACATTAAAACTCGTAATACAGTTCAGCTAAATATGTCCTATGCAAATCAATAGGCTATTATTTATTTTATTATATTATTATATGAATTTTACAATACTATATATTATTATAGCAGTATTAACATTATATTATGTAAAATTATCATATCAAGAGAATTTTGATATAGATAATGTATTAGATATGGAAGGTAAGGAACTCTTAAATATACTACCATTTTTTGATAATAATGGTTACTTAGCAACATTTACCACAAAAGATGGAAATGAACCGAATTCAATCATTTATACGAATGAATTACTTAGTAATAACTGGAAAGGACCATTAATCAATGGTGCTATAAATGACCGGTCCATTATAGTCGACTTAACTTATGATATAGATAAACGTATTATTGCCGTCGGTATGGAATTAATTAACGACGACCCCTCCTATACCGTTTATAAAAAGGAATCAGGAGATATAGAAAGTCGATGGGTTCCCATTAAATCCAATTCCAAGACGATCCGCTCTATTTCATATGACCTAAAAGGAAATATGATTGGTATTAGTTCTTTTGATGGTCAAATATATAAGAACCAGGCGGGTAAATGGATCGGTCCTATTAATTATGATATACCCATGAAAAAGGTTTATTTTGACTCGGACCGCATTATGATTGGTATCGGGCTTGCCAATAATAAAATATATAAAAAAAATTCCATTGATTGGGAAACTGCGGAATGGAATAAAAAGGATTTGAATCATCGTCGTGTATTGGATATAGTATTTGATGCTGATGGTAAATTAATAGCAACAACCACTAAGGGCCTTGAAAAACAAAAACATAATATTTATATATCAACATTTGTAAAATTAAATTCAGTCGGTCGTAGTCCTGAATTAATGACCAAAAAGGAAATATTAACCTTTAAGACGGGTATCGATTTTGAAGAATATAGTCTCTTAGACGATGATACCGAATTAGGTAAAAATCTTAATACACTTTTACGTTTTAAAAAAAAATCATTGGATGTCTGTAAAAATAAAAAGAAAGCGTTTAGTAATGTTAATGCTAAACAAATTATTAAACAAAATGAAAATGAAAATATTGTTAATGAGATTGATACCATTTTATCAGAATTAAAAGGGAAAGGCTATTAATTAGATAATAAAGTATGTGTTTGAATTTAATTTAATATAATATATTATATTAATTTAATATGACTATGAATTTAAAATTAAATCTTAATCGCAATCATGCCATTCTTATATTAATTTCTATAATGGCCATATTTCTAATCTATACAAAATATAGTAAAGAAGCTTTTAAAGATAATTATTCATTTGAAAAAATTAATCTTAAAGGTCCACGTGGCTTTCAAGGCGATGACGGACCCAGTGGTAACAAAGGTGCACCAGGTGTTATTGGACCAGCATGTAAAAATATTATTTCACAATTAGAAACACGTGGTTTTTTAAATATGGGAGGCACATATAAGGAAGATGGTGAAACTCTTAATTCACAATTAACGTTGAAAGGTCAAGTTGTTAATAAAGGCGCAAATTCGAATTTCTATAAATTAAAAATAACTGATTACGACGACTCCTACCCAATAATGGTGGGTAATAATGAAAATGATTATAATTTCTATCTTCACAAAGACACTACAAATAATAAATTCACTATGGCACTAAAGGGTGAATTAAAACTAACTGGGAACCTTACTTTTTCGAATAATCAATATGTTGATCGTAGATTGAATACCCAAAATATATTTTATAATTTGGCCCCTAAAGGTATAATTGCCGCTTTTTATAGTAATAATGACAAATTAATACCAACATTATGGACGATATGTAACGGTCAAACTATAGAAGGATTTAAAACGCCAGATTTAAGAGGTAAATTTATAATGGGTGGTGAAGCGTCAGGTGTTTATGAAAACAATGACGATGCTTTTGATGGGGAACATAAATTTAAAGATGGTAAGATGAAATTAACGAATAAACATATGCCAGTCCATAATCACGATTTGGATAAAGCGAACAAGCATACCCATAAGGTTAATGTAAAAGAAGGCGGAGACCATTCGCATAAATTAACAATGGGTGGCAGTCCATATTCTGGTAAAATGGCAGGAAGTTATGCGAGACAGTCAACCGGTAGTGATGGCGGGTCATTTTATACCGGTCGGGAGGGTAAACATAATCACGAAATGTCGATGGATGATTCTGGTGAACATAAACATAAGGTACATAAAACTGGTAAAGGTGAGGCCATTGATATCATGCCACCATATTTTACAATGGTGTTTATAATAAAATATAAATAATTATTGTTTTTTATTTCTTGAATTATTATAATAATGAATAAAGTATATATCAATATATTATCCATAATTACACTATCAATTATTCTTTTTAATATACTCAATCTTAAAAATAAATTAACAGAAAAATTTACAGATTTAGAAAAAATTAATGGTATTTATGGCGCACGTGGCGAAAAAGGTGGTGTTGGGGTAAAAGGACCGACAGGTTCTAAAGGTGACAATGGTCGAGGACATATTGGCTCTATAAATATTACAACACCATTAAAATTAGGAACAAAAAGGAATATCTTTATTCCAAAAAATGATAATGATAATAATAGTTATACGCAATTAGCATTATCCCGTGGAGTAAATAAAAATGGATATAAGCTTCATATAGAATCCGACACATCTATTAGTAGTGACGGTAATAATAATAATAAGTCACCATATTCAATATTTAGTCGTGGCGCCGATAACAATACTGATTTTTATATTAATAAAAAGGAACTATATGTAAATGGTGATTTTGATTTAGATGGCAGTATTGTTTTAGAACACGATGATATGCAACGTCGACTACCAGACGATTTATTACCAATTGGCACTATATTCCCATACTATATTGATATGGAGTCTCATATATCCAATGGTTATTATAATATAAAACCAGTCAGTGTAGGTGATACAGCTAAGTTGTATATAGCAGCCACCACAGCCACCGCGGCAGCAACTGCCGGAGCGACCGCAACCGCCGGATCTGCTAATGTTCAGACAACTGAAAATGTGTATATACTCGATTTATCCGACAAAATATATGTAGAATATAATACCGATAATACAGTATATTTAAAAACAATAGCATTAACGGCGGCGACGAAAACACTTGGAAATATATCATATTTAGGTGTTAGTAATAATACCATAATAACCACAGCGTTGCCCGATAAGAATAGTAAATTTAAATTATTAAGAAATTTTACTAAAAATGAATATACGATTAAATCTGTTTCTATAAATAAATATATAAAATATGATGCGGAAAATTTAACATGTGATGGAAAGGGTAATGAGGTAGTTGATAAGTTTAGTTTTATACCAGCAACCCCGCCATTATGGGTGGAATGTAATGGAAAACATACCAGTTATACCTATACTCCACAACCACCTCATGAGACTGATATAATTACGACGCCAATACCAGATTTAAGAAAGCGCTTTATTATACATGAATTACCTGAACACGGTTTTTATTTAGATAAAACTGGTGGTGAAGATACCAATATATCATTGGATGAAGACAATCTACCGTCTCATTTACATAATATGGATGGAGATGGTCTACATTCGCATCCTATGGTAATTGCCGTATCAAACTCCCATAATCATAAAGTTAATAAAATATTAGATGCGAATTTATATGGTTCGGGTATTAGTAATAGTAATCACAATACATTTGTATCAGGCGCATTAACGGATGATAATTATACCAATAACGATACAAATACCGCCGGTTCACATAGTCATGATATATTGGTTGATAGTGAAGACGAACATGATCACGCTATACATGAGACCGGATATCAAACCCCAAAGACCGTTAATGTAATACCACCATACTATAAAATCGTTTATATTATGAAAATATTGGATTATAATAATAATATCAGCGCAAATAGTAGCCCACTATCCTTATACACGACACTCGCTCCGGTAATTGACCCACCGACAACGACAACAGTCGCGCCAACTACAACTACCATATCACCCCTGGTCACGTTTGGGAAGGAAATAAAGGATTTAACTATTAATTTTAAGTCGGTTGTGATATTTAAAGGGAAACTATACGCATTATCAGATGCATCCGGTCCCGATAGTGATGAACATAACAAAATGTATGATATTAGTTTAAAACATAGGCGGGCGCTCCCAGATACTTCATTTGATATAAATACTATTGATAAAGTAAAATATTTATATAATTATAATAGTATTCTATTATGTCCGGATACCACTAAATTGCGATATTTTTATAAAGAAACCGAATCGCCCACGTATCGTATATTGCCGATCGTCCAGTATCCGAATGTAATAGGAATCAATATAAACACAGTGAATGCTAAGAAATATGTATTAAAAACCAATAAAAAAATTTATGAACTATATAAACCGACTTCTAAACTACAAAAATTTTATGTATTAAAGGGTGGTAACTGGCATCGTAATATAATATCCAAAACACCCCCAAGTTCGAGTAGTTCATGGAAAATAATGTTCACGTTTTATGCGTTTACCACATCACAACCTGGGACGACAGAATATAGAATTTATAAAAAGGGCGATAATTCTCAATGGCTATTAACCACTGCTGACTCTTCTACCGACTCTTCAGTAAAGGGCGATTATCATAATAATCGTCGTCGTGGTTATTCATATGATTTCGGTTTTTTTGCTCATTCCGAGAATCCTAATACAGATTCCACATTCAGATTTGGAATACATAATGAAAGTTATGGTGGTGTAGGACCGTTTACTAATGACGGCTATCAGATTAATAACATCGGTGACGATCAATACCGCGATATTGTTTTAAAAGAAAACGGTTATAATACTCTGTCGGTAACCAATCACAATGACGGTAGTCCAGGTATAACCACATATGGTCAACGGAATTTCTGGGCTTATAAAAGCCCTGCAATAAGACATATTGAATTATCATTGACTGCCAATCTTAATGATGAACTGGAGTTTGAATATATAACACATATTGATAATGAACTTATTGGCATTACATCTAATCGAAAAATATATCGATTTATATCCACTACGGATAGTGAATTGTATCATTATAATGGGTCTCGTGTTGAAGATGTAACCAGTATTGTGAAATATGATAATATATTATACGGTGTAGATAAAAATAGTAAGTTAGTGATATGGAATGGGATGGGTTGGATAGAATTCAAGTGACGTTGTTCCATGATACCGATACCGATACCGATACCGATACCGATATATATATATATATATCAATATGATAATATTTTCTTCTTTTAATTTAATATGAAACTTATAATATTACTATTAATAATAATATTATTATGTTATGCGATATATTGTAAGCATGTAACAATAGCCCAAGAACCATTTTCAATGAATTCAATGGAAATGAAACGGGGTGATATATTAGATAACGTCCAAACGTTTGCGGGTTCACCCAGCTTAAATATTGTTGGTAGTGATGTAGATGACCAAATAATAACAAATTTTATCCAGAGACAGATTGGTGAGACCGAACAACCACCAGAAGGTGCTATGGGTGATGTGCTTAGTTATCCTGAAGAACCAGTAAAGGAAATTACAGCGGCCAGTAGTCTGGCTGATTCTGACAAAGTAAATCGCGATTATGAAAATATTATCGCCATTAAACGTAAAAATCAAAAAATTAAATTAAATAATCTCTTATTGGAATTAAAGAAAATTAATAGTTTAGAAACAAAACTCAAATGCTAAATGCTAAATGCTAAATATTATCTGTTGTGCACTATGCTATATTTTTATATTATTTTATATTAAATGAAACTAATATTAATAACCCTTTTACTAATATTATGTATAGTCATAGTGTATCATATTGCTAAGGCGGATATGTCTATTGAAACGTTTGCTCTGGGTCAAAATTATTCCATTAAATATAATAATAGTGATAAAAATGTAGAAATCTATAATATTATTTCCAAAGTAATAGGTGATAAGGTATCTGGGTTAAAATTTAATGGTTCCAGTTCTTTTCTAAAAATACCTGATAGTAATTTAGATAAATATACATTAACCTTTTTAGCCTATTTTGAAAATGCTAATATAAAACAATCATTGGTGGAAAGTGGGTGGCGTCTAACGGTTGAAAATGGTATGCTAAATATTAACTATAAAAATGAAACTCTGTCATTAGAAAAGGAAATACAATCAAAGGAGTATATTCAAATAGCCATAAAAAAAGATGGTAATACGCTAACTATATTTTTCGACGGCATTCAATCTTCAAAGTTATTTACTTCTAAAATAGAAAATAAAGATATAATTATAGGTAAAAGTTTCGAAGGTGTCATAGGAGAAATTGCCTTATTTTCTGAAATTAAAACTACCGAAGATTTATGCGATATGTACGATTCGTGTGATCTTCGGGGATGTAGTTTTATCCCCAGCGGAGCTACCCGAAATGAATGTTATCAAACCTGTATGGATAGTGGGTGTGACGCCGAAGCATGTTCCAATAAATGTTATAATAAGGATACGAGTCGGTGGAAACCACCCTGTGAATTTAAGCCATACGGTTCTGATATTTTTAGCTGTATGAACCATTGTAATACCAAAAATTCCTGTAATTACGGTGATTGTCAGAAATTATGCCAAGAATGTACCAATCCCGATACATGTCCCTGGATAATAACCCCTGATAGTGGCCCAGAACCCAATCCTTATACACCACCATCATTATATGACCCGGAAGGCAAACCAATGGCCCCTAAAATAAAAGTGACACCCTATAATGGTAAATTAATGATTGCTTGGGATAAATCAGTACAACCTAATACAGAGCCAGTATTATCATATGTATGTGTTATGTTTAAAACATTGAATAAGACGGAGGGTGTAAATCTTAGTATGGTTCCATACCCAACATGTAGTAAATGTTCGTTTGTAGTTGATAATCTTAATGAAGACGAATTCTATTCAGTTGGGATCCGGGCATATAACAATAAAGGTTTAGGACGCATTTCCAATATAGTATCGATGCAACCCAAATTTAAAAAAAATCCACCAACCGCCCCAATGGCAACATCGGCACCCGCCCAAGTAACACAAACACATTTTTGTAATGCTAAAAACTAACTATAATTAGCATTTTATTTTCTTATTATAAATTAATTACATGAATACTTTATTTATATTATTAATTGTTATAGTCATTCTTATGGCAATCACAATGTTAATTTTACTTTTAAACAGTTCTGGAAATAAATGTGGTAATGGTGATATGGAAGGGTTTAGTTCATATATTCAAATTCGCGATACGAATAATATATTACCGGATGCGGATGGTAATAATTTAGCCATAATGAAAAATATCAAAAGATACAAAAATATAGAATTAAAAAATAAGGTTATCAAGGGTCTGGTATTTGATAAGAGTGAAATGCGTCTAACGAATTTAGAACAATTGCGAACCTACACCCTATTATTTAATATAGAATTTATTAATAGCCAGGATAATCAAATAATCCTATGTTCGATTGATGATAATGGTCGTATAGTATATTATGTCTATATTAATAACAATAAATTATATATAAATTTTAAAAATGAAACCAAGAAATTAAATACACGTATTGTTATTAATAAATTATATACCATCATAATTGGGTTTGATGAAGATAATTTTGGTATCTATGTCGATGGTGAAATTGCTGAAATAAATAATAAGAGCCCTATCAATAATAAAAATAATATAATCTTTGGTGGTTTAAAACGGAATAATAAGCTACTCAATCCCATTAATGCCGTAATTGGCAATATTAATCTATATAAGGGTATCGTGCCTCCTGAAAAAATTATTGGGTTCGCGGAAACTTGTGATTTTATTCCACAAGGACAATCGAAAGCTAAATGTATTAATGTATGTCAGCAAAAAGGCAATTGTGATAGAGCGTATTGTGAGAAAGTATGTAACGAGTGTATAGATTTTACTAAATGTAAATGGGTACCGGAACCGATAGAGCCCCAAGTAGGAAATTTACCTGAACCTGGTAAACCATTTCCACCAAAAATTAAATGTTTTGCTGGTGATTCGAAAATCGAATTGCGGTTTAAAAAACCACATAATGGCAATTCGCCCATTACATCATATCTTGTTATAGTAAAAAAAAGTTATAAAAATGATGGATTTGTAAAATTATCCACAATAGATGCAACCAATTGCGGTGAATCCAGTTGTCGCTATGAATTAACTGGGTTAGACAATCAAGATTTCTATGATGTCATGGTAAAGTCGGTTAATAGTGTTGGTATGAGTGGATTTTCTAATGTGGAAACATTAGCTCCTGATGGTGAAATCGCCACGAAACAAATATCCAGCGCATTATTGGAGACCGATGAAGAAATTAAGAAAAAGGTATTACACGATTTTAATTATGACGATAGTAATTGTGAAGCTAAAAGTTTCATTAATTATGATGAACATGTTCTTGATACGACGGATAAATATTCTATTGACAATATTATTAAGGAAGCCTATGTTCGCAATGACGCCGATTTAACAAAACCCGTCACTACTACAGCCGCACCTACAGTAGCCCCGACCGCAGCACCCACTACAACAACCGCACCAGCCAATGATTTCGGTATGGGAGGCTATATACCAGAATATTCAAATTCGGCAAATTATACCAAGGCTTGGAATGCACGGACACCGTATTTGTATGATAATTTATGATCATTTAATATATATATATGTAATAGCAATTGTAATAGCAATTGTAATCTTTTTTTATTTTTATATCCATATATATTAAATGGGTTTTGAACTAATATTAGTTATAACAATAGTATTAGCCGCGATAATTTCATTGGTATTTTTTCGCCATAAGATGAATAATGATGACCATGATACTACAGAATCTTTTCAAAATAATAATAGAAAAGACCAATTACGCCTACGTTTAAAACAAGAAAGTGCTTTAAGCCGTAGTGGGAAAGATCTTATCGAAGAAAAATGTTATTTCGATCCGAAGATGGTGGATGGAGGTTTTTATTCACCACTGGCCTGTAAAGACCATTGTACGTCGGTAGATAATAGAAATAAATGGGGTGGAGAATATTGTACCAAAAATGCGTGTGAGGAAATATGTAGTCGATGCGAGGATACTTCTTTTTGTAGATGGAATAAAACGGTCTTTAAGGAAGCCGAATCACAATTACCAGAACCCATTAAACTGGAATATAAAAAAGACAAAACTAATTTAATATTAATATGGGAAAAACCTATCTCAAAAGACACCATTACCAACTATTCGTGTGTTATTACTGACCCTGAATTAGAAGACCAATTTGAAGTGGAATTGCCTACAGATTTAGAGTGTGAATTTTGCGAACACATTATACGCAATTTAGATGCCACAAAAATATATCATATAGAATTATATTCCAGAAATAGATATGGTTATAGTCGCCCATCTAATCTAATTAGAGTACAAGTAGATGAAGATGCCACAATGATGCCACATATAACTGATGCTCCAACGGTATCGAAAACGCGTGAAGAATTGGAACAAGACCGTATTAATTTATTACAAGAAACAATTACGACACGCTCTCCAGATGATATAATAACACCATTAGATATTCTGGCTGCTGATAAAAAACGCGATGGTGATTGGTTAAACAATTATAATGCGGAAGTGTTTTTCTAATAAATAATAATTATTTTTATTATTATATACTAATAGATGTTTAATACGAATACAACATTCATAATCGGATTAATAGTTATAGTCGTGTTTGCGCTCATAACTATGGTAAATCCCAAAGAAAATTTTAATGTAAAATGTGAATTTATACCCTGGGGACCTTCCAAACGCGCATGTATGGATCGGTGTCGCAATGACCGCAAATTATGGGGTGGTCAGGCATGTTCCAAATCAGCTTGCTATGGATTATGCGAATCATGTTCTGATGTTAAAAAATGTAATTGGCTTGACCGTCGCGATACGCTAACGGATCCCAATGTAAATGTGGATCCTGCTTTGGCGACTTCTACTGATAAACCATTAATTATTCGTGGTATAGAAGGCGATACTAAATGTGTTATACAGTGGTTTCATGATGAAAAATATGATAGCTATATATTGAAATATTATATGTCTTCTCGTCCCTCAGAAGGTGTAAAAGTATTTAATCTTAAGACGTTTGAAGATGGTCTTAATACCAAAGTATTGGAAAATTTAGAAAATGATATAGAATATAGTTTTGTAATGATACCCGTAAAAGATTCGAAACCACAAGTATTATCCAATGTGTTACGAATGGTTCCCAGTCCGAAATTAAATGTTAGTCTATATGATGAACAAAATCCACCTCAACCTAGCCAACGCAATTATATTTATGGTTTAAATAGTATCTATAATAGAAATAATACACAGTATGGTAAATTTTACCGTGAAAGTTATAATAGTTTATATGGATTATATGGTGTCTATAATCGTGTTATGCGACACTTTGTCAACTAATAGTATTTAGGATGATGCTATATTTTCGGCTTTTTTATTATTTTTATTATTGGATGCTCTCCAAGCATCGTCTACCGCATATTTATCTTTATAAATATATGTCTTATATATCTTTTCTTCGGGTTTATATGGCATATGCTTTTGCGTATTTTCCATTGGATATACCTTAGTAATGAAGCCCTTTTTGGGATTATCAATATAATATTTCGTTTTCTTTAATGTTTTTAATTTAGCAGACCATCGTGTTTCCATCGATTCCATACGAGGATCAACTTCGTCACCTTGACAACGGGAAACCAGACGTCTAAACTTTGACTTTGTTGGATTTTTCTTGGTTTTCCGTTTATTTCTACGTTCTGCTGTTAATAAATCTTTCAACAAACAACCATAATTATGTGGTTGTTGTTCCGTTAATTTCAATAATTCGGGAATGGCTTTACCCATATAATATCGATATTTTAAGGTATCCATTGTAGCGTAGCGATATCCATTTACTTTTAAATATGGGGCACATAGACTTAATTCAATAAATGTTATTAATGTATAATATTTACCTTTAGCATTTTTAACACTAATAACTGTTTCATCATCGTAGCGTCCTTTCCAATATAATTGACGTTTATGTATTTTAAATGTGTCTTTATTAAACTTTTTTTTTAATTTTTCCTCCAATTTATAGGCGCTGGCATCATTAATTGTATATACTATATAGGTATTTATGGGAATTTCTTGTAATTTAGCTACATTTTTAATAAAGAAATTATGGGCTGTAGCGCCCACATGTATTAATTCCTTTCCTTTTGTATAATCGCCAATATAATCAATGATAGATTGTATTTTTGTATCATTAATCGATTCCTGTCTATCTTGTTTTGAACACGCCATAAATTGGGTTTCGAAATATTTATTGAATATTTCCAATCGCTTACCTACTTTTGGTATCCGTTCTGGATAATTAATGGGTTCTATTAATTCTTTATACATCGAAATTTTCAGCCAATCTGGGGACGCTACAAACATTTTATTTTTATAGATATTCTTATCAGTTTCATAATCATATGTGCGATTATATATTTCATATTTATCTGGGGATTGACTAATATCTATAGCGGGAATTTCATTAAATATTGACATACATTTTCCTTTATTATCCTTTATACTACATACCGAACATTTATTATCCTTTAGTTCTTTGGCTGGGCAGCCAACCTGTGTTAGGTCTAACATTGGTATCATATCTACACTAACTTTATAGGTTTGATGGTGTTCATCATTTAATACACTACTTTTAGCTTCCACAAAACTATAACCAAGTTCATATAATTTATCGGACAATTCTTTGGCGTGATTCCAAGCATCGGGTGAAAATACGTCATAATCCGGAAATTGATTTTTTGTATATAAACCTTTACCATGCTTTTCGAGATGTTCGTGAAGAGCTTGACCGCCATATAATTTTAGACCCTTATCTATAACAAATTGACGCACGATAGTATATGGATTTTTAAGATTAAATTCCTTCCAATCTTCTTTTTGCATCTTAGTATCTAATGTCGTACGACGTGTTTCATTTTCATCCGCATATGTTTTTAATTTTTGTTCCAATGTTTTCATCCAGTATATAATATTAATATATATATATAAATAATATTTTTATGATATATAAATATTATATTATAACATATGAGAAATACAATAGTCGTATTATTAGTATTACTATTAGTAATGGTATTAATTGCTACACGCCATTATAAACGTGAATCGTTTTTAGATACGGTTAAATATTCTATTGAAGTTAATTCTAATCAAAAAATGGCGAAATTATACAATATTACCAATTCAGCTAATATAGCTGGGGTAAATAATAATGATACCTATCATTTAAAAAACACTTGTGTTAAATGGGCAGCACATACATCATGTGTAGATAGTTCATTAAACCCCAATAATGATTTAACTTGTGAAAATAGTGTTTCGTCTCAAAATGGTGCGGGTCATTGTGTCTGTGCTAATGGCGATATACCAGTAGAATGTAGTGAAAATCGAAAGGATTTCAGTTGTAATGAGGTGTGTTCAAAATCCAATCCACCAAAGGCCTTGGAATTTAATGGTAAAGATAGTAAAGTCGAATTAAAATTCGCTTATGAAAAACAAACTGGTTTTACTGTAAATTTTTATATACGCTTATCCAATTTTATTCGTTTCCCATATACAGAACAAATTGTTTTATTAGTAGTGGATAAAAATGGTGCCAAACAATTTATGGTATATATAAATAAAAATCGGAAGGTTTGTTTATATTCATTTTCTAATGAAATGAATTATATTAGTGATACCGAATTGGATACTGATTGGCATAATATTACCATAGGTAGTAAAAAAACAGAACAATTTATACAAGTAGACGCTACTCGCAAAGAATTTGGCGAGTCAAATATGGAAAATATGGATGAATGCCTATTTGTATTTGGTGGCTATTCGGAAAAATATATAGGGGATAAAGCAAATCTAAATAATTTTAAGGGTTTATTGGGTAATATCAAAATATATAAAGAATATTTATCCAAAAAAGATATCTGTAAAAATAATAAATATTGTGGTGATATTAGTTCATTTAATAATGAAGATAAATGTATGTTCCGCCCAGAGGGTAATAGTTTAATTTCATGTATCCAATCTTGTAAAAAGAACTCATATAATAATGGTTGTAATATCGATCAATGTCTAGCAAAATGTGAGAATTGTGATGACGAATACGATTGTAAATGGAAAAAGAAAACTAAAACATGTAGTCGCGTGGAACCAGATCAACCCGTAGTAGAAAATCCCGACAAATGCGAATTTAAACCATGGGGTATTGATAAGGACCATTGCGCGAGTGAATGTAGTGAAGGTGAAAATCGTGATAAATATGGTGGGGATTTATGTACTAAAACTAAATGTGCGGATATATGTAATAAATGTACCGACCAGAAATTTTGTTCATGGCTTATAGCGAACAATGCCAATTCGTCCAGTTCCGCACCCAATCCACCATTAAATTTCATTGGTGTTCCAGCCAATCGCATGGTATTATTGATGTGGTCACCACCCCGTAGTAATAATTCACCCATAATTGGCTATAAAATATTATATTATAAAGCTAATATGCCAAAGGATGGCGTTCATGTTAAAAATATTAGTGAAAATGAAATTACAGTCAATTTAAAATATGAACTTGACAATTTAGAGAATAATGTTGTATACAATATTGGGGTTATCGCGGTTAATCGTATTGGTGCCAGCTCACTCTCTAAATTAATTTCGGTAAAACCACGTGATACATCATCTAATATGATACTCGAAACATTCGTTAACCCCACACGCAATTCTGAAGCCGAAGCCGATTCTATATTACAAATGAAAATGACACGTAAACCTAATCTATTCGATACATTGCGTGGAAAAAGTTTTGAAATTGAATTGTGATTCCGATTATATTCAATTACACATATAAATATTATTATAAATATTATTATTATAAATATTATTATTATAAATATTATTATTATAAATACTATTATTATAAATACTATTATTATAAATATTATATTAATTATATCTAATGGATACTACGTTAATTATATTAATAATTCTTATCGTTTTAATTATAGCCTATGAATTTTTATTTACATATGAAAAATTCCAAGTTCCGTCACCAATAAAACTACAGGGAAATTCCAAAAATGGCGTTATTAATTTATTTTGGCATAGACCAGAAACAAACTACGAAAATATATATCAATATTTAATATATATTAAGGAGGATGGTAAGGACCCTCGTATGTTGAATCACAAAGCATCGGATGATTTATTCTATAAAAAAACCCTATTAAAAATAGACAAGACGGTTGAGTATATTATTCAGGTTATTGCGGTTAGTAGTGATGGTATTAGTGAAAAAAGTAATGAAATAATATTACAGGCAAAAAATAAAAATACTAATCCAAGTCCAACACCTGTCCCACCATTAGTTAACAAAATTACCTGTAATCCAGATGGCACATATAAAATTTCACAAAGTTGTTATAATCCACGTTATCCAAATATAGATATCGATTTAACGAATCACGACGAAACAATGAATGAAATGACTCAAATAAATAATAGTCATACATTTAATCTATAATAATTATATATATTTATTATAAATGAAGTATATTTTTGCATTAATATGGGTAGTATTTCTATTATTATTAATTCATAATTGCCATCGTATTATACGAACCGTAAATGAAAACTTTGATACAAATAATAATATGGTAACTGTCAATGAGTTACAAGAAGAAGAAGAATACGACTTCTTGACACGATTTGAGATAGAATATTATAAATTGAATACGAATATAGACACGTTGGATTATGACACAAAGCTCGAATTGATTGAGGTTATTAAAAAGGTATTAAAAGACCATAATATGACAGATAGTGTGATCGAAAATAGTGATATAAGTTTTACTGATGGCTCCAATCCCATTATTATAGTCGAATTAATACCTGAAATAGAACAATGGGTTATAGACTCAATTATCGCTAAATGTAGTAATTTGCTTTCAGACTATAAATGTCAAAATGTAACCAAATGCCCATTAGTATCCATGTTAAGTTCGAATCCAGAAATTGGCGATAAATGGGGTGACGGTGTCAATGAATGTGTGCGTAATTCTAATTATCGGGACAGTCCATGTGTGCGGTGTCCGCCAGGAACCTTTGTAGATTATAATAATTTTGATAATATATGTACGCGCTGTCCTATAAACCAATATAGTGAGAAGTTTAATAGTCTTGAATGTAAACCATGTCTTGGAGCACCAGCCGGGTCTGGAACATGTGACACAATCCAAGAACCATCATCCGTATGTAATTCTAAATCACCGAATGTATTAAACCTACCAGAAGATATTGTTGGTTCAGTGGAGGCTTTATATGATAATAATATTCATAAATTAAAACAATCCCATACCATGAATTACCGTATCGATAGCGCCAAGAAAAAATACGATTTATATAAAGAATTTAATAAAGACACGATGCGCGATTATATACAAAAACTAAATGCTCAGCCTTAAAATAAAATATCCTTTCTATTTAAATGAATTTCTCTTTTTTAATGATAGTTGTTATATTAATTCTATTCTTTTTGATAAAACAACTCCGGGATGACCACAAACATTATACTATAATATTAGTATCCTCCCTAACCGTTATTCTGGTTGTGTATGAAATATATATGACATTGGGATATAAACGATTAGAAACTTTTAACAGTGTAGTAACAAAAACATTTTCACAAAAAATGTTAGAATTACATGACCGCATACCGAAACTGGATATAACACAATTAATTGGCGGTAATGGTACAACCACACAACCACCCTTTAATATGGGTTCTGGTGGTATTATTCATACACAACGCCTCTATAATATGGAATACCAAAATGAGACATTATGGATATTCAACAATAATATGATGTCAAATTCACGTTTAATAAGTGTATTTGATATTCCATCGGTTTCAAACGATATTACAAGTAAGACCCCAATAGAAATTGATAATGAATATAAGAAATATGCCCTTCATAAATTAGAAAATTTTAATAATCGCTATTATTCAACCAGTTGTAGTAACGATAAACTAATAATGATTGCTGGTGGCTGTAATGTATTTTACGATAACTTAATTGTATCTAATACAGTATCTGTTTACATGAAAGAATGGAAAGTATGGCATAAACACACTTTATCAAAACCACGATATAAAATGAATTCTATAGCACATAATAATAAATTCTATTTTATTGGTGGTTTAAAATATAATAATGAAATTTCATCCACTATAGATATATTTGATTATAGCGGTAAGCCAGAATTTAAGGATGTTAATGCTTGGACGACCATCAAAATGCCATTTAAAGGTCGTATACATTTTAATGTGGAAGCGCATGCTGAAAAGTTATATTTAATTGGGGGCTATGATGGTGACAACTATGTAGAACGAATTGATATATATAACATACAGACACAAAAATGGTCTGTCATTAATCTTCCAAATAATATATTTAATTTAACAAAACTTAATACCAATATTATATCATTTGATAGAGAGAATCTGGAAGATCAATTGTATATCGTGTCATCCAGTAGTATTTCAATGAATTATACACATCCAAATTTGGTCAATGTAAATAATATAGATATACCACATAGTTTACATGGCAATGAACAATCTGTTAAAACTATAAAAATGGGTAATTGGATTAATGAATTATATGCCGTGCCAGAAGAACGCGATATATTTGAAGAAGAAACTCACGATTGTGGTGAATTATCATTGTCATTCTGGATTAAGATCCCGGAAGAAAATCGTGGACAAACTAAAATAGTCATGGGTGATTATAATTTATGTTCGGGAGAAACAGGTAGTTCGGAATATAATGGTATTATTTTACATAAAGACCGTTTACTCCCATGTTTCTTTCTTAATAAAAGGTTATTAATAAAAAATGCTGAAGTTCCCGAAATTGAATATGGTAAATGGATACATGTAGTGTATAATATTGATTATCTTACATGTAATTCGGATGAAACGCTGTTAGAAGGTGTGGATACCACCACAACGCAATCTGGGTGTCTTTTAAATACTATTCCAGAGAGTTCTTCTAACATTGCTGATATAACTACCACACTCGCGCCAGTAGATGATACTGGTCCAAATAAAATATTAGAATCACATGGCAACGTAATACATATTAATGGTAGTAAAAATGAATATAAAATGAGTTTTAATATAGAATATGGGGAAGGGTTGTCATTAACCGGATATGAAATATATGAAGGGAAATTGGGATTTCCTAAAAATGCCATTTTATCCAATATTCATAGATTTACTAAAAATATAAATTATCCAACAATTAATGATATATATCATACCGAATATAGTTTATACCGACAACCATCTATCGAATTTAAGGTATATAATATGGAGCTAAAATCGCACCAATTCAAATCAATTGATATAGGTATTACCCCAGATGACTATAAAAATGTTATTACTCAAACATATAAAAATCGGTATCTAATATTAGCACTAAATACAAAGACTACCGATATTCAAACGAAATATGTTAGTTACGATACAAAAACTACTAATTTGGACTTGTTGGATACTATAGACAACAATTTTATAGCAACCAATTCCATTGAAACTGAAAATGGTGTAATCATGGCTGGTTATAAAGGAAATAAATATGAATTATCCTTTATTAATATAAAAGATGTTGATAATAATAATATAGATGATTTACTGAGTTGTATACCAGGTGAAAAACTCATTAAAAATAAATGCGAACAATGTCCAGTTGATACATATTCAGATGAAATTAATTCAAAAACATGTTACGCATGTTCTCCCAATACGACGACTAATAATAAGACGGGCCAATCACAATGTGCAACATCACCCGAATTCACACACAAAACCGTGTTCCATGATTTGGATACACAAACCAAGAAGATTATAAAAAATAACGATAATATCTATCAAGATATGTTAGTGATCCAGAATCAAGATGCTGAGAATATAAAGGCATATAATAACAATTTAAATCTTGCTATGAAAAAAATATAGCATTTATTATATAGATATGCAACAATTATTAATACCTATCCTATTAGTCACATTATTATATTTAATTAAAACTAATGGTAATTGTTTATTAACAGTAATGGTGTCGGTTGGCCTAATTGTGTTGCTTGGAAACCATATTAGACACGAGAATTTCCAGGCATCTGAACAATTATTTTTCGATGATCAAAAAAATCCCATAGAAGTATCGCAAATGAAACAGGAACTTGAACTGGATAACTTAGAACAAAATATTGGTTTAGTGAAAAATATGCTACAAGAATCATTAGGTGAAAGAGAAGAAAAACTTATACCAAAGATATTAATAGAAAATTCGTGTGTATTACCAACCGAAAATAATATTCCTGGTAATAACAATGATACAGGTAATATGGCTGTAATGCCTGGTTTCGGTGTTCGTAGAAATCAAATTCCCGGAATATAAAAAATATTATTATTATTATATAATGATAAATAATAAAAATCTACTCATAACTATTATATGTTTTATACTATTAATATTCTTGGCAGATTACTTGCTCTCTGTCAGTAATTTATTTAAAGAAAATTTTCAAAACTATGAAGAGAATGCCGCACAGAGTTATAATGCACAATCGAATGATAGTGCGGTAGCTGTGAATGACAACGTTGGTGATAACCGCAGTGATTCCAAACACGTTCTATCTATCGTCGCCAAATATTCCGGTAAAGTATTAAATGTAGAATGTGTTGGAGAACCACCTTCCAAAGTATGTGCCATTCCTTTTTTTACAAAGGATGGAAAGCGGTCGTTAACGGTTAATAATGATGGAACCTATTCTCTTGTTGTGCCTAATAATAGATCCATGAAACAACAATTTTTGGTTATATATATTCCTAATTCGGATATCTATATGCGTCATATCCCACTTAAAAATGAAAATTTAGGCTACAATCTGGATGAAACCAAATATCCATTTTTCATTTTAAAATCCAATCACGATCATTCCAAGGCACTCCAGTATCAAGATGGTAATGTTACGGTTCGTCCCCTGGCAAATTATGATAGTCAAAAATGGGATTTATCATTTGAAAAGGTAGAGGGAGTTATTGGAGCCCATAAACGTGATTTTGAAAGTCGTTTATCGGGTGATTATCGTTCCAATCCGGATGAATTGGGTAGTAATGAATATGAAGGTTCGGATGATATTAAAATAAAATTAAATTTAGATAATCAGGTATTAAACAATTTTTTAAAAAAAAACCTGTCTTCTATTAATAATAATAATGGAGATTTAACTGACGTGGATGATGGTAAAATAGATTTAGGTTCTTGTAATGCCAATTCCTCGAATAATATGGTCCCACGTAATAGCATAAAATCTATTTGTAAAGGCTGTAATCCCGATTTAATTGACCCACAATAATTTTATTTAATTTAATTTTATTTAATTTTATTTAATTTATTTTCATAATTATCTCATTAAAATATAATATATTATAGTAATAATGAAGTTACAATTGGTTGTTAGTTTATTGGTATTATTGGTAGTGTTGGTATTAATATGTATGGGATATAAAAAAAACCAAGAAATGTTTGATGGCGAACATCAAGATGATGATATTAGTATTCATCCCGATTTAAATCTACGCAATATGCTATTAAATATTAAAGGCCGGGAACCAGAAAAGAAAACATCTGTGGAACAAGCGGCACGGGCTGTAGCCCAAGAATATTGTCCAGTAACACCAGATTATGATCCATCACATTATATCAAAAAAACGGAAATCGAAGATAAAATATGTCCAAACGTTCCCGATTTGAAAGATTTCGTGCTCAAATCGAGTATTCCCCCAGTTCAAAATTGCCCTTCGTGCGTCTGTCCCAAGGTTAAAGTTGCTGGTGGTTTGTGTAAAAAATGCCCAGATCCAAAAACAGTCTGTCCAGCACCAAAACCATGTGGCTATGAAGAATGTAAAGCTATTATTAAATGTGGCCCTAATGACCAAATCATCCCGCCATGCCCTAAATGTCCTGAAGTTAAACCATGTCCTAAAGAACCTGTTAAAATATGTCCCGCAATTAAATTACCCACACCAGAAGATCTTAAATGTCCATCCCCACAACCATGTCCAATAACTAAAAATGGTAAAGAATGTCCTAAATGTTCTTATCAAGGTATTAAAACGGTTTCGCATGGTAAAAATGTAACTGAATTAATGAACGAATTAATTAAAAAGAAGGATAGTTCCAGTCGTAATAAATTAAAGGCCTTGAAGAAAACATTAGACGGATTAAATTTAAATAATGTTTCCGACTTACAAAATTCACTTAAAAATAAAAATAAAACAATAGAAGATTTAAAACAAGAATTGGCAGATAAAGAGTTAGAACAAAATTTAAATGTTAATTTCGACCCACGCATTGATACACTTACTGACAAAATGAATGAGTTGTTATCATCCAACAAATCGGATGATGTGGCTTCGGCTGAAAAAAACATAAGTCGCAATAATGGTGAAGATACAGATGATGAAGTTACAACAACAACAACCACAATCAAACCACATGATTCGTATGCAAATAAATGTGCTTCGAAACCCTCCAAATATAATACTTATAGTGTTGTTGGGGCTTCCATTATATAAATTAAATAATATCGCATTAATAATATCGCGTTAATATAAATATAAATAATGATTGAAACTATTATCGGTTCGATGCTCGGAAAAGAATTCATTAGTCATGCTTTGAGTGATACCACCAAATCTATATACGCTGAAGTATCCTATCTTGCTGGCTATTCAAATTATAATTTTAAAGAAATTTTAGAAGATTTAGATATTATTACAAAAATAGAAATTATAACAAAACTAATATGTGAATATGAAAATTATTCTCATTCGACATTCCATGCATCACACAACGCTGGTCTAAGATCATTGGTTTCTATAATAGAAAAAATTAATAATGAAATTTTAGAAATTCGTCTATTAATTGCGGAACATGAACAAAAATGGCTTTATAATTGGCGTGGGAATTCATATGAACCAAAAATAAAAAATTTAATAAAACATGTGACAATAATGGAAAATCGCCTCGATTTATTTATAAAAATTATAAATATGGAATAATATACTAATTATATTTTATTATATTATTATGATAATATATATTCTTAATAGTTCAATAGTATTATTAATGGTAATATTGCTATTAATAATATTTACTCCGGTTGAAAAAAAAAAAGAATCTTTTAATTTTGGTGTCGGTAAATCCTTTGGATATTATAGACAACCCGAAGATTGTTCCGCTGGTAATAATTGTTTTAAAGGTTCGTATTTACGATCACAAGCCTATCAAAATGTATGTCCACCCGATTATGGACAATTGACCCGTACCAAAGTTCAACTTCAAGATGGATGTTTACGTACATTAGGTAATAATCCACAACCGAAATTCACGATAGATTGTCATATCGATAATAATCTTGAACGCCATTGTAATTGGAAAGAACAAGCCTAATATGTTAATGTTAATGTTATATGAATGTGCTACGACATAATGGACAGTTAGAACCATTATTATGTAGTATTCCCATCAAACATTCCGAACAAATACTATGATTACATGGCAATAATATAGGATTTATGGCGATCCATGATAATTTACAAACGGGGCACTCATCAGACGCATAACCGACATCCTTTTTATTTAGACGGAATTTAAATACATTTTCGTTGGGTGTGGGTTCGTCTGTTAATCGTATCCCAATTATTATATCAGTCTCTTTTTCATTTTTGATATTAGCTATAATTAGGGAATGTATAATATTTTCTATTTTACCGAAATCCGAAATTCTCATAGGACTTTCCGATTCCTTTATATAATTTTTATAATAGGACACTGTCAATATTATATGGGGTGAATTATAGGTCTTTGTGAAGGAAAACCAATATTGTATACTTTCATCTTCCTTCAATCGACAATATACCGACGTATCTAATAAATCCCTATTTTTTAAACGATGTTTAAGATAAATAAGTAAACTATCCATAATTAAGTATATAATATTATATACTATTTATTTTTATCACTAATTACTATCACTAATTAGTAATTACTATTACTAATTACTATCAGACCATTTATAAGCATTTATAAATAATTGTCGCCATGGCGTATAATTAGATTTTACATCATAGTCACTTGGAACCCATGGTAATTGCCATTTATAATAACTCCGTTCGGGATGGGGCATTAACGCTAAATGCCGACCATCAGCGGAACATACGCCAGCACAACCATATTTACTACCATTTGGATTTTCCGGATAGTTATTAGTCGTTTTTCCATTATTATTACAGTATGTTAATAGCGGTCGCGTATTGGCAGTAATCATTTTACCTTCTTTATGCGCGCACCACATGCCAAATACTACCCCCTCCAAACCCTTCGTAAAAATACAATTACTATCGGGATTTACTTTTATATTACAATAGCGCGATTCGAAACGTCCCGAATCATTGACTTCTAAATTTAAATCGGGCACCCAACCCATTTTCGACATTAATTGACAACCATTACAAATACCAATCGAAAATGTATCGTGGCGTTTATAGAATTTTGTAAATGCATCATTTAATTGTATATTATTTTTTATGGCAATACTCCATCCAGTAGCACTACCCAAAGTATCTGAAAAGGAAAATCCGCCACAAAATGCTATACCTCGTGATTTGCTTAGTATGGACACGTTATTCGCCAACATAGTCATATTCATTTCATATACCTGAAACCCGCTATCATGAAAACATGCTATTAATTCTTTATCGCCATTACTTCCTTCCTCTCTTAAAACGATAACACTATATTTAAATTTTTCAATCGGACTATTATCATATATATTTATGATATCATTATAAACATATTTTGGTGGCTTAAAATCCGGTTTAGTACTATATTCTTGTTTTACACAAGATTTATCACATTGTAATAATTCTAATTTTTGGCATTGCGATTGCCATATATCCAATAATTTACACTTGGGTTCATTTAGTATTAGTGTATCATTAAACACAAATTTAAATGTATTGTTATTAGTCACCTTTCCTATAATAAGATACTCGATTGTATTACTGGCAAATTGTTTAAATCGATGCATATATTCATCGGAAATTTCAAATACTAAACCTAATTCTTCATTAAACATATAACTATATAGTTCGTCCGTCTCACTTGTAATATTAATATCACAACCATGTTCCGAAGAAATACACATTTCAATCAAGGTTGTGATTAATCCACCATCACTAACATCATGGCCCGCCGACAATAATCCATGTGATAAATATATTTGTAGTGTATTAAATATGGATTCGAATTTTTCTATATTTTCAAAATCGGGAGATTCATAGTGTGTTAATTTGTTCATGGTTTTCATTAATATACTTCCACCCATTCTTTTTTTATCAGATAAAGGTATATATATTATTGTGCTTCCTACCTTTTTAAACTCGGGTGTTAATTTCGTATAAATATTATCACATATAACATAACTGGACAATACAACGGAATTAGGACTAAGTATTTTTTCATTATTATAGTCCGTGTTCATCGATAAACTATCCTTTCCCCCATCAATCCCAATATTTAATATTTTTAAAGTTTCAGTTAATTTCAATGCGGCCTTATGTAATAAGTATTCACCCCCTTCAATGTTATTACTCCACATCCAATTCCCCAACACTGTGATATTTCGAAAACGTTCGATTTTAACAAATATTAGATTTGTTAACATTTCTCCCAGTGCCATATTAACCATATTTTCAACATTTATTAAACCGATATAGGGTCGTTCCCCGATCGATGCGGCGACACCTTTATAATCGTCGAATGATAATTTTGTAAGAGAGTAATTGGATAATGGAGTATGATGCGGTCCTATACATTGTTGTTGAGCTATTAGACCACTAACACTACGATCTACTTTATTCGTTAAAAATTTCTTACAGCCAACATCAATATCGGATAACACCTTACTTAATAAATGTAGGAAATCGTTTTTATGTAATGATAAATCATATGAATGTACACATGGTATGTTGGTTGGTTTGGTTAATTTATATTGTTTTATTGGAATACTCGTATCGGTAGGGAACCTGGCTGGGGTAGATATTATATCTTTATTATTTAATACAACAATCTCTTTCGTATTTGTTAATACACCAACAAATCTTAGGGGCACATTTTCTTCAGTGGCAATACGTTTTAGAATTTCTATATGTGATGGGGTTGTTAGGAATGCGCATTGTTCTTGATATTCCGCGCACCAGATTTCACAGGATGTCATGCCAGCATCACCCACATTAACAGCATCCAATGATATAAGAGCACCATTTGTATCTGCTAATTCCTTTAACACATTACCCATACCACCAGATCCTTGATCATGTATACTTAACATGGGATTTAGATTTCCTCGATCAGAACACCGTCTTACAAAACGACATAATTTATTGGCCATATAGGGATCACCACGCTGAACTGCTGTAAAATCTTTAGATTTGTTTTGATCAGATTGGTTATTACTGGACGCACTGCCTCCTCCAAGACCAATATTATAGGCGGGACCACCAACCTGACATAATAACATTCCAAGTTCACCATGGTCTTTATATAAATTATATTCTAACACACTACCAATTCCACCACAATACATGATTGGTTTTACATATTCGAACCGCGTATTATCGATAATTTGGCCGAAACTACGCGTAAAGCCCAATACGATCGGTTCACCGATTTTATTACCGTAATCGGAAGCCCCATCACTGGCTTGTATGAGTAATTCCGTGGGCGTACAATATGGATAATTGTTGGTGTTGGTGTCATCTATATTACCAACACAATAACCACAATAACCCGATATGAAATTACTACCCTTACCCAGAGCGATTGTATCGCGGATACGACCACCAACTCCAGTATTGGCCCCTGAAAAGGGTGATATACTGGTTGGGAAATTATGAGTTTCGGCGGTATGTGTTGGGTATAAAACAACCCGTTCTTTATATATACAGTTATAACTATCGCGATTTAAATATTGAGTATGATACCCCATAATACAGCTGGCATTATCTGCAAAGGCAATAATACTATTATACGAATCTACATTAGTTGATTTAATATATTCCATCAATGAAATTGGATAAACATTATTTTCATATTGATAATTTCCATTAAAAAACCAATGTCGAGAATGTTCGGAATTCGACTGGCGTATATCGCATTCTTCCACATTAGTCATTTTTCGTTTGGCAAAAATAGCGTTATAATATTCAAACTCGGCATCTCCCAAATCACATAATACAGCTTTATCAACATATCGTGTTTTTATATGCGATATTGGTTTACGTTTAGTATAATCTTCAAATAATATGGGGTCATAGCTATCACAATATTGGGTATCGATATATAGGGTGCTTTGTTCAATGGATACTATATTTATCATAGAAATTCGTCGTAGTATTTCGATCATATTCGTATTCCAGGTAGTTTTAAAGGTATTTTTGGGACCGATTTCGCATACAATTCGCGATTCTAAAAATGGATTAATATTACTGGCGCCTAATATTCTTGCTAATCGTGATAGCTCTGTTGGATATAGTTCGAGCGAGTGAATAATTGTATAACAACATGTGCGATGTTTATCTATAACTGAATATAATTTTGTGGTAATCATATAACTTAATATTAATAGTAATATTAATATACTTAATATTAATAGTAATAGTAATATTAATAGTGTATTATTAAGTATTTAAATATTATAATTACTATTAATTTAAGAAGATTATATATCAATATTTATATTATTAAGTATATCAATATCAATTATAAATATATCACTATCAAATGAATACTAAATGTGGTTTAATTGGTATAGTTCAACCCAATTATCATGGAAGTTCTTTTATAGAAGCATTACATAAATTACAACATCGCGGACATGAAAGTTGTGGTGTTTCATGGGTTAATAATGGAAATATTATAACGCGTAAACAATTGGGTTTAGTTAAAGATACGTATAAGGATTTAACGTTGGATATATATGCTCCCTTATTTTGTGGCCACGTACGTTATTCAACTTCGGGCAATGGCACTAATAAATTAGAAAAAGCACAGCCATTATCAGGCTATAATGTGAATATAGGGCATTTTGTCTTATGTCATAATGGTAATATACCATTACAAAAAAATGGTTGCGATAAAACCGATACACAAATAATATTGGAGATGATAGAGAATGATGATTCGGCAAATATTATGGTGTTATTACGTCGTATATTAGATACATATGACCGCGCCTATAATCTATTAATTATGACGACAGATGCCATATATGTTGTTAAGGATAAAAATGGGACACGTCCATTGTGTCTTGGGGAAGACCAGTTCAATAAAGGTTATTGCGTTTCTTCTGAATCTGTAGCTTTACCACACAATTATACCTATATACGCGAAGTCAAATGTGGTGAATTGCTTAAAATTTGTGCTACAGGAATATCGACACTCTATTTAACACCAGACCCTCGTCCAGCCCATTGTTTATTCGAATATATTTATTTTCTAAATGAAAATACCCATATAAAAGACTTACCAATTTATAAATATAGATATGATTGTGGGGTCGCATTGGCCAAACAAGATATCGGATTCAATATCAAGGATTTAATTGTTGTAGGTGCGCCATTAACTGGTATAGCGTCAGGGAAAGGTTATGCTGAATATTATGGGTTAGAATATAAGCAACTATTACAAAAACATAGTGATGTAAATAGAACATTCATATTGGATACGCATGAAAAACGTGATCAACAA
>Ga0233435_1000534_pt1 | contig 43834 bp, 40 predicted proteins | sample SI_122_August201_3_FD_182735 | JGI IMG/M metagenome (GOLD analysis project Ga0233435, IMG submission 182735) | Seawater microbial communities from Saanich Inlet, British Columbia, Canada - SI_122_August2016_135_MG | ecosystem: Environmental > Aquatic > Marine > Inlet | place: Canada: British...
TGTTTGATCAGAGTTCGCCATTTTTTTTGGGTCTCGATTCTCATTATTGCCTCCAGGATAAATAAAGATTAGAGACAGTCTAGCTAATTGAGACAAGATTGGAATGTGCTGTTTAGCAGACGGTTACGAAATAGCCAACATTTCAGTTGCCGCATTCAGTTTCATCGTACAAGAACCCAACGGAATCATACTACGGTCTAAGGCGATATCCTTACGGGCCAATCTGCGTAAATAACGCATCAAGCCAGTTTCAGAATGGAATTTTTCGAATACAGGGTGTTTTAGTATGGGTTTATGCCGCATCCCATGCTGAGGAATACAATCAACCACCTGCGTATCCAGAATATTAATAACAGGTTGATCATCTGTCGGTGAAGAAAATATATGCCACACTGTGCGAATAATATCTCGATCTGTTGTTTCATCAACTGAAATAGCCAAATGATCCACATCAATCATTCGTAGATTTATTTTTGCCTCTTGAGCTTTGTTGATAATCCCTCTCGCTTTGCCTGGAGTATGAATAACAAAAGTATCAAAAAAATGTTGCGTTAGGATGCTGTAACCCAGTTGCTCAATCCCTTTTGCTAATATTTGGCTATAACGATGGACTCGTCTACTAATGAGAAATAAACCACGTGAACCGTGATAAATAGCATAAAAGCCTGCGATAATCGCCAACAAAACTTATGACGTACAAATATTGCTAGTCGCTTTGTCACGGCGAATATGTTGTTCTCGGGTCTGTAATGCCATACGTAGGGCTAATTGACCATGACAATCTTTTGAAACACCGATAATTCGGCCTGGTATAGAACGTTTAAAAACATCTTTAGTCGCAAAGAATGCTGCATGCGGCCCCCCATAACCCATCGGTACACCAAACCGCTGTGAGTTGCCAACAACAATATCAACATCATAATCAGCCGGTGATTTTATCAAGACCAAGCTGAGTAAGTCAGTAGCAACAGTAACCAGTGCTGACTTTTCATGTGCGCAACACACAAGAGCACTTAGATCATTTATTTCACCTGTAGAGGCTGGGTATTGTACTAATATAGAAAAAAAATCACATTGATCTAATTGTTGAAACGGGTTTCCTATCAGTACAGTAAAACCCAAAGATTCTGCTCGGGTTTGCATTACGGCAATAGTTTGCGGGTAGCAATTTTCATCAATAAAAACAATGTCAGATTTGTTTTTTGATAACCGGCGGGCCATTGCCATCGCTTCGGCCGCGGCAGTTGCTTCATCAAGTAAAGAAGCATTGGCCAAATCCATCCCTGTTAAGTCACTCACCATTTGCTGAAAAATCAATAGAGCTTCCAATCGTCCCTGACTAACTTCAGCCTGATAGGGAGTGTAAGCAGTATACCAGCTTGGGTTTTCCAGAACATTTCGTCTAATGACGGCCGGCATAATGGTATCGTAATAGCCCATGCCGATGAGTGATATAAAGACTTTGTTCCGCTTATCCATCTTACATAAATGCTTGATGACAGCAGTTTCACTAATAGTGTCGGTCAACTTCAATGGCTCATGATTCAAAATGTTACTGGGAAGAACCACATCAATTAAATCTTCCAATTTTTCCAAATCTAATTCGGCCAACATTGCACTTATTTGTTGTTGATTATTACCAATGTGCCGGTGAAAAAAATCACCTCGCATTTCCAGATCATTTAAGGCAAGTTTCGATGCTAACATCAGTTCCGCCGGTGGTATCGAGGATTAACAAAAGGAAGGGGCGTTACCTGCATAGCAATTGTCTTATTTCTGACATAGGCATACAAGGTGGCATCTGAACATTGGCTATCAATCAATGCCATAGCAATCGGTTTATTTAATGAGGGTGAAAAACGACCACTGCTAATCATTCCCACATTGCGGTGATTTGAATCGTGTATAGCTTGATGTTCCCGAACCGGAATTCTTCCTTCCACTACAAGCCCGATCCTTTTACTAACCGCTCCTCGTTGCAATTGTTCCCGGATGATTTTTTCACCCGGGAAATTTCGCTTGTCTTTATCAATAAGCCAATGCAAACTAGCTTCAACTGGCGTGATAGTGTCCGTAAGTTCATTACCATAAAGACAAAATCCTGATTCCAGTCGTAAAGTATCTCTGGCCCCAAACCCCATAGGTTTGACCTGTTGAAACGATAAAAGCAACTCCGCCATTTCTCGTGCATAATGATTAGCTACTGAAATTTCAAAACCATCTTCACCGGTATACCCGCTCCGGCTAATGATACATTTAATACCCTTAACTTTTGTTTTCACCGTTTGCATATAATATAATTGACAGGCCTGCTCTGATAATTGCGCCATAACGATCTTAGCCATTGGACCTTGCAAAGCAAATAAGGCTTGATCTGACAATACCTGCACATTCAATCTGCTTTTTAAATAAGCAAAGTCTTTTTCTTTACAGTTACCATTGACAACAATCATCAAATCATTATCCAGTCTTGAAATCATAAGGTCATCAATAATCCCGCCTGAGGCATTGGTCAGTACGCTATAGCATTGATGACCCTTGGCAAGATTATTTAATGCGCTCGGAATTAATAAGTCTAGCTTTTCCATAATATTAAGGCCTCGAAGTAAACACTGACCCATATGAGATATATCAAAGAAACCAACTTGAGAACGACAATGCAAATGTTCCTTAATAATACCCGTGGGGTATTGAACTGGCATTTGATAACCCGCATAAGTCACCATCTTTGCATTTAATGACCGGTGAAGATCATATAAAGGTATTTGTTTCAACTCAGACACCAGATAGATTTATTTCTACTTGTTTGATGTGAAAGTTAATCCCGGAATCCTACCCAAAACCGTGATAACGGTTGAAAGGATAATGCGCAAGTTCTAGGTTCATAATATGACTACTTGACTCCCTTGATGAGGCAACCCTTTTCATATATAAATCAGTAAGTTCACTCTTTGACTTAAAAATCAATCCTATGTCGTTATTGCCCGCCAAATACAGTAATACTCATTCCCCTCAAAGCAAAAGTCCTCCTTTGGATAAGCCGAAATTGTAATCACCCACTCCTTTCAAATAAAATCTACAAAATTGTAAAATATTTACTTACAGGTCTGTTTTGTATGTGCTTCACAGATCAAGTATTTTAGACGATGAATTTCTGCCAATAACGCTATATCAAATTTCTCAGAAATCATTGCATTAGTACTTAATTTGACTTGAAATTCTTCAAGAACATGTAGTGCTTGAGGCAAATGATCAGTCTTATGTTCATGTAAATAGTCTTCTAGATAATGTTGTGTAACAAAGTCTTTTATATCAAGTTTTTCAAGCCTCATATCAGCACCTCTTAGTAAATACACAGCACGTATGCTCTTTATTAGAAATGAATTGGTTTATTAATTACAATGATTGGACATAATAAGTTAGTAACGCTACGCTACCTAGTAATAACGGAATTAATACAATTGTTATAATGAACCAGTAAAATCTATCCATACCCCTCTCCTTACTATCTAGAGGTTTTATTAAAACGCAAAGTTCCGTAAATTTACCTTTTTACCTTTTTATCTATTTCAGTTAAGACACTACTCACATGCTGACGCTAGTTTCTGTCAACGACACTGTGCACTATTACCGTAACTCTAGAAAAGTACAGCAACACTTTTTTCAATCTCATCTTGCTTAAATCTACGTCTCTTCATATTTATGTAATATTTGTGTTTTTTTTGGGTCTATAAGTTAACGGTGGTGATGAGTCTTTTTATGTTTGATAACAATACTTTTGATAATAGAACCCAGAGAAAAGACCGGCTCAATACAGGTATCAAACGTAAAGGATTCTGAGCGAATGGTGTTCTCTCAGTCATAGCCTCCACCTGAATGAGAGGGGTATGCGTAACTGTAACTGGCACGATAATGATTGCTAGGGGGAATTATAATGTTTACACCAGAAGTCATGAAAAAACTCATGCTTGATCAAGAAGTCATGGAAAAACAATTGGCTCATGCGATTCAAAGATATGGCCTCCAAAGCCGCGTGGTTAAGATGTGGCAAGAACAATTAGATATCTTAAATAAGTCATCAAAAAAGATGTCGTAAACCTTAATAAGCTTTATGTATTAAATCGTCGATAAAATAAGAAGAAAATAAATACTCATTCCATAAGATTCACACAGAATTGTATTCATAAAGCTATAAATAATGTGCGGGTTAATTGGGTAAATATAGTTAATGAGTGCCCATCTATGTATCCCTAAATCTACATAATTTTTTATATGGTTTTTTTGTGCTCCAGAATGTTCGACTTTTTTTCATTCGGGTAATTATGCAATTTAGGATCAATCTTCATAGAAAATTCCGTGAAAATGTTAAGGTGTCCAAAAAGATTACCCATAGTAAGCGGGGCATGCATGAGGAAGCGCGTCCTAATAAATGCCACGATCAAAAACCCGACTATAGGTATTTCAAAAATGAGATGGCCTGTATTCAAATTTAAATAGCCATCGATCCAAAACCCGAACAATAAAACAAAAACAAATGTCCCTGTGGCCACAATAGTCCAAATAAAGGTATTTATTTTCGAACCTAAACGATTACCTGCCGTATAAGTCCATAGTGCGACATAACATATCACTAGCATACCAAATATGAGCCATAATCCACCGGGGATCATAATAACGCCTCCTTAAGCGCACATTCTAAAATAGTGTTTTCACCATAGAAGTTATGACCCGAGCTTTAAAAGCCTAGTTCATTATTTTTTTTCTTGCAGGTGATAAAAACTACCGCATACATTGCCCGAGAGTGCAACCGCAATATGCCTTCATCAAGGCTGATCAGGGGTTGTTGAATAAATAAGTTCAGAGCAGAAATAACATAACAATTTTTAGACTGAGGACCACTAATCAATTGTATGAAAACTAACCATAAATAACATACAAAAGAGACTTCATTAATTTGAAATATTAACTAGGACTATCCTGAAAATTACAGTTTACGTCCTTTCTTTAATTTTCCCACAATCATCGCAACATCAGATCAAGTTGATCAATAATTTCAATCCAATCAGCATCTTCCTCTTTTGCTTCTTTTAAAAAAGACGATTGTGAAAAACTCCAAAAAACAGCATTATGCAACTCTGTATTATCTGGCAATGGTTTATGAATCTTAATGAAATCATTAATTGCTGCCTCTGTGCTTTCTAAGCCTAACTGATCAAAAAGAGAATTTAGAAGATGAATGGGAGGTTCCAATTTTTTCACCTAAGTGTTTTTTCAAAAAAGAGCATTGATTTCATAGCTAACCTTTGGTCGCCTCCCTGACCAGACACTATCATTCCATTGCAATTTTCCCTTCAATACAATGATTAAGACCTATAGAAGTAACTTCAATTGTCATTTTGACATCAAAAATTTCATTACCTTTCAACTGTCCTGATTCAATAGCCCTCATGACAAGGTGCTCAATTTCACGCTGAGAAGTAACCCCCACTTTTTTCAGAAATTTTCTGATTTCCATATTAAACTTATCTTCATTCATTTTTAACTCCTTTACGCTTGACTAGTAAACTACGAGAATACGTAATCAATACCGACACAATAGTCCTAAAACTATATCAATCATATTTGATGTATTTAAATCTGGCATCCTCAGGAGTACCTTCCAAAGCGCCATCATCCAAGCCCGGTTGCCACATAATAATCTCTTCAATTTTATGTGCCAGTTCAAAATCTTTATTAGTGATACCTTTAGCTGCATGATTGGTCAATTTTACGATCACAAAAGCATATGAAACCGTTAAATCAGGGTGATGAAAAGCGGCTTCCGCCAAGTGACCGACAGTATTCACAACCATTAGCGTACCCTTCCACCCACTGGTTTTATATTTACGGCGAATCCAACCCTGTTCCAAATACCATGAGGGTAATTCGTCTTGCAAACGTACTTTAACTTCCGACTCACCATAAGTTTCTTCGTGCCTACGTTCTATCAAACCCATATTCATACCTCTTTATAATTAACAACCATAACTAGGATTTTCGCTGTAACATGCTATAAAGTTAATAGTCATGTTTAAAGACACACTCACTTTAAAGAGCACACCCTATGCTCTAAAACTGAATCTATCCGTTTATGACCTAATCAGCGGATATCTTGTAGCTGACTCGACCATCCTCAAGAAAGGCAATAAAGCTTATGCGCTGGCTCTCCGACCCACTTGCGAGTCTTAGATATACAAATGGGGAAACAGTTCATTCAGGCCTAGACTCAGGTGGCGGATCTAGTAATATTAAGAAATATCATTGATTTTATGTATCCATATCGTCTCAATAATATACGTTTAAAACCAGAATATAATGCTCCTATAATCATGCTGACTCCAACTGTGATATAAAACTAAAAACTAATGTCTTTCTTGATAAAAATTCAAATTGCGTAATAACGATGGCGGTAATACGGGTAGTTGCGAGCGTGGAATTAAGTAGGTAGATAAATTAAATAAATCAGAGAATATTCGTTTACCACTAATAGACGATTCTAAGTATTCATGACCGCTAGAACCCCCCGTCCCAATTTTTCCACCTAACATACGCTGAGCCATCAATGCATGATTACTGCGCCAATTTGTTAATTGTGCATCGATATCCATTAATCGCGTCAACACCCTAAAAGGAAGTTGTAGCATAGGCTCGTCACGGTAGAGTTGAATAAAAAGAGCCGCCAACGTAGCAGCATGATTCAATTGGAACTTGCCCTCTTCTTTATAACTTGTATAAAGATGTTCATCAAATAAACAGGAAAATCCTTGCCTAGTTAATTGTAACTGAGCCAGTTGCTGCCTTCTTTTTTCGGCAGTTAATAGGTGATTATTTTCAATTATTTTTGCATCATCATTGAGCATTTGTTCAACCGCGCTACGATAGCTGTTCCAGAAGCTAAAATCATTAAATTCCAAAAAAGGCATCCGACTCAGCCAGGCGTCGAGGAACTCAAATAACGAATGTTGATCCGCAATTTTTTCTAAATAAATAATATCTTCATTACTGAAAGGCCCATAGCTACAGTTGCTCAAATGATGGGATAAGCCAAGACGCAATTCAATTTCACGAAATTGTCTACTTTGAAACCCGGAAGCTGGAATCAGATAGTTACGAAAATCCAGAAAATCCAACGGTGTCATAGTTTCTAAAATACCGATCTGTTGATTAATAACATTCTGTATGCGAATGATACGTCCAAGGCGGGATGAAATACTGTGTAATTTTTTTTCACTCAATGGAATAGCAGAAAAAAATTCCAACACGGAAAGTAGTTCATGGAGAATTTGTTTAAACCATAATTCGTAAGTTTGATGGGTGATAATAAATAACATTTCATCATGTGCAACCTGACCATATTTTTCGCTTTCAAAGGACTGCGAACTCAATAATGTGTCCAGATTTAAGTAGTCATTGTAATTAAGCGCTTTAAACTGATTAACCATGGCTCACATAACTCCTGAATCTATTGAACGATCGGGAACAAATAAGACACAATACCCATTATAAAAATTCATTTTATAATGACTTATTACGATAGAGGTCTGAGTAAATTTGACCAGTTTACTCACTAAAAATTTGCGTAGTTCAGCACTAAATATGCTTAAAAAACGCCCTCATTACAGGCATTAGCATAAGACTCATACTTGAGTCAGCACCCATTCAGCTCCAAATTTCAGCAAGTTTATCGACCGCCGTTATCAATTCATCCTGTGTATTGAGAATATCTGGGCAGAGGCGTAGTAATCCTTCACGGGCATCGCAGATAACACCAGCACTAATCAGACTCTTGGCTATGAATTCCGATTGTGGATGCGGAATGGCAATAAAAGCCCCCCGTTCTTCGCTCTGACCCAAAAAAGGTATACCCTGTTTTTGCAAAAGACTTTCAATGGCTTTCTGCTGCTTCACAGAATAACAACGCAAACGATCTACTCCAATAGCCAAAGTAAACATCAGTCCTGCACGTGCCTGATAAAAAGGGAGTATAGCGGGAGTCGATTCAAAAAAACGATTACTGCCGAGGGACAATTGAGGCGATTCAGAACGAACAAGGTCAAAGGGTTGCGTTTGAGCAAACCAACCGGTGTCCAGTGTTTCAAGCATATCACCCAAATACCGTGGATGTAGGTAAAGCCAACTGGCACCCGGTCCACCACGTAGATATTTATAGCTTCCACCAATTGCAAAATCGATATCCATCGCCATAACATCAAGGGGAATGACTCCAGCAACATGATAGAGGTCAAGCAACACTCGCACCCCTTGATCATGAGCTACCTTAATTAAATCCGGTAATGCAGACAATAATTGTCCGGTTGTAAACATGACCATCGAGAGGACTAGTAATTCAGGTTTCTCTTGAATTGCACCGTAGAAGTCTTCACTTTGATAAAAATGATCCTTTTTAGGTATAACACGCTTTAATTGGATACGATGGTGACAAGCATAGACCTTAAGAATATGATCAATGGAATTAAATTCGTCTCCGCTAGTCAGGACTCGAAAAGGACTATCATAACTGTTAAGGATGGTACGTAAGCCTTGTCCAGCACTTGCTCGGGGTGCGATGCAGTCCGCTCTAGGTGCATTAATTAATGTTGCCACCCGTTGGCGAAAAGATGTTATTTCGTTAAACCAATTATCCCAGGCATTCTCCACATTCGTATACCAAACACCTAATCCTTCCTGAAGATCACCTGCGGTCTGATCCAGCGCCCGACCCAATGAATGATTAGCCAAATAAATCTTATCTTGAGAATTTTTCAAAGACCGCGAAAATAACGGGCGTAGATGCTGATGTATTTGTTGTTCGTCCAAAGCCTTGGTCCCTAACGCAAAGGGAACCTCGTCAATGGAATGAATATTTGTGTGATTTGAATTCATACCTGAAACCCAACGATTTGTTCAAGTTCTATTATTACCGCCATCAGAAAAACAACGGGGATTACCAAAGCAAAGTCTGCGGCAAGATTTTCTAACTTTCGATAGCAACTCAACTTATCTCAACGTCTAGAACAATCCACTCAAGATCAGCTATAAACGTTCTACTGAGAAAAACCACTATCTAACCAGATTCCCCATAAGCCGGTATAATAATTCACCTTAACAACGCCTACGGTGATCGTTGATTCTGTAATTATCGGAATCAAAACAATAACTACAGTCTGCTTAGTTAACAAATAAAAATACCGATGATTTAACCGCTCTATGACTCCAGTAAGACTCAATCTAGGTTCTAGACTAACCATCAAGTTCTGTACTGTGACAACGCTTCAATCTATTGTGTTCAAATACCGACAAATAAATAATTAAATCACACTTACTTAATTCGTTAACCGCTCAGGAAACTAACAGAAATATCACTATCGATCATAGTCCTATAAAGATACTGGTCTTTATTAGCTTTTAGGTTAAAAATTATTAGACGATATGAAAATGTAACCCTCCCAAAATTAGAACACATTCAAATAGAGTAATCTCAAGTTAATTGCTGTTCATAAATCTTCGGTGGTAAATCATTAAGTGACTCGTGAGGTCGCTCGTAATTATAATCAATCATCCAGTCATCAGTGATTTCACGAACCTCACTAAGCGAGTTAAATAAATAACAATCTAATACCTCATTTCTATAGGTGCGGTTAAATCGTTCAATATAGGCATTTTGTGTCGGTGTGCCTGGCTTGATAAATTCTAGCTTTACACCGTGTTCTTTTGCCCATAACTCAAGGGTATGCGCGATAAACTCAGGGCCATTATCTTGGCGTATTTGCCTAGGGTAACCTCGATAGGCAGCAATGCGTTCAAGTACTCTAATCACACGTGTCGTCGGTAAACTGCTATCAATTTCAATAGCCAATGACTCACGATTAAAGTCATCAATGATATTAAAAGTTCTAAATCGGCGTCCAGAATACAAACTGTCGCTCATAAAGTCCATTGACCAGGAGTCGTTTGCACTTGATGGCACCGCCAATGGTTCTGGGTGTCGGTTCGGCAAACGCTTTTTACCTTTACGCCTTAAATTCAGCTTCAAGCCGCAATAAATGCGGTAGACTCGCTTGTGGTTCCAACTAAAACCTTGATTTCTCAATCGCATAAAGAGCTTCCTAAAACCATACTTTGGATGCTTTTCAGCTAACGCTGAAAGTTCATCAATAATGACGGTATCATCAACTAACTTTGGCTGATAATAATACATACAGCGACTAATTTTAAAGGCTTCACAAGCCAACACAACGCCTACCCCTAGTTCAATGACGGCATAGCGCACAAACTGTTTGCGTTCGGTTGGCTTTACAGCTTTTTTTCAATGACGTCCTTTAAAGCCATGTTTTGCAAACTGACGTCTGCAAACAATTTTTTAAGTTTACGATTTTCCTCTTCAAGCGCTTTGAGCCGAGATAAATCAGAGGCTTCCATACCGCCATATTTTGATTTCCATTTATAATACGTACTTTGGGCGACACCATGTTGACGACACAGATCAGGCACTATTAAAGCACCGGATTCACCTTCTTTTAAAATATTGAATATTTGCCTTTCTGTAAATTTATTGCGTTTCATTGTTAAGTTCTCCATTACGGTTAATATAATGAGAAAACTCTATTAAATCTATTCTGATTTTAGGGGAGGGTTACAAAAACGTTCACTAAATTACAAACAAATCCATGAATTTATCTACCCGTATGTTTTCAAGCGCTCCCTGATCAGCAAATAACTGGTGAATTTCAGTACAATTTTTCTCAGCTATTCTTGTTGCCAAATTATCTACAAACTTTTGTTTAAGAAAAGGGATTGCTTCCTCTCGTCGTCGTTTGTGACCGAGAGGATATTCCACGACAATCTCAATCGTATGACTCCCATCATTAAAAAACACCTGTAATGCATTAGCAATTGAGCGTTTGTTTGGGTCTACATAATCCAAGCTAAACTTTTTGTTTTCCAAAACCACCATCTTCTTCCTCAATGCGGTAATCCGGGGATCACTCGCCATTGGATATTGATAATGGTCAGCGTTGATACTGCCAACAAGTAATGCAACGGCAACCATATATTGCAGACAATGATCCCTCTCTGCGGGATGATTTAACACCCCAACTTTATCTATAATTTTCTTTCCCGAGCGTTGTGTTTGAATGACCACTTTATCAATTTCCTCTAACCGAGAAAGTACTTGGGGGTGTAATTGTATCGCCGCTTCTATCGCAGTTTGCCCATGAAACTCAGCAGGAAAAGAGATCTTAAACAAAATATTCTCTACAACATAGCTGCTAAATTCTTGTTTTAATTCAAAGCACTCTCCCTTAAACAACACGTCATAAAAACCCCATGTTTTTGCAGTCAGCACCGATGGATAACCCATTTCCCCCTTTATAGCGAGTAAAGCAAGCCGTACTCCACGGCTAGTCGCATCACCCGCTGCCCAACTTTTACGTGACCCCGTATTGGGATAATGCCGATAACTACGTAATGCGGCCCCGTCAATCCAAGCATTACTCAGTGCACTAATGATATGTTCTCGACCACCTCCCAGCATAGCCGTTACCACTGCAGTACTAGCAACACGTACTAACAAAACATGGTCTAACCCCACACTATTAAAACTATTTTCCAAAGCGATGATCCCTTGAATTTCATAAGCTTTGATCAATGCTGTAATCACATCGCCTATCTGCAATGCAGGGTAACCTTGTTGTAAATTTTGACGACTCAAATAATCTGCTATTGCCAATATAGCGCCCAAATTATCTGAAGGATGGCCCCATTCTGCAGCCAACCAAGTATCATTAAAATCTAACCACCGTATCATTGCACCGATATTAAAAGCGGCTTGTACCGGCTCAAGTTGATAGTCGGTACCTGGAACACGTGCGCCAGCCTTTAACGTCGCTCCGGGCACAATAGGACCTAATAACTTGTTACAAGACGGATATGATAAGGCTAATATCGCACAGCCTAAAGAATCCATTAAACAATAACGTGCCATTTCCCTAGCGACACTATTATCTGCTTTATATTCAATAATATAATCTGCAATTTTGATCAGTATAGGATCTGGAAGTTGTTGACCACAAAATGGTAAAGCCTTTTTGACCATCATACTAAACAGAATTGTTAATGGCGTTGTTCAACAACTTTATAGTGTCTCGGTGCAGAGCCAATATAATCAGCACTGGGCCTAATCAGACTATTTGTTTTACGTTGTTCAAAAATATGTCCTGCCCAACCCGCCATACGTGAACACACAAATATCGGAGTAAACAAACAACGCGGTATTCCTAAAAAGTGAAATGTCGATGCACTGAAAAAATCAAGATTGGCACATATTTTTTTTTCTTCCCACATAAGCTTTTCAATGGCTACAGAAATAGCAAAAATATGCTCATCATTAGCACGTTCGGAAAGTTTCCTAGACCATTGTTTGATGACAGCATGACGTGGATCCGAATCTTTATAGATAGCATGACCAAATCCCATGACTTTTTCTTGATGGCGTAACATATCCTTGACCCCAACGACAGCTTGCTCAGGCGTTTGGTAACGACTAATTAATTCCATTGCCGCTTCATTAGCACCACCGTGTAGTGGTCCACTCAAACTACCGATAGCTGCACACACAGCAGAATAATAATCTGATAAGGTTGATGCACAAACCCGTGCAGCAAATGTTGAGGCATTAAATTCATGTTCAGCATAAAGTATCAGCGAAACATCCATAGCTCTTTGCGCTAAGCTATCGGCTGGTCGATCATGGAGACAATGTAGAATATGCCCGGCAACAGAGGGATCGTCAGTTTCCGTTTCAATGCAAACACCGTCATGACTGTAGCGATACCAATAGCACATCATCACGGGTAGTAGCGCTAATAACCGTTGGGTAATAACAAATTGGTCACTAAAACTTTGCTCAGGCTCCAGTGTTCCCAACATTGAACAACCCGTACGTAACACATCCATTGGAACTGTTGATGCCGGCATTTTCTCCAGTACTTGTTTAAGTCTTTTCGGTAATCTACGTAAGCTTTTTAATTTGCTGGTAAAATCCTGCAACTGCCGAGCATTTGGTAGTTCACCATGTGTTAACAAGTAAGCCACCTCTTCATATGTGGCTAGTTCAGCTAATTCAACGATATCATAACCACAATAAAATAAACTAGCGTCATTCCCTACGCTAGACAAGGCCGTTTGCCCAACAGTCTCCCCACGTAATCCGCCTTTTTTAGGGTTAGACGTCAAAATAGATTTATCCTTTACTATCCAATCATCCAATTGTAACTCATAAGAATGATAGTCCAAAATATCGTAAAGTTGTTCACGGGTCTGCATGTGTTCAAGCATTGCTTGTTGACTACCGTGCTCACGAATACTCTGATAAACAGCCATCGCTGCATAGTTCATAGCTCTGAATGCTGATAAAGGATAAAGTACTATTCTGATGCCAATATCATGTAGTTGGTTGGCACTAAACAGGGGTGTTTTACCAAATTCAGTAATATTTGCCAACACCGGCACATGAACCGCCTTAACAAAGTGCTGATAATCTGTCAGCGTCGTCAAAGACTCAACAAAAATCATATCCGCACCGACCTCAATATAGCTATTCGCACGATCTATTGCGGCATTTAAGCCTAGTTCAGAAGCGGCATCGGTACGAGCCATTATTACAAAGTGTGAATCTGTTTTAGCAGTTACAGCTGATTGAATACGTTCTACCATTGTCGTCGTTGACACTAAAACTTTGTTTGCTTGATGACCACAACGTTTAGCCTGAATTTGGTCTTCTAGATGCATGCCTGCGGCACCGGCTTTAGTTAACTGTTTGACCGCTCGGGCTATATTAAAAGGATTTCCCCAGCCGGTATCAGCATCGACCAGTAACGGTAAAGTACTTGCTTCTGTAATACGCCTAACTTCTTCAACAACATCATTCAGCGTCGTCATACCAAGATCAGGCAACCCAAAACAGGCATTAGCAACACCTGCCCCTGATAGATAAATAGCTTGAAATCCAACTCGTTCAGCAAGTAACGCACAATAAGCATTCACTGTCCCTACAAGTTGTAATGGGCGCACTTCATCAACTAAGATTCTTAACCGTAAACCAGCAGACTGGGGGATTACGGCATTGATTTTAGGCTTTAATTCAGTAGCTAATAACAAATTTTGTTTTTTGTTCATCTAAACCATCCTCAACTTCTGCAACACCATTAGTATTCCATTGCTGTGGAAAAAACCTTAACCCAATTATTGTTAGTTTAAGGCTTAGACCCAAGCAAATTGGGGGAAGTTTCAATCAGCATAGTTGTTATTTTTTCTAGGAAAAATTATCCAGCACCGAGAAATTTAAGACTAGAGCCTGACATTGAAATTGACTTTTACAACACGTCTCGTCTTTGAAATTATGAGACTAAGATAATTCAACGACATACTATTGCTTCCTTATTTATCGCCAGTTTGAATTTAACTACTTATTCAAGGTCGAATTTAAGTATAAGAACAGATAGGTTAATAGCATGTCTAAACAACCTTGTTTGTTAGAAATTAGCACTTGCGGCATTGCTACATTAACTTTGAATAGACCCAAAGTTAATAATGCTTTGGATGAAGCGACTGTTAACCTACTCATTGATTACCTATATGAACTGGAAGGCAATCCTTCTGTACGTATTGTAGTACTTAAATCAATAGGCAAAGTTTTTTGTGCCGGCGCTGATCTTCACTGGATATCCAGCAATGAAATGAGAGCCACTACAAGTACAGACACTATGAGTCAGAAACTTGCGCAACTTATGCAGATTTTGCACAACCATATTAAGCCGACTATTATTTTAATAACTGGCGCTACTTATGGTGGGGCTATTGGCTTGGTTGCCTGTTGTGATATTGCCATAGCCACCCAAAATGCAATTTTTTGTTTTTCAGAAGTACGTTTAGGTCTGGTTCCGGCAATCATCAGTCCTTATATAGTTGAGGCTATCGGAAAACGTATAGCTCTACGCTATTTCTTAACTGCCGAAAATTTTGATGCCCAAGAGGCCTGGCGTATCGGATTAGTACATCATGTCATTAGCGAAAACAAACTAGGAGACGATTTAAACAAAATAACCGATGCCTTACTTGCCGCAAGTCCAAATGCACTCGCTAAAACCAAAAAGCTAGTCACTGAAGTATCAACACGGCCTCTTGATGATACGCTTATCCGGAGAACATCACAGTTGATCACTGAAATACGTAATACATCTGAAGCCAAAGAAGGTATCTCAGCCTTTCTACAAAAACGTAAAGCCAGTTGGGTTAAAAAATCTTCATGACTGTCTTGGCAGAAAAATTTAATGAAAAAAAACACTCTGGTTGCGTTACTAGACTAGTCCCTAACTGGGTAATCCAACGTTTCTAAGACGGTAAAAAAACAATGAATGAGAATTAAATATGAACCCGCTTGTAAAGCTTATTCAGCAGAAATTGTTAGACTATGGAACTTCCGAGTCAAGTTAAGCTTGTAGAAGTCGGCCCTCGCGATGGATTGCAAAATCAACCCGTCACGGTTTCTATTGCGCATAGGGTTGAGCTCATTGAACGGCTAGCCCAGTGTGGTTTTACCGCAATCGAAACAGGCAGTTTGGTATCACCGCAACGAATTCCGCAAATGGCAAACAGTGATATTGTCTATCAACAAGTTCATCAACAGCCAAAGGCTGAATATATTATGTTGGTAGCTAATCAACAAGGCTTAGCCAAAGCCATTTCTTGTCAAGCGAAAACTATTGCAGTGTTTTGCGCAGCAACAGATGCTTTCTCATTAAATAATATTAATTGCCCCATTGATGTGAGCATGGCATCCATCCAAGCTATTGTTAACCAGGCAAAAGAAAAAAACATGGCCGTCAGAGGTTACATTTCATGTGTACTAGGTTGCCCTTTTCAAGGTGTTGTTCAAATAGATAAAGTCTGTGAACTGGCCGCCAAATTATATGAATATGGCTGCTATGAGATCTCGTTAGGCGATACAATTGGTGTGGGTACTCCTCGTCAAGTAATAGAGCTTCTCTCTGCCGTTAAAAAAGTCATTCCGTCTGATAATATTGCCGTACATTTCCATGACACCTATGGCCAGGCATTAGCCAATATTTTCGCCGCGTTACAAACAGGCATCCACATCATTGACTGCTCAGTTAGCGGGTTAGGAGGCTGTCCTTTTGCTCCCAGTGCTTCGGGTAATATTTCCAGTGAGGACCTGGTTTATATGCTTAATGGTTTAAGCATAAAAACAGGTGTTAATCTTGAGGGATTAATAGCTACAAGTTGGTTTATTGCTGACCTACTGGATCGTCCACCTACCGCTAAAGTTACCTTGGCAAATGCCGCTAAACATTAATAATGATAAATAGTGAACGAATTAGAATTAACAATATCAAATTGTTACATAGGTAATAATCGTAGGCATAAAAAATGTACACAAGATCACCGTATATGGCCTAAGCATGAATTATCAAAGTGCTTTTATTCGTTTTCCTAAAAGTGATGGCAAAGGTGTTTTAATTACCCCCCGCATTGCTTACAGTTGCACTACTATTAGTGAAAACCATCTATACCAAATAAGTTATCCTCTCGACTCTATCGTCAAGGTTATCGATTTAACCAATGTTATTTATGAAACCACTAAGGCCATAAATCAAATTGCAGCCTCAATTTACACTTCACTATTGAAAATTTCGATACTAACAAACGTACTGAGAAAACTCAGTCTTAAATAAAAACAATGTTTTTTGAATATATAAAACGGCGCATCATTTAGTGGGAAGTGTATCGTGAACGAAACAGTCAAAGCATCAAGAAAACAACCACACACTCCCTTCTCGCCTACATATAAATCCTGCCATAGTGTTGCCGAATTCAATATTCAACACCATAAAATGCTTGATTACGAAGGTAACCTTTTGGTTACAAAAATTCCTGAAATTGCCAATAATCAACAACAACTCATAAAACTTTATCAAGCCATGGTGAGTACCCGTTTATTTGATAAAAAAGCAATCTTACTACAACGACGGGGACAACTAGGCACTTATGCCTCTTCATTGGGACAGGAAGCGATAGGTGCCACAATTGGCTGTCTTATGCATGATGATGACGTTCTATTTAACTATTACCGTGAATACGCAGCACAATTCATGCGCGGTGTTAAGATGAGTGAAATCTTATTATATTGGGGTGGTAATGAACAAGGCATGAACTTTCAGAAAGCACGCCATGACTTCCCTATTTGTGTTCCGATTGCCAGCCAAGCACCTCAAGCTGTGGGTGCGGCCTACGCCATGCAATTGCGTAGACAACAACGAGTAGCTGTTTGTGTTCTCGGTGATGGAGCAACCTCAAAAGGTGATTTTTATGAAGCTATCAATGCTGCGGGGACATGGAATTTACCTATTGTCTTTGTTATCAACAATAATCGTTGGGCCATTTCTCTACCACAAGATAAACAAACCCATGCACAGACGCTAGCACAAAAAGCAATCGCTGCAGGAATTGCGGGGGAGCAAGTTGATGGCAATGATATTATTGCCTTATATTGCCGTCTCAAAAAAGCCATAGAGAAAGCCCGTAGTGCCGCCGGAGCAACCATTATCGAAGCACTTACTTATCGACTCTGCGACCATACTACAGCCGACGATGCCAGTCATTATCGCAACCAACAGGAAGTTCAAGAAAACTGGCTTTATGAACCTATCAACAGACTTAAATACTATTTAATGAAGCAAGGTTACTGGTCAGAAACTGATGAAAAAAAATTATATAACCAGTGTCAAGAAGAAGTAGAAAATGCTGTGAAGGAGTATCTTAATACACCGGCACAAAACCCTGAAAGCATGTTCGATTTTTTATATGAAACATTGCCTGCTAGCTTAGCAGAGCAACGCTATTCTGTTATGGTTAAGGAACCAAAATAATGGCCGACGTCACTATGCTTGATGCAATCAATATGGGGCTACGGACAGAAATGTCAGCAGATCCCAGCGTTGTCTTACTCGGTGAAGATATTGGCATCAATGGAGGGGTATTTAGAGCAACGGCTGGCTTGCAAAACACATTCGGTAAACAACGAGTCATAGATACACCATTATCAGAAACACTGATTGCTGGCATGTCAATAGGTATGGCTGCTGAGGGCCTAAAACCAGTAGCCGAAATTCAATTTATGGGTTTTATTTATGCAACTTTTGATCAGATTATTAATCATGCTAGCCGCTTACGTAATCGCACCCGAGGGCGGCTAACTTGTCCCCTCGTGTTACGCGCCCCATTCGGTGGCGGCATTCATGCTCCCGAACATCATTCTGAAAGCACTGAAGCATTGTTTGCTCATATTCCCGGCTTACGTGTTGTCATTCCATCTTCACCCAGCCGTGCTTATGGATTGTTGCTCGCAGCTATACGCGATCCTGACCCGGTTATTTTTCTGGAACCAAAACGTATCTATCGTATGTTTAAACAACAGGTACAAGATAATGCCGAAGCATTACCTTTAGATGTTTGCTTTGTCTTAACTGAAGGCAGTGATGTTACCTTGGTTTCGTGGGGTGCGATGATCCATGAAACATTAGCAGCAGCAGAACAATTAGCGACTAACGGGATCAATGCCGAAGTTATTGATGTTGCCACCATCAAACCTTTAGATATGAATACCATATTAGAATCCGTCGCCAAAACGGGACATTGTGTGATAATCCATGAAGCGGCCAGAACCTGTGGCGTTGGTGCTGAAATAGCCGCACAGTTAGCTGAGCAAGGTTTGATGAGTTTGTTTGCGCCAGTTGAACGAGTGACAGGATTTGACACAGTAATGCCATTATTTAAGCTTGAACAAAAATATATGCCAAGCGTCTCTCGCATCATCGCAGCCGTAACCAGGTCATTGAAAGACGCATGAACTTCTTTAACCTGCCCGATCTTGGCGAAGGCTTGCAGGAAGCCCAAATCATAGAATGTTTTACCCACAAAGGTGATAACGTTCAACAAGATGACATCCTGCTTTCTGTTGAGACCGCAAAAGCAATAGTTGACCTCCCTAGTCCACAAGATGGCATCATTGAGCATATCTATGGCCAACCCGGTGATATTATTCAAGTCGGCGATCCATTAATAGAATTTGTTACGCCCTCCTCAGCTAAACAAGATACTGGCACCGTTGTTGGTGTCGTCAATGAAAGTGATACGGTTATCACTGAACCGGCGATTGCAGTCCATTATGCCTCGCCGATGAACAGTAAAGCCACCCCTGCAGTCAGAGCACTGGCTACTCGCTTAAAAGTTGACTTAACTATGGTCAAACCTAGTGGCAGCAATAACACCATTACTGCTAACGATATAAAAAGAGTTGCTAAGATGATCAAAGAATCCGGTGCTATGGTGCCTTTAAAAGGAACCCGTCGAACCATGGCACTAACCCTTAATCAGGCTCACCGTGAAGTCGTTGCCGTCACCATCAATGATGATGCTGATATTGCTGCCTGGCACAATAAAGGAGATATTACCTTACGTTTGATTAAAGCAATTGCTATAGCCTGTAAAGCTGAACCCGCTCTAAATGCCTGGTACGATAACCATGCTGTCGCGCGAATATTACATGAAAAAATAGATCTAGGTATCGCTGTTGATACTGAGCATGGGCTATTTGTACCCGTGCTGAACCATATTGAAAGTCGTGATTCCAACGATTTAAGAAACACCCTTGATACACTTAAAGAAGCCGTCAAAACTCGTTCCATAGCACTGGAAAAAATACGAGGTCATACTATAACGCTCTCTAACTTTGGTACCTTTTCCGGACGCTATGCTAATCCTGTTATTGTACCACCCACTGTTGCGATAATCGGAGCGGGCAAAACCAGACCCCAAGTAGTACACATTGCTAATCAATTTGAATCCCATATGATTTTACCCTTATCATTAACCTTTGATCATCGAGCAGTAACGGGAGGAGAAGCCACCAGATTTCTGACTGTTCTACTCAATGAACTAGAACGAGCTGAATAGGATGAAACTATGGACCGCCAGCCCACAGATGCTTTTCTTCAACAATACATGGCAGATAAAATGTGCTTCGGATGCGGCCACAATAATGCTTATGGCCTGCAAATTAAAAGCTACTGGCAAGATGATAACTGCATTTGCATTTGGCAGCCTGAACCGAAACATCAAGGATGGCCAGATATAACCTGTGGTGGTATTATTGCCACACTCATCGATTGCCACTGCATCAGTTCTGCCATGGCGACTGCTGTCCGTAATGAGAACCGACTACCGGATTCAAAACCATACTATCGTTTTGCTACAGGCACCCTCAATATCAAATTTTTAAGCCCAACACCGATCACAACCCCCATAACCTTAAAAGCTAAAGTCACTAACATAAAAAAGGCCCGCATATACACTTTACACTGCGATGTGTTCACTAATAACGAGCGAACAGTAGCGGCTGAAGTCATTGCTTTTTTACTGCCACATGACTAGCGACCAGTTATTATTAAATGAATATCAGACCGAAGCTGACCCAACTTTAAAACTCCTTACCCGGTAAACCTCAGGTACACGGCAACCCACCTTGGTATATCAAGCATTTTTCGTCTAGTATTTTCTGTCCATACCACGAAACGTCACCATTAGTCTCTTATATTCGGTAAATGCTCGCGCACTATATTTTGTTCCAGTAAATCTGCATAATCACCCCGCATAATTTTTGCGCCTAATTCATTTATCGTAGAACTTCTAGCCTGCCGGTGTTTTTTTATTTTAATAAAATAGATTGCTATCTGATCACGGGCTCGTATACAAAACTCATCTGCCAACGCAATGGCATGTGGACTTTCACCCTGTGCTGCCCGTTGACACGTGACCGTCATCACTGACAATAACATTGCAATCTCGGCACTATAACCCAGTACAACCTGCTGTTGTTCAATACGCACCCGTGGTTTCGTTATATCTTGTCGTGGATACTTTTGAAAATAGCTGACAACAATAATTTGGTAATAAATGAGATATTGTGTAATGAACTTTACCATTAGTAGCCGCTTCAAACCTTGCTGCGCTTTGAGCACATAACGCATATGTAAATAAAGCGGGGACGAACGATTTTGTTCCGAACTACGGGTGGGAAATAAATAGCCTTTAGCGTAATGGCCAATGACTTTAACCAAAGAAATAATTCTACTGACTAACGATAATGACCGATTAACTATTTTCTCGTATTCTTTTAAAAAATCGTTAAGTAAGCAGCGCATTATGTATAATTTCAACACATTGGATCCCCCCTCACCTATTTTCATCATGCGGGCACTGCGAAACAAACGCTCCACAGCCACCGCGGTATCGCCACGACTGGCTTGTGAGACATAGCTTTCATAGCCGCGTCCACCACGCAATTGTAATGTTTCATCAGCAATATCAACCAGTGTATGTGAACTAAAAAGTTTCAACATAGCCGCTTCCAAACGAATATCGACGTCTGTGTGATCAGCAAAAGCGGAAACGAATTGTAAAAACGATTCGCAGGCATAAATACTCGCATTCATGTTTACCAGTTTTTCGGTATTAAGCTCATGCTCACCGATTGGTTTACCGCCTTGAACACGCTCTGCCCCCCACCATCGTGCGACACGCCCTAAGTGCTTCATCATGCCCAATGAAATGGCTGAAATATTAATACGCCCTGAGCCCAAATTCATAAAAGCAATCTTCAAACCATCCCCTACTGCACCGACAATATTTTCTTTGGGTATTTTCACTTTATCCAGTTTAATAGCAGCATTGGGCAGACCATGCCAACCACAGAACGATAACGGCTTTACCGTAATTCCAGCATATGCCCGCTCAACAATAAAAGCCGTAATGCGCTTACGTGGGTCAACTTTATTAATGTCCTCACCGGGATAAACTACCACCGCTAACATAATGTAAATATCCGCTATTGTCCCCAAGGTGGTGAATAATTTGCCTCCTGCACTCCAGTCACCGCTGATTTCAAAGTGATTACCATCTGCTGATACTCTAGCGATCGTTTGTAAGCCACTGGGATCTGAACCTGTTTCAGGTGTTGTTAAACAAAAGGCACCGAGCGCATGGGTCGCTAATTGTTTAAGATATTTTTTTCGTAAAACTTCATCCTGTTGCTGTTGCCTCTGGTTTCGCTCCAGTTTTTTTAAAGATAATAAGCCTTGCGCTACACCAAGTTGTTGAACCGAAACGACTAAGGCTAACACCTCACTCCGACTGCCAAGTTCCTCTAAGAGCTTGCTATATTGGCATTGTGACAGCCCCAAACCACCATACTCTTTGGGTATTTTTGCCCGTAAACAGCCGAACGCCCTTAACTCATTAAGATAAGAATCGGGTATTTTCGAGCTATTTTCGATACGTTCAGGATCTACATCAACGACCAACCAGTCGTGCAGTCTTCCCAACAATGAGACATCATCAGTGGCCTTTTTCCAATGGGACAGATAACTGTTTATAGCAGAATAATTAATCTTCCCCATTAATAATTCTGAAAAGGGGGAATTTCCCTGTTGCCCATGTGAAAACTCAAAAGTTTTTTTAAATCGTTCATAATTGGATTCAACCACAGTACACTCTTGTCATGACTGAACATACATAGTTTGACTGTACATAGCTAATCCAGTTCCAAGGAACTCAGTAGATAAAATAACCACACTGCATCTGCTTAAATTTTTGAGCATATTCATAAAAATTTACTCTCAATGTTATAGGTCAAGTTATGAACACATTCAAAGCATACCGTATCCATTCAAACCCGAATCAAATTCATTCAGGATTTGAAATGCTAGAACTTGACGATCTTACTTCGGGTAATGTCATTATTAAATCAGTCTATTCATCAATTAATTATAAAGATGCATTAGCCGCAACCCACCAGAGCACGATATTAAAAAAATCGCCTCTAGTTGGCGGTATCGACGTATCTGGTGTGATCGAGAGTTCTGAAGATAACCGCTTTAAACGCGGAAATAAAGTTCTTATATGTGGCTCAGGACTTTCTGAAGTGCGTGACGGTGGCTATGCTCAATATATACGTATTCCAGGCCAATACATCATAAAATTACCACCGGGTATTTCTTTATATGAAGCTATGGCTATTGGTACTGCTGGTTTCACGGCCGCTTTAGCCATTGATCAAATGCAAAATAACGGTCAAAGTCCAGACAGGGGACCTATTCTCGTTACCGGTGCTACTGGAGGTGTGGGTAGCTATGCAATCGACCTGCTGTCTAATCTCGGATTTAAAGTGATAGCCCTAACGGGTAAACAAAATCAAGCTGACTATCTCCATGGTTTAGGTGCTAATGAAATCGTATCTTCTAAGGGATTACATCTAGGCGATCGTGCATTAGAAAAAGGGTTATGGGCCGGCGCCATCGATTGTGTCGGCGGCGAACTTTTATCGTGGTTAACACGCACCGTACAGCCACTAGGCAATATTGCTGTGATCGGTTTAACGGGGGGCACAAGCATTAATACAACCGTGATGCCTTTTATCCTGCGTGGCATCAATTTATTGGGCATTAATTCAGCCGATAGCCCACCGGCGCTTAGAAAAAAAATATGGCACCGGCTAGCGACTGATTTAAAACCACAATATATAAATAAAATCGTTACTCAAGAAATTAACTTTGAACAATTACCGGAAATGTTCGATGCTTATCTTCAAGGGAAAATAATTGGGCGAACCATTATCAAATTTTAAAACGTCAACCGCAATGCACCATCTAACCGTATCACTTCGCCATTAAGCATCGGATTTTCGATAATATGCTGAACTAAAACTGCGTAATCTGACGGTTGTCCTAAACGCCGTGGAAAAGGAGTTTGTTGTTCTAGATTCTTAGACTGGGTTATATTGACCCCAGCCAGCAGAGGTGTCGAAAAAATGCCGGGAGCAATGGCCATCACTCGAATACCAAAATCCGCTAGCTCTCTGGATAACGGTAACGTCATCCCATTTATACCCGCTTTGGATGCAGCATAAGCGACCTGACCGACTTGACCTTCAAAAGCAGCAATTGATGAAGTATTGATTATAATTCCACATTCACCATTACTGTTTGGCGTATTCCTACTCAACAGAGTAGTCACCAAGCGTATCATATTAAAAGTTCCAACAAGATTGACGTCTAAACATCGACGAAAGTTTTCCAAACAGAATAATGTGCCATCTTTTTTTAAGATCCGTTCTGCAACCAATATTCCGGCACAATTAATCAAACCATGAATCGTTCCAAAACGCTTGATAGCTTTCGTTAATGCCGCTTCAATACTTTCAACATTAGTGACATCCATGTGAATAAATAGCGATTCAGGTGCAATCTGTTGTGCTTCATCGATAATTAAATCAGCACCCACTACATTGGCGTTAAGTTTAATTAAGTGCCGTGTCGTTGCCTTACCTAGCCCTGAGTTTGCACCGGTAACAAAGAAAGTATGCTTGGCAATTTCCATGACGCCCCCTGATATTTCCTTGCTGTTACTTTACAAATAGCATCAAGTTTTACCTGCGAATCCACGCCGTTATTATCCAACCACGTGCTAATTTGATAAAACCATATCTCTTAAGTTCCTAGCGTAATAATTAACTCTTGGGTTTTGAACTCTAAACAACGCGTTAAGGTCTTAATATCAGATATAAAAAACAGGAACTATAAACAGTTACCTCATATAGTTAAACCTGAGTGTTATCGGAGGTGTTAGGGGTGCCGCTTGTGACTACTGCCATTATATAAGCCCTCTTATTCCTTCATCTGATAGGTTTTTCTCACGGAGTAACTTTCAAACGACAACTGAAATCATCCTCTTTTATAAGGATAACACCAGTGAATAATGCCGAAACAGTAGTCATCACCGGGAGTGCCAGAACACCCATAGGTGATTTTACCGGTTGCCTAAGACAGTGTTCTGCTACTCAACTAGGTGCCATTGCAATCAAGGGTGCGTTAATGCGCTGCGATATAAATCCGCATCAAATTGATGAAGTTTTAATGGGCTGCGTACTGACGGCTGGGTTGGGTCAAGCCCCAGCGAGGCAGGCTTCTTTAATTGCAGGTATACCACCATCAGTAGGTTGCACCACAATCAATAAAATGTGTGGCTCAGGGATGAAAGCAATCATGTTAGCACACGATTTAATTAAAGCCGGTAGTGCTAAAATAGTTATTGCCGGCGGCATGGAAAGCATGAGCAACGCACCTTATCTATTCTCTAGTATGCGTTCAGGTCAACACATTGGGCACAGTAAGGTTTTTGATCATCTGCTCAAAGATGGTCTGGAGGATTATCAAAGTCAACGCTTAATGGGCTGTTATGCTGAAGATTGTGCGGAAAAATTTAGCTTCAGTCGTAGTCAACAAGATGAATTCGCTAGCCTTTCATTAACTCGTGCTCAAAGGGCTATTCACAACAAGCACTTTAATGATGAAATTGAACCGGTCATTACCAATTCAAAACTAACCCCAATCACTATCAATCAGGACGAACGCCCACTGCTACGCGAGGTAAAAAAAATTACCCAATTAAAGCCCGCTTTTAAAACGAATGGTACAGTGACCGCCGCCAATTCAAGTGGTATAGCTGACGGCGCTGCTGCGGTTGTATTAATGTCGGAAGCTGAAGCAAAAAAACGCCACATAACCCCTTTGGCCAGAATCATTGGCCATCAAAGTCATGCCCAAAAACCTGGATGGTTTACCACCGCGCCGATACTTGCTATTGAAAAGCTATTAAAGCAACAAGACTTAACCGGTGACGAAATTGATTTATTTGAAATAAATGAAGCCTTTGCAGTAGTAGTCATGGCTACTATCAAAACATTACATTTGGACATTAATAAAGTCAATATTCATGGTGGGGCTTGTGCATTAGGTCATCCTATCGGCGCATCCGGAGCACGTATCATAGTTACCCTACTCTCAGCACTACAACAATATAACTTAAAACGTGGCCTTGCAGCATTATGTATAGGTGGTGGCGAAGCAACAGCAATGCTGATTTCAAAATGAACATATTAACCACAGCAATTGATAAGGATAGCGATACATTCAAACTTAATGAAGCAGCGATGCAGAATAAAGTGAATGACTGGCGTGCAATCATAAATACTACCATGCACGGTGGCAGTGAACAGGCTCGAAAAAAACATACGGATAGAGGCAAGTTGTTAGTACGTGATCGTATTGCTTTGTTACTTGATGAAAAATCACCGTTTCTTGAATTTTCACAATTAGCTGGCTATCACGTCTATGACGAAAGCATTCCTGCTGCTGGTATCGTTACTGGCATTGGTCGTATAGCTCAAAAAGAATGTGTCATCATTGCCAATGATGCCACTGTCAAAGGCGGAACTTATTATCCACTAACCGCTAAAAAACATTTACGGGCTCAAGAAATAGCCGAAACCAATCATTTACCTTGCGTATTTCTTGTCGATTCCGGTGGCGCCTTTTTACCCAAACAAGCTGAAGTGTTTCCTGATCGCGATCATTTTGGTCGTATCTTTTACAATCAAGCAAATATGTCAGCCAAAGGAATTGCCCAGATCGGCGTTATTATGGGTTCATGCACTGCTGGAGGTGCCTACATACCGGCTATGTGTGATGAAAGTATTATTGTTGAAAATCAAGGCACCATTTTTTTAGCCGGCCCACCTCTAGTTAAAGCAGCAACCGGTGAACAAATAGCAGCACAAGCATTAGGCGGTAGCGAGGTTCACGCGAAGTCTTCCGGCGTTATCGACCATGTCGCTAAAAATGATCAACAGGCATTAGCAATGGCAAGAACCATTATTACTAATCTACCGTATACCGAACAATCGTCTCAAGATAATAGTACTCGTTACAAAGACCCCCTCTATGCAGCTAAAGAACTCTATGGAATTGTGACTAAGAATTATCGGCACTTATATGATGTTCGTGAAGTCATTGCACGAATCGTTGATGGCAGTGAGTTTGATGAATTTAAACAATTATATGGCACCACTCTGGTTTGCGGATTTGCGCGATTTTACGGGCGTTTAGTCGGTATCATTGGCAACAATGGCGTACTATTTTCCGATTCAGCAGTCAAAGGCACCCATTTCATAGAACTCTGTTGCCAGCGTAAAATACCGCTATTATTCTTACAAAACATTACAGGTTTTATGGTCGGCAGCCAAGCGGAAGCGGGTGGCATCACCAAAGACGGTGCCAAAATGGTCATGGCTGTCGCTTGTGCAAAAGTACCTAAAATAACTTTCATTATCGGCGGTAGCCACGGCGCAGGAAATTATGCCATGTGTGGGCGTGCTTATGCCCCAAGATTTCTTTGGAGTTGGCCTAATAGCCACATATCAATTATGGGTGGCGAACAAGCCGCCAGTGTTATGGCGCAAATACAACACGACCGGGCAACCTCAGAAGGGAAACAATGGACAGAGGCAACCGAGGAGCAATGTAAAAAATCGATTTTAAAACAATACCAGCTGCAAGGTCACCCTTATTACGCCAGTGCTCGTCTTTGGGATGATGGTATTATCGATCCAGCAGATACTCGAAAAATAACAGGTCTCTGTTTATCCGCCGTAATGAACACACCTATTGCTGAAACCAAATTTGGAGTTTTCCGTATGTAGCTATAATTTTTCTTAAACCAGAACCATCATTAGCCAAAAGCATTTAATGAAATACCGAATCAGCGTCTCAGCCTGTTCTCATGAACTTTTCTAAATCACTTCCCCTCTAATAAGGTATGTTTAGTCACCGGTGAACACAGTGAATAAAGTTCTATGGCGACCTTCTACAGCACGGCAAAAGAATGCCAACATTACCCATTTTATGACATGGGTGAGAAATCGATATGGCATTGACGTCAGCGAATACAATCAGCTATATCAATGGTCCATTGAAAACTCTGCAGATTTCTGGGACCTATTTTGGCAATTTGCAAATATCAGAGCCCATAAAAAAGGAAATGTAACCCTATCGCACGCAGATAAAATGCCCGGTGCCCAGTGGTTTCCCGGAACTCGGCTCAATTATGCAGAAAACTTATTAAATCACCGTAATAGCCATTCCTCGAGCATTATTTTTCACGGCGAAAATGGAACCACCCGACACATTTCATCGACAGGTATTCATCAGCGTGTTTCCCAACTTGCCCAAGCGTTACGTAATGAAAGTGTTAAACCCGGAGACTGCATCGCAGGTGTTTTACCTAATATTCCAGAAACCATTATAGCAATGTTAGCTACCGCCTGCCTCGGCGCAATTTGGACTAGTTGTTCTCCTGACTTCGGCGTTCCCGCCATCGTAGACCGGTTTAAGCAAATTAAGCCCAAAGTATTGTTTGTTAGCGATGGCTATTATTTTAATGGCAAAGAATTCGATCGACTAGATCAGATTATCCCTTTAGTAAAAGCACTTCCATCAATTCAAAAAACCATATTAATCCCCTATATCAATAGGGAAAACCTCACTATCAATATCCCGCTATCACTTTGGAGTCATTATTTATCATCTTTCTCTGAAAGTCTTCCGATAGCATACGAACCAATGAAGTTTGATGCTCCACTATTCATTCTTTATTCCTCAGGAACTACAGGTCCTCCAAAATGTATTGTGCACAGTGTTGGGGGAACCCTGATTCAACACCTAAAGGAACATTTACTCCATGTAGACATCCATCCTGGAGACCGTCTGTTTTTTTACACGACTTGCGGTTGGATGATGTGGAATTGGCTGGTTTCCGGTTTAGCATCCGGTGCAAGACTCATCCTTTATGACGGCTCTCCACTTTATCCCAATGCTGATTCATTATTTGATTTAATTGATGAGTTTAAAATTAATTTCTTTGGCGTTTCAGCTAAATATCTTAACGTCATCCAGAAACGCGGCGTTATTCCTAAAAAAACTCATGACCTTTCATCGCTTAGTACGATTTTATCTACCGGTTCACCGTTAGCTGCCGAAGGGTTCGATTTTGTCTACAACTCAATCAAATCAGATATATGCCTATCTTCAATTTCCGGCGGTACGGATATAATTTCCTGTTTTGTTCTCGGCTCTCCTATCCTTCCGGTACGCCGAGGAGAGATCCAATGTCGTGGTTTAGGAATGGATGTCGATGTTTTTGACGAAAACGGACACTCATTGAAAAATAAAAAAGGTGAACTGGTTTGCAAAAAACCGTTTCCTTCTATGCCCATTAGTTTTTGGGATGACTTCGAGCAAAACCAATATCGTGCAGCCTATTTTGAAAAATACGCGGGGGTCTGGTGGCACGGTGATTATGTGGCACTAATGGAAAGCGGTGGCATGATTATTTATGGCCGTTCTGATACGATATTAAACCCTGGAGGAGTCAGAATAGGAACAGCTGAAATCTATCGCCAAGTAGAACAGATGGGTGAAATTCTGGAAAGTCTAGTGGTTGGACAAGAAATTGAAGAGGATTGTAGAATTATTTTATTTGTAATTCTACGCAATGATATGGTGTTGTCCGATAGATTAAAAATAAAAATCAAACAACATATCAGGCACAAGAGCTCTCCCCGTCACGTCCCGGCTGAGATTTTCCAAGTGACCGCTATTCCGCATACCAAAAATGGAAAGATTGCTGAAATGGCTGTGCATAATATTATTCACGGACATCAGGTAAAAAATCAAAGCTCTCTATCCAATCCAGAAGCACTCAAACAGTATCTGCATATCAAAGAATTAATAACGCAAAAAAAATAGACTCTGACAAAAAACTTGCAATTAAAGTTAAGAAACCAAGTATATGCCCCGTAACAATTAAAAAAAAGTACTCAAGATCATTCTGAAAGGTTCCTTATTTTCTACCCATTTATGCCCAGTAGCCATATAGGGTCCACCCTAAAGTGTCGCCCCTACAATCAAGTGCGGGAAAAATCAGAAAGGGGTTTTCGAAAAAGCAACCAATGCCATAACACATGACTCATATTTCACAGTAATCATAGTTTAGCCAACTGCCTCAGTGGGTTGTCGCTAATGCACGCCTTTGCTCCTCCAAGCCGTCCCAAAATACAGCAACACCGTCCAGCATTTCATTGCTGTGGTCAATAAAGGCGTCTTCATCTATATCCAACGAAAAATAGAGCTCTTCCAGTTCTTCCTGTGTATGCGCGGCATGCTGAGCTTCTAACTGGTCGTGCCAAATAAAAAAACCTAACGGCAGATCCATTGAATTTCGATCGTTAAATCGGCTGAATCCCCGAATCAATTGATTCCAAAATCCAGCCGCAGCCCAATTTTCGATTGCATAACTAGCGGCCTGAGAAACTTGATAATCTTCACCACCATAGAGCCGAATTAATTCATCACAGAAAAATAAAGTAGGCTGCGTTCCGTGTTTAGGTTGTCCTATTTCTGCGAACGATAGATTCAGTTTCTTAGTGATGCTGTATAGCCATTCAAAATGACCTGCAGAAAAATGAAAGACACCTCCCTCTACACTACCGTCCGTTACTCCCAAATAGTCCTTATCATTCGTTGACAATTCTGAGATAAATCGAACACCGAGTTCATTGGCTAGAATTTCTTTAGAGACCCGCATACTATCAAGTGTTTCAGCATGAATCATTTTATTTAATTGGGCAATCAGAAACTGATTAGAGAATACAGAAAACTGAATCAAAAAAGCCTTAATTTGTAACAGATTCTGTTCACCTTTCTCAAACCATGCCGTGTAGAGGTTACCGGTAATGATACGGTGTCCTAATAGTTCTTTATTTATACGGTGTTGAAATTTGATCAACCGTTTAGCTTTATTGACGGAATAGCCCATTTCACCTTCACGCAAAGCAGTCAAAGACGCCATCGTCAACCCTTCAACATGATTCTGTTGTGCAAAATTCACTAACAACTTATTTTGCATGACGCACCTCCTGTTAATATTACTAATTTATTTGACATAACATATACAAGATAAGTTTCTAATACTCCAAGGGGTATTGATAACAAAAAAGTACGCTAATATCTGACGATGAGTCCCTTGCATTACTGGTCTCGATTAAAGCCTTCATTTCGTACTCACAATTATCAAATACAGTCAGATCAAAAGCTCATTCAATTACAATATATTCATGAGATTCAAGTTGTAATAAATTCCCATCTATCACCTGCATTCTGTTTTCTGATCAGAAACCAAGGATCCGACATTACTTACGTCAAGTCAGTATGGACTTCCGATAGTTTAAAGAGTAACCAAGAGGTAAATCCACAAACTTGACTCATATCTCACCCTAATGAGGGGGTGAAACTTAACAAGATTGCTTAGGTCTATTAAGCTAAGAACCAAACGAATCAGAATCCCATTAATGATACTGAGGAAATACAATGGAGAAAGCATCAAATACAGGGGTTACAGATGGTTTCGAATTCGTTGAATATACCGCTGCCGACACTCATAAGTTAGCTAGTTTATTTAACCAAATGGGTTTTTCTGCAATCGCAAAACACCGTTCAAAAGATGTTATTCTTTATCGTCAAGGTCATATCAATTTTATAATCAATCATGAACCAGATAGTTTCGCACAGGCTTTTGCAAAAGTGCATGGACCTTCCATTTGTGCGTTCGCAATCCGAGTCGATAACGCAGCGTATTGTTTCGATCAAGTTGTCAAATTAGGTGCCCAACCCTATCACGGTATCACCGGTCCGATGGAACTCAATATTCCGGCAATCCGGGGTATTGGCCGTAGCCTCATTTATCTCGTAGATCGTTATGGTAATGATCACTCCATTTATGATGTCGATTTTATACCGTTAGCAGATTCAGACTTAAGAACTGAAGACATTGGGTTAACCGTTATCGATCACTTAACTCATAACGTTTACCACGGACGCATGAACAAGTGGGCAGATTTCTATCAGCGCTTATTCAAATTTCGTCAAATCCGCTATTTTGATATTCATGGTAAAATCACTGGCTTAAAATCCCGTGCCATGACCAGTCCCTGCGGTAAAATACGCATTCCAATTAATGAGCCGACAGATTCTAAATCACAAATTCAAGAGTATCTTGCTGCCTACCATGGTGAGGGAATTCAACATATTGCTCTTGCAACAAAAGACATCTACGCTACCGTTGAATCACTCCGTCAAAATGGCATTCAGTTTATGGATGTTCCAGAAACTTATTATGATGCACTCGATAAAAGGATTCCTGGTCATCAGGAGTCATTAGATCGATTACGTCAGGATAGAATTCTAATTGATGGCACCCCCAACTGTGCAGGGGGTTTATTGTTACAAATTTTCACTAATACGGTCATTGGGCCTATTTTTTTTGAAATCATTCAGCGTAAAGGCAATGAAGGTTTTGGTGAAGGTAATTTTCAGGCACTATTCGAGGCAATCGAACGCGATCAATTCAAAAGAGGTGTCATCTAATGCCATGGATTACTATTCCGAAAGTCGAAGGTACGGCATCAAGACAGGCACATACCGATCTCCCTGCAGACACCTACGAACGGGAACTCGGTAAAGAAGGCTTTTTCGGACCCGCTAGCCAGATGCACCACCAACATCCACCCACGGGTTGGCTATCAATCGAAGGAGCATTACGCCCCCATGCTTTTGATACTCAAAAAGTCGCTCATTCACAAGATTGTCCTTGGGATTCAGATCTACTTTTTAGTAATCAAAACACACAAATACGTTTTATGGTGCTAGAAAATGATATGAATCACCTTGTGCGAAATGCTGACGGCGATGAATTAATTTTCGTACATCAAGGAAGCGGTGAGTTGTATTGCGATTACGGTCATTTAATTTTTGGCGAAGGCGATTATATTATGCTTCCCCGTGGAACTATGTGGCGTATGCGTATACAAAACCCCGTTAAAGCCTTGTTAGTTGAGGCAACTAATGATAGTTACCAACTTCCAAAAAAAGGACTGGTTAGCCAACAAGCGATTTTTGATCCCGCCATTCTTGATACACCAAAGATTAATGATGCTTTTATTGCGCAACAAAATGAACGCGAATGGCGTGTAATCGTAAAAAGTAGGCATCATCTGAGTACAATTACTTACCCGTTCAACCCATTAGATGCTATTGGATGGCATGGAGAACTGATGCCGGTTCGCTTGAATTGGCGTGATATCAGACCGTTAATGAGTCACCGTTACCATGTCCCACCATCAGCACATACAACATTTATATCCAGTCGTTTTGTCATCTGTACATTTGTTCCACGTCCTTTTGAAACCGATCCAAATACATTGAATGTTCCATTCTTTCACAGTAATGACGATTATGATGAAATGATTTTTTATCATGCGGGTCAATTTTTTTCTAGGGATTATATATACCCGGGCATGGTCACGCTACACCCTAGTGGTATCCCTCATGGCCCGCATCCCAAAGCACTACAAAATGCTGACCAGATGCGCGGGCGTTTAACCAATGAAGTAGCAGTGATGATTGATACTCGCAATGCCTTAGATATTTCTCAACAGGCCAAAGATATTGAGTGGCCTGATTATGTGAATTCCTGGAAATGAAGCTAGCCACACTTCAATCATCCGGACGCGATGGTAATCTGGTTGTCGTTAATCGTCAACTCACTAAAGCCAAGCTTGTTACCAATATTGCATTAACCTTACAATCTGCTTTGGATAATTGGGCTGATATTGAGCCCCAACTTCAGCAGGTTTATCATGCGCTCAACGAAAGGAAAGATGATGCCATTACTTTCGATCCACGCCAAACGAGCGCGCCATTACCACGAGCCTATCAATGGTTGGACGGTAGCGCCTATTTAAGCCACGTCAAACGAGTACGAAAATCACGCGGTGCAGATTTTCCAGATTACCTGTTCGACGATCCCTTAATGTATCAAGGCATATCAAGCCTCATGTTAGGTCCACATGCCCCTATTGAAGCTGTTAGCGAAGACTGGGGCATCGATTTTGAAGCCGAAATCGGCGTGATTACGGATGATGTTGTGGCCGGCGTTTCAGTCAATGATGCTGCATCTCATATTAAACTCATTCTATTGATTAACGATATTTCCTTACGAAACCTAATTCCTGCTGAACTGGCCAAAGGTTTTGGTTTTTTACAGGGTAAACCTGCCTGTGCTTTTTCGCCGGTCGCTGTAACTCCGGACGAACTGGGCGTTTCTTGGGTAAATTCTAAACTGCATTTACCATTGACTGTTCACTGGAATGAGCATTTGTTTGGACAAGCAAACGCGGGTGTTGATATGCAATTTAATTTTGCTCAACTCATTACTCATGCAGCCAAAACCAGAAATTTAATGGCCGGCACCGTCATTGGCTCCGGTACCGTCAGCAATAATGATTTGACCAAAGGCTTTTCCTGTATCATTGAAAAAAGAGTCGTTGAAATCATAGGAACGGGGACACCCATCACCGAATTTATGCGTTTTGGTGATAAAGTGCAGATCGAAATGCTTAATAATAACGGCCTGTCATTATTCGGTGCTATTAAGCAGGAAGTCCAACCATGTCGATAGTTCTGTACAGTTATTTCAGAAGTTCTGCCGCCTATCGAGTCCGCATTGCCTTGAACCTAAAAAATATTGAATATGAACTATACCCTGTACATCTACTTAAAAATGGTGGTGAACAATACAGAGAAGAGTATTTGGCACTTAACCCTCAAGGCTTAGTTCCTGTTTTAATACTTTCTAATACAGTATTAACCCAATCTTCCGCAATTATCGAATATCTGGAAGATGCTTTTCCATACCCACCACTGTTACCCAGCAATTCCATAGAACGGGCTTACGTCCGATCATTTGTCCAAGTTATTGCCTGTGATATCCATCCGCTAAATAATTTACGCGTGCTAAGCTATCTAAAAAACCTTCCTAATGACATTTCACAACAAGCATGGCAGCACCACTGGCTACAGGAAGGATTTTCAGCTTTGGAGCAGTTATTACAACAAAGTGATTTTCATGACCGTTTTTGTTTTGGCAATACGGCTAGTTTGGCTGATGTGTTTTTAATTCCGCAAGTACAAAATGCTTTGCGATTTGATTTTGAAATGAATGGTTTCCCATTAATAAATACTATTTATAAAAATTGTTTGCAGGAAAACTGTTTTATTAACGCCAGACCTGAAAACCAACCCGATGCTGAACCCGGAAAGGTTTGATGACCTACGTAAAAAAACCTCAGTAACCACTTACCCTTTGTCTAAAACTAATTAAGCACTGTCAGATTTACGAAACGGAAAGATTCATGGTTCAGCCGTGGTTATGCCTTGGCAGTGATTGATAAGGATAATTCTGACGCTGCCAGCCATGGAAAGCGAAGCAAGGGCTGATTGCCCTCGGTTTAAACAAATGGGTGCTTCATCACAACGTTAAACTGAACATATTGTTATCGGGGCAGATGAATGGTAGTGTTATTTTAGATATCAAAATAACGCTTGAGGCTAATTTTAAAGTCTTACTCATTGTATGAATGAGACCATTGCAATGGAATGATTTCTGCTATTTTAGGTTAATTTATTTTGAAAATAAATATATAGATGCAATGAATCAATTGACTGCAAGAACCTGTGTTGCCTGTAGCTTAGATTCACGACTAGCGACCCCAGAAGAAATCAATGTGTTTATGCAACAACTTCCGAACTGGGTCATTGTTGAATGAGGATAAAATAAAAAGATTACAACGGGTTTTAACTTTTAACAATTTTACGGAGGCCATGGTATTCACTCAAAACACGGAATGGGGCAAAGTTACTGTTTGTTGGTGGTCACATAAAATAAAAGGCTTACACCTTAATGATTTTATTATGGCAGCTAAAACAGATCAGTTATAAACTTAGTCTAAAAAGTTAATTGTTTATTAATTTGCATTGATAAAATACCTGAATAAGGTAATTCCTGACATACTAACAGGGGTGTTGAGAAAAAATGCCTAGCCGTATTCTGACCGTTGCTGAGGCACAACTTTTTTTATTTTGCTTTCGATAATTAAGCATTAAGGGTGATGACAACAGTGTAACTCTCCTATGAAATATCCTATTAAAAATATTGCAGAGCAAATTAAACTTGGCGACATCATCTTTATTGCAATCCCTAATTATTTATATAGAAAAATAGCGACAACAACGAACTCATGGGTTTCACACGTAGGTTGGGTTCATTCCCATAATGGCCATGAATATTTAATTGCTGAAAGTGCCGTTCCCTTTGTCCGCCTCACGCTGCTAAGTAAATTTGTTAATCGCTCAGACAATGGGAAAATAGCCATCAGACGCTTAATCTTGCCCATTACTAAGCGCGACATTGAAAAACTTACCAGAGAAACTAATATTAGAATAGGTAGTCACTATCATCTTTGGTTTAACTATCAATCTTCCGGGCAATTCTGTTCAAAGTTTATTTATGATGTTTACAAGAATGCCCTAGGTATAAGGATTGGTCATGTGCAAACTTTTAAATCGTTATTAAAACAAAATCCAAACCAAGATTTGAGTTTCTGGCGTGTCTGGTTTTGGGGGTTTATCCCGTGGGATAGAAAAACCATAACACCTGATAGTCAGTATAAATCAGAGCGTCTCGAGACTATCTATGAAAATAATCTCTTCCCTGTAAAAAACTTAATTAAAGATAGCGATACTCCACCGGATAGTGATTCCAATTATCAATAAATAGGAAAATGAACTGTGGTTGAAATTAGCTATCTAAGTTTTACATGTATGAGAACCACCTACGTCATCCTTTCCCCCTAATGACTAAGGGTGCGGTTCGACCCATGAAATCATGCACATGAAAGGGTGTATCCAATTCATCTGTTCCCTTCCGTTTTAGTTACGCCCTTTCAATCACTATATTGTTAACTAAAAAGATGCTCCAACTATTGTCAAAATATGCTCTGTTTTTACCCCGGATATTGTAATGATAATACCCAACTGAACACTGAAACTTTAAACTCCATAAATTGTTCCATATTGCTCCTTACCTACCGTGCTTATGAATGACCTACGGCACACTTCAAGGCTATAAAATTTAGAGCATCGACCCGCAACCCGCAACGGCATGAATAATACCCGTGGAAGTAATAGTGTTAAACTTGGAGTTAATGTACTCCTGTAACTGGCACAAACCTAACGGGAATGATTTTTCGGCTAATAATTTTATCTTCGGCCTGTTTAGTCACTAACAATAACTCTTGGGTCATATGCTCACATCCAACTGGAATAATCATTCTTCCACCGATTTTTAGCTGTTTTGTTAGTGGCGGTGGAATATGGTCAGTTGCAGCTGTTACTATGATGGCATCATAGGGTGCTAACGCCTCCCAGCCATTGTAGCCATCACCAATTTTAACGGTAACATTGTCATAACCTAATCGAGATAACCTTGCTTTGGCAGCCAGCCCTAGAGGTTCAATAATTTCAATACTCAAAACCTCTTTTACTAACCCCGATAGAATAGCTGCCTGATAACCGGAGCCTGTACCCAATTCAAGAACACGCTGATCTGCTTTTAACTCCAAAAGGTCAGTCATTATTGCAACGATATATGGTTGTGAAATGGTCTGTTCGTAACCGATGGATAAAGGTCTATTTTTATAAGCGAGGCTCTTTATTCTATCAGGAACAAATTCATGTCGAGGTACCGATGCTATCCTCTGCATGACTTTATCACTTAAAGTGTCCCTGTTTAGATGATAGCGTGTTAAGTTAACATCCTCTTCAATTATTTCAAGCATGCTCTGTCTTTCCAAAGGAGGCCCTCCTGTATTGTGAGCAGCGAAGGTTAAACAAACGGTTAGCGCTGTTATTAAAAACCCATATAATAATTTCAATGATCTGTTCATGAAAACATCGCACGAGTATCATCCCGCAGTTAAAAAACAACTAGGCACTATCTTTTTTTTAGAGCGTATATAGCACCCCAGAGCGAAATAAAGAAAAGCACCAATAATGCTGAAAATAAAGTGCCGGAATATTCAGTAAAAAAACCTCCAACAGCGGTACCTGACAGCAATAAACCCCAAAGGGGTAGATGACAAGGACAGGTAATAAGTGCAAGAAAGGCAAGCACATATCCGACTATTCGTCGAGGAAATGAAAGCGGTTGCTCAATTGGAGTTTCGTCTGATTGAGTCTCGTATTGGTTTTCTTTGCCATCAATAGGCATCTGTGGTCGATCTAATATAAGTTTCATTTATATACCTCGCATAATTAGACATTCAAGTACGCTGAAGTTCTCGCTTTGAGGTATTTATAAAGCCTTAAGGTGGCCTGCACATTACACCCAACTAATATAAATTAAAAATGTTCTGCTAAATTAATCTTAATTTTATTTAAAAATATTTCGGTCGTTAGATAGTGAGATTTGACCTGTACCCCATAAAACGGACATACAGTTATAACCTTAAAGAAAATAATTTTATCTATGGTTTTTTATGACAATTTTACTAATGAACTCATTCAAAATGAATATTGAAATAAAGATAAATTTACGCTGAAAATATTGAAAGCAGGTCGAACATTTTTAATCACCGATAACCGGTTACCCCGTTGTTTGTCGGAAACTAAGCGTCAGCAACTATGAAAATAAAAACAAAGACTCCCACTACGGTCTCAATTTATTTGAGGACGTAATACGCCATCTCATCGAGTTAATAATGATGCGTCCAGTGGATGCCGAGCCAAGACGAATCGCGTCATCAGGGGCAAGAATTCAACGATATTTTCTGCTTACTTGGACTCGGATTACCAAAACAAACTTTCAAAAAGTAGTCACGCGCTTCTGTACTGCATTTATTAGGCGAAACATATTGCCAATTTCATAAAACTAACGTTAAAATCCCCCTTCATTTAACCCCTATGACTCTTAGCTTTATCACTATCCCTGACAACGCAGGTATAAGGAATAGCATAGGTTTCTCACCGAATGGAACACTCGTGAAGATGGTTTTCTGTATAAAACACGCCTTTAGGTTGACCAGTTCATAACTTTTTAAGGAATTCTGGAGATAAAATACATGACCCGAAAAAACCTGTCTTTTGCAGGGTTACTCATTTTTCTTGAAGGATATTGTGTCCTTTCACTTGAAATATTAGGCACGAGACTATTAGGTCCAGCCTTTGGCGCCAGTATCAATTTGTGGGCAGCCCTCATCGCTGTGACACTTCTCTCTCTCAGCCTAGGTTATTGTCTTGGCGGCCGATTAGCCGATCGCTATAAACAACGTGAAATATTGATCATTATCGTTTGGCTAAGTGCGGTGTGGACCCTAGTCATTCCGTTTATCAAAAAAGATACTGTAGAAACACTCTCTTTTTTGGGGCTAAAGTGGGACATGCTGTTGAGCTCAGCACTGTTATTCACCTTTCCATTGACCATGCTGGGAATGGTGACACCATTTATACTGCGCATGTGCGTAGAAAACCTTTCAACTATTGGTCATATTGCGGGCCGTTTATATGCGACATCTACTGTCGCGAGTGTTTTTGCTGCTATATTGACCGGATTCTTTTTTATACCCATTTTTGGTACTTTCAACGTCACCATGTCGCTGGTCTTGGTGCTCACTTTAATGAGCTTACTTACCGCTTATATATATTGTGGCCATGTTCAAGGGTTGCCGCTAGCCATCAATGTTCCACTAATTTTATTAGCAATAGGGTTGATCGTGTCTAATAAGCCTAACTATGATAAAAGCCTGTTAGAAGTTCATCAGAGTCAATACGGTGAAATTCGTGTTATTGACTTAGATTGGGGGAAATTTTTGGTAATAGAGGGAGAGATCCATTCCGGAATAGGAAAATATACTGACCATAGCACCTACGTTTACTCGATCCTATTACAGACAGCAAAAGATTTTTTTGACACCCCTGGAGAAGGTTTGGTTATCGGCCTTGGTGCCGGCACTACCATTAAGCCATTTGTTGATGCCAACTGGCGTATGACTGCCGCAGAAATCAATCCGGTGGTTATTGATATGGCTTACAAACATTTTGGATTAAACATTCCAAGATCAAAAACCCATACCGTTGACGGTCGGCGGTTTCTCCATGAAACAGATAAATCATTTGATTTTATTGCATTTGATGCCTATGGCGGTTCTGGAATTCCTTTTCACCTGATAACTCAAGAAGTTTTTAATCTCGCCAAGCAGCGGCTAAATAAAAATGGCACGCTAGGATTAAATGTCATTGGAGATGGGTGGGATTCACTTTTGGTTCACTCTGTTTTGAAAACCCTCGAGCTGGTTTTTACCCATGTTATTGCCCTGCCCGCCTCAGAAAACAGTGCCAGCATACAAAATTTTATTGTGTTTGCATCGGATTCAGAAATAACGCCTAAACTACAGAATTTCCTTCGCAAAGAGTCAAATGAAAATATTTTTTTTCACGCCACAATAGCGAAATCATTCAAGAATATCTTCACTAGCAAACCCCATGGAATAATCCTTACAGACAACCACAACCCTGCAGATTTATGGGGCGATGAGATTAATTTTAAAATCAGAAGCACTAAGAATCATACCGTCGACCCCTCACTTTTATGGTAATTATTTCAGAAAATTATGACTACAATACCCCGTGATATTTAGCGAAGGCCTAATTAATTCAACCATCAAGCACACTGTTCGCTTTTCTTCTCTGATAAGGCCTAGACAACTTTTCCAGAACGCCCTAAAGCAACCTGACAGATGAATCCTATGGTCACACAGCAAAAAAATATCAATTACATCAATTTTATAATCTGTTTAATAGGTTACATATGAAAAACTCATTAATTCACTATGGTATCGTTTTTACAGGCGGGGCGAGTATATTAGCTATTGAAATTCTTGGCAGTCGCATAATGGGCCCTTATTTTGGCGTCAACCTGTTTTTATGGACAGCCTTGCTAAGTATGACATTAATTGCTCTTGCGCTAGGATACTTTTGGGGCGGTATCCTTGCCGACTATAAACCTTCCTACAAGATTCTCGCTACACTCATTTTTATAGCGGCCTTGTGGCTATTTATCCTTCCCCATCTTACAGAACCCATATCCACATTTTCCCGTAATTTCGGATATAAATTGAGTATTTTGTTCACATCGCTATGTCTATTTACCATTCCTCTAGGCTGTCTTGGATGTGTGACTCCTTATGTGCTGAAATTACGTGCCAACTCCCTAAATAAAGTGGCCACTGATGCCGGAGATCTCTATGCCTTTTCAACCATTGCCAGCGTATTAGCTGCTCTGGCGACCGGGTATTTTTTTATTCCATTTGTAGGTGTCAAAGAGTTTACTAACCTAATTGCGCTGGCCTTGACGTTATTAGCTGTACTTCTTTATTTTTACGGCCGCAAACAAACCAATTAATGAATATAGGGGATACTTCATTCCTATCGCAGGTTTGCGCATACACGTCCTATAGCCACCGCTGCCATACAAGAGCGAACTGTAGTGGTACAGTGAATTTGGCCACCTAACAAGAGATGTTATGATCATCTCTAAGCAATTAGGTGAACCCATGAAAAAACGTACAAGATCCACTTTTAGCCTTGAATTTAGACTGGAAGCATCCCAATTAGTTGTCGACCAAAATTACACCATTCGTGAAGCTGCCAAAGACATGAATGTAGGTGTTTCAACCATGGCCAAGTGGGTGGCTCAGTTGAAACAAGAACGACAGGGCAAGCCTTATGCGGCGGCTACTCCAATGACGCCCGACCAACTCAAGATCCGTGAGTTAGAGAAGCGGATTCAGCGAATTGAACTGGAGAAAGAAATTTTATAAAAGGCTACGGCTCTCATGATGTCGGATTCACTGAACAGCTAAAGCTGATTCGTCGCCTTCAATTGCTGTTATTCCACTACAAAACACAGCAGTCATTTAACACGGCATTTTCTATACCAAGATAGTCAACTTTATGGTCAAAAATACTACCCTAAACATTGACCAAAAACTGTACACCGTTGCTGCTATCAAAGGCGCCATAACATCGACTCACTTTCCCACAGACTTATCCACATTTTTTGTGGATAAGAAAAAACACTCCTTTTACAATCAACATTTTCTATGTTGCCAAAAATACCGGAATAGATCAGACAAAACCTACTGAGAGACGTTTTACGAAGCGTTTAACCATTAACAATACCAATCGAGCCCACTGAATAAAAAGACTGGCATAGGTGTAACCCTCCCAAAATTAGAACACATTCAAATAGAGTAATCTCAAGTTAATTGCTGTTCATAAATCTTCGGTGGTAAATCATTAAGTGACTCGTGAGGTCTCTCGTAATTATAATCAATCATCCAGTCATCAGTGATTTCACGAACCTCACTAAGCGAGTTAAATAAATAACAATCTAATACCTCATTTCTATAGGTGCGGTTAAATCGTTCAATATAGGCATTTTGTGTCGGTGTGCCTGGCTTGATAAATTCTAGCTTTACACCGTGTTCTTTTGCCCATAACTCAAGGGTATGCGCGATAAACTCAGGGCCATTATCTTGGCGTATTTGCCTAGGGTAACCTCGATAGGCAGCAATGCGTTCAAGTACTCTAATCACACGTGTCGTCGGTAAACTGCTATCAATTTCAATAGCCAATGACTCACGATTAAAGTCATCAATGATATTAAAAGTTCTAAATCGGCGTCCAGAATACAAACTGTCGCTCATAAAGTCCATTGACCAGGAGTCGTTTGCACTTGATGGCACCGCCAATGGTTCTGGGTGTCGGTTCGGCAAACGCTTTTTACCTTTACGCCTTAAATTCAGCTTCAAGCCGCAATAAATGCGGTAGACTCGCTTGTGGTTCCAACTAAAACCTTGATTTCTCAATCGCATAAAGAGCTTCCTAAAACCATACTTTGGATGCTTTTCAGCTAACGCTGAAAGTTCATCAATAATGACGGTATCATCAACTAACTTTGGCTGATAATAATACATACAGCGACTAATTTTAAAGGCTTCACAAGCCAACACAACGCCTACCCCTAGTTCAATGACGGCATAGCGCACAAACTGTTTGCGTTCGGTTGGCTTTACAGCTTTTTTTCAATGACGTCCTTTAAAGCCATGTTTTGCAAACTGACGTCTGCAAACAATTTTTTAAGTTTACGATTTTCCTCTTCAAGCGCTTTGAGCCGAGATAAATCAGAGGCTTCCATACCGCCATATTTTGATTTCCATTTATAATACGTACTTTGGGCGACACCATGTTGACGACACAGATCAGGCACTATTAAAGCACCGGATTCACCTTCTTTTAAAATATTGAATATTTGCCTTTCTGTAAATTTATTGCGTTTCATTGTTAAGTTCTCCATTACGGTTAATATAATGAGAAAACTCTATTAAATCTATTCTGATTTTAGGGGAGGGTTACATAGGCTCTCTCGTAAAAACACTCAATCTTCATATCCACACCCCTCTGTCAATGCCTTTTTTACTTAAGACATCAGCCATTGGTAATGGTGTTAATCAGCGTGCAAAACTTACCAGGGTTCTAGGGGAAACAGCGTTGAAAAGTTTCCACCCTAGATTGTATAAAATCCGATATTTTATCGGAGCATCCTGGAGTGTTACAAATGGATATTATTGCGGAAGTAAGAAGGCGGCATCTTGTGAGTGGAGAGTCGATTAGTTCAATTGCACGTTCTCTTAAAATCTCTCGACCTACGGTTAGAAAACATTTATCGACAGAAGTAGAATCTGTTTATAATCGTGAGCATCAACCTGAACCTAAACTAGGTTCATTCAAGCCCTTACTGGAACAATGGCTTG